>ERZ890510.182-NODE-182-length-53472-cov-123.333246_pt1 | contig 53472 bp, 54 predicted proteins | sample MGYA00521265_ERZ890510 | MGnify/ENA primary metagenome ERZ890510 (study PRJEB32303, sample SAMEA104408624) | aquatic metagenome | biome: Brackish water; feature: Chemocline; material: water | place: Baltic Sea | collected 2014-10-26T21:54:00 | depth 110 m ... | reverse complement strand
TGAATTTGTTGTTCCTAAATCTATTCCTATAATTTTGCTCATAATTTAAATCCTATCCTTCATATAAGTGTTAATTTTTAATCTTCAAGTTCTGACAAATATTATTAATTATCTGAATTCTCTTTATTTTCCTCGTTTTTTTCTTCTTTTTCTATTTTTGTTTTTTTGGATACACTAACTAGTGCTGGCCGCAAAAGTCTATCTTTCATCATAAATCCTTTTTGAATTTCTTGAACGATTGTGCCGGGCTCTTTTTGATCATCATCAATTTCCATCATAGCCTGATGTTTATTTGGATCTAATTTTTTTCCAACAGAAACTATAGGAGTAATTCCATTCTTTGAAAAAATTGAGACCATGTCTTTACTTATAATTTCAAAATGTTCTAAGGTTTTTTTAAGAGCCTCGGTATCTTTTAATATCTCATCACTTTCTAGAATTTGTCTTGATCTCTCTAGGTTGTCAATCAAATTTAGAGCTTCTTTGGCAAAAGAAAAACCACCATAATCAAAGGCATCATCTTTTTCTTTTTCAAACCTTCTTCTTTGGTTTTCCATTTCCGCAAGAGCTCTAGCAACCTTGTCTTCTAGTTCCTTAATCTTTTCCTCAGGAGTAAGTTCTTTTATTTCTTCTTTATTTTCAGAAGTATCATCTGGCTGAGTTTCATTATTTTGTTCTTCTGTTTTAATTTCTTCAGCTTCTTTATCTTGATTTTCAGAATTAGTGTTTTGCTCTTTTTCCATAGGGACTTATATGGTATGAAATTTAAAAATTGCTAGATGCTAAAGAGAAAAATTACAAAACTATTGGTAGGAACAAATAACAAGGGAAAACTTAAGGAAATCAAGGATTTATTGCCTAATAACCTTGAAATATATTCTCCTTTAGATTTTAAAATTAAAAGTCCACCCGAAAATGGAAAAACATTTGAAGAAAACTCTTTAATTAAGGCAAGGTATTTTTCAAAAAAATCCAAAATAACAAGTTTGTCAGATGACTCCGGTTTAGAGGTAGATTTTTTAAATGGAGAACCGGGAATTTATTCAGCAAGATGGGGAGGAAAAAAAGGTGATTTTAAAAAGGCCATGAATAGAGTTTTTAAAGAATTAGATAAAAAAGATAAAAACTGGAAACAAAAAAAAATTAAAGCCAGGTTCGTTTGTGCATTAACTGTTTATAATTCAAATAAAAAACTAATAAGTTCAGTTGGTAAAATTGAAGGCTCAATCTCACCTGTTATGAAAGGTAAAAATGGATTTGGATATGATCCAATTTTTATACCCAAAGGAAAAAAAATTACTTTTGGTGAAATGAAAGCATCTGAAAAATATAAAATAGATCACAGGTTTAAGGCTTTTAAAAAAATTAAAAAACTTTTTTAAACTCTTCATCTTCAACTTTATAAAAGTTCAAAATATGGTTTATTTTATTATCTTTAATTTCAAAGATTCCAACCTTACCTTTGAATAGCGTTTTTTTAGAAAACATATTTTTATCAATAATAGAATTATTTTGAAGTATTAAATAATAAACAAGTCCAACTAAATCATAGCTTAAAAAAGATAGTTGATTTGGGTATTGATTATATTTTTCATAATACTCAGATGAAAATTCATCATAATTACTTTTATTTGCAGACGGAAAATAAAGGGGCTGCGTACTTGTTTCTTTAAGAAGAGATTCGTCAAACCACTGGTTGAGAGTTATGAAATATTTTTCCTTAGGAGATACATCGGTATATAATAAAGAGGTTGTCACACTTTTTAAACTTTCATCAAAATCTGAAATTACTACTGAATCAAAATTAACGCTTCCAAGCGTATCCCTTTTTTTTAATCCCTCAATTAAGCCCTCTTTATTAGTTTGGTCAGATTTTTCTAATCTTACTATTTCATCTTCTAGATTTTGCTTTCTAACTTCATAACGTGTAATTTTTTCAATTTGTTGTGTAAGTTTAGTAGGATCAGTATCATAAATATAATTTTCTAATACTTTGATCTTCGAATTGGATATAGCTTCTTTAATTTCATTTTTAAAACTCACATCCGGAGTTAAAAAAATAGTTTTTTCAATTTTATTTAATTTTATAAATTTATCGATAGCATTTAATTGGGAAGTTGCGTTTATTCCTGCATTAATAATATTTTTTGAAAAATTATTATTTTTATTTGTTAGAGCTAAAAAAGTTATTTCATTTAGTTTATCAAGGTAAATTAAACTTTCATTAAATACGGGGCCAATTATTATTTTTACTCCTGCGTTAGCTAATTCTTTAGCAGCCTCTAATGTTATCTCAGGATTTGATCTTGTATCTTTAGGAATGATTTCAATTGATGGGTTATTAATTTTATTAATAGCAAGTCTTACGGATTTAATTATAGAATCGCCAATTTCAGAATTTTCACCTGTTAATGGGACAAGCAAGCCAATTCTAATTTTTTCGTTTGCTTTGACATTCCCAATATTGATTGAGAAGGTTAATGTTAAAAGTAATATAATTTTAATAATTTTTTTCATTTTAATGCTATTATTATAACGTTTATAATTTAATGATTCTACATACTGACAATATAAATAATAAAGTTAAAAGTGGCCTTTATATAGTTTCCACACCAATTGGAAATTTAAGCGATATTACCTTAAGAGCCCTAGAGGTACTAAAAAAATCAGATTATATACTGTGTGAAGACACACGAACTTCAAAAAATTTGTTAGATCGTTATGAAATCAAGTCTAAGCTTATTTCAAATCATAAATTTAACGAAAAAAAAAATCTATCTAAGATCATTGAAATTTTGAAGTCAGATTGCATTGTTTCTTTAATTTCTGATGCCGGAACACCTTCTGTCTCAGATCCAGGAGCAATATTAATTAATGAGTGTTTAATTAATAAAATTGATATTTATCCAATACCAGGCGCTTCTGCAGTTTCATCGGCTGTATCCATAAGTGGCTTTAGTGAAAAATATTATTTCTATGGATTTTTTCCTGAAAAAAATAATAAATTGAAAGAAGATTTCGAAAAATTGAGAAATCTAGATGGTTGTATTGTTTTTTTTATTTCACCAAGAAAATTTAATAGGTCGGTAAAAGATATAAAACAATACTTTGCCGACAGAAAAATTTTAATATGTAGAGAAATGACCAAGTTTTACGAGGAATTTACCAGAACTGATATTGATAAGCTTGAACCCTTTAAGTCAGATCCAAAAGGAGAGCTAACAATTGTGATTTCTGAAAAGACAAAGGAAAGAAACTCTTCGATAACTTTAAAAGAATCTGATAAAAAAAATATTCAAAAAATGATTAAAAAATTAAGCATTAAAGATATAACGGATTTAATTAGTCAAAACTCTAATGTGCCAAAAAAAGAAATTTATAACTATTGTTTAAAATTAAAAAATGAAAAATAGAATTATTTTAATAAGCTTAATCCTTCTAATTTTTACAGGATGTGTGGGTATAAGCTCAAAGGGTATTTTTGGAACGGGCGTTAGTGTTGCACTAGACCCAAGATCTCTAGGCACGCAAATAGACGATTCAGTTATGCAAAAAAATCTAGCAGCAAGATTAGCATTAAGAGACAAAAGTTATTTGATATCCGTAAATACAAAAGTTTTAGACGGAAGAATTTTTTTAACTGGTAAAGTGGATGATCCAGAAGAAAAACTCCAAATTACTAAATTAGCTTGGGAAACTAAGGGAGTTAGATCGGTTAAAAATGATATTAAATTAAAAGAAGATTTTAACTTTCAGCAATCGGCAAAAGATTTATTAATAACCTCCCAATTACGTACAGCTTTAATTTTTAACAAGAAAATTAATTCAACGAATTACCAAATAGATACTTATAAGAAAAAAATATTTATTTATGGAATTTCTTTAACAGAAGAAGAAAAAAAAGAAGTAATAAATGAAGCAAAAGAGATACTTGATGTTAAGGACGTTATAGCAAGTATAGTTTTGGTTGAAGATTTAAGAATTCAAAAGAACTAATTTTTTTTATAATCAATTACATCTGCAGAGTAAGCAGCAACAGAGGCTAAATTTATAATCTCAGAAGTAGAGGATCTTAAAGGAGCTATTTCAATAGGCTGACCTAAGCCAATTAGTAGGGGTCCAATAACCTTTGTATCACCCAAGCTCTTCATCATTTTATATGAAATAGCCGCACTGTGCTGTCCTGGCATTATTAAAATATTTGCATTTCCAACAATACTTGAAAAGGGATAAAGTTCTTTGTATTCTGAGTTCAGAGCAACATCTGGCTGCATATCCCCATCAAAATCAAAATCGACATTTTTACTTTTTAAAATTTCAACAGCTTTTTTTATATGTTTGGTTCTACTTGTAAGAGGTTGTCCAAAAGTAGAATGAGAAACAAAAGCAACCTTCGGAACAAAGCCAAATAGCTTTACTACCCTTGCAGCTGATATAGCAATTTCTGCTAACTCTTCTGAGCTTGGGTATTCATTAACACTAGTATCTCCAACAAAAATAGTTTTTCCTTTTGCAACAACCATGTTTAGTCCAAACATAATTTCACCTGGCCTAGCGTCTATTACTTGCATAACTTTATCTAAAGAGGCTCCAAATCTTCTGGTATTTCCAGTAACTGCACCATCTGCATCACCACAAGCTACCATACAAGATGCCCACACAACCCTATCGTTTCTAACCAGTCTATCGCAGTCCCTTTCTAAAAAACCTTTATCTCTTTGTAGTTTCTCAAATAAAAAATTTACATACTTTTTTCTTTTCTCACTATCTTCGGAATTTATTATTTCGATATCAAAATTTTCATTATAACCAATCTCTTTTATTCTTTCTTTTATCTTCTCTTTTTTACCTACTAAAATAGGTATTCCTAATCTAGAATTTTTAAATGCAATTGCAGCTTTAAGAGTATTTTCATCTTCACCATCTGCGAAAACAATTTTCTTTTGATTTTTTTTAATATGAGAATTAATGCCTTGCATAATAGTTACAGAGGGATCAAGTCTTTGTTTAAGCTGATCTTTATAGGCTTCAAAATCTTTTATGGGTTTTCTAGCAACACCGCTATCCATCGCAGCTTTTGCAACAGCCACAGGAATTACACTAATTAATCTTGGATCAAAAGTAGATGGAATTATATAATCTCTTCCATATTTAGGGCGATCCCCTCCCATTGCTGCAACTACTTCATCTGGCACATCTTCTCGTGCTAATTTTGCAATTGCGTTTGCTGCTGCAACCTTCATTTCCTCATTAATTGTTGTAGCCCTAACATCTAAAGCTCCCCTAAAAATATAAGGAAAACCAATTAAATTATTTACTTGATTGGGATAATCTGATCTTCCAGTTGCAATAATAGCATCATCTCTAACTTCCATAATTTCTTCAGGAGTTATTTCTGGATCTGGATTAGCACAGGCAAAAATTATTGGGTTCTTTGCCATTGTTTTTACCCATTCTTTTTTTAAAGCCCCCTTTGCTGATAGTCCTAAAAAAACATCTGCTCCATTAATTGCTTCTTCTAATGTTCTATTTTTAGTTTCAATTGCGTGAGCTGATTTCCACTGGTCCATTCCTTCTGTTCTGCCTCTATAGACAACCCCTTTACGATCTAGCATGGTTACGTTTTCGTTGGGAACGCCGCTATTCTTAAATAAATTTGTACAAGCAACCGCAGAAGCTCCAGCTCCATTAACAACAACTTTAATATCCTTTATTGATTTGCCACTTATATCTAAAGCATTAATTAATGCTGCTGTAGTTATTATTGCTGTCCCGTGTTGATCATCATGAAAAACAGGAATGTCCAAAATTTCTTTTAATTTTTCTTCAATAATAAAACAATCAGGAGCTGCTATATCTTCTAAATTAATTCCTCCAAAGCTACATGCAAAATTTTTAATACTATTTATAATTTCATTAGGATCTTGGCTATCTATTTCTAAATCTATCGAATCTATGTCAGCAAACCTTTTAAATAAAACTGCCTTACCTTCCATCACGGGCTTAGAAGCTAATGCTCCCAAGTTACCCATTCCCAAAATAGCTGAACCATTACTAATCACTGCAACTAAATTTCCTTTTGAGGTGTAGTCATAGGCGGCCTCTGGATTGTCAGCAATAGCTCGAACAGGAACAGCAACACCCGGAGAATAAGCCAACGCAAGATCTCTCTTGGTAGTCATTGGTTTTGAAGAGTTTATCTCAATTTTTCCAGGCTTATTTAAACTATGGAATTCTAAAGCTTCTTTATCTGTGTAATGGTCTATTTTAGTTTTTTTCATTTATGTTAATTAGATATACAAATGGAGCAAATTTAAGACTAATATGATTTATGAATCTTCTCAAGTCAACAGGCACGTTTAGCTTTTTTACATTAATTAGTAGATTATTAGGCTATTTAAGAGATATTTTAATTGCAATTTTTCTTGGAACAGGATTTTTGGCAGATGCTTTCTTTGTTGCATTTAGAATTCCTAATACTTTTAGAAGATTATTTTCAGAAGGAACTTTTAATGCCGCATTTGTCCCAAGTTACTCATCTGTATTAAATAATAAAAAAAAATCTCAAGATTTTGCAAGCAGTATTTTTAATTTATTAATTCTAGGGTTATTTTTTTTAGTTCTTATTATTGAAATTTTAATGCCATTATTTGTTTTTTTAATAGCACCAGGTTTTGAAGGGGATTATCAAAAAATGGAATTAGCCGTAACCCTAACAAGGATTACATTCCCTTTTCTTATGTTTATTAGTTTGGCATCTTTTTTTTCAGCCATTTTAAATTCACATAATAAATTTGCCATTGCGTCAGCAGCCCCTATTATTTTGAACATCCTTTTAATTGGCGTCTTGTTGTTTGGAAAAATTTTAAATGATCAGTTGGTATATTACCTAGCATATGCAGTAACGGGAGCCGGTATACTGCAGCTTGTTTTTTTATATTTTTATGTAAAAAAATATTTTTCTCCTAATATTAATTTTTCTATTAAAATTGACAATAAAGTCAAAACTTTCTTTAAAAAATTACTACCAAGTATTTTTTCATCAGGAGTTACTCAAATAAATATTCTAATTGGAACGATTATTGCATCGTTTCAAACCAGTGCAGTTTCTTATCTTTATTATGCTGATAGAGTTTATCAAATAAACCTGGCTATTGCTGGAATTGCAATTGGTACAGTTATTTTACCTCAACTATCTAAATATGTTCAAAAACAGAATAAAGAAAAAATAAATTTAATTCAGAACAAAGCCTTAGAATTAAGTTTATTTTTAAGTATACCTGCTGCAATGGCATTACTGATTGCTTCAGAGGAAATTATATCTTCATTATTTGGGTATGGTTCTTTTGATGAGTTAAGTGTTAAAAACTCAGCAAAAGCTTTATTTTATTTTGCTATTGGTTTGCCAGCATTTTCATTAATTAAAGTTTTTTCTGCCTTTTTTTTCGCACGACATAATACAAAATTACCTTTTTATATTTCTCTAACTTCAATCCTATTAAATATATTTATTAGTATTATTTTTTTTAGAGAAATAGGTTTTATAATCATACCGATAGCAACCACAGTATCATCCTGGTTCAATGCTATCTTTTTATTTATTTTTTTGAAAAAAGAAAATTTATTTAACTTTAATCTAGTTTTTATTGATAGATTTATTAAAATTTTAACTGCTACTATTTTAATGGGTATCTTTTTTAATTATGTAATTTATTTTTTTAACGATAAGTTAGTGTATTTAGAAAATTTGAAAGCAATTTATTTAATTGGTGCAGTTGTAATGGGACTAGTATTCTATCTTTTAATTGCAATTTTAATCAAAGCTTTTAAAAAAAGTGATATTAATCTAAACTATTAATATGAGTAAAAAAATCTTTTCCGGTGTTCAACCAACAGGCAATCTTCATTTGGGAAATTATCTTGGAGCGATTAAAAATTTTGTAGAGCTTCAAAATGATAAAGAAAATCAGTGCATCTTTTGTGTTGTGGATCTTCACGCAATTACAGTAAAGCAAGATCCCAAAGAATTAAAAAAAAACATAAGAGAAACAGCCGCTACATTTATTGCAAGCGGAATAGATCCGGTTAATAGCATAATTTTTAATCAATCGATGGTTCCAGCACATTCTGAGGCTGCTTGGATTTTAAGTTGTGTTTCAAGAATTGGTTGGCTTAATAGAATGACTCAATTTAAAGAAAAAGCTGGAAAAGATAAAGAAAAAGCGAGTATTGGTCTTTATTCATACCCTGTTTTGATGGCTGCAGATATTTTACTCTATGATGCAACACATGTTCCAGTTGGTGATGATCAAAAACAACACCTAGAACTCTGCAGAGACATTGCGCAAAAATTTAATAATGATTTTAATGCACCTGACTTTTTAAAAGTACCAGAACCATTAATACAAAAAGAATTTTCTAGAATAATGAGCTTAAAAGATGGAATGAAGAAAATGAGTAAATCAGATCCTTCAGACCTTAGTAGAATTAATCTTACAGATAACAAAGATGAAATAATAAACAAAATTAAAAAAGCAAAAACAGATCCATTACCATTACCAAAAGAAATTAAGGATCTAGGTGAAAGGCCTGAGGCAGAAAATTTACTGGGTATTTATTCAAGTTTAAAAAATCAAAGTTTAGAAAATTCAATAAGCGAATTTAATGGAAAAAATTTTGCAGAATTTAAAGGCAAATTATCAGAAGTCTTAATTGAAAAAATTGAACCAATTTCAACAAAAATAAAAGAACTATTAAATGATGAAAAATATTTAGATACGATTTTATTAGAAGGCTCTATTAAAGCAGATATAATTGCTTCAAAAAAAATTAAGGAAATTAAAGAATTGGTTGGTTTTTAACCAAAATATATTAATTAGTTTAAATTTCATTATTTATCATTATATATAGAAGGATGTTCATCCAAACTGAAGTAACACCAAACCCGAATTCACTAAAGTTCTTACCTGGAAAAAGAGTATCTAATAATGGATCTTTTGAGGTTACAAAAAAAGAGGAAATTGATAATGAGTTAGTGAGAAATCTCCTATCAGTTAATGGTGTGACAGGAATATTTTTAGGTGAAGATTTCTTATCAATTAATAAAAAAGAAGAGACTAGTTGGGAAGATATTAAACACATAGCTATTTCTTTAATTAATGATTTCTATTCAACAGGGAAAGAATTCGTAATTGCGAATGAATTATTTGGTGAAAAAAAAAAAGAACATACTGAGATAGAAAAACAGATTATAAGTATTTTAGAAACAAAAATTAGACCAGCCGTTGCCAAGGATGGTGGTGATATTAAATTCAAAGAGTTTAAAGATGGAATTGTTAAAGTAGAATTACAAGGAAGCTGTTCTGGATGTCCAAGTTCAACCATGACACTTAAGCAAGGTGTCCAAAATCTTTTGTGTCATTATCTTCCTGAAGTAAAAGAAGTAGTAGCGGTATAACTATGAAAAAAATTCAACTTTCTATTTTAGAAATAAAAAAAAATCTAAAAAAAAGAGGCTTTATAGTAAGCAAAAAAATATCTAAAAAAGAAGTTATTGGCTTTGATGTCTTATCAAAAACATTTTTATCTTGCCTGATCATAATCTCAATTTTTTTTATTACGCCGTTAGCTATCAATCTTACAAAAGAGAAGATGATATTTTCTAAAAATTATGAAAATATTTCAAAAAATAATTTCCAAAAATTATTGGAAAATCAAGACCCAAAATTAGACGATGGTTTAGATAAAAAATTTTTATTTGAAGATGTGTTCACATTTGATGAGCAACCAAAAGATAGCGTGAGATTGAGTGCAGCTACAATAGAAGAACTATTTAAATCAACAGATTATAATTTAGAAGATGTAAGAAAAAATAAATTAGTTAAACCAATTTCTTTAACATTATTGCCAGCCGAGATAACAAAAATAGAAAATGCCAAAAAAAGAAAAGATCTTTTTATCCAAATTATCTTACCCCTAGTGATTGCAGAAAATAATAATATCAAATCAGATCGAAATAAACTTTTTAGAATTTTAAATAAAAGCAAAAACACCAAAGCTGAACAGGTTTGGTTAAACTCAAAATTTAAGCAATACGGGGTAGTAAATAAAGATTTATCTACTTTAAAAATTAGAATGGATGAAGTGCCGGTCTCTATGGCAATTGCTCAAGCAGCAAAGGAAACGGGCTGGGGAACATCAAGATTTGCACAAGAAGGAAATGCATTATTTGGTCAGTGGACCTGGTCTGGTGAGGGAATAAAGCCCTCTGAAGCTGATGATAATAGTACCCATACAGTCATGAAGTTTAATATTTTGCAAGCCTCTGTAAAAGCGTATCAAAGAAATCTAAATACTCACTCGACTTACAAGGGCTTTAGAAGTGCTAGAGCTGAGTTGAGAGACAATGGTCAAAAACTAGATAGCATGATTCTTTCAGAGCATCTCGATGAGTATGCAGAAACAGGAAAAGAATATGTTAAAATTTTACAACAAATAATTAGACAAAATAATTTAATAGATTTTGATGATGCCAAGTTATTGCCCTCAAGTATTGAACTTGAAAGTTTAATTTAATTTTGTTTTATTGAAAACTGAACACCAAACCATCTCCATATTCCACCATCATTAAGAGAGCAGTTAACCCTTCCTCTTCTAAAAGTAAATTTTTCTCTAAAATTTATATCTAGTTTATTTTGATTAAAACTAATATTCGATTGCCCCCATTCGTTGCCTTCATCTGAAAAACAATTAATATTATTTATATTTTTTTGTTCTTCAAAAAACTTAACATAGAGTTTGGGAGGATTATTATCTGTTACATACTTCTCTTCGGGATATAAATTTTTATATTGGAGTGGGTAAAGATTAATTAAAAATTTAAATCTATTTAAATCACCATATTTTTCATTAATTGGAAATCTTGGAAGTTCAAAACGATCTTTATTGATATCAATTACACCAGAGTGTTGTCCAAAAGCATAATTAAAATTTTTAGAAACATATTTTTTTATTGCAGAACTATATTCGCCAAAGGGGTAAGAAAAAAAAATAGGGTTGTAGCCTAAATTTTCATTAAAAAAGGAAGAAGAAATATTAATATCATCTATAAAATCATTATCATTTAAATCTACTAAATAATTATGAGAATGAGAATGGTTCCCGATATAAGCAAAAGACTCTTGTTCAACTTCTTTTATTTGTTCCCAAGTCATATAGCCATTTTTCCCTATAGTTTCAGTAGATACAAATAGTATAAATGAAATTTTTTCTTTTTTTAAATAAGGCCATGCAACTTCATAAAATGATGTAAATGCATCATCAATAGTAATAAGAATTTTTTTCTCTTTTTTACTTATAGAAAAATCATTCTCTAAATTTTTTGGATCATAAAATTTATAGTTAGAATTTTTGATTATTTTAATGTGTTCTTTGAATATACTCATTTGAATATTGGTTGAGGGATATTTATCTTCATCGAAACGGTGATACATAAGTGAAAGTATACCCATATCATCAGAATAATATTTGATATTATTTTCTTCTGCTTTACAATTAAATGTAAATAACATTATTATAATGAATAATTTAATTGTAGATGCAGCTAGAGATAAGATTTTTTTAACACTCATTGTTAGTAAAAATATTTATACTTGTAGTCATGAAAATAGTAAAATTAATTTTGAAAAATTAATGATTTTAATTAATGAATTCTTAAATAAGAATAAAAGTACCCTGGATAAAGTTAGTACAATTTACGTAAACAGAGGTCCGGGTAGTTTTGCTGGTATTAGGAACTCATTAGCAACGATAAAGGCTTTATTTTTGACCAAAAAAATTGATTATTATTGTTTTAGTTTTGACGATTTTGAAGGTTTGGATGAAATTAAATATGAAGACGTCCCTAATTTGTGTGAACAATTTAAAATTAAAAAGAATTTGATTAATCCTATTTATTTAAGTTAAAATTAAGAATGTCGCAAAATATTGAACAAAAATGTTTAGCTAAAGGTGTTAAGCTAACTGATCAAAGAAAGATTATTGCCAAGGTTATGTCAGAATCTAATGATCACCCTGATGTAGATGAACTGTATAATAGGGTTTCAAAAATTGACTCAAAAATTAGTATCGCAACAGTTTATAGAACAGTAAAACTTTTTGAAGAGTCTGGAATTTTAGCTAAGCACGAATTTAAGGGAGGGAAGGCAAGATACGAAGAATTAAATGAAGGTCATCACGACCATCTAATAGATGTTAAATCTGGTGAGATTATAGAGTTTGTTGACGAGGAAATTGAAAAACTTCAAGAAAAAATTGCAGCCAAATACGGTTACAAACTTGTGGATCATAAATTAGAATTATATGGGGTTAAAAAAAAAAACTAACGAAATGTTAAAAAAAATTTTTATTAAAACTTTTGGCTGCCAAATGAACGAATATGATTCTAATCGTATATTTGATATAGTTAAAGAAATTGGTTTTGAGAAAACAGATAAATATGAAGATGCAACCTGTTATCTTTTAAATACGTGCCATATTAGAGATAAGGCAAAAGAAAAAGTTTATCATGAAATAGGTAGAGTAAAAAAAATTTTTAGATCAAAGGAAAAACCAATTGTTATTGTGGCAGGCTGTGTGGCTCAAGCTGAAAATCAAGAGATGTTAAAGAGAGAACCTTATATAGATATTGTTATAGGTCCACAATCTTACCATAAAATTAATGAAGCAATATTAAAACACTCGAAAGATAAAAAAAAAAAAGAAGAAACTGAATTTGACACAATTTCTAAATTTAATTATTTAAGTAAAATTAAAAATAAAGATAGCAAAGTGTCATCATTTCTAACTATTCAGGAAGGTTGTGATAAGTTTTGTCATTTTTGTGTGGTCCCATATACACGTGGACCAGAATACTCTCGGCCATTTCAACAAATTATAAATGAAGCAAAAGAATTAGTTGAAGCAGGAGCTAAAGAAATTATTTTATTAGGACAGAATGTTAATGCGTATAGCTTTAAAGATGAAAATACAGAATTTAGATTAGCAGATTTACTATTAGAGCTAGATGGTTTTGATCAACTGGAAAGAATTCGATACACAACCTCTCACCCTAAAGACATGACTAAAGATTTAATTAATGTTTATAAAAAATCATCAAAATTGATGCCCTTAGTTCATTTACCCGTACAAAGTGGATCAAATAAAATTTTAAAATTAATGAATAGAAAACATACCATTGAAGAATATTTAGAAGTTTATGAGAATTTAAAAAGTATTAATCCCAAGATAGAGTTTTCCAGTGATTTTATTATTGGCTATCCAGAGGAAGACGAGGAGGATTTTAAAAAAACTATGAAATTAATTGATAAAGTTGGATTTATTAACTCATATTCTTTTATTTTTAGTCCAAGACCAGGAACGGTAGCAGCAGAGCTCCAGTTAGTTGATTCAAAAAAATCAAAAGAAAGATTGGAAATTATTCAAAAAAAACTATTTGAAAATCAAATTGAAAAAAATAAATCTTTAGAAAGTAAAATCCTTAATGTTTTAGTTGAAAATAGGATGAAGGATGGAGTTAAACTATTTGGTAGAACAGAATATATGACATCAGTAATTTTTGATGGCCATATAGATTGCATTGGAAAAATTGTGCAGGTACAAATAACAAGCAGTAATCAAAATACTTTATTTGGTAAATTAAAAGAGAGTTTTAAAAAAAAAGTAGCATAAAATTGAGCAATACAAATTTAAAAAAAATTAATTCAACATTGAAATTTGTATATTCAGACAATAATTCTTTAAGTGTTATGTTTCATGATAATGATTTATTAATGGGTGTGGTTGGTGAATTTAATGAAAATTTAAAAGAATTAGAAAAAATTACCAACTCAAGTTTATATTCACGGGGAAATTCTATTATAATAAAATCAACACCAGAGCAAAATGAAATAACCAAAAATGCTATTCAGTTTTTAGCAAATCAATTTATTAATAATGGAAGTATTGAAAAAAAAGATATCATTTCATCCATAGACAAATTTATGATTGAAGAAAAAGTAAAAAATCAAAATATTTCAGATATAATTAAAACACCTAAAAAATCAGTTATTCCAAGATCAGAAAAACAAAAAGAGTATGTTAGAGCTTTAAGACAGAGTGATATTACCATATCAGCAGGACCAGCAGGAACAGGAAAAACATTCCTGGCAGTAGCAGTAGGCTTAACTATGCTATTAGATAAAAAGATTGAGAGAATTATTTTATCAAGACCCGCAGTTGAAGCTGGAGAAAAACTGGGTTTTTTACCTGGAGATATGAAAGAAAAAGTAGACCCATACTTAAGACCTTTATATGATTCGCTTTACGATCTTTTTGACTTTGAAAAGATACAAAGGATGATAGAAATTGGAGATATCGAAATAGCACCACTAGCATTCATGAGGGGAAGAACATTGAAAAACTCTTTTGCCATTCTAGATGAAGCTCAAAATGCAACGGACACACAAATTAAGATGTTTTTAACGCGTATTGGAGAAAATTCTAAAATTGTCATAAATGGAGATCCCTCCCAGATAGATTTACCACACAAAAACATGTCTGGATTAAATAGATCTAAAAAATTACTAGGACATCTAAAAGAAATATCTGTAGTCGATTTTGATCATTCTGATGTAGTGAGACACCCCTTGGTCTCTAAGATTGTTAAGGCCTATTCAGATCAAGAAAATGATTAGTATTGATGTGGTCTCAGAGAATAATCTTTGGAGTAAAAAAATCAAAAATAAAGATGTTTTTTTTAATACGTTAGTTAAACTTTTTCCTAAAAAATATAGATTTATTGGGAAAAAAATAAATTTAAGCATTCTTCTATCTGACAATAAAAATATTAAAAAACTTAACAAAAGGTTTAGAAATAAAAATAAACCAACTGATGTTTTGTCTTTTCCTTTCGAAAAAAAACTTAATCTAAAAAAAAATACTTATCTTGGCGATATAGTAATTAGTTACGAATTTATGAATAAACCAAAAAGTTTAAGTAATCTAGATTTTAAAAATAAAGTTACAAAAATATTTATTCATGGGTATCTTCATTTGTTGGGTCATGATCATATAAAATTAAAAGATTTTAAAAAAATGAATCAAGAAGAAGAAAAAATTTATAAATTTGTTAAAATTAAAAGTGGAAAACTTGCTTAAAAAAAATTTTCTAAATACAATCTATATTATTTTCTTAGGGGTTATTAGTTCATATAGTTTACCACCCTATAATTATTTTATAATTAATTTTTTTACTTTCTCTTTATTTTTTATATTTCTTTATACAAAAAGAAAAAAAAATTTAACAAGTAAATCCTTTTTTAAATACGGATGGTTTTTTGGGTTTGGGTATTTTTTATCTAGTTTATATTGGATATCAATCTCATTAACATTTGATGAGAGCTTTAAATTCTTAATTCCATTTGCTATAATCTTACTACCAACCTTTTTGGGTATATTTTATGGCTTAATAACATATTTATTTTCAGTTTTTTATTCAAAAAGAGTAATTAGTTCTTTTTTTATTTTTTCAATTTTATTTGGAACAATCGAATATATTAGAGGATCCATATTCACAGGATTTCCTTGGAATTTAATTGCATTTAGTTTTTCAGAAAATATTTTCTTTATTCAAATTCTCTCAGTTATTGGAACTTATTCCTTCAACTTAATTTGTATTTCTCTCTTTTCTGTTCCTGGGGTATTCATTTTAAGAAAAACTAGAAGAGAAATTATAGTTTGTTTTTTCTTTATCCTAGTTTCAATTAGTTTTTTAATTTTTGGTAATATAAAAAATGATCAATTTAACTCTTTAGATAATATTAAAAATCCCTTTGTAATTAGAGCCATATCTCCAAATATTAGTTTAGATAGGTTTTATTCAAAACGAGATGAGGTAAAGATAATCAATGAGCTGATAACTCTTAGTGATCCAGAAAAAAAAATACCTACAATTTTTTTATGGCCAGAAGGGATTATTCCAGACAGCTATTTAAGAGATATGAGTATTTATAAAGATTTATTTTTAAATAATTTTGGAGACAATGATTTAATTGTTATGGGTCTAAATAGTATAGAGACAATTAATAATAAAAATTTATTTTTTAATTCAATGGCAGTATTTGATAATAAAATGGACCTCATCAAGAGTTATAATAAAGTTAATCTAGTTCCTTTTGGAGAATTTACCCCTTTTGAAAATATTTTAGGATTAATAGGGCTTAAAACAGTAGCTAATAACTATCAATCATTCTCTAGTGGTGATGATAGGGCCCCTCTTATTATCAAGAATAATGAAATTGACTTAAGTTTACTTCCTTTAATTTGCTATGAAATAATTTATTCAGGAAAATTATCTAAAGATAATAATTTTGATTATATAGTTAACATTTCAGAGGATGGATGGTTTGGAAATTCTATAGGTCCTAAGCAACACTTTTCACATAGTATTTTTAGATCAATTGAGAGTGGAAAATATATAATTAGATCTGCAAACAATGGAATTTCTGCAATTATAAACCCTATGGGAGTTATTGAAAAAAAAGTAGAGTTTGGGTCCACAGGATATGTTGAGCTTACTGAAAGTAAAATCACTAAATCAACACCTTTTATGAGATACGGCAACCAAATATTTTTTATGATAATTTTAATATATATTTTTTTAATTTTTTCATTTAATAAACTTACACATGAGTAATTTAAAAAATTTTTTATTTACCAGTGAATCTGTATCTGAAGGTCATCCAGATAAAGTTTCAGACCGTATCTCAGATATGGTGGTAGATAGCTATCTTTCTCGAGACCCTTTCTCTAGAGTAGCCTGCGAAACACTAACTACTACAAATAAAGTTATACTTGCTGGTGAAGTAAGAGGACCTGAAATTAAAGAAGAAGAACTTTTTCAAAAAGTTAGAGATTGTATTAAAGATATTGGATACGATCAGGATGGTTTTACTTGGAGAGAAGCAACAAAAATTGAGAGTCATCTTCATTCACAATCAGCTGACATTGCTATGGGTGTAGATTCTAAAGGGAATAAAGACGAGGGAGCTGGAGATCAAGGAATAATGTTTGGATATGCTTGCAATGAAACAGAAGAATTAATGCCAGCACCAATTCATTATTCTCATAAAATTTTAAGGCTTATGGCCGAAGATAGAAAATCTGGAAAATTAAAAAATATAGAACCAGATTCAAAAAGCCAAGTTACTTTTGAATATATTAATGGAAAACCAACAAAAGTAAAATCGGTTGTAATATCTACACAACACACAGTGGATGTAGATCAAGCTAAAGTTAGAGAATTATTAAGACCTTATTTGTTAAAATCAATTCCAGAAATTTTTTTAAAGGACTTTAATGAAGAAGAGTTTTATGTAAACCCAACAGGAAACTTTGTGATTGGTGGACCTGACGGAGACTGTGGTTTAACGGGAAGAAAAATTATTGTGGATACTTATGGTGGAGCAGCACCTCATGGTGGAGGAGCTTTTTCAGGAAAAGACCCAACTAAAGTAGATAGATCAGCAGCCTATGCAGCAAGGTATATTGCAAAAAATGTTGTTGCTTCAAATATTACAAACAAATGTTTAATACAGTTAGCTTATGCAATTGGTGTTTCAAAACCCTTATCTATTTATGTAGATTTATTTGATAACGATTTAGAAAAAAATAAATTTGTTACAGAGGAAATTTCAAAAAATTTTGATTTGAGTCCAAGAGGAATAAGAGAGATGTTGGGTTTAAATAAACCAATTTATGAAAAAACAGCAGCCTATGGACATTTTGGTAGAATCCCAGAGGGCAATGGGTCATTTTCTTGGGAAAAGACCGATAAAAAGGGTATTTTTTCTAAATAGTTACTATTGAATTAAAATTTTTTCTTTATATATTGCCCTTACATTATTGAAATTACAGAATGGGCTTTAGCCCATTTTTTTTTGGAGCTAATAAAAATATGTTAAATAGAAGATCAGATAAATTAGAGTTATTAAGAATAGCTGAAGCGGTAGCTTTAGAAAAATCTATAGATAAAGAATTAATTATTGATTCCATGGAAACTGGAATTGCAAAAGCTGCCAAATCAAAATTTGGACAGGATAATGAAATTAAAGTTTTAATAAATAGAGAAAATGGAGACATTGGAATTTTTAGAAAGTTAATTGTTGTTGAAAAGCCTGAAAACACAAACACAGAAATTAATCTTCAAGATGCAATTATCTTAAATGAAGAAAATAAAGATAAAAAAATTGGTGATGAAATTTTACAACCACTACCGACGTTTGATTTTGGTAGAATTGCAGCTCAAACAGCAAAACAAGTTATTAGCTTTAATGTACGAGAAGCAGAGCGTGAAAGACAATATAATGATTTTATAGATAAAAAAGATTCAATTTTAAGTGGAATTGTTAAGCGTCTAGAATTTGGAAATGTAATAGTTGATTTAGGCAGAACAGAAGCAATTATTCAAAAAAATGAAATGATTCCAAGAGAGAACATTAAAGCAGGAGATAGAGTTAAAGCCTATTGTTATGATGTAAAAAGGGAAACTAGAGGACAACAAATATTTTTATCTAGAGCTCATCCAAAATTTATGGAAAAACTTTTTGTTCAAGAGGTTCCAGAAATTTATGATGGTTTAATTGAAATTAAATCATCCGCAAGAGATCCTGGAAGTAGAGCAAAAATTTGTGTTAAAGCTGTTGATACTTCATTAGACCCAGTAGGAGCTTGCGTTGGAATGAGAGGATCAAGAGTTCAAGCCGTAGTTAATGAACTACAGGGAGAAAAAATTGATATTGTTAACTGGTCTGAAGATCCAGCAATAGTAGTATCAAATGCTTTATCACCTGCTGAAGTTCAAAGAGTTAATGTTGATAGTGTAGCAAGGAAATTAGATGTAATTTTAACTGAAGAAAATTTAAGTAAAGCAATTGGTCGTAGAGGTCAAAACGTAAGGCTCGCTACAAAATTATTAAATTATGAAATTAATATAATGACTGATGCAGAAGATTCAGAAAGAAGACAGTCAGAGTTCAAAGAAAAAACAGATAACTTTGTTAAAAATTTAGAACTAGATGAAACACTGGGACAATTGCTTGTCGCAGAAGGATTTTCTTCAATTTCAGATATTAAAGATAGTACACTAGAAAGTCTAATGAAGATTGAAGGTATAGAGGAAGATACCGGTAAAGCTTTAATAGAAAGAGCAAAAGAGTTTCATCAGAAAGATCAGGAAGATATTACCAAAAGAATTAAAGATTTAGGATTACAAGATGATCTTATAAATCACAAAGGTTTAACGCCAGGAATGCTAGTTACTTTAGGTGAACAAAAGATTTTAAAATTAGAAGATTTTGCAGATCTTGCATCTGATGAATTAACAGGTGGTTATGATGTTGTAAAAGGTGAAAGAATTAAAATTCAAGGATATCTTGAAGATTTTGCTTTATCAAAAAAAGAAGCAGACGAGCTGATTATGTCTGCGAGAAATATAATTTATAAAGATTGAGTAATGAAATATGGACAACAAAAAAACAAAATTAACACTTTCTGGCATAGCCAAGAAATCGATAGAGAATATAGAGTTAGCAAAAACTCAAAGTAAAAACTCAGTTGTAATTGAAAAAAAACCTAGCAAATTCGATCCTAGAGGTAACTTCAGTAGACCAGCAAGCGTGAGATCAAAACCTGTAGCAAGTCCTATAGGAAGCTTTGTACCAAGAACTACTGTTGTGCCTAAACCATCTTCACCAATAACCAATGATTATGAAAAACGTAAATTAGCTGAACAGAGAGCAACTAGAAGACTTAAAGGCGATGCAGGAGACAAGGGAAAGCCTGATGCTAAAAAAAGAGAATTAAAACTAACTGTTTCAAGAGCTTTAAGTGATGAGATTGAAGCAAGAACAAGAAGTATGGCTTCTCTTAAAAGGGCAAAGTTAAAAGAGAACAGAGTACTTACTAAAGAAGAAATTCAAGAAAGTTTAAAACCAATAAAAAGAGACGTAAATATTCCTGAAGCAATTACAGTAAGAGAGCTTGCTAACAGAATGGCTGAACAATCTAGCAACGTAATTAAACACTTATTTGGCATGGGAGTAACGGTTACTATTAACCAAACGTTAGCAGCAGATACTGCTGAATACTTAGTAAAAGAATTTGGTCACAACCCTATAAGAGAAACTAAAGCAGAAGAAATTATTCAAAAAATAAAAGATTCCAGATCTGAGAATTTAAAAAACAGACCTCCGATTGTAACTGTGATGGGTCACGTAGATCATGGTAAAACTTCGGTGTTAGATGTTTTAAGAAATGCAAATGTTGTTTCGGGAGAGTTTGGTGGAATAACCCAACACATTGGTGCTTATCAAATAGAACACGAGTCAAATAAAATAACTTTTATAGACACTCCAGGTCACGCAGCATTTACTGAGATGAGAGCTAGAGGATCAAAATTAACAGACGTTGTAGTATTAGTTGTTGCAGCAGATGATGGTGTTAAACCTCAAACAATAGAATCTATTAAACATGCAAAAGCTGCAAATGTCCCAATTGTTGTTGCAATAAACAAATGTGATTTACCAGATGCAGATCCACAAAAAATTAAAAATCAACTTTTAGAGTATGAACTTATAGCTGAAGATTTATCAGGAGACACTTTGATGGTTGAAATTTCTGCAAAAACTAAAAAGAATTTAGATAAATTGGTAGAGTCGATAGTTCTGCAGGCTGAAATTTTAGATTTAAAAACTGATTTTGAATCTAAAGCAACAGGTATTGTGTTAGAATCAAAAATTGATGTAGGTAGAGGAGCTGTTGCAACAGTTGTGGTTACATCAGGAACAATTAAAAAAGGTGATTTTTTTGTTAGTGGGTTAAGATGGGGAAAAGTAAGAGCCTTAATTAATGATAAAGGACAAAATATTAATGAAGCACCACCATCAACACCTGTAGAAATTCTAGGGATTAATGGTGCAGCAAAATCAGGAGATGATTTTATTGTTCTAGATTCTGAAAAAGAAGCAAAAACATTAAGTGAGAATAGAGCAGAAGAAACCAAAACTGGTGGAAATCCCCTAACCTTTGCGACGCAAGATTCTGCTTTCGCAGATAAATCTGCCGCAGAGTTAAATATCATTATAAAATCTGATGTACATGGCTCTGCAGAAGCAATTAAGAGTGCCATCACACAAATTACTCATGATGAAGTTAAGCCTAAAATAATTTTATCTGATATTGGAATGGTAACAGAAACTGATGTGACATTAGCAAAAGCATCCAATGCTGTTCTAATTGCATTTAATGTTAAACCAAGCAAAGAAGCAAAAAAATTAGCAGAGAATGAAAAAATTAAAATTTCCTCATATAATATTATTTATGAAGTTTTAGATTTTATTAAATTGAGAATGTCAGGACTTTTAGCTCCAGATGTTCAGGAAACAATCAAGGGTACTGCTCAAATTTTAGAGATTTTTAAAGTTTCAGGAACGGGAAAAGTTGCTGGATCTAAAGTAACAGAAGGTGAAATAGCTAATGGAGCAAAGGCTAGAGTAATTAGAGATGGAGTAATTATCTACACTGGTAAAATTAGCACTATTTTTAGAGAAAAAGATCAAGCTAAACAGGTTAGCAATGGGCAAGAATGTGGAATAACGCTTAAAGACTTTATCGATTTTCAAAAAAACGATATAATTGAGGCTTATAGCACGACCTCAACAGAGAGAATGGTTTAATATGGTTGATAGAATAGGAAAACCGGTATCACAGAGACAATTACGTGTTGGAGAGATGATTAAGCAATCTTTAGGTATGATTTTTGCAAGAAATGAAGCTAAGGTGCCGAATTTAGAAACTAACACTGTAACGGTTACAGAAGTAAAGATGAGTCAAGATCTTAAGATAGCAAAAGCTTATGTTTTGCCTTTGGGTGGAAAAGATACAGAGAAAGTTATTAAAAAATTAAGAGAATATTCTTTTTTAATTAGAAAAGTTTTATCTCAAAAAGTAATTATGAAATATATTCCAAAGATACTTTTTGCTAAAGATGACTCTTTTGAATACGCGGAAAAAATAGAAAACTTAATAAAACAAACAAACAAATAGGAAAATAAATAGTATGACGAAAAAAGCAGAAGAATTAAAAATGCATGAGAAGGACACTGGTTCTTCAGGGGTACAAATTGCATTATTAACAGGAAAAATTGAAACTCTTTCAGCACACATTAAGCAATTCAAAAAAGATAAACACTCTTCGGTTGGATTGTTGAGAGCAGTAAATAGAAGAAAAAAATTGTTAGAATATTTAAAGAAAAATAAATTCGATTCTTACAAAAATGTATTAACACAATTAAATTTAAGGAAATAGATGTTCAAAGTATCGAGACAAGAAGTAGAAGTTGACGGGAAAACAATAATATTAGAAACCGGAAAGATCGCAAGACAAGCTGATGGAGCAATTATTGCAACGTGTGGCGAAACAGTAGTAATCGCAACCGCAGTTGGAGCAAAAAGAGTAAATCCAGATGTAGATTATTTTCCACTGCAAGTAAGTTACCAAGAAAAATACTATGCAGCAGGCAAAATTCCTGGTGGCTATTTTAAAAGAGAAGCAAGACCTACTGAGGCTGAAACATTAATCTCTAGATTAATTGATAGACCCATTAGACCTTTGTTTCCAGAAGAATTCAGAAATGAAGTACAAGTATTACCAACAGTACTTTCTTATGATGGTATTAATGAACCTGATGTATTAGCTATTATTGCTTGTTCAGCAGCTTTAGCAATCTCTGGAATGCCTTTTCAAGGACCAGTGGGCGCTTCAAGAGTTGGATATATAGACGGTAAGTTTGTATCTAACCCAACTAAAGAAGAAATTGAACAATCAAACTTAAATCTAGTGGTTGCTGGAACTAAGGATGCAGTTTTAATGGTAGAATCTGAAACTTCAGGTTTATCTGAAAAAATAATGTTAGATGCAGTTAAATTTGGACATGAAAAATTTGTTCCAGTTATTGCAGCTATTGAAGCATTAGTTAAAGATTGTGGAAAAAAACAATGGGTTGTTGAGAAAAAAGACTTATCTGAATTAGAGAAAAAAATTTCAGATGTATTCAAGGCTGATCTAACAGCAGCATTTGCTATTAGAGATAAGCAGGAAAGATCAACTCTATTAGGTCAAATTACCACAAAATGTAAAGAGATGTTTAAGGAAGATGAAGCTTATTCTGATTTAGATGTTTCTATGATGCTTAAAAAGGTTGAAAAAAAAATTGTTAGAACTGACATTTTAAAGAACAAGTCCAGAATAGATGGTCGTTCTTTATCCGATGTTAGACAAATTGATTGTCAAGTTGGTGTTCTACCAAGAACTCATGGTTCAGCTTTATTTACTAGAGGAGAAACACAGGCATTAGTTGTTTTAACATTAGGAACTTCTGAAGATGAGCAAAGAGTAGAAAGTCTTGATGGATTAAAGCGTAATAGATTTATGCTTCACTACAATTTTCCGCCTTTTTCTGTTGGTGAAACAGGAAGAATTGGAACTGGTAGAAGAGAAATTGGTCATGGGAAATTAGCTTGGAGAGCACTCAATTCTTCATTACCTGAACAAGAAGCATTTCCATATACTTACAGAGTTGTATCTGAAATCACAGAGTCAAATGGTTCGTCTTCAATGGCAACTGTTTGTGGAGCATCATTAGCTTTAATGGATGCGGGTGTTCCAATGAAAGCTCCTGTTGCAGGTATTGCTATGGGTTTAATTAAAGAAGGAGATGATTTTTCAGTTCTTTCAGATATCTTGGGTGATGAAGATCACTTAGGTGATATGGACTTTAAAGTTGCTGGAACTGCAGAAGGTATCACTTCTTTACAAATGGATATTAAGATTACTGGAATAACATTTGAGATAATGGAACAAGCTTTAGCACAAGCTAAAGAAGGAAGAATTCACATCTTAGGTGAGATGGCGAAAGCTTTATCTGGTTCTAGAGAAAGTGTTTCTAAATATACTCCTAAAATTGAAACAATTACTGTTGATAAAAAAGATATTGCAGCTGTAATCGGAAAAGGTGGAGCAACAATTAGAGAAATTGTTGAACTATCAGGAGCGAAAGTAGACGTTAAAGATACAGGTGAAGTAACTGTAGCTGCTCCAGATGAAGAGTCTAGAAACAAAGCAATGGCCATGATTAAAGATATTATTGCAAAACCTGAGATGAATAAAATCTACACAGGTAAAGTAATGAAGATCATGGAATTTGGTGCTTTTGTTAACTTCTTAGGAAAACAAGATGGTCTTGTTCACATCTCAGAACTTGCTGCTAAAAGAGTAGAAAAAGTTACTGACGTTGTAAAAGAAGGTGATGAAGTTACTGTTAAAGTAATTGGTTTTGATAGAGGTAAAGTTAAACTTTCTATGAAACAAGCAACTACTGAGACAGAAGCCAAAGCTTAATAATCTAAATTAAAATTCTAAACCCCTGGAATGTAAGTTCTGGGGGTTTTTTATGGGGCACCAGATAACAGAACCGCCCCTATAAATTTAACTATATTTCAGGTAATATTCTTAGGATCTGGCATTCCAACCTTGTTATATCCAGCATCTACGTAGTGAATCTCACCAGTAACACCGCCTGCAAGGTCGCTTAGTAGATATAAAGCTGAGTTTCCAACATCTTGGATGTCAACGTTTCTCTTTAAGAAAGAATGATCAGCATTCCATTTATATAAGAATTTTGCATCTCCAATAGCAGACGCTGCTAGAGTTTTAATAGGTCCTGCACTTATTGCATTTACTCTCATACCTTTAGCGCCTAAATCTCTTGCAAGATATTTAACACTTGCCTCTAATGCCGATTTACAAACACCCATCACATTATAATTTGGAATAGCTTTATTAGACTCATAAGTTAGTGTTAATAAACTTCCACCTTCTTTCATTATTTTAGAAGCTTCTTTTGCAACTTCTGTAAATGAAAAACATGAAATTAACATGCTTCTTAAAAAATTTTCTCTAGAGGTATTTAAATATTCACCTGATAATTCTGATTTATCAGAAAAAGCAACTGCGTGAACTACAAAATCAATTTGACCCCACTCTGATTTAATATCTTCAAAAAGTTTTATAACCTCTTCTTTATTCTCAACATCACAACTAAATGTAGCTTTTGAATTTAATTTTTCAGCTAAAGGAACGACTCTTTTCTTTAATGCATCACCTAAATAGGTGAATGCTAGTTGTGCTCCAGCTTCAGCAAGTTTTTGTGAAATACCCCAAGCTATAGATCTTTCATTGGCAACGCCCATGATTAATCCTCTTTTACCTTTCATCAAACTCATAAATTAAACTTTCTCAAAAATTAAAGTTGCATTTGTTCCACCAAAACCAAAACTGTTAGACATCACAGAGTTTAAAGTTATTCCTGTTTCAGTTTTAGTAACGATTGGAAATTTTTTAGCTTCGTCATCCATGTCAGTTATGTTAGCTGAAGCCGTGATGAAGCTATTTTTCATCATGATTAAACTATAAATTGCTTCATGAACTGAAGCGGCGCCTAATGGGTGACCAGACAAAGACTTAGTAGAGCTAATTTTTGGTACTTCAGTACCAAATGCCTCTCCAACACTTCTAAGTTCTGTTATATCTCCAACTGGAGTTGATGTTCCATGAGTATTTAGGTAATCCATTTTGTTTTTAGCTGTTGCTAAAGCCATCTTCATACATCTAACAGCACCTTCACCTGATGGAGCTACCATATCATACCCGTCAGAAGTGGCGCCATAGCCTGTTAATTCAGCATATATGTTTGCACCTCTAGCTTTTGCATGCTCGTACTCTTCAAGCACCAAAACCCCACCACCACCAGCTATTACAAAACCATCTCTAGTTTTATCATAAGCTCTTGAAGCAGTTTTAGGCACATCATTGTATTTAGAAGATAGTGCGGTCATAGCATCAAACATTGCAGTCATAGCCCAGTGCAATTCTTCACTTCCACCAGCAAAGACAACATCTTGTTTCCCCATTTGAATTAATTCACTTGCATGACCAATACAATGTCCACTAGTTGCACATGCAGAACTCATCGTATAGTTCACTCCTTTAATTTTAAAAGGTACAGCAAGAGTTGCTGAAGATGTGCTAGCCATAGTTCTTGGAACAATAAATGGTCCCATTAATTTTGGTGTTTTTGCTCTAGTTCTATCAACTGATAAAACCACATTTTCTATTGAAGGACCACCAGAACCCATAACTATTCCAGTTTTAAAATTACTCACTTCATTATCTTCTAATCCTGAATCTTTGATAGCTTCTTTCATAGCAATATAATTATATGCAGACCCAGATCCCATAAATCTTATAGTTTTTCTATCAATGTGATCCTCAAGTTTTATATTTGGTTTGCCGTGAATATGACTTTTCAAATTGTGCTCTTTATATTCTTCACAGAAAGATATTCCTGATTTTGAATTTAAAAGAGACTGATAAACTTCTTCCTGATTATTTCCCAAACAAGAAACAATACCTAAACCTGTGATTACCACCCTTCTCATTATTTAAATAAACCCACTTTTAAACTATCTGCTGAATATATTTTTTTATCATCTGCAAAGACCAATCCATTTGCAAGTCCAACCGTTGTTCCACCTGGTGCCATAATTTTTTTTATATCAATTTCGTATCTTACATTTTTGACATTTTTTAAAACTTCACCAGTAAATTTTACAGTACTTACTCCTAAAGCTCTTCCTTTGCCTGGATTACCAAGCCAGCCAAGATAAAACCCAACTAACTGCCACATCGCGTCCAAACCAAGACAACCTGGCATAACAGGGTCTTCTTTAAAGTGACAATCAAAGAACCAAAGATCATCTTTGATGTCTAGTTCAGCCTTTAAAGATCCCTTGCTAAAGATACCGTTGTCTTCATTGATTTCTGTTATTCTATCAAACATAAGCATGGGGGGAAGAGGTAATTTTGCATTACCAGGGCCAAAAAGTTCACCATTTCCACAACTTATTAGCTCATCATATGTAAATGAGTTTTTTTTCATAAATTTCAGTTTCTTAATACTTGATTTAATAAGATTATAATATAGAAATAGTTTAGAATCATTATAAATAACAATGAGCAATTTAAATATATATACTGAAAAACTAAGAGAATCTGGTTTAAGACCAACTAGACAGAGATTAAAAATTTGTGAAGTTCTTTTTTCGACCAAAGAAACTTTTCATTTCACAATAAATGATCTTAATAAAATAATTGAAGAAAAATTAAGCGAAAAAATTTCTTTAGCAACAGTTTACAATACCGTTCATGCGTTTAAGAAAAAGGGTTATTTAAAAGAAATCGCTATTGCGACTGATAAAAGTTATTTCGACACTAATACAGGCACTCATTCTCACTTTTTTGATATAAAAAATAGTGAACTTATTGATATTGATATAAATCAGGTTGATTTAAAAAATATCCCAAATCCGCCTGCAGGAAAGAAAATTAAAAATATTGATATCATAATTAATGTTGAAAGTGAATAAAGTACTTTATAATTATTCTAAACTACTTGACACAAAATTAATAATGATTATATAATATTTAATACAGTATTTTAAAAAGCGTAATAAAACTTAAACTAACAATAAAAGAGGTAAAATGAGTTCAGAAATTAGTAAAAATGGTGCAGGAAAATGTCCTGTAATGCACGGTGGAATGACTAAATCAAATCAGTCGCCAACATCAGAATGGTGGCCAAAAAATTTAAATTTAGACATTTTGCACCAGCATGACACCAAAACTAATCCAATGGATCAAAAGTTTGATTACAAAGAAGAGGTTAAAAAATTAGATTTTGAAGCTATTAAAAAAGATTTACTAGATCTCATGACTGATAGTCAAGACTGGTGGCCAGCAGATCTAGGGCATTATGGCGGACTATTTATTAGAATGGCTTGGCACTCAGCTGGAACTTATAGAATTGCAGATGGTAGAGGTGGAAGCGGAACAGGAAATCACAGGTTTGCTCCATTAAACTCTTGGCCAGATAATACCAACTTAGATAAGGCTAGAAGATTAATATGGCCCATTAAAAAGAAATATGGAAATAAAATTAGCTGGGCAGACTTAATGATTTTAGCTGGAAATATGGCTTATGAGTCAATGGGTCTTAAAATGTATGGCTTCTCTTTTGGAAGAGAAGATATATGGCATCCAGAAAAAGATGTTTATTGGGGTTCAGAAAAAGAATGGTTAGAAAATAAAAGATATGACAACAATGAGGATAGAACGACACTTAAAAATCCTTTAGCAGCCGTTGTGATGGGATTAATTTATGTTAACCCAGAAGGAGTAGGAGGAAAACCAGATCCATTAAAAACAGCTCATGATGTTAGAGAAACATTTGGTCGAATGGCTATGAATGATGAAGAAACATGTGCTCTAACAGTAGGCGGTCACTCAGTAGGAAGAGCCCATGGAAATGGAGATGCATCATTATTAGGACCAGAACCGGAAGCTGCAGATATTAATGAACAAGGCTTTGGCTGGAATAGAAAAGGTGGTGGTGGTCTTGGTGTTGATCAAGTAACTAGTGGTATTGAAGGCGCATGGACAACTCATCCAAACAAATGGGATCACAGTTATTTAAACCTTTTATTAAACTATGATTGGGAATTAAAGAAAAGCCCAGCTGGAGCAAATCAGTGGGAACCAATTAATATGAAAGATGAAGATAAACCAGTAGATTTAGCTGACTCATCTATCAAAAGAAATCCAATCATGACTGATGCTGATATGGCAATGAAAATGGATCCTATTTATAGAGAAATAGCTGAACGTTTTCATAAAGATCCTAAATATCTTGAGGAAACTTTTGCAAAAGCTTGGTTTAAATTAACACACAGAGATTTAGGTCCTAAAAAATATTATATTGGTCCAGATTCTCCAAAGGAAGATTTAATTTGGCAAGATCCAGTTGCAGCAGGAAAAGACTTTGATGTCGAAAAAGCAAAAAAGTTAATTGAAGCAACAGGTTTAAGTAGTTCTGAAATGATTGCTACAGCATGGGATAGTGCAAGAACATACAGAAGAACCGATCATAGAGGCGGTTCTAACGGTGCTAGAATAAGATTGGCTCCCCAAAAAGACTGGAAAGGAAATGAGCCCGCAAGACTTAAAGGTGTTCTTGGGAAACTTGAAAAAGTAGCACAAGAATCGGGAGCAAGTATTGCTGATATCATAATTTTAGCAGGAAATGTTGGGCTTGAACAATCTATTAAAAAAGGTGGTCTTGATGTTAAAGTTCCTTTTGTTCCAGGTAGAGGTGATGCAACACAAGAACAAACTGATGTTGATTCTTTTAAAGTTTTAGAACCAGTTCATGATGCTTTTAGAAATTGGGCTAAAGAAGAATATCTAGTTACAACTGAAGAGATGATGCTTGATAGAAGTTCTTTAATGGGTTTATCGGCGAAAGAAATGACTGTTCTTATTGGTGGTATGAGAGTTTTGAATACCAACTATGGAGGAACTAAACATGGTGTCTTTACAGATAATGTAGGAGCCCTTACTAATGATTTCTTTGTAAACCTGACTGACATGAAGTTTAAATGGAAATCAACAGACAAAGATCTTTACGATATAATAGACCGTGGAACAAATGAAACCAAGTTTACAGCTACAAGAGTGGATTTAGTTTTTGGCTCTAACTCTATATTAAGATCTTATGCAGAAGTGTATGCACAAGACGATAATAAAGAAAAGTTTGTTAGAGACTTTGTAAATGCATGGAATAAGGTAATGAATGCTGATAGACAAGAGTTAAAAAAAACCAATTAATTCTAATTAATGAATAGTGTTCAATTTAAAGACTTTTATACAGTACCGAATCTTAACTTTGATATTTCAAGGTTAAGATCTGATCTAGATATAGTCTTAAAAAAAAGAAACTTTAATTCTTTAGGTGTGGCTCATTTTGGTGCTATTCCAATAAATCAAATACCTAATGATGATAATTCAATTGATGGACATAATTTAAGAGGGAAATATTGGACGATAGCAGATGAATCTGGAAAAGAAGTTTCTAGAGATATAGAAATTGATGAATCTAAATATACACAGCTAGTATCAGAGTTTGAAAATACTTATTTTAAAGAGGTCTACGAAACATTAAGAAAAAAATTTAAACTTGGCAGAGTAAGACTACTATTAAAAGAACCAAGATCCACATTGAGCTGGCACAAAGACCCTGAACCAAGGCTTCATATACCAATTATTACTAATTTAGGGTGTTCTATGGTTATAGAAAATGTAGCAAAACATTTACCTGCAGACGGAAATGTTACTATTACAAATAATACAAAATATCACAATTTTTTTAATGGTGGTGAACAAGCCAGAATTCACCTGGTTGCTTGTCTATTAGAGGACCCATTTAATTAATTGCACCCCATACATTTTCATTTTTAACCCAACCTGAATAATTTTCGGTTGTTATATTGCACCAATTATTTTCACATTTTTTAATGACTAATAATCTTCCTTTTTCTAACCTTGCAATAGGTTTAGAAAAATTAGATGCTTTTTTGAATAAGATTTTATCCTCTAAAATAATTATAGAATTTGACTTTTTGACCTGTGAAACGTGAATCCACCCACTATTATTTTTAAGATCAACAATTCTTCTAAAATTTTCCTTTTGATCAATTTGTTTTACCGGAAGGTTTATTTTTTTATAAATATACTTAATTTCAGAGTCAAAGCTTGGTCCATATCTAACGTTTACCTTGCTTTTTTTTAAAGATAAAAATTTTTCTTCCGCATTTAAAGACTGAATACACATGATAGATAAAAATAAAAATAAAATAGTTATTTTTTTTTTCATTTACAAAAACAATTCTTTCTTTTTTTTAGTCTTACTTTTCTAAAATTTAGATTAAGTAAATCTAAGATAAAAATATAACCATCAAGACTTTGACCAATACCTAAAATTTTTTTTAATACTTCGTTTGCTTGAATAGTTCCGACTATTCCTGCAACAGTTCCCAATACACCTTCTGCTTCACAGTTTAATATATCGTCTGAAATTTCAGATTCTTGAAAGAAACACCTTAAACAAGGAACTTTTTTATTTTTAAAATCAAAAGTGAATACATGACCATCAAATTTACTAATAGCGCCTGTAATAAGAGTTTTTTTAAACTTTAAACAAAAATCGTTTAATAAAAACTTGGTCGAAAAATTATCAGATCCATCAACAATGTAATCATAATCACTAATGATTTTTTTAAAATTTTTTTCATTTAATCTAATTCTATAGGTTTTTACCTTAATGCCTGGATTAATTTTTTTTACTTTTTCTTTTGCCGCATGAACTTTAAATTTTTTTATGTCACTTGTGCTATAAAGGCTTTGTCTATGTAAGTTAGAAAGAGCAACTTTATCATTATCTATAATTCCTAGTGATCCAATACCAGCACGTGAAAGAAATTCAGCAACTGGAGAGCCAAGCCCACCAGCCCCAACAACTAAGACTTTTGCATTTGAAATTTTTTTTTGACCTACAATTCCAATGTCTTTGAGAACAATTTGTCTTGAGTATCTTTCAATAGAAACTTTATTTAGTTGACCACTCATTTTCCAGTTGAGCCAAACCCACCTTCGCCACGAATTGAATCGGGTAAATTATTTGTTTCTTCTAATTCCATTTTAATAACGGGCATTAAGATCATTTGTGCCACTCTATCTTTATTATTAATTAAAAAATCTTCTTTGCTGTGGTTAAAAAGAATGATTTTAATTTCACCTCTATAATCACTATCAATAGTTCCTGGTGTATTTAAAACTGTTATGTTATTTTTTGCTGCAAGACCGGAACGTGGGCGAATTTGAATCTCATAATCCTCTGAAAATGCTACAGAGAGCCCCGTAGGTATTAAATGAGAGCTATTAGGTGGAATTATAATTGGTTTTCTTATAAATGCCATTAAATCCATACCTGAGGCGCCTGTTGTTTTATATGCTGGCAATTCTACTTCAGGATTTAATTTTTTGATTAATATTTTTGCCACTGAATTTTAATTTAATTGTTGAATAACTCTATCAACTATTTCATCAGAAATAGCAGACTTTTCTTTTATGCTAAGTTTTTCATCTTTAATTTCGTTGTCCTTATAAAAAATTGAAACTTCATTGAAATTAGAATCAAAACCAATTGATTTATTAGAAACATCGTTTGCTATTATCCAATCACAATTTTTTTCCATCAATTTTTTTTTGGCATTTTCTTCAACATTATTTGTTTCTGCTGCAAACCCAATAACTAGCTTTGGTCTCAATGAATTATGTTTTGATACATAATTTAGAATATCAATATTTTTTTCAAGCTCTAAATGTAAACTTTCTTGCTTTTTTATTTTTCTTTCATTTTTTTCTTTTACTTTAAAGTCAGCTACTGCTGCAGAAAAAATTGCTACATCTACGGGCAAGTTTTCTTGTGTAGCTTTTAACATTTCGTGCGCAGTTTCTACTTTTATTAAATTAATATTGTTATCAACTTTAAGGTTTGTAGGTCCAGAAATAAGTGTTGTTTGAAAGCCTTTTTTTGCAAATGCTTTAGCTAAAGCATAACCCTGTTTTCCAGAAGATTTGTTTGTTATAAACCTTACAGGGTCGATGTATTCATTTGTTGGTCCAGCAGTTACTAAAGCTCTTAATTTTTGATTATTAATCAATGAATTAAAATATAATTCAATTACTTGAATAATATCTTTTGGTTCGGTCATTTTTCCTTCACCAAATTCTCCACAAGCCATATCACCAATTTCAGGACCAATTACTTTATAACCATAAGATTTTAATTTATTTAGATTTTCTTTAGTTGAGGGATGTTCCCACATCCTAACATTCATGGCAGGAGTTAAAAAAATATCTTTATCTGAAGCTAAGATTACAGTTGACGCAAGATCATCAGAGGAACCAGCGCTTAATTTTGAAATAGTGTTTGCTGTAGCTGGAGCTACTAGAATTAAATCTGCCCATCTAGATAGCGATATATGATCCATTTCTGCTTCATTTTCGGCATTAAATAAGTCGTCATAAACTTTTTCTTGAGAGAGTGAAGCCACTGATAGTGGTGTTATAAATTCTTTAGCACTCTTAGTAAGGATTGTCTTAACTTCCGAACCTTGTTTTTTAAACAATCTAATAAGTTCTAAACTCTTATAGGCTGATATGCCCCCACATATTATTAGTAGTATTTTTTTTTGAGATAAACTGTTCATTGAAGGAATTAAAATACTAATAGGCCAAAAATTACAAGCAATAATAAGCCAACAATAGATTGGTTTCTAAACGCTATCATTTCTAATTTTTTTTCATTTAGGGCTGTAAATGAGTTTGAGTTCTGCGGAATCTGTCCACTTGCTAAAAATGTAAGAGCTTGATTTGCTTTATCCATAATCTCTGGGAAGTCAGGTAATCTTTTAATCACTTCAGTGGTACTTTTTAAACCTTCGCTTAAAGTATTTATTGGATCTTTTGTGTCCCTTAACCAATTTTCCAAAACTGGTTTTGATGTTTCCCATATATTGGTATCTGGATTAAGCTTTCTTGCGACACCCTCAACAACTACCATAGTTTTCTGTAGCATTAATAATTGTGGCTGTGTTTGCATATTAAATTTTTCAGTAACATCAAAAAGTTGTTTTAATAATTTACCACCTGAAATATCCTTAACCGATTGACCAAAAATTGGTTCCCCGATTGATCTTAAAGCTTGAGCCAAATCATTTACAGGAACGTCTTTCGGAACAAGACCAGCAACCAAGTGTACTTCAGCTACTTTTTTATAATCTCTTTGAATAAAACCAAACAAAATTTCTGCTAAAAATCTTTTGCTAAGATTGTCTAATCTTCCCATAATACCAAAATCTATAGGAACAATTTGTCCATTATTATCAATAAATATATTTCCCTGGTGCATATCTGCGTGGAAAAAACCATCTCTGACAGCATGTCGTAGAAAATGCTGAATAATGTCTGAGGCAATTTGTTTAGTATCAATGTTTCTTCTTTGTAAATCTTCAGTTTCACGAATTGAAACACCATCGACCCAATCAAGTGTCATCACGTTTTCACTTGTAAAATTCCAATAGATTGTTGGCACTCTAAAACCCGCATCATTCTTTGTATTTTCGGCATATTCATTTGCAGCCGCAGCCTCAAATCTCAAGTCCATTTCCAGATTGGTTATTTCTTTAAGTAAAAATACAACTTCCATCAGTTTTAATCTTTTGGTTTTTTTGATGAATGATTCAACAAGAAAAGCAAAAAGCATCAATGCATCTATTTCTTCATTAAACCTTTTTTTAATATCTGGTCTTAAAATTTTAATAGCAACATCTTTTATGGTTCCATTATCAATAATTTTGGCTTTATGAACTTGAGCTATGGATGCAGCTGCCACAGGTTCACTTAAATCAATTATGGAATTAAATGTTTCTTCTCCTAAATCTTTTTTAATTATAGATTTTGCTTCTGACAAAGAAAAAGGAGGCAATCTATCTTGCAGGCCTTCTAATTGTTTTGCTAGTTCTTCACCAATAATATCAGGTCTAGTAACCAAAAACTGTCCAAGTTTAATAAAAGTAGTTCCCATAGATTGTAATGATTTAGAGAGTTTTTCACCTTCATTTTCATTTAAGATATTTTTTTTAGAATTTGAAAAAGAAAAAGAAAGTATTTGAAATAAGATTTTAATAGCTAGTGGAGGCTTTTTAAATTTTGAAACAATATTTAAAACATCTGACTTAGCTAATTTTCTTCCCAACTTATAAAGTGTAAATAATTTTTTAATCATTATATTTTCCAGCCAGAATGAATAGCAACAATGCCGCCTGATAAATTTCTATAACTACAGTTTATAAATTTATTTTTTTTCATTAGATCAATCAACTCTTCTTGATTAATGAATTCTTCAATACTTTTAATTAAGTATTCATAAGGTGCTTTTTGACCCATGACAGCTTTACCAACTAATGGAATGAGTTTTGAATAATTTTTGTAAATAAAATCTAAATTAGAATTTTGAATTTTTGAAAATTCCAAACATAGGTAGCGTCCACCAGGTTTTAGAACCCGATATGCTTCTGAAAGAGCTCTATTTAGATCTTTGGTATTCCGTAAGCCAAAGCTAATTGTATAATAATCACAAGAGCTATCTTTAATTGGAAGCTTTTCGGCGGGAGCAATTAACCAATTAATATTATTATAAGTTTTTAATTTTTCCTTACCTTTGCCTATCATTCCCTCATTAGGGTCTACGCAAAAAATTTTACCATTTTTGTCAGTTAAATCTAAAAAAAGTTTACCTAGATCCCCAGTGCCACAAGCAACATCAATTAAGATTTTATCTTTAGAAGGATTCATCCAGCTCATCAAATTTCTTTTCCAAATTCTATGAATGCCTAATGACATGAAATCATTCATTAGATCATATTTGTCATAAACATTATCAAAGACGCCTTGAACTAAACCTTTTTTGTTTTGGAGATATTGTTGCATATTAAATTTATTATTTACTGATAATATAGTATCAAATGCCAGAATTACCAGAAGTAGAAATAGTTAAACAATCGTTATCAAAAAAAATAGAACAAAAAAAAATCAAAAAAGTAATAATTAAAAACAGAAATTTAAGGTTTAAAATTCCTATAAAATTTGAAAAATTACTACAAAATAAAACTATCAAAAAAGTTACTAGATTTTCAAAATATTTAATTTTAAATTTTGATGATGACTCATTTTGTTTGATTCATTTGGGCATGTCAGGAACTATTCATTTGACTAAAAAAAATGTCTTAAATAAATTTACTAACACCAGCTTCTATAATTCACCTGAGTTACCAAAAAAACATAATCATGTTGAAATCCAATTTGGAGATATAAATGTTATTTATAATGATCCAAGAAGGTTTGGGTTTTTTAAGTTTATTGAAAATAAACAAGCACTTATAAAAAGATTTAGTCATTTAGGACCCGAACCATTTTCTAAAAATTTTAATCTAAAATATATTCTCAATTATTTTATTGATAAAAAAAAGGATATAAAAAGTTTTTTATTGGACCAAAAATTTGTATCTGGTATTGGAAATATTTATGCAAGTGAGATTTTATTTCTTTGTGGAATTAATCCAAAAACATATGCAATGAAATTATCAATAAAAGATTGCAAAAAAATTATCTCATACTCAAAAAGTGTTCTTAATAAAGCGATTGCAAAAGGAGGATCCAGTATTCGTGATTTTAAAAATACAGAAGGACAAAGTGGAAACTTTCAAAAGGAATTTAAAGTTTATCAAAAAGAGAACTTTGATTGTCCAAGAAGTAAATGTACAGGTAAAATTAATAAAATATTCATATCAAATAGGGCAACTTTCTTTTGTAATACCTGCCAAAAATAAGCAATTATTCTATTGACCAGTATAAATTCTCGAGCTATACCACTGCGCTTATGGCAAACACAAAATCAGCAATTAAAAGAGTTAGGAGAATTGCTACACAAACACTAGTTAATAAGGCTCGTAAGAGCAAATACAGGAATGCTATAAAAAAAATGAACATTCTTATTGAAGATAAGAATAAAGCCGAAGCTTTAAAATTTTTGCCGAAATTGAATTCTGAATTAATGAAAGTTGCAAAAACTGGAATTATAAAGAAAGCGAACGCTTCAAGGAATGTTTCTAGAATAACAAAAAAGATTGCAGCCTTATAAGCAGCTATCTACGCCCACTATAAAATTCAACTAAAAGTATCCACATTATATACGAAAGTTTATTTCTAGATTAACCATATATAGTTTTAGTAAAAAAATAAAAATTTAATTTATAAGTCACACACTCATAGATTTTAAATTTGTAAAATTAATTATTAAAATTTGTTGTTTATGTGGCAAGAATAATTTGTAAATCAAAAACAGACCACCTTTTATTTATTAAAATATAACTTCATATAAAAAATAATTATTCGCGTTAGGAACGATTCACCTACAGAGTTTATTTATTTTTATTTTATTAAAATTAATTATTGCAAAAAAATTGTTTTGCTTCTAACTGACATTATTCCTACAAATTTATGTCTAAAAATATTACAACACAAAACTTAAAAAATGTTCCTACCGAAACTTTAGATTGGGCCACTATTCAAAAGGACATGAAGAATAAGCTAGGTAGCGATATATACGAAAGTTGGCTTAGAAAAATAGATTTTGTTGAAGAGATGAATAATTACATCTTACTTTCTGTTTCAACTAGATTTTTAAGAGATTGGATTACTTCAAGATACCTTGATCAAATTTTACAAATTGTAAAACTTTATAAAAAAGATTTAACAAGAATAGAATTTAAAATTATCGAAAAAAATTCTGAAAACGAGGATGAAAAAAATATTGACAAATCTTCAAATAGCGAAAATGTATCTTTTATTAAAGATACATACCTTCAATATAATAGAATTGATCAAAATAAAAGATTTGATAATTTTATAACAGGTACGAGTAATAAATTAGCTTACGAAGCGTCTTTAAAGGTTTCAGAAAATATTTCACACTATAATCCACTTTATATTTATGGTGGCGTTGGTATGGGTAAAACTCATTTGTTAAATTCTATAGGACTTTCTTTAAAGGAAAAACATAAGGTTATGTTTATTTCAGCAGAAAGATTTATGTATCAGTTTGTTAAATCAATAAAATCTAACGATATGGTAAAGTTTAAAGAATATTTTAGAAATACCGACATACTATTAATTGATGATATTCAGTTCATGAATGGTAAAGAGGCGATGCAAGAAGAGTTTTTTCACACATTCAATGCATTGCTTGATAAAGGTTCACAGGTAATAATCTCTGCAGATAGAGCCCCAAATAAATTATCCAGAATTCAAGATAGAATTAAATCACGATTTGCAGGAGGCTTAGTCGTTGATATTCAAAAACCAGATTATGAACTTAGAAGTAAAATTGTTAAGCAAAAAACAGAAGAGCTTAATGTTTTTTATTCTAATCAAATAAATATTTCTGACGAAATACAAAAGTTTATTAGCACAGAAATTACAACAAGCATTAGAGAGTTAGTTGGTGCCATTAATAGAGTTGTCTCTTTTTCAAGAATATATAATAAAGTTCCAAATTTATCAGAAGTTAAAATAGTTTTAAAAGATTTGTTAAATATTGGTGAAAACAAAGTCACGATTGATCTAATTCAATCGACTGTTTGTAAATTCTTCAAAATTAGTAAGAATGAGATGTTATCTTCAAGAAGATCCAGATATCTTGTTAGACCAAGACAGACAGCAATTTATTTAACAAAGATATTAACTTCAAAATCTTTACCAGAAATTGGTAGGGAATTTTCCAATAGAGATCACACAACAATTATCCATTCTGTTAAAACAATTGAAAAATTGAAAGAAAAAGACCCAGAGATGACCAACAATATTAATAACTTAAAAAATCAGATATTGTATAATAATGAAAATGAAATTTAACGTTAATCAACAAGATCTGCAACAAGCTCTGAGTTATTGTCAGGGAGTAATAGAAAAGAGAAGCACACTTCCAATCTTATCAAATGTTTTATTAAATGCGAGTAATTCAAATTTAACAATTACAGCTACTGATTTAGATTTAATATTCATTCATCAAATTAATAATGTTGAAGTAATTAAGGAAGGGAATACGACCACAACCTCTTCAATTATGTATGACATCATAAGAAAATTTTCTTCAGGAAAAAAAATTAATTTATCTTTAACAGATGGTAGTAAGCTTCAGGTTGAGTCTGAAAAATCTGTCTTTAATTTGAATTGTATTAGCGCTTCTGAATTTCCTTTGACTGATGAAAATTTTAATCAAAATGAGTTTATAATAAAATCAAAACAGTTATTAAAATTATTAAATAAATGTAAATTTTCAGTTTCTAATGATGAAACCAGACATTATCTAAGTGGAATTTTTTTACATCAAACTCAAATAGAAGATAAAAACTTTTTAACTGCAGCTGCTACAGACAGTCATAGAATGTCCATATCCAAAATAAGATTAGATCAGAAAATAGATTTTGAACCAATAATACTACCTAAAAAAACAATTTTCCAATTATGCTCTTTATTAGAGAGTTATGATGGAGATGTTAAAATTTCAAATGTTAAATCTAAAATTAAATTTGAGTTAAATAATAGTATTTTAATCTCTAAATTAATTGATGGAAAATTTCCAAATTATATTCAAGTAATACCAAAAAATAACCAAAAAAAATTAGAAATAGATTTGAAGCTATTCTTAGATTCAGTAGATAGAGTTGCGTCAGTTTCATTAGATAAAAAAGATGGTGTGAAATTTAATTTATCGAAAGATGTTTTAAATTTATCAGTTAACAATACTAACAGTGGTGATGGAAAAGAAAGTTTAACTGTAAAGTTTGATCATGATTTAGAAATTAGTTTTAACTCAAGATACTTAATTGATGTTGCGTCACAACTTGATGGAGATAAAATAGAAATTTTCTTTAATGACACAGGCTCTCCCGCATTAATTAAAGACCCAGGTGACTTTGACAGTATATTCGTTGTAATGCCTATGAAGGGCTAATTTAAAGCGTTCAGCTCGGTATAAATAGCATTCTCCAGTTTTTTTAGAAAAACTTCTTTTTCCAGACCGGGTTCAATTGGTTCCAAAATAGAGACTATTAAAATTGTGCCAATTTTTTTAGCACCTTTTTTAGGCCAAGTATTTCCAGAATTAATTGCTATTGGTTGGCATGATATTTTTAATTTTTCATAAATTCTACTTGAACCCTTCTTAAAAGGTGTTCGTTCCTCAGGTGGCAACCTTGTTCCTTGTGGAAAAATTATTAAGGGCCTTTCTGAAGAATTAATTTGTTTTGATATATTGTCAAAAAATCCAAGGTTTTCTTTTGTTACTTTGTTTCTTTTGATTGATATTGAGCCAATTTTTTTTAGATACCAACCAAATATGGGTATCATTAATAATTCTTTTTTTAGAATAAAAACAGGAGAATTAAAAATTGTTTGTAAAAAAAAAGTTTCAAACATTGATTGATGTGAGGCTGCAATAAAAAACTTTCTATTATTAATAATATTTTCTTTACCTTTGATAACTATTTTAGTTGATAAAAAAAATTGTAAGCAAAAAGAAGTCCAATAACCCATAATCTTTCCTCCAAATAAAACTATTTTTTTAGGAAGAAATATTGCTGGTAGGAATATTAAGGAAATAAAAATAATTCCTATAAAAAAGAATAGAGAAAATAAAAAATTTCTTGTCATTTTAATCAAAAACTAAATTAATTCTTCTAGCTTTTGTCTTTTTTTAATAACGTTGATTTTAGATCCTTTGATTAATATTTCTGCTGCTTTGGGTCTAAGATTGTAATTTGAGCTTAAAGACATGCCATAAGCACCGGTATCGCACATGACAATAAGGTCTTTTTCTTTTAGTTTTTGGAATTTTTTTAAAGTTGTAAATTTATCTGTGCTTTCACAAATTGGTCCAACAAACTCGTAAACTTTTTTTGAAACTTGGTTGGTTTTTATTACTGGCAAAGTTTTATGGTTTGCACCATATAATGCTGGTCTCATAAGATCATTCATTGCAGCATCCAATATAATAAAATCTTTTTTTTCATTTTCTTTTATATAAATAACTTTAGAAATAAGCGATCCTATATTTCCAACTATTGATCTACCTGGTTCAAATATAATTTTAGACTTATGGTCTTTTAGAAATTTATTTATAGCCGTATTGTATTTTTGGTAGTTGAGTTTTTTATTTGTTTTTTCATAGGATATTCCCATTCCACCACCAAGATCAATAAATTCAAAATTGTAATTACTTTTTTTAATAATTTTACCAATAACATTTAACATTTTTTTATAAGGCTTATGGTCCAAAATTTGACTACCGATGTGAACACTTAAGCACTTTAGTTTTATATTTTTCGACAATTTCACATAATTGACAAGATCAAAAAATACTTTTTCATCTACACCAAATTTATTTTCTTTTTTGCCTGTAGAAATTTGTTTTAATGTTTTGGCATCTGTATTTGGATTTAATCTAATACCTATATTAACAGTTATTTTTTTGCTTTTTGCAATTCTTTCAATTTCGACAATTTCACTTTTAGATTCAGCATTTATTAGTAAAATTTTTTTATCTATAGCAAAACCTATTTCAGTAGCTGTTTTACCAACACCAGAAAAAACTATTTTTTTGGGTTCTATACCAGCCTTAAGTGCCATCATTAATTCACCGATCGAAACTACATCTGCACCTAATCCTAATTTTCTAATTTCCTTAATTAAGTTTACATTAGAATTAGATTTGATTGCAAAGCATATTAGAGGAGAAAATGACTTAAAATTATTCTTAAAATTATTTATATTATCTTTTAATTTTTTGTATGAATAGCAATATGTGGGTGTTCCAAATTTTTTAGCAATATCTTTAACTTTAATTTTTTCTACGGAGAGATTATTGTTAATATATTTCATTAATCAATAGATTTGGGGAAAACCATTTCATTTCCGTCATATTGTGGATCTCCTTTTTTTCCACAAGAGAATAACAAAGAACAAAATATACAAATTAAGATTAACTTTTTTATCATTTTATGCTTTCTTATATTTCATTATCATTTTTTTAATATTATCAAAAGATGTTCCACCATAAGATTTTTTTGAATTTACGGAGTATTTTATATTAAATACCTTTAATACTTCACTTGTGAGTTTGGGTTCTATTTTTTTTAACTCTTCAATACTTAGTTCATTTAATTTTTTATTTTTCTTTTCTGCAAAATTAACAATTGTAGCTGTAGTTTGATAAGCTTTTCTAAATGGCATCGAGTGATTTTTAACAAGATAATCAGCTAAATCTGTAGCTGTAATGTAGCCTGAATTTGCAAGATCTAGCATTTTTTGCTTATTGGGTTTTAAATTTTTTAAAACCTCATTTAGAATTGCAATACAATTATTAAGTATCTCATTAGATTTAAATAATATTTCTTTATCATCTTGGAGATCTTTAAAATAAGATATTGGAAGGCCTTTTAGTATTGTTAGCATTGAGAATAAATTTCCATAAGTTGAGCCTGTTTTTCCTCTTAAATATTCTAATAAATCAGGGTTCTTTTTTTGTGGCATTATTGAAGAACCTGTAACAACCTTATCTGAAAGAATAATTAAATTGAAAGCATCAGAGTTCCAAATAATGAGCTCTTCAGCTATTCTCGAGATATGCATAGAGCAAACAGAAACACTATATAAAAAATCTAAAACAAAATCTCTATCCGCTACTGTATCTATAGAATTGTTGGTTGGTCTCTTAAATCCTAATTTTTTTGAAGTAAAATTTCTATCAATATTAAAAGAAGTGCCAGTCAATGCTGCAACCCCCAAGGGACACTCTGATAAACTTTCTAAGTTATATGAAAATCTTTTTTTATCTCTAGTGAACATTTCCACATAAGCCATTAAATAATGGGCAAATGAAACTGCTTGAGCATTTTTTAAATGTGTAAATCCTGGCATTATAGTTTCGATATTTTTTTCAGAAATTTTAAGAATTGTTTTTATAATAATATCTAAATTTTTATTAATTTCTTTAGTCGCAGAAGTGGTCCACATTTTAAAATCAGTGATTACCTGATCATTTCTAGATCTTGCGGTATGAACAAAACCAGCCTCTTCACCTATAATTTCGAATAATCTTTTTTCGATATTCATATGAATATCTTCATATTTTTTATTAAATTCAAATTTATTTTTTAAAATTTCTTTTTCAATTTTACCCAATCCATAAATTATTTTATTTTTAATTTTAAAAGTAATAATTTTTTGTCTAAAAAGCATCTCTACATGAGCAATAGACCCTAAAATATCTTCTTTAAAAAGTTTTTTATCAATATCTATAGAGTTACCAACTTTTTGAAATAATGTGGATACATCTTTTTTTATTCTTGAGCCCCATATTGCCGTATTGTTTTTATTTTTTACCATGATAATTAATTATACATATTTAGTATGAAATTATTTATAATATTTATTTATCTAATTACTAGCACCTTTAGCCATGCTGAGGAAAAACCAGATATAAAAAATTTGATTTTAACTGAAAATCCAAAAATATATGAAGATGTAATATTTAAGGATGCAAGACAGAATGATGTTAATTTAGAGCATTTTAAAGGCAAGTTGTTAATATTAAATTTTTGGGCTACTTGGTGCGCCCCTTGCAGGGAAGAAATGCCATCACTTGACAGTCTACAGTCAAATAGCAAGCTAGATAATCTAAAGATTTTCCCAATAAATATTGGTCAAGAAGATATTTTAAAATCAGAATCTTTTTTTAATGAACTAAATATTAAAAATTTAGACATTTATTTTGATCCCCCAATTACCTTAGCTAAAAAATTTTCTTTAAGAGGGGTTCCGACAACAATTTTTTTTAATAAAGAAGGTAAAGAATTTGCTCGTATAATAGGATCAATAGATTTTAATGATGAAAGATTTATTAAGTGGTTAAAATTTTATAATTAATTTTTAAAGAAATAAGCAAAGCAAACTAAAACAAGTATCGCTATGAATTGTAGCAGCACTCTAAGTTGCATCAATTTATTAGAATATTTTTTACTTGTTTCACCTCCTTTAAAAAGCGTTCCCAAACCTAAGATTAGCACTACAGCAACTACTATTAAAAGAACTATACCAAGGATTTTTACCAATGTTCCAGAAATCATATTTATATTGTAGAGTGTTTTTTTAATATTAAAACATAATAAAATATCTATGACATTTTGCCTAACAACGACAATTATAAAACCTGAAAAAGATATACCGATTAAACATGCCGTTATTTTACTGCATGGATATGGTGGTGATGGAAAGGATATAAGCATGCTAACATTAAATTGGAAAAGGTTTTTACCTAATGTTATTTTTTTATGCCCAAATGGACATGAGAAATGTGAGATTAACCCAAGCGGTCATCAGTGGTTTGATCTAACCAGAGATGATCCAGAATATATTCTAGAACAATCTAAAAAAGCAGAAATAAAACTGCATCAATTTATTGAAGAAATTAAAAAAAAATATGATTTAAAAAATTCACAAATCTGTTTATCAGGTTTTAGTCAAGGATGCATGATGTCTATAAATTTGGGGTTAACAAGTAATGAAAATTATAATTGTGTAGTTGGATTTTCAGGAAAAATAATTAATCAAGAAGATCTCAAAAAAAGAAAAAAATCTACAACAAAAATGCTTTTATTGCATGGAGACAAAGATGCCGTTGTTTCTCCTACTTTTTTATTGGAAGCTAAAGATTTTTTAATTAGAAATAATATTGAAGTAGAAACAAAAATGATTGAGAATTGCGAACACCATATTCCGGTTGAAGCCTCAAGTGCAGCACTAAATTACATAAAAAATAGTTTTAATATTTAAAAAATTCTATTCATTGATAAAATGATATTTTTCAGTTAGAATTTTTACTAATGATTTTTGGTGATCAAAATTTGTCTTTAGAAAAATGTCCAGCTTTAGTGTTAAATGCTGACTATAGGCCTTTAAGCTATTACCCCTTATCTCTATGGAACTGGCAAGATACGATCAAATCAGTTTTTTTAGATAGAGTTACTATAGTTAGTAATTATGATAAAATTGTTAGAAGCCCATCATTTAATATGAGGTTACCAAGTGTAATCGCTTTAAAAAGTTTTATAAAACCGCAGATTTACCCCAGCTTTACAAGGTTTAATGTATTTTTAAGAGATAAATTTTCATGTCAATATTGTGGAAGTGGTGAAGAGCTAACTTTTGATCACTTACTTCCTAGGTCTAAAGGTGGACAGACGAATTGGGATAATGTCGTAACAGCTTGCTCCTCATGTAATGTAATAAAAGGTGGTAGGTTATTAAAAAATTCCGATATGACTCTTAATCAGGAGCCCTATCAACCCTCGGCTGAAGACTTACATAAAAACGGCAAACATTTTCCTCCAAACTTTCTACACAAAAGTTGGATGGATTATTTGTACTGGGATGTTGAGTTGGAAGCTTAATTATATCTTTTCGGATATGCTAATTGCTATCTTTGAGCCAGTTTTAATTATTTTGTCCAAAATTGAATACATCCCCTTTTTTGTTGCTCCTTCTTGGTAGGCTATATTTTTATGGTGCAATTCGTCTTCTCTAAATTTAATTATTTTTTCTTTTAATTTTTTTTCATCATTCTGCAGTTCTTTGATTTGGCTTAAATAATGTTCGTCAATTACTTCTTCAACTGATGCCGTGCAAAGCATAGCTGCTTTTTTTCCCAGTATAGTAGAGCCAAAGCCAAGTCCTACACCAAGCATATCCCATAAGGGCAAAAATTTAGTAGGCTCAATATTTCTTTTTTTGATTTCATTTTCAAAATAATTACAATGTTCTTTTTCGTGAATTTTCATTTCCTCAATTTTCTTTTTTAAATCATCATCTTTTACGAGTGTATTTAACGCTAGTAATTGACCTTCGTAGATTTTTATTGCACCCCGCTCTCCTGCGTGGTCCACTCTGATGAATTCTATGACTCTATTTTTATTTGTTTTTTTCATAACTTAAAAAAATTTTTATTATTATAACACTTATTATTAATGAGATAAAAATATTAATAGTTGCAAGAGATAAACCAAAGATTTTAAAAGTTACATCCTTACAACTTACTGTTTTTTGTTTTAATTCATTTAAAAGAGATTCTTTTGTTAAATTAACACTTGTGGAATTTAGATCACAAACTAATGATTCTTTAATAAATCCCTGCTCTATTCCAAAATGATAACCAGATATTACGAAAGCACTAATAAATATCGAAATTAGCATTATTAAAAATAACTTTTCAAACCTTTTTAACAATAAAAAGATTGAAATAGTAATTATTGAAGCAATATATGGAATTCTTTCAATTAAACAAAGATTGCATGGTTGGTGTCCTAATACATATTGAATAAAGTATGCTGATAAAATTGCAAAAATACTGAATACCAATATTAGTTTAAGGATGGTGTCTCGTTTAAGTGTATTCATTTTATTTAACAATAAAATATATCACTGCAAAAATTAATACAATTAGAATGCCTAAAAGAGTAAACCATTTAGCAGCATTGGTTTTCATAAATCTATTAAAAGTATCACCAAATTTATAAGACAAATAAGAAACAATAAAAAATCGCAATCCTCTAGAAATTAAACAAATTAAAAAAAATATAAAAAGATTAAATCCAATCATTCCACTTGTTATAGTAAAAACCTTAAATGGAAGTGGTGTGAAACCAGCAAGAAATAAGGTGGCAAGCCATATGTAAAGGCCACTTCCTTTTGATAAGCCTTCTTTTAAGTTAATAAGCTTCTCCTCGTAGCCATAAAATTCGACAACACTCATTCCAATTTCAAAGAAATATAAGCCTATAAAATAACCTAACAGGCCTCCCAGTGCAGAAAAAAGTGTTGCGATCAAAAAAACTTTTAAATAATCATTTTTTTTAGCAATTACCATTGGCACAATCATAACGTCTGGTGGAATAGGAAAAAAAGAACTTTCTGCAAAAGATATGATTGCAAGAAATATTTTGGATCTCTTGTGAGCAGCAAGTTTTAAAGATTTTTCATACAATTCGTTAAACATTTTTTTGGTTTTAATATAAATTAAGTTCTTATACTATTTAATTATATAGTTATAATAATGAAAATTAAGGGCGAATGGCGGAACTGGTAGACGCGCACGACTCAAAATCGTGTTTCGTAAGAAGTGAGAGTTCGATTCTCTCTTCGCCCACCAATATTTTATGAAAATAAATAAAATTAATAATTTATTAGAACTATTTTACCGCCAATATCAAAAACAAGGCAAAGAAAATATTTTTTTACAATCATTAAAATACCCCGAAAAGAAATATTCTTGGGCAGAAGTCTATTCAAACATTAATAAATTATCTGAAGAGATATCAAAATATATAAATAAAGGTGACAGATGTTTGTTGGTATCAGAAAATAGACCAGAATGGCTGATATCTGATCTTTCTGTTATGCTTTCAGGGGGGATAACTGTTCCCGCGTATACAACTTATACAGAAAGAGACTACGAATATATAATTGATGACTGTACACCAAGCATTCTAATTATTTCTGATAAAATTCAGTATTCGAAAATTAAAGAAATAATTCCTAAAAAAAAATTCATAAAAAAAATAATATTTTTTGAATATATAGATGATTTTAATAAAGAACTTCACTTAAACATAGAAGAAATTTTTAAGAGGAAAATGGATAATAATCATAATTTTCTTGATCTAAAAATTCAAAGAAAAGATCTGGCATGCATAATTTATACATCTGGAACTGAAGGAAATCCAAAAGGTGTCATGTTAAGTCATGGAGGAATCCTTAATAATTGTGAAGGTGCCTATGTTCTTTTAAAAGAATTTATTTCTAATAACCCCAAATTTTTAACTTGGCTTCCACTTTCTCATTCTTATGAACATACAGTTCAATTTGTACAAATAGTTGTTGGAGCAAAAGTGTTTTATGCAGAAAGCATAGACAAACTGATAAAGAATATGGGGGATTGTTCCCCTGAAATAATGACTGCTGTTCCAAGGTTTTATCAAAATTTGTATCAAAAAATTAATGCAGCCTTTAGTAAAGCGGAAGGGTTAAAAAAATTACTAGTTAATCAGACTATTATATTAGGTAAGAAAAAATTAAATAAAGAAAAATTTTTATTAATTGAAAATATTACAAATTTTATTTGTGAAATTTTAGTAAGAAGAAAAATAAAAAAACAATTTGGAGGAAATTTAAAAGCATTTATTTCAGGCGGTGGGGCATTAGATTATGATGTAGGATCATTTTTAAACTCAATCGGTTTACCAACATTACAGGGCTATGGGTTAACAGAAACATCTCCAGTGGTAAGTTGTAACTCTATAAATGAAATTAGAGTTGAGACGGTTGGGAAACCATTTAGTGGAAATTTAGTAAAATTAGCAGAAGATGGAGAGATACTAATTAAGGGTGAAAATGTCATGCTTGGTTATTGGAAAAACGATGAGGAGACATATAAAGTCCTAAAAAATGGATGGCTGTCCACAGGAGATATTGGTGAGTTTGATGGGGAATTTTTAAAAATTACTGATCGAAAAAAAGATATAATAATAACTCCTGGTGGAGATAATATTTCTCCAATTAAGATTGAAAATGATTTAAACAAATCTGATTATATTGAACAAAGTTTAGTATTTGGTGATAACAAACCCTATTTAGTTGCTTTAATAGTTTTAAATTCAGATCATAAAAACATTAAAGAAGAAGAAATTCAAAGAGAAATAGAAAAAATAAATTTAGATTTATCTAACATAGAAAAAATAAAAAAATTTATTATAATTAAAAATCAATTTACAATTGAAAACAATATGATGACCCCCACTTTAAAATTAAAAAGATATAAAATTATAGAAACTTATAAGTCAGAGCTCGAAAAACTTTTTTAATTTTATTTTTAAAACACATTATAAGTCGCATAAACTATAACCTTTTTTACTTATTAAAAACTTATAACAAAAAAATTTTTATAGAAAAAAAAATTTGAAATTGTTCCTTAATTAAAGATTTGACATCACTTGTATTAAAAAATAAAAATAAGGTAACAACGAATCACTATGATTCGTTTAACTTAAACAGGGAGCTAAAGATGGCTACAAAGAAAAAAGCTAAAAAAGCTGCAAAGAAAACTAAGAAAAAAGCTAAAAAAGCTAAAAAAAGAAAAAGATAGTTTTTAATCTTTTCAAAAAACGCTTCTCATAACGTTATGTGTGAGAGGCGTTTTTTTTACTCTAATTTTTAATCTTCGTCAGTGTCAGCGATTGGTTCGGGTTCAGCCTCAGTCTCGCTAGGCTCTATTACCTTGGTAGGAGCTGCTGCTATAGCAGCTTTAGCTTGTCCTTCTAGGTTTCTTTTAAGTGCTTTATCTAATTTTTTTTGTGTATCTTCCAGTGATACTCCCATTACTATTTGAAATTCCGATAAAATTCTTTCATAAGCTTTTTCAAAAAGTTGTCTTTCGCTATAAGATTGATCAACCATCAGGTCATCACCTTTGTTTAAATCTCTGACAACTTCAGCAAGTTCATAGATTTTACCAGAAGATATTTTTGCCTCATATTCCTGTGCTCTTCTACTCCACATTGATCTTTTAATTTTTGGCTTACTTTTTAAAATAGATATACATTTATTAACCTGGTTGATAGTTGCTAGCGGTCTAAGGTGAGATTGTTTATTAACGGGAACCATTCCATTAGCCTTATCTTTTTCAAATTTAAGCACGTATGTTTCCACATCAATTCCACCAATATTAATTTTTTTAAAATCAGTGATTTGGCCAACACCATGTTTTGGATAAACAACATAGTCTTTAACTTTGTATTCTTTTTTTTCTGTTTCTTGTTTTTTTACTTTTTTAATCTCAGGTTTAGCTTCATTACTTTTTGGAATTCTTAAATTACCTGTTGTGACTTCAATTTTTTGAGGAGCAGATTTTATTGTAGTTGTTTTTAAATTTTTTTTGACTTTTGCTAAATTTTTTTTAGCTACTTGAGTTTTTTTTATAGGAACAATCTTCTTAGCTGTTTTAGCTTTAGGAGTGCTAGATTTTTTAACTACTTTAGGAGTAGTTTTTTTTTTAACTTTTTTCTCAGGAGTTTTGTTAAAGATTTTCGCTAAAATATTTGTCGTACTTGTTTTCTTCATTTTTATATTTTTCATTATCCTCTGGAGGATCTTTTTTTACAGTTATATTTGGCCAGATTTCTGAATATTTAGTATTAACTTCAAGCCATTTTTCACTACCAGACTCGGTGTCAGCTACTATAGCATCAACTGGACATTCTGGCTCGCAAACGCCACAATCTATACACTCCTCCGGTTTAATTACAAGCATATTGTTACCTTCGTAAAAACAATCTACCGGACAAACTTCAACACAGTCCATTAATTTACACTTAATACATTTTTCATTTACTAGGTAGGTCATTTTTTTAATTCTTGCTTTGCTTTTTCTTTTAACTCACCCATTGTTTTAGGATCTATATATAATAAACCAGCTAGTCTCCTCATCAAATTTGTCTCATACATGTCTGCATTATCATTTGAATAAATTATTTTCCATAAAGACTCGATTATCTTAATTTTATCTGATTCTGGTGCATTTTTAATCTCTCTCGTAAAATCAAGTATTTGATTTGAGTTCTCTTCAATAATAGTTGCCTCTGAAATTAGACTGTCTATATTTGAGCTTTGTGCTCCTAGTTCAATTAAAGTTTTTTTAATAATCTCTCTCTCATTCTCCTCATAGACTTCATCAATTTTTGCAGCATGTATTAGTAAGGCTGCAATTTTAGAATAAGAGCCGTTATCATTTGCTTCATTTTTTTCTTTATTTTTAAAAAAGTTAATCATTAATCAAAGTTTAAATCTTTTAGAACCTTAAAAGGACTATTTGAAGGTTCTATTTTTTTAAATATTCTTTTAATTTGTTTTTTTGGATTATATTTAAAATATATATCCTTGTCTCTTTCTATTGTTTTGTAATTCATTTTTTCAATCAATTTTTTAAAGTTATCTTTACTGCATCCTAGTAAGTTTAACATTTCGGGGACTAATTTGATCTCTTTATTTGTGTCTTTTTCAGAATTAGAATTTATTATTTGCACAAATAGTCTCTCTAAAATATCTATCCTAACAAAATAATTGTCAAAATTCTCAAATCCACAAAGAAGCATAAAGTTTTTATTTTTTATATTTTTATCATCTAAAAAATTTAAACCAAAGGTTGGAGGGGTTAGATTAAAATACTTTTGGTTAAAATTTTTCCATAATAAGGTTCTTAAAGAAACAGCCTCAGGTTTTAATAATTTAAATAAAAAAACATGATATCGACCAAACTTTACACCTAAATCTCTTAGAATTTTTCTCTCTTCTTGGCCAAGTTTCTTTAAATAGTCAGATACTGTTTCTCTTTTTATTACACCATTATTTTCATATAATTGATAGGCCAAAGCTTTAATTGATGAATTGCTTTCTTTTAAATTTCTTAAATCAATAAGACTTTTTAGTACTAGATTAATTTTTTCTTTAATCCATTTTTCAAGAAATTCTGATAATTTCTGCTTATCATTGCCTTCCAAAATATCGTCTACCATTAAAAATAAATCAGGGTTTAAATAATCCTTACCTGTAGATAATTTAGCAATAGGAAAGTCTTTCCAGTAGATCTTAAAATCATCTTTTATTTCCACTAAGCCTGTATCTATAATTAATTGAATTCGTTTTTGCAGTTCTGGCCCAACTGTTTGTCTTGCTGCTTTTTTTAACGACTTAATGTCAGTTTCTAAGGCTCCCACCTTTAAGTCTATTTCAAACTTTAAACCCTTTAAAATACCAATAAATTGATCATCAATTACTACTTTATTTTCTTCCATTATTTCAGTTTTGAATTCCATATCTTGTTTTAATCCCCTTGCAAGCACGCTCGCTCTTTTATCAATAAAAGTCTTAGTAAGCTCTTCATGTAATCTATCAGATAATCTATCTTCTAATAATTTTGTTTTTTCAATCCAATATTCCTGGTTTTCAACCCAATTAATTTTATTTGAAACATATGACCAAGTTCTAACATTTGCAATTCTATTTGACAAAGAATCTACATTTCCTTCCAATTTATCTAATTTCATTAATTGGAGTCTCATATAATCATTTGTAATTTTGCCATCTTTGCCATTTAAAAAGCTAAAAACTTTACCTACAACCTCAAGATGGTTACCGTAAGTTTTTTTTACAAAATCGGGAATTTGGCAACAATCCCAAAGTAATTCAAGTGTTTCTTTATTATCTTCAATATTATGACTTTTCATATCTTTTAAGAAATATTTTAAAACTTTTTCATCTCCACATTCATGTATTTTTCGTAACCAGTCTTTATTTGGCTTTTCTTCAAGTGATTTAATTAGACTTAAAGAGTTATTAAAATTTAAATTAGAATTTCTCCAGAATAATATTTTAATTTCTTCAAATTTATGCTTTTCAAGCAGCTCTACTTCTTCAGCTGCAATCTCTTTACAATCACCTGTGATACCAAAATTTCCATCATTTAAATATCTGCCTGCTCTACCAGCAATTTGTCCAATCTCAGACATATTAAGACGCCTTAGCTTTTTTCCATCAAATTTTTTTAGATTTGAAAAGTAAACATTTTCTAAATCCATATTAATTCCCATTCCAATTGCATCCGTTGCAACAAGAAAATCAACGTCTCCAGATTGATATAGCTCAACTTGAGCGTTTCTTGTCTTGGGACTTAAAGAACCCATAACAATAGCTGCTCCACCTTTTTGTCTTCTAACAAGCTCTGCAATTGCATAAACTTCTTCAGTAGAAAAAGCTATTATTGCTGTTTTTCTATTAATTCTTGAAATTTTTTTATGACCCACATAAGAAAGTTTAGAAAGTCTTTCTCTATTTATAAATTCTGTATCTTCATCTAATTTATTTATTATATTTTTAATAGTATTAGAGCCCATAAACATCGTTAGCTTTTCTCCACGAAGATTTAATAGTCTATCGGTAAAAATATGACCTCTTTCATGGTCTACACACATTTGTATTTCATCAATTCCAACAAAATCTAAGTGCTTGTTAATTGGCATAGACTCAACAGTGCAAAGAAAATATTTTGCATTAGAGGGAATTATTTTTTCTTCACCGGTAATTAGAGCAACTTTGTCCAGGCTAATTTTTTTGATAATTTTGTCATATACTTCACGAGCAAGTAGCCTTAGCGGAAAGCCAATCATTCCCGAATCAAAAGAAAGCATAGTTTCTATTGCAAGATAGGTTTTTCCAGTATTTGTAGGACCTAGAACCGCTGTAACTTTATTTTTAGACATTTCTATTCATGGTACCTTTAAATTTTTCTCCACCACATGTTGTTATCGATAAAGAACAAAAATAGACTAAAACAAGACCGAATCGTAGCATGAAAAGTTCTCATTTGTCTTTATACTGAGGTTAACACAGTTAGAAATAATTCTGTATTAATAGTTTAAATTTTAAAGAATAAATATTAAATATTTAACCACCTGGACCTAAATTTGAAACTTTAACTTTCAAAATTTTCCATATACCTGATGCAGAAGTTATAATTTTATCATTGCATTTCAGCTCACAAAATAAAAATACTAGTGTGTTTGTTTTTTTTAAAATTCTGGTAAAGCCAGTAACTACATCACCCACTTTAGAGGCACCAATAAATTTTAGATCTAATGAAA
>ERZ890510.181-NODE-181-length-53530-cov-7.918841_pt1 | contig 53530 bp, 44 predicted proteins | sample MGYA00521265_ERZ890510 | MGnify/ENA primary metagenome ERZ890510 (study PRJEB32303, sample SAMEA104408624) | aquatic metagenome | biome: Brackish water; feature: Chemocline; material: water | place: Baltic Sea | collected 2014-10-26T21:54:00 | depth 110 m ... | reverse complement strand
AACAATGATGATTGCAGCCTTAGCTGCTTTCAATCAGATGACAGCTCAGATGCCGACCTATGACGAAATGGTCAGGGCTGAGTATGAGCTCATGGCCAACGCAGTTGTTCTGGAACGGATGGAAGTCATCGATATGACCACGGCGATTCATTGGGAAGTTGCGAAAATGATGTTTACATAGAAGAAGGATATCCAATCACGTTTTCAATGAGTGATTTCGGATCTATCAAATACAGCTCGGCAACGGTTCGACCAATTAAAAACCTGCTTGCTCAGATCGAAATGGAAGAAAATGGTTTTGCTGTCTGCACGGTTGGAGAAACCACCGCAAAGTTGGAAGAAGGAGTCGCAATCAAGAGATAAGTCGACCAAGTTTTCAGGTTGCGTTTAAGCGCCCTTCCGCCTCTATGTATTGGCGGAAGGGCGTTTTTCTTTTATTTAAGTCATTGTAAATATGAACTTAATGTTTGATTCGTTTTCGCCGATACTCGCACTGAAACCCTACCTTTTTCTCAGATCGGTAGGGTGTATTTCAGTCACTATCCCTCGGTGGAATTTATGTCGGTATTTAAATTCGGAATTGGACCTCTTTTGAGGTATTCGGTTGTTGCGTTCGTTTTCCTAACGTTTTCAGGATGTATGGACCAAATGGTTGATACTCAAAGCGATCTCACCGCCACAGAAATTTTGACCTCAACTTCGAAAATTCGAAATCAGCACCTAGTCGCTAGTGCAGTAAGGGCTGCAGGAAAGGACGGCGATTTAACGGCTGTTGTATTTGCTATCAATCCGTATAAGATTGTGGATCGCTATAAAATCGTCGATAGATACAAAATTGTGGATCGATACAAGATTGTAGACCGATACAAGATTGTTGATCGTTACAAAATTGTGGATCGTTATGAATTCACTGATACATTTTATGGATACTCCGTTTGGGTTGCTACCGACCACCTAGACGAGTTTTTGGCTGAAATGGCAAATGACGAGACCATCGACTGGGTTGAACCTGTGTTTCCGATCTCAATGAATCCAGGTCAAATGAAAAAGACATCATCTCGTCAGGTAATTCCATGGTCCGTTTCGGATGTTGGAGGTACCAAGAGTTGGGCAATTTCTGGAGACGGGCAAGGTTCTGTTGATGTGGATGTTTTCCTGATTGATACAGGCGTGTCCAGCCCCGACGTAAATGTTGTTGAGTCTCGTGACTACTCCGGCTCAGGGAATGCCTATGACGCAGATGGTCATGGAACCAATATTGCAGGAATCATAGGTGGGATTGACGACGATAGGGGAGTTGTAGGCATTGCTCCAGGGGCTCGAATCCACAATTATCGGGTATTTAACGACGATGGAATAAGTGACGATACTTACGTAGTAGCTGCTCTGGAAGATGTTCTCAGGTGGAAGCAAAATAATCCTGGCAGTCCTGCGGTAGTAAATCTAAGCCTTGGCGTTGAAGTCGGGGCTGGAAGCACAGCACTAGACGATGCCGTTCAGGCAGTCATTGATGCTGGAATTACGGTGGTTGTTGCTGCTGGAAATAAATCCACAGACTCAGGACTTGTGACTCCTGCACACGTGGAAGATGCACTTACCGTTGGGTCATACGGGAAAAACGGAAAGTTTTCATGGTTTTCAAATTTCGGCTCGTCTGTAGATCTTCTTGCGCCAGGTGAAGATGTTTTTTCGCTAGCTCCTGGATACGCTTATTCTACCATGAGTGGTACCTCCATGTCCGCATCGCACGTGACTGGAGCCGCAGCTTTGTATTTGGCTCAGTTCCCTTCAGCGACTCCTGATGACGTTAGAAAGGCTGTGATGAACGCATCTAGTGGTAGTAAAAGCGCTAAAAAAGTACCATCGGGTACCAATAGTAGCTCGGTATGGGTAGGTATGACATCCATTGCGCGTTCAAAGAATTAAAATATTTTTTAGGGTTGGTTAGAGCCAGTTCATTTCAAACGAAATGCCCCTTTTTTTATGAAATCTATTTTATGATTTAAGTCCAGAATATATCAACCGATACACCCAGGGTGGTTTTTTGGTTTACGCTACATTTTTGGCAGAACCCAAAAACAATCAACTCAAAAGGAATTAGTTATAGCCATTCAGGCAAGAATCGTAGATCCAATTAGAGACCGATTTGCATTAAAAATGCCTGAGAATATGCTTCAGCAAAAACGAGATGCGGTACAACGTGCTCTCGAAGTGTTCAATAGCGAGGTTGCCAACAAAACCAAAAAACCAGCTGAGTTCAAAGGAACAGGCAAAAAGTAGTCTTGTATGGTAACGATGTTGCCAATATCTGACTATTGATGGGTTTTTTATTTCGCCTTATTGCCGTTGGTTGTTTCGTTTCTGCGATGGGCGGGTGCATAGCACCGAACGCTACCAGCGTGCAAGAGGCATCTGATCCAGAAAATCAATGGAATTCGGATAACCTAACAACCCATATTGTTCAATTCAATTCGGTTGAAATGGAAGGACGCGAGACTGGAACTCGAGGGTTTTTACGCGCTGCGACGTATGTATCGTCCGAACTAGAAAAAGTTGGCCTTCAGCCCATTCAAGGCAAATCGTATCGGCATCAATATGCTTCGCGCATCATGGTCTTGGCTCCAGCGGTCATCAATCTCATTGGCCGTGATTCCCTTCGATTGGTTCAAGGCGATGATTATCTAGTCGGTCACAAAGATGGGGTGGCTGAAATCCTTTATTCTCCGAGAGTAACAGATTTGGTTACTAATCGCGGGTATTTGGTGAGGCCAAATGTCGTGTCGACAGAAACAGTAACAACGTCTACAGTACACATTTCGGGGTTTATCCCAGGAAGGCTTCCGGTCAGACGAGATTCTCTTATTTTAATTTTGGCCGCGCTAGATGGTCAAGGTCGGCAAGGGGTTTCATCGTACACGGATGGCTCTGATCTTGGGGTTGCATCGGCCGCGCTCTTGGAAACGGTGCGCCGGATATCAAGGATGCAAGACACATGGTCCGTTCTTGGACCAACAATCCTCGTCAGTTTTGTTTCAGGGACCCTCGAAGACTGTCAAGGACCAGACTCTGTGCTTCGGTCCCTTCAATGGAAAAAAAGTAATGTAGTCCGGGTGATCGTCCTCGAAGACTCAAAAATTGCTTCCTGCGAATGGGACAAAATGTTACTCGAGCAGGGAATTAGCGCGCCGATTACCATTTTGACTGCATCCAAAGCAGCGACGGACAAAGACGCATCAATGATGTTTTATCCGCTTGTAAGGCGCGAAAAATTGATACCCCTCATCGGAATACCATATTTAGTTCAAGACGCTGCTATGCTGGCTCAAAAGTCGCTAGAACTAGTGATGAGCCACTAAAAAACAATGCCAATCATGAGCGCAATAGACGTATTGTAAATTTCAGGTTTCTCTGAGCGCGCATTGGAATACCCAAGTGTTGAACGAATGCCGAAATTAAGTATTTCGGACCCCCATCCCATATTTACATCCGCTCCAATCATGATGCCAAGGTCTTTGTCTTCAACCGTAAGGTCTTCCTCTTGTTGAACAATTGAGCTCCCTTTTGCATTAAACTTGATTTGTGCGTCGGTTTTGAACGCCATGGCCGGGCCAGCATAAATTCTTGGGCTAAATCGACTCTCTCTTTTAAAACGATAGCCAATCAAAGCCGGTAATTCAATGTAGGTTATCTCCGAAGTGCCCTCAATCGGAATTTGAGAGTACGTGCCTTCGAGGTCTGAACCTTTCGTCACGTAAAACAAACCTGTCTCGAATTCGAATCCGCTTGGGTACTCATATCGCAGAGCTGCTCCACCTCCGAATCGAACAATTGGCGAGCTGTTTTGGAGGTTTCCACCTCTAAACGAAGAGCCCGTCATTCCCAAATGAATGGCAGCCTTGAACTGAGCAACAGCTGGATCGGCCAAGGTGAAAGTGCAGATCACAATCACAAGCAAGCCAAAAAAAGATTTCGAAAACAAATGTCGATACATAACAACGGTATTTAATATTCTGAGTTAAGTTAACTGTAAGTCGATTTCTTGAAAAGGTATTTACGGATCCGTGTATTCCTGGTATTACTGGTTGTCCGGTGTGTCCCTGATGGCTAGATTTTACGTGTGGGAATTCACAGCGCTATCTCACTGAATTATATTGGCTCACTGAGTTATATCGGCTTACTGAATTATAACGGTTTCTTTTTGCCAACGCATCTTACAAATTCTGTTTCAAAACCTCTTACGCCGTCTGTTTTTCGGCGGATATTTTTTTATTGGGCAGCTTTTTGGGCTATTGTTTCGACCATTTTTTCCGCCACTGGATCCGTAACACATAATCTTTTGTCGAAGGATATCCGAGTTTTTCGATTATGGTCAAGAATTTGGGGACGTTCCATGACCATGGGCATGGCAATTCGTGTTAAAACCGTTCAACGAGTACCATTGGACCTCTCGAAAGCATACGTATTTGCCATAAATCACCAGGTGGCGTTAGATATTCCAGCGGTAGGAATAGGTATTCCGTGCCCATTTGGATGGGTGGCCAAATCTGAATTGGCTAAGGTCCCGTTTTTGGGTGCTTCGATTAAAAACTCCCCTTCTGTTTTTATCGATAGGTCTCACCCCAAAAAATCTGTTGAATCGATGCAGATTGCTGGTGAAAGAATCCAAAAAGGCCTCTCAGTTGCCATTTTTCCTGAGGGTTCGCGGTCTCACAGCACACAAATTCAAGAATTCAAACGGGGCGCGTTCATACTGGCTATTGCAGCGGGCGTCCCGGTGGTTCCCGTGACGATTTTGAATGCTCTTGAACTTTTCAACGAAAAGACGCGCTTGGCACGGCCCGGCACGATGCATATTGTTATTGGCAAGCCCATTAATATTGATGGTTGGACTCGAAAAGATATTCCAAGACTCATGGGCTTAGTACGAGACGTTATGCAGGGTGAACTAGATTCTTGGAACCGCCCAAACGCACTACCGTAGCGTATTCGCTATTTATACCCACCTCAATCTGCTACGAGCAGACGAATGAGTAAAAAACCTTCAAGAACGGCGCGTGTCGCCTCCCCGCGAGCAGCAGACCAAAATACGCCCTCCTGGCATGATGCTTGGTTTCGTCAATCTAATGTGCGCCAACATGTTATAGCCTTTTTAATTTTGGTGCTTGTGGCCGTCGTTTTTTATGCTCCGATTATTTTTTCGGAAAAGCAGATTATCGCTGGCGATACAGTGAATTGGCGGGGAATGGCTCAGTCCATGATCGAATACGAAGAGGAGACCGGCGATGTCGCACTTTGGGCGGGCCGAACATTTGCCGGGATGCCCGGCTATATGATATCTCCGGAATTGACGGTGCCTCAAGTCGATATACTGATTCGTGAACTCCGTAAATGGGGTTGGCCTACGTCGAATTTATTGCTGATGTTATTTGGGATGTACGTGCTGGCGTGGTACGTAACCAGGGACAGCCTTGCGTCCATAGTAGGAGCCGTGGCGTACGGATTGTCGACTTATATGCCTGTAATCTTGATTGCAGGGCACAATTCCAAGTTTATTGCCCTAGCCTGGGCACCGTGGATGTTGGTAGCATTCATACATGCTTTACGAAAACACACGTTGATGTCTGGCCTACTGTTCGCCGTGGCGCTTGCGGCAAATCTCAGAGCTGGACACGTCCAAATAACGTATTACGTAACTCTTGCAGCGGGAATTTGGTGGTTGGTGGAAGGTATAAATGCCACCAAAAGCGGCGATCAGAAGTCATTTATTAAAGCCACCGGTATATTGGTCTTGGGATCTGTACTAGGCTTGATGATGGTAGCAGAACCCTATTTATTGCATGCCGAATTGGCTCCATTTACGACGAGGGGGTCCGCCACCGGAGGCGCTGCAGCAGGCATGACGTGGGCGTATGCCATGGCTTGGAGTCAAGGAATTGGAGAGCTGCTCACATTACTTGTATCTAACACTTTTGGAGGAGCAGGGCCAACGTATTGGGGACCAAAAACATTTACTGGCGGACCCCATCATTTTGGCGGAATTGTTATTGCATTAGGAATTTTGGCGGGGTGGAAACTTCGAGACCGAATAACACTTTCTCTTCTTATCGGCATTGTAGTATTTATCGCATTTTCGTTGGGGGAAAATCTGGCCGTAGTCAATCGGGTCATGTTCAATTTATTCCCGATGTTTTCAGCATTTAGGGTTCCCGAGACCTGGCTCAGTATAGCCGCTTTGTTGGCCGCGTTGATGGCTTCCAGGGGGATTGCATCGCTGAGATTGGCTTCCTTCAAGACTAGGAATCTTTGGGCTGAGCCGTCCATTCGGGTTTTTGCAGGGTTATTTGGCGTGGTTTTGATGTTGATCGTATTCGGTAATTCTGTTCTATCATTTGAAAAGCCCTTTGAAAGGGAGCAAATCCTTGCTCAAATACAGCGCCAATATCCAACCATTTCTCCTTCTGACCCACAAGTTGTTTCCGTAATCAATCAGGAGATTACTACTCGAAAAACGGCTCGCATTGAAGCATTTGATTCAGACGCCAAAAGAGTAGCCTTATTTCTGTTTTTGGCCCTCTCATTGGTTGTTTTGTTAGTGCGGGGGACCATACCCTATTCAGTTGCCGCGGCCGGGCTTTTTGTCTTGGTAGTAGTCGATTTGAACGGGGTTGGACATCGATATTTAACTGATGAAGTGCTCTCAATGGAAAAGTCGGTTGAAGAAAAAGTCCCGGAATATCAATTCGACACATTTTTGAAGCAAAAACGTGAAGAAGCGGGCGGAGATGGCACGTTTCGGGTATTATCTCTTGAATTTGGAAGGGAACCGTCAACAAATGCCCGTCCGTCGTTTCATTATGAATCAATGGGGGGTTATTCAGCCGCAAAACTGCGGAATTATCAAGATTTCTTCGATCATATATTGCTTAGCCAATCGGGGATCGGCATTAATCCCGCTGCTTTGAATTTGGCCAATATTAAGTATGTTGTTGCAGAACAGGGATTCCCGGGTTTTGAGCCTGTGTTCACGGACGAACAAACGAAAATGATCGTATCGAGAAATCCATTTGTACTTCCGCGCGCGTTTTTAGTAGATCGCCTCTCCTCGGTGGCCACAAGAGAAGAAGGATGGGCAATTCTTCAATCTTCGGAATTTGATCCAGCTGTCGAAGCCATTGTTTTGGGAGGTGACCCTGAATTAATCGCCCGGGTTTCGGGAGCATCTGATTCAACGGGATTAACGCATGTAAGAGCGGTTCAATACTCGGCTCAAAATATGGTTTTTGAAGTCGAATCAGATCGTGAACGCCTGCTTGTTGTGAGCGAAGTGTATTATAAACCGGGTTGGAAAGCGATGGTTGGCGATAAAGTGGCTGAAATTATAGAAGTAGATCAATTCTTAAGAGGTATCCCTGTGCCGGCCGGCAATAACAAGGTCACCCTAACTTTTGCGCCGCCGTCTTTTCAACAAGGGCGAATTATTTCAGGGATTGGAGTTCTAATAACGTATGGTTTGCTTTTGTTTTTTGGAGCGATGACCTGGAAACGGACTCGGACGGAGCAGCTTCTATGACGTCAAGAGCACCATACGATCCGGCTCTCAACCCCGTGCTTAAGCATCGCTACAAAAATACCTGCTCATTGTTGTCACGGGTATTGCCAGCCCCTGCTAACATATTGGATATAGGAATGCCCAATCCATTGGGAAAGCATTTACAAACGCTTGGATATTCTGTCTTGAACACGGAGGGCGACTTGGATGCGCATCCCGAGCTAGCTTCCACTTCGGCAGACGCGGTTACCGCTTTTGAAGTATTAGAACACTTGGTTTCTCCCCTGCCGTTGCTTCAGGCGATCACGGCCCCTAAGCTGATTGCAACGGTACCTCTACGGTTATGGTTTGCACCTGCGTACCGGAGTAAGTCTGACCTGTGGAATTGTCATTACCACGAATTCGAAGATTGGCAATTCGATTGGTTATTGGAAAGGGCGGGTTGGAGTATCACTCATAGGGAAAAGTGGACAAGCCCAACAGGCTGGATTGGGTTTCGGCCTTTGTTAAGGCAATTCACACCGCGCTATTACGCCGTTTGTGCTGAACGTAAGATTTGATAAGTACATTAACTTGATGAGTTCGAGTCCTAGGTTGTGAGGCAAAATCTTTGAAGCACGTATTATTTATCACGTATTATTTTCCGCCATCAGGTGGTTCTGGGGTACAGCGACCTCTCAAGTTCGTAAAATACCTTCCGGAATTCGGATGGAAGGTTACCGTGTTGACGGTAGACCCGGCTTTTGCTTCATATCCCGATCTAGACGTATTGCAAGAAGCAGAAATTGGACCAGATACAATCGTTATTAAGACGCGCTCATGGGACCCATACTCGGCGTACGCCAGGTGGACGGGTAAGAAGAAATCAGATGCCGTTGGGGTTGGCTTTTTGGGGGCAGATCATGCGTCGTTTAAAGAAAAAATTGCTAGATGGATTCGGGCAAATTTATTTTTGCCTGATGCACGAGTTGGATGGGTAAAACATGCTAGAAAGGCTGGTTTAGATGCCATGGTTATGCATTCCTTTGATGCCATTGTTTCTACAGGTCCGCCCCATTCTAGTCATTTAATAGCAGCTTTTTTGGCAAAAAAAAGCAATACTCCTTGGTTAGCTGATATCCGAGATGCTTGGCCAGACGTGGCTTATGCCAGTATGTTGCCGACCAGTTCAATGGCTCGTAAAAGAGATCTCAGGATTCGCGACCGCACTCTGAAGCAAGCTACTGCCTGCGTTGCGGTAACTGAAGACCTTCGGAATTCAATGCAAAAGGCTGTAGGACGGCCGTTTTCACTGATACGAAATGGCTTCGATCCGGCCGATTTTGACGGACTTATACCGAAAAAAAACGACAATTTCACGTTAGTACATACTGGAAATATGTCTCCGGCTAGAAACCCAGAGCCGATTTGGACCTTGCTTTCAGATATGTCCTCTTCCGAAAGGTGGCCTGCCCTACGCATTCAATGTATTGGAAACGTGGACTCGACTATTCTAACTGATGCCAATCGCGCAGGAGCAGAGGATCGGTTTGAGATTGTTAGTTATGTGCCTCATGCTGAAGCGCTTTCTTACACTCAAAGTGCTTCCCTTTTGTTACTGCCCATAAATCGGGTCAATGACGCTGCCGGAATCGTGACGGGTAAGATCTACGAGTATATAGCTTCAGGACGGCCCATTTTAGGCCTGGGCGATCCTTCAGGAGAAGCGGCAAACATTCTAAAGGAAACAGGCGCTGGAGTTATGTTTTCGTACGAGGATACTGAAGAAATTGGAGCGTTTATCGACCGGCACTATGCTGCGTGGCTGGCTGGTTTGCCCCTTCTAGGGGCAAACCAGCAGCGAGCGGCGGCGTACAGCCGCCGCTCGCAAACGGATCAGTTAGCCACGCTCCTCAACTCTATTTCCAAATCATAAATAATGGATATCGTAACAGTAGTCGGTGCTAGGCCCCAATTCATAAAAGCCGCAGTTGTTAGTCACGCGTTTCAAAAAGCTGGATTTCAAGAACGAATCGTGCACACAGGACAGCACTATGATCCTGGAATGAGCGATATATTTTTTTCTGAATTAGGCATACCGTCCCCAGAAATCAATCTTGATGTTGGCTCAGGGAGTCACGGAGCCCAAACAGGCGCCATGATGATCAAACTCGAAAAATATCTTGAAAAAAGGCCACCCGATTGGTTAGTGGTTTACGGCGATACCAACAGCACCCTTGCTTCTTCAATGGTAGGTGCCAAGTTGGGGATTCCGGTTGCGCATGTAGAGGCTGGATTGCGGTCGTTCAATATGCGCATGCCAGAAGAGATCAACCGAATCGTAACCGATAGATTATCGGATCTCCTCTTTTGTCCCACTCAGACGGCTGTCGATCATCTCAAAACGGAAGGAATGACAAAAGGAGTTCACCTCACTGGGGATGTCATGTTAGATGCGACGAAGTACTTTGCACAAAAAGCCCAGGAGAGCCGTCCATTACACGAGATACTTGGGCCAGAAATATCAACATTTTTCTTAGCAACTGTGCATCGTGCTGAAAACACGAACGACCCCAATCGACTCTCGGCCATTCTAGATGCTTTTAGGCAGATCTCAGAAACTATTGTTTGGCCGGTTCATCCACGAACACGCAATCTGTTGGAACGCTTTGATGTTTCCAAAAACGTAGTCATCATTGAACCCGTTTCTTACCTAGCGATGCTAACCCTTATCACCCATTCTACCAAGGTTCTTACCGATTCTGGGGGCCTTCAAAAAGAAGCTGTTTGGCTGGGCACGCCTTGCATAACGATGAGGGATGAAACGGAATGGACCGAAACTCTTGAAGGAGGATGGAACAGAATTGTCGGTGCGGATACAACGGCCATAGTGAAAGCAACCACCCTCGACCCTCACGGGCCAGCACCCATGTTTGGCGCCGTCGCCGGCGGCAGCGCGTCCTCTCATATTTGTAGGCTCTTGGCAAATTAAGACGTTAGCCTAATGCGACAACAACTAAAGAAGCACTCTTAGAAAGGCCCGTAACCCAACAATCATGAAGCACATCGTAATGGTTTTGGATCATTCGTATCCGCCAGATTTGCGGGTAGAAAACGAGGTTAGGACGCTCGTTTCAGCGGGGTATGAAGTCACCGTTTTAGCTATTGGTCCCGACATTCGGCCTGCCAATGAACATTCTGGATATGCACGCATTATTCGGGCTCGGATTCCTGCCCAGTTTCGCAACAAAATGAGGGGCCTATCGGGCAGTTTTCCGTTTTTAGATTGGTATGTGGGGTTCCTTTTGACCCGTTTGAACCGCGAGTTGCCCTTTGATGCCGTTCACGCTCATGATTTGTACCTATTTGGTGCTTGTATAAAGGCAGGTAAGCGGTTGGGAGTCCCAGTTGTGGGCGATATGCACGAAAACTGGGTCGAGGCTTTGCGGCACTACAAATGGAGCACGAGCATTCCTGGCAAATGGGTTGTCGATTTGGACAAATGGCAACAACTAGAGGACAAATGGACTAGGGAAGTTGATCATTTGATTGTGGTCATCGAAGAAATGGCGGAGCGACTTTCCAGTAACGGCCTTCCAGCAAAACACATTACAACCGTTCCAAATACCATCCACCTAGATGATTTCAAGTCTTGGCCTCTTCAGCACCTTGGTGGTTTCGATGAACTCCGTCCTCGCCTCATCTATACTGGCGGAATGGATGGGCACCGAGGTCTCGAGGATGTGATTCTCGCAATGCCCACTATCGCGAAGCGTCATCCTAGTGTTGAACTCGTTCTAGTTGGCGACGGGGCGGTCCAACCGGACTTGCGCGCCCTTGTGACTTCGCTCGGTATGAACGAGCACGTGGTGTTCACCGGTTGGCAAGATCAACAGCGGGTTAAAAGTTATATGGCTGCGTGCGATATTGGAATAATTCCTCACAAAAAGACGGTGCATACAGACCACACGATTCCGCATAAACTCTTCCACTACATGTACATGGAGCTTCCGTGCGTCGTGTCCGATTGTAAGCCGCTGAAACGTATTGTTGAGGAAACGAACGCTGGCTTGGTCTATACTTCTGGTAAACCGGAGGAATTGGCAAAACATGCAATTACCCTAATTGATAGCTCCGAAATGCGAAAAAAAATGGGCGTCGCTGGAGCAGCGGCTGTAAAAGACCGATACAATTGGAACGCAACCTCCGGGGGGCTTGTCAGCGCATATCGCTCGCTTATTGGCTCTTAGAGCGTCGAAAGCGTATTCGCCAAGTGTTCAGCAATTCTGTTGGCTGCTTTACCGTCCCACAAAGCTGGAATACGACCTTTTTTCCAGTTTCCTGACAGTGCCTTCTCTCCTGCAGCAGTAATTTCACCCACGTCGAGATTCATGAGCACATTGGTGCCTTCTTCAATCGTAACTGGCCTTTCTGTATTGGGTCGAACCGTAGCGCATGGCACAGAAAGGGCCGTTGACTCCTCTTGGATTCCGCCGCTGTCTGTTACAATCAAACCCGAGTGCATCATTAAATTCATAAACTCCAAATAGCCGATAGGCTCGGTAAGGCGAATACGCGGATTTGAGGCCAGGGAAGCTGCGAGTCCAATAGATTCTAGTCGTTTCGAAGTCCGCGGGTGGATCGGAAATACAACATCTCCCATTTCTGCCAAACCGAGGAGCGAGCGGGCAAAAGTCCCTAGATGTACGTCGTTGTCCACCATGGCGGGTCGATGAGCCGTGATGAGAAAATAGCGTCCCGCGTTCAACCCAATTGATTCCGAGTAATTTGTTGCTCTCGCTTTGTCTTCGAACCGACGAAGCGAATCAATCATGACATTGCCCGCAAACACCACCTTATGGTCCGGGACACCTTCGTTTTTCAAATGCATCAATCCAGATGGCTCGCTCACATACAACAGGTCGGAGATGGCATCGGTCACAATTCGATTTATTTCTTCAGGCATCCCCGGATCGAAGGAACGAAGGCCCGCTTCTACGTGGGCCACGGGAATACACATCTTTTTTGCCGTTAGGGCTGTAGCCACCGTAGAATTCACATCGCCCACCACCACAACCACATCAGGCCTATTTGCCAAGAAAACTTTTTCCGTTTCCACCATCACAGCAGCGGTTTGAGCGGCGTGAGAACCAGACCCAATCCCCAGAAATAATTCGGGCTCGGGCATCCCAAGTTGCCGAAAAAAAATGTCACTCATTTTAGCATCATAGTGCTGCCCGGTATGAATAAGCGTGTTTAAAAATTGACCTGAATCTGAAAAGGCCTTTTCTAAAGCAGCAATTTTAATGAAATTGGGCCGAGCACCGGCAATAAGGGCAGCTTTGATCATGGGGAAGAATGCGTAGAGAAAAACAAAATTATTGCGGGAGTATACTCAATTCATATGAGATCGGACACCTGAATCTTTGACAAACGGGTAGAAGTAGGTCTATATTCAAGGCTTAACCGAATGGCGTGCTCCGGCGAAGGCTGGGTGCTCCCTAACAGAGGTCTTCGGGTGAAGGCATCTGGTTCGGAAACTCATCTCGACTATACACGAACTCGAAATGTCAGAAGATTACGGAATCGCTCTTGGGATGATCGAGACTAAAGGATTGGTTGGTGCCATTGAAGCCGCCGATGCTATGGTCAAAGCAGCAAAAGTCCACCTCATTGGAAAGGAAAAAATTGGTGGAGGATATGTAACTGTGATGGTTAGAGGAGATGTCGGTGCGGTTAAAGCGGCTACCGATGCGGGCGCAGCAGCGGCCGAACGCGTGGGAGAATTGGTTTCTGTTCACGTTATCCCTCGTCCGCACTCCGACGTGGAGTCCATTTTGCCTTCCGGATTGGATAGCTAATCCATTCGGACCCTAAGTCTCCATTTTTACAACGTGAATCAGTATGGCCCAAGCCGTATATGAAGCGATGGGTTTCATTGAAACCCGAGGATTGATCGCCGCCCTAGAGGCTGCGGACGCCATGCTGAAAACTGCTCAGGTTTCATTGGTTGCCTTGGAACGGACTGACGCAGCCATGATGACCGTTCAGATAACCGGTGAAACGGCAGCGGTTCAAGCGGCTGTCGAAGCGGGCACGCATGCTGCGAGACGAATTGGAGAGGTATTGTCCTCTCATGTAATCGCACGGCCTTCTGACGATGTGCGAGCCATGCAATCACAACCTCAGAAAACGGTGGCGAAAACAGCCCACACGTCATCTACGTATGAGGAAATGACGGTTCGAGAACTTCGGACTTTGGCTCGGACTTTGGATAACCTGTCCCTTCAAGGCCGTGAAATTGCTAGAGCCAATAAGAATCAGTTGCTAGATGCTCTGCGCGATCGCAAATAAGCACAAAGCGGCGAGGAGATATCATGACCATGTCCTTTACCGATAGAATCAGGTCGTTGTTTTCGCCGATTCGTCAGGGCTCAAAATTTGATTCCCGTGAACCCGAGAACAAGGGATTTGTCATTTCCATGTGTGTTCTGGCTGCTTTTATACTATGGTTTGCCTTTTCTATGCAGGAAACGTACACGCAAATCATAGATTTCCAGACTGAAATTCGAAATTTACCTAGTGATAAAGCACTTTCTGCTCTTCCTCCTTCGTCCATTAGAATCCAAGTGGAAGGAGAAGGAGTTCAAGTTTTACGGCTTTATTATAATCCACCTGTAGTCCCGATTAATGCTGAGGCGGGCGAGGTAGATTTGTTACTTGTAGCTTCTGAGGTGGTCAATAATGTCAGCCTACAAACGGTTACTCCACGTACCACACAAATTTCAATCGAAAATCGAGATTACCGAAAAGTACCGATAGTACCCGTCATAGAATTAGATTTTTCTCCAGGTTTTGGCATGATCGGACAAGTTTCGATTTCGCCCGATTCTATAACAATTTCTGGAGCCGCTTCGATTATTAGTGGAATCACGATGTGGCATACTCAAAAGCGACAATTGGGACAGCTCGCAGACTCCCTCTTCGCCACGATTGCTATTTCAGATTCTCTTGAAGGCCTAGTTGGGTTTGATGTCTCAGAAGTAACCGTGAGAGCCAATATTACAGAATTTACTGAAGCGACACGGACCATTGAAGTTCGGGCAATTGGTCTAGGTGAAACTGAACAAGTCTCTTTCGTGCCGTCAACTGTGGACGTTACTTATTTAATTCCGTTGTCGCAGTATGACTCTTCCTTAGCGGCCGAAGACTTTTACGTTTTTGTACCCTATTCAGATACGCGCAGGGATGAACAAGGGCTAGTTTACCCAATGATACACTTGCCCAATGGGCTGGCCGTTCGCGAAGCTAGGATTGATCCGGTAGGATTGAAATACTACGATATTCGCAATGACTAAAACGTCGAAGCTCACGTATGTAGAAATGCCAAGTGGCATTTTTACTTCGGATGGCATTTGGTACCACACGTCTGTTAAAGACCTTCTAGAATTTGCCCCGAAAATCATCGACAAGATTGGCTTAGAAACATTGTTTCAAAAAGCCGGTGATTGGAGCCGAATCCCAGTGACCATTACGATTTGGACATTGCCCTGTCTAATGTTGATCGCTGAACCTTGGGAATCGGCTGTTGGCTCGGTATTGATTTACCTGATAATGGCTGTTCTTTCTCCATCAGTAGTCATATTTTGGTTAATTCCCATAATCAGGTTCATGAATCACGTAGTGGTCCAGGGGCTTCTTTACGTGATGGTGCTTAGTTTTTTTGCCAGTTCCGGGCAATTTGATGCCCTCGGAATTGGATTGATTGGGTTTGTGTTTTTGAGGTGGCAAGTAATTAAGGCGCTAACGTCCTATTTCGTTCGAATTCTTAGCCGTTCCATCTCTCAAATTCCTACTCATGATCAAATTCTAAGAAACGTGTTGGTCAGTGCTTCTCAGAAATACGGTGCACCTCTTCCCGAATTGGACCGTATGGAAAAAAGAATAATAGAAATCATGACCTATAGACGACAAAAAAAGTAGGACTTTCTCGGTCATTCCATTGTTTTAGATTGGGTATATTCTCCCACCTGCAGCATAACTAATCGCCTTCCTTCTCATTTGGTCGGATATTATCCAAACACCTCGCGAAGATCATATCATCATCTCTGACTTAAACACAAATCCGAAGAGCCGATTGCGCTCAGCTTTGATGCATCATTTTGGGTTGCTTGAACCGGGAGTAGCTAGGTTGGTGCGGATTGAAATCCCTATTCCGTACGTCGATCCGCTACGATGGCTCAACGCTCAGAAACATCTTGAACGATTGTATTGGAGAGGAAGGCACGCTGACGAACGAGTGGCCATGTGCGGAATCGCAAAAGTTCTGTCGGGAGATACCCGCCCCGACTATGTCCTGTTGGAGAAGGAAATTGACGACTTTCTAGAACGTCCCGGAGCAGATTTTAGGCTGTACGGGGGTATGCGATTCGATTTAAGCCATGATACGGATAGGGACTGGTTCGGATTTCCAGCCTGGAGATTTGTCTTGCCCAGGTTTGAATTACATTGCAGAGGTGAAAGGACACAATTATGTTGTAATCTAGTCTTTCCAGAAGATCAGGGGCTCGCCCAAATCATTTTGGACCAGGCAGATGAACTCGTGTTTCCCCATCAATTCTCACCTAATACTGTTCCAATCCCAACGGCCAGAGTAGAAATTCCAAGTTTTGAGGGCTGGAAATCCCAAGTAGGATGGTCCATCGATGCCTTCAAGAGGGAAGTTCTCCAGAAAGTCGTTTTGGCACGGCGAGTTGACTTTTCCTTTGCCGAGGAACCAGAGCCGGTTGAATTACTGAATGTGCTCCAGGAAGCAACTCCGAATTGTTTCCATTTCCTTTTTGAGTCTGAAGAAGGTGCTTTCTTAGGGGCCTCTCCAGAGCGATTGTTTTTCCGGCGAGGGCGGGAAGTTATAAGCGAAGCAGTTGCCGGTACGCGCCCTCGGGGAGATACAAAAGACGACGATCAGGCATACTGTGAATCCCTTCTAGCCAGCGAAAAAGATCAACGAGAGCATGCTTTTGTCCGTAATCGGATTCGAAATGTCCTTCAGGAGGTATGTCGGACGGTGGAAGTGGATGAGGTTGCATCTGAAATGAGGCTAGCGCAAGGGAGACACTTATATTCTCGACTTTCCGGCACGCTAGAAAAAGGCATTACTGACCTACATCTGTTGAAGCTTCTTCATCCTACTCCGGCCGTTTGTGGAGAGCCAACTGATGTTGCGCTTCACGCCATTAATTCTTTGGAAGATTTTGACCGTGGCTGGTATGCTGGGCCCGTCGGATGGCTGGGTAGGGATTCTGCAGAATTTGCGGTGGCCCTTCGATGTGGTGTGTTGCACAAAAAGACACTTTCTCTGTTTTCGGGCGCGGGACTGGTCAACGGATCCGATCCTGGATCAGAATGGTTGGAAATAGAACAAAAAATTACTGATTTCACGAAAATCCTTGGACTTGCACTTAAAAGCACCAAATAGGAATCGATTCTGGGCCGACTTAATAGTCGAGGAGTTGGTGCGCAATGGAGTAACGACCTTTTTCGCATCGCCTGGTTCACGATCAACCCCACTGGTTATGGCCGTTTACGATCATCCCGAGTGCGGTCTGACCATGCATTTTGATGAGCGCGGATCTGCGTTTTTGGCGTTGGGCTACGGAAAGGCAACCCAGCGTCCTGCTGTTTGGATAACAACATCTGGTACAGCCGTGGCTAACGGACATCCAGCGGTTATTGAAGCGGATTTAGAATCCACGCCCATGATTCTATTAACTGCAGACAGGCCCCCTGAACTTCGAGATGCTGATGCCAATCAAGCAATTCGACAGGACCACATTTTTGGACGATCTGTCCGTTGGTTTTTTGACTTGCCAGCGCCTACAGATGTCATTGACCCAACTTTTGTACTCACGACCGTAGATCAGGCCATTTTTCGTTCAAAGGACGGACCCGTCCACCTGAACTGCATGTTTCGCGAACCGCTTGCTCCTTCGCACGAAGAGTACGTTCCAATTCAATCTGCAAGATTTTTGGATTGGGAATCTAAAAAAACTCCATTTACAGCGTATTCGCCTGGTTCTTTGGCTTTTTCGAAAGACTCAGCCGGATTAGAGGTGAAGGAATTGGTTTCCGTTTTGGAGTCGGCGATGGCTGCCTCACATCGACCCATGATTATCCTTGGCAGACTGAGCGGGGAAGGAGGTCTGATCGCTCGAGCAGCAGAGGCCTTATGCCAGCGAATCGGAGCCGTTTTTGTGGCTGATATTAGTTCCCAAGCCCGACTTGGGATGGAGTCAAATAGTAGTTCACCTGGATGTGGAATAGCCCATATTGATATTCTCCTTGCCAGCGAAAAAGTCCGAGAATTTCGCCCTGATTGTGTGGTCCAATTTGGAGCGTCGCCCCTTTCTAAAAAATTATTGAGGCTTCTCAGTGATTTTCAACCCGCCTCATATGTCGTGGTGGATCATCGTGAGCGGCGCGTAGACCCATCCCACATCGCCACCAACCGCTTGGAAGCCGACCCAGTCGCAGTATTTGACTACTGGGCAGACGCGAGCACAGGGCCGAAGGAAGCTTCGCTCATCGCCGATAGGCGAGCCTGGCAGAAGGTCTGGAAGGGGTTTAGCGCGAAAGCTCATGCATGGCTAAATAGTGATGTTTTGAGCACTCAGCTTACCGAACAAGCGGCGGCAACGATCCTGAGCCGACATCTTCCGCCAAATGGGGCCCTTACGCTTGGATCCAGTAACTCAGTGCGCCACATGGATTCTTTCGGAGTATTGGATGGGAATTCGGTCCCTGTATTAACAAATCGAGGGGCCAGCGGCATAGACGGCACTATTGCATCGGCCGTTGGGTTTGCATCAGGATTGCAAAAACGCCCAATCGTTTTTTTGGGAGATCTCGCTTTGTTATACGATGTCAATTCGTTGGCATTGTGCGCATCGGTTGGAGCCATAGTTGTCGTCATCAACAATAACGGAGGTGGCATTTTTTCGTATTTGCCCGTACAACAATACACGGCTTCGTTTGAACCGCTCTTCGGAACTCCCCATGGGCTTGGATTTGAATCAGCTGCAAAAATGTTTGGGTTGGATTATGCTAATCCGCGGTCAACGTCTGATTTTGAGGCCGATTTATTGCGGGCCGTATCCAAGAGCCGCTCCATCATAATTGAAATCGTAACAGATAGAGACAAAAACGTGAACGAAGCGAGACGCTTAAATGCGGCACTACATCAGCGTTTATCCTCAAGTTCGAAGCCAGGAACGCTTTAGCCCAATTCAGTTTCATGAAAATTCGAATTCACGAGCAGTTGCTTCGCCTTCGTTTGGCTCAAGAGGAAGTGTCTGAGCTCATTCAAAACGGTACAATATCGTCTCGGATACAAATCGGAACTTCGGAAATTGGGTTCTCTCTCCATTTAATTCGGGGCGATCAACCTTTAGGAAAATCAACGACTCTGACTCCAAAAACGGGGAGACCTGTTGCCAAATTAACCGAAGGACACACCAAGTTGGAAATTCCGCGGTCGTGGACCAATGGATGGGATTCAAATGATTTAGTTGGTTTTGAATTCGATTTTCAACCCGTAACGGGCCGGGTTCTCACGGTGATCGTTGAAAAAGACTATCCGTGTGCTCATTCGAAAGAGGGAAAGGCCATTTTTGGAAGGCCTAAAAACATGAACGCCGAGATTCAAAAAATCGGAACGATATGAGTTTACGCCTTATGAGTTCAGACAGTGAGTTATCTGTTACCTGGTTTATCGATCGCCGCTTGGATCAAACCAGTCGAGGAGGGCACATACCGGTTTTGTTTTTGCACGGTTTTATGGGATACGCCTCGCAATGGGCCCCCATCGCGAGGGGGCTAGCCGCTCCGACGCTTGGAATAGATCTGCCGGGTCATGGAGGATCGTCCTCCCTTGCCTCCGAAGAGCCTTGGTTTGAAGAAACCAGTGTCCTATTGGACAAAACCCTTTCGGAATTGGATGTGCCTGTAGTAGATGTTGTCGGTTATTCGATGGGCGGCAGGGTCGCCATGCACTTCACCCAGAAATTTCCTTCTCGCGTTCGGAAAGTGATATTGGAATCCAGCCATCCAGGCCTCGTTTCCAACCTAGAACGGTCCCAGAGGGAAAAAAGTGATGCCCAATGGGCAGAATTGATTCAGACGGACTGGCCAAACGTACTCAGCGAATGGTATAAGCAGCCTGTTTTTAAATCGCTTCAGAAAAATTTGGCGCTCGAAACTGCTGTGAAAATCGCATCTGCACAAGTCAACAATCCTCAAAAATTAGCGGCAGCTATTACAGGATTTTCTTTAGGTAGACAGCCGCAAAATGGGCCATTTGAGCATAAAACGCTATTCATTGCGGGTGAACAAGACTCCAAATACGAACGTATTGGTCATGAGTTGGGCCAAAAATTTCCTCAAATTACCCCATGTGTAATCAAACAAGCGGGGCACAATGTCCATCTAGAGCAGCCCAAGGCGTATCTTTCTGCAATCGCTCGTTTTTTGGAACTGGACCTCTCTTAAATTCATGTCAATAGTAGATTGGAAGCTTGCCGGGGAATTCGTAGATATTCGCTATGAAAAAGCCGAAGGAATTGCAAAAATAACCATTAACCGTCCGGAAGTTCGAAATGCGTTCCGGCCTTTGACGGTCAACGAAATGCGGTCCGCGCTTGGGGATGCAAGAGATGATCAGCACATTGGGGTAATTATACTGACGGGCGAGGGGCCCGATGCATTTTGCTCCGGTGGGGATCAACGAATCCGCGGTGATGCTGGTTACAAGGAAGAAGGAACTGGCGTAATGCGCCTAAACGTGCTCGATTTTCAACGGGACATTCGGACTTGTCCTAAGCCCATTATCGCTATGGTAGCCGGTTGGGCTGTAGGCGGGGGCCATGTTCTGCACGTGATGTGTGATCTCACTATTGCGGCTGAAAACGCCCAGTTTATGCAAACGGGACCCAGAGTCGGTTCGTTCGACGGTGGGTATGGTGCCAGTTACTTGGCGCGCATCGTGGGACAGAAAAAAGCCCGAGAGATCTGGTTTTTATGCCGTCCATACAATGCACAACAAGCCCTAGACATGGGCTTGGTAAATACGGTAGTCCCATTGGATCAATTGGAATCTGAAACAGTGCAGTGGTGCCGCGAGATTCTCGCCAATTCGCAGATGGCCATTCGATGCCTCAAAGCGTCGCTCAATGCAGACTGCGACGGTCAGGCTGGCCTTCAGGAGCTTGCCGGCAATGCCACGCTTCTTTTTTACATGAGCGAAGAAGGTCAAGAGGGCAGGAATGCCTACAATGAAAAGCGAAAACCAGACTTCGGTCAGTTTCCATATCGACCGTAAATCATGGCGAGCAGCGCACTAATTTGGTGGGAAGCGGCACGGCCAAAGACACTTTGGGCGGCGGTAAGTCCTGTTTTTATTGGAATAGCGCTGGCCATTTATTCGGGTGGGCTACACGTACTGTCGGCATCTTTGGCGCTTTTGGGGGCCATTTTTATACAAATCGGCACCAATTATTTCAATGATTTGGCTGACTTTCAAAAAGGAGCCGATACAGGGGAAAGAAAAGGCCCTCGGAGAATGGTACAGGCTGGTTTGGTTACAGAATCTGGCATGCGGATGGCTACCTATTTGGCGTTTGGATTAGCCATTATTTCAGGAATTTATTTGGTGATGCGCGGCGGCTGGCCGATTGTCGGAATCGGTTTTAGTTCGATTTTATTTGGCCTGGCATATACAGGCGGACGGTATTCCTTGGCCTATCTCGGCATAGCTGATGGATTTGTTTTGATATTTTTTGGTCCGGTTGCCGTTGCCGGTACGTATTTCGTGCAAACATTATCGTGGTCACCCATGGTCTGGTTTGCAGGAATGGCTCCGGGCCTATTAGCCGTTGCAATTTTGCTGGTAAACAATATTCGAGATCGAGAGCAAGATCAGGTTGCAGGCAAAAAAACGGTAGTGGTTCGAATGGGAAGGCCTTTTGCACAAGTTTTATATGGTTTGTGTATCCTGGGCGCATGTTCAACATCAATTATATTATGGCAGGTCTTTGGCGCTCCTGTTTGGATCCTGTTATCGCTTTTAACGCTACCCTTGATGTTTAAAACGTTTCGCCTACTACAGTCTATTCCGGATGAAGAGAGTTCCCGTATGAATCCAGTTTTGGCTATGACAGCTCGAAACCTGTTATTCTTTTCCGTGCTGTTTTCGATAGGTTGGATAATGGGTGCCCTTGGTTGATTATTCGATATTTTGAATACCGTGTGCCGTTCATTCATCCTATTCGGATTGGCCTAGCCATCCAATCAGAACGAAGAGGCATTTACCTTCAAGCCACAGATAGCGATGGTGTAACTGGATGGGGAGAGGTTTCGCCACTTGATGGATATGGTCCCGATACGTACAAAGAAGTGGCGGATCTGATCAGAGGGGCCGAGTCCAGATTTTCGCCTTCCCTTCGATTTGGGCTAGACTGCGCGAGGCGTGAAATTCAGGCAAAACGACAAGGGATTTCGTTTCGGGATACGATTGGGCCGCCCGTTCGGGATATCGTTGATAGCGCTATGTTAGTTGGGCCTGAAACCAGGCCTTCGCCCGTTTCGGGGAATGCCAGCGGCGCAAAAGACGCCAAATCAGGAAATCATAAAGCAGTGCATCCCCGGTTTCTCAAATCAAAAGTGGGCGGCGTAAGCGTAGAAGATGACCTTCAAAGAGTTTTGGGCCTATTGGAATCCCTTCCTGAAAACGGACGTCTTCGATTGGACGCAAATGGCATTTGGGCCAAAAAACAGGCCTTTGAGTTTGCAGATCGTTTACACTCTTATGGAAGCGAACAGGTTAAAAAAATTGAATTCATTGAGGAGCCTTGGCAAGGTTGTTTCGACTCTGATTCATTGGGAGGATTCCCACTTCCTGTTGGGATCGACGAAAATTTTACGTTGAACACGGAATCGTGGCTTCTAGCAGATGTCATACTCATAAAGCCAGCACTTTTTGGGTCTATTGGAGAGTTTTTGGACGCCAAAATGATGGTGAAACAGGCAGGAAAACGATTGGTCGTATCATCGGCCTTCGAAACAGGGCTTGGAATGAGCGCTTTGGTTGCACTGGCCAGCACGTTTGAGGGAGGTGCGGAAGGATTCGGCACGTATCGATATCTTGCTACCGATCCATATTCCGCTTCAGATTCGTCTTATGCTTGGCTTAATCAATCGCGGATCGCGGTAAGTAACGTGCTTGTACTACCTGGAAGCAGTGTGAACGCGGCAAATTTGAAGGAGGTCGGCATTTAGTAATGGATAATCTCCCTTCGGAAATCGGCCTACCCCGCACGAAATCAGGCGTTTTCTGCCCAATTGCGGTACAAGCGTCACGTCATGCTGAATCTCCGGCGGTGATCTCGGATAGCAATATTTGGACGTACGGGCAACTGAATGATCTCATCTGCTCTGAGGTGATTCGGTGGCAGAGTGCGCCTAAGAAAATAGTCGCACTCTCCGAATGGAATTCCGCGTCGCTCATCGTGACACTGTTTGCGGCATGGAGGGTAGGTAGTTTTGTGGTTTTATTTAATCCCAAACTTCCGGATTCAACCGTTTTAAAAATTGCTGATTCTGTTGGGGCCCAACCGATTAGCGTTACAAAAGAACTACGTATTGGCATGACAGAGGGCCGGCAAATTGATTCTATTCCACCGGGAAAAAAACGCCCTGATTTGCCTCAGATCAATCCTCAAGCGTTAGCCACGGCAATGCTTACCTCTGGCAGTTCCGGGGAACCCAAATTGATTGTTCATTCTATCGCCAATCACCTTGCCTCAGCCAAAGCATGCGCCGAAAGACTCGAAATTGGCCCTGGATCGGATTGGTTGTGGAGTCTTCCCAGTTTTCATGTCGGTGGACTAGCCATTTTATGGAGATGTTTTACGGCCGGAGCGGCGGTTCGAATGATGCCGCATCAAACATCGTTGGTCAATCAGTTGAAAAGTGCGCCGCCCACAATAGTGTCGTTGGTGCCAACGCAGTTAAATGATTTAGTCGAGGCGAAACTCAAATGCCCGGTTGTGCTACAAGATGTGATTGTGGGCGGCGCACCATTATCGCCATCCTTGCTTAAGGCAGGTTTAAAATTGGGCTACCCCATTCGAACAACGTATGGGTCTACCGAAACGTCGTCCATGGTTACTTTATCAAACAGATGGGTGGCTTTTTCTGGCGAGCTTCATGCTGGACTACCTCTCGAGGGTAATACCCTCGAAATTGGATCAGGCGGTCGACTTAGTGTTCAGTCTGAGTCGGTTAGTGTTGGCGAGTTCTTCAGAGGTGTGTTCGTACCGAGAACGATTACGCCAGGAAAGACCGCGATGTATGAAACGCAGGACCACGCGAGCGTTTTGACCTCAGGCGAGATTTGTATTCTTTCGAGGACAGATGATATCATTATATCTGGAGGCGAAAACATCAGCTTGGTTTTGGTCGAGAACACATTGATGCTGCATCCATTGGTCTATGCGTGTACAACCGTTGGCGTAGAACATCCGCGCTTTGGAATGCGCCCCGTTGCCTTTGTTAGGCTTGTAGAAGACACCTCACAGCAAAAATCGTCGATCAATGCTGATGAGCATCGGTTATTAATGTCATTTTTGGCGGACAAACTTCCCAGCTATGCACGTCCAGATTACATATTGGCAATGCCTAACCTGCCTGATGGGGCATTAAAAATTACCCGTGTTCAACTCCAACAAATCGCAACTCTTGAATTGAAGCTGCCGTAAGCAAGGCTTCAATTAAAAACGGAAAGATGAAAGATTCATCGCGTTGGCTCCTCGCAATTGCAATTGTCGCCCTTACGGTAGCCATTTCTGGTAGTGGCTGGAGCTTCAATCTTTTTAGCTTAGGACACGGTTCAATGTCCTGGTTTTCCATAATGTTTATCGCGTTGGCGCTTTGGTGTATCCTTGGAAAAGGTTGCCGAAATGGATTTGGTTGTGGCAATCGGGACGAATCTGAAGATTCTACAAAAGATTAGAATAGCTGGTAATCGCCCAATCGATTTTAGAGCTAGTGCCGTAGTTTGTTCGAATGAAGTTATTTCGACAAACATTTGGCGAGGGCGATCCCCTCATTGTGATCCACGGACTGTTCGGTGCAAGTGGAAATTGGCATACGTTGGCCAAAAAGAAATTTGGCCTCTACTTCAAGACGTACACCATCGATCTGCGCAACCACGGCAAATCGCCCCATTCCTTGGATGGGACGTATGCTGATATGGCAGAAGATGTGCTCGAGTTAATGGAGGACGAAGGCCTAGAACACGCCCATATTTTGGGTCACTCGATGGGTGGAAAACTAGCCATGCACCTTGCGCTCGAACATCCGTCGAAAGTAGATAAATTGATTGTCGCAGATATTGCTCCAAGGGCCTATCCTCGTTCCCATGACACTATTTTCAAGGCATTTAAAAGTGTTGACTTGCCTCAAATGACTAGCCGGGAGGAGGTCGATGAGGTGATGAAGCTGACTATACCCAACCAAGGCATCCGGCAGTTTCTACTCAAGAACTTGGTTCGGCGGGGAAATAAATTTAAGTGGGCCGTTAATCTGCCTTCAATTGAGCATAATTACGAAGAACTGGGCTCGGTAATCGAAGCTTGGGAAGTTTTTGAGGGAGATGCGCTATTTATTCGAGGAGAAAAGTCCAATTACGTGCTGGATTCGGACTTTTTAGATATTCGCGCACTTTTTCCTTTTGCTGTCATGGAGACCATTCCAAACGCAACCCATTGGCTTCACGCGGAAACTCCCGACGCATTCGCGGAAATATGTTTGAAATTTTTGCGATGATTAGGGCTGGAATCAGGTATTGTGGTATCTAGCCGCTAGTGATGTGATGCGGCATAATGTGATTTGAAGCGATTATTTAGATTTATGACTGAAAGAAGAAAACTATTAGAGCATGCCCTGGCCAACCGAATATTGGTGTTGGACGGTGCCATGGGTACCCTCATTCAAGGCAGGAATCTCACTGAAGCCGATTTTCGAGGAGAGGTGTTTCAGGATCACCCCAGCCCCCTCAAAGGGAATAACGATCTGTTATCGTTAACCCAACCAGATTTGATTCAAGAGCTTCATGAACTGTATCTGGAAGTTGGATCAGACATTATCGAAACCAACTCCTTTACAGCAACTCGAATTGCTCAGGCAGATTATGGACTGCAAGAGTCGGCACGCGAAATTGCTTTTCAATCGGCAGTGGTTGCCAGAAAGGCAGCCGATAAATACACGGCATTAACTCCTGACAAACCCAGATTTGTTGCCGGAGCAATCGGACCGACGAATGTGGCATTATCGATGTCGCCAGACGTAAACGATCCCGGATTTCGACCCGTTTCTTTTGTCCAATTGGCCGAGGCTTATGCCGAACAGGTGTCAGGACTTATTGAAGGTGGTTCAGACATTCTGCTGATCGAGACCATTTTTGATACGCTCAATGCCAAAGCAGCCATTTTTGCGATCCATCAAGAATTTGATCGTTTGCAGACGTCTCTTCCCGTCATGGTCTCGGGCACCATCGTTGATCAAAGCGGAAGAACTTTGTCTGGTCAGACGACCGAGGCGTTTTGGATTTCTGTGGCCCACACCCCGGATTTATTGTCGATAGGATTAAACTGTGCTTTGGGATCTGCCCAAATGCGTCCGTATATCGAAACGCTGTCTAATCTAGCTCCCGTCCTAACCAGCCTGTACCCGAATGCTGGCCTGCCAAATGAGTTTGGCGAATACGACGAAAGCCCGGAATTTATGGCTCGTCAAATTGATGACTATGCTAGCCGAGGGTTTCTAAATATCGTTGGCGGGTGCTGTGGGACAACTCCCAAACATATTCGCGCAATGGTCGGAGCTGCAGCAAAATATTCGCCGCGGCAAGTGTCGAAACCGGTCAAGATGCTCAGAACCAGTGGTTTGGAGCCTTTTGAGTTTCGGGAAGGCCTAAATTTTGTTAACGTTGGAGAGCGAACAAACGTAACGGGATCCAAACGTTTTGCGCGACTCATTATTGATGAACAGTACGAAGAAGCTATTTCCGTTGCCTTGCAGCAGGTCGAGGCCGGAGCGCAGCTCATTGATATCAACATGGATGAAGGCATGTTGGATTCAAAGGCCGCAATGGTTCGGTTCCTCAATATGCTCGCCGGAGAACCAGATGTGTCGCGCGTGCCATTCATGTTGGATTCGTCCAAATGGGAGGTAATTGAAGCAGGGCTCCAGTGTGTGCAGGGCAAGGCAATTGTCAACTCCATCTCTTTGAAAGAGGGGAAAGAACCATTTGTAAGCCAGGCAAAGCGCGCCCGAATGTATGGGGCAGCTGTAATTGTGATGGCGTTTGATGAGGACGGACAAGCAGAGACGTTGCAGCGTCGCAAAGAGATTATTTCGCGGGCGCACTCCATCTTGACCCAAGAAGTAGGTTTTCCGGCAGAAGACATCATTTTCGACCCCAATATTTTTGCAATTGCCACGGGAATTCCTGCTCATAATCGGTACGCTATCGACTTTATCGAAGTCACGAAATGGATTAAATCTGAGTTTCCGGAAGCCCGGGTTTCAGGCGGAGTTTCAAACCTGTCATTTTCCTTCCGCGGAAATGAAATGGTCCGCGGGGCAATGAATACGGCCTTCTTGTATCACGCCATCGCGGCTGGAATGGACATGGGAATCGTCAACGCGGGTCAGATAGATGTCTACGACGACATTGAGCCTGAACTGTTGACGGCCGTCGAAGATGTATTGTTCGACCGCCGCCCCGATGCAACCGAACGATTAGTCGATTTGGCAGAGCGGGTTGTTCAAAAAGATTCTGGCTTAACCCAGGTCATTGATGAGTGGCGTTCTGCTCCCGTTGAAGAACGCTTAAGCCATTCGTTGGTCAAGGGTATTGTCGAGTTTATCGATGTGGATACCGAGGAGGCGAGACTCAACTGTGCGCGTGCCATTGAAGTGATTGAAGGCCCTTTAATGGAGGGGATGAACCGAGTTGGGGACTTGTTTGGTGCAGGAAAAATGTTTTTGCCTCAGGTAGTGAAGAGCGCTCGAGTCATGAAAAAGGCGGTTGCCTGGCTCATTCCGTTTATTGAAGCCGAAAAAATTGAAGGCGAAGACTCAAAACGAGCTCCCCGAATTTTATTGGCCACTGTTAAGGGAGATGTGCACGACATCGGTAAGAACATCGTTGGTGTTGTGCTGGGATGTAACAATTACGATATCATTGATCTCGGAGTAATGGTAACCGCAGATCGCATTTTGGATGAGGCCATCAAACAAGAAGTCGATGTGATTGGACTTAGCGGCCTGATAACTCCATCGCTGGATGAAATGGTGCACCTAGCGTCTGAAATGGAACGGCGCAATTTGACACACCCGTTACTCATTGGAGGGGCCACAACCTCAGAAATGCACACTGCAGTCAAAATTGATCCTGCCAGAAAGGGTGCAGTCATCCACGTTTTGGATGCGTCGCGAAGCGTGACGGTCATGAACAGTTTATTGTCCGACTTGGATCGCCCGGCTTTCCTTCAGAAAACGCAGGAAAAGTACGATTTGCTTCGAGAACGGCATGCTAGAAGGCATCAGAAATCTGTGTTTTTGACTTTGGAAGCGGCCAGATCAAATTCCCTTCGTCTCGATTTTGACCCACAAACGGTGCCCGTGCCGGTAGAAACGGGAATTTTTGATTTTCAACGTGTTCCGATTGCCGATGTCCGTCCTTTTATCGACTGGACTCCGTTTTTCCAAGCTTGGGAGATGAAGGGAAAGTACCCTTCCATTTTGAAAGATCCTGAAAAAGGCGAAGTGGCTACAAAACTGTTTTCTGACGCCATCGCAATGCTTGATGAACTAGAATCAACCGATGGAATCACGCTCAATGGTGTTGCGGCGCTGTTTCCCGCCTATTCTGAGGGAGACGATGTAGTCTTTGAATTGCCGGGTGGTACCAAAGAGCGGCTTCATATGTTACGTCAGCAGAGCCAAAAAGGAGAAGGAAAACCCAACCGAGCCCTTTCTGATTTTATCGCACCGTTCAGCGACACCGTACAAGACCACATCGGAATGTTCGCTGTGACCGCTGGTCACGGAGTCGCAAAATTGGTTCAAGCGTATGAAGCCGATCATGACGATTATAAAGCCATTTTGTTGAAGTCATTGGCGGATCGACTGGCTGAAGCCTTTACAGAATATTTGCATGAACATGTTCGGCGGGAAATCTGGGGATTTGAAAAAAGTCAAAAATGGGCAAATGACGAATTAATCGCAGAGAAATATGTTGGTATTCGCCCTGCTCCCGGTTATCCTGCCCAACCAGATCATACCGAAAAACGAACCATTTGGAAGACGTTAGACGTATTCAAGAAAACCGGGATTGAACTAACTGAACACCTCGCCATGTCTCCAGCTTCATCCGTTTGCGGACTTATTTTTGCCCACCCTGAGGCAGATTACTTTAATGTTGGTTCCATTCCGCGAGACCAAGTTGAATCGTACGCATTGCGAAAAAACATGCCGGTAGCCGAGGTGGAGCGCTGGCTTGGTTCTAGGCTTGCATACGATCGGTAAGAATATTGCATAGCTTGCACTATCTTGCGCCTTTCCCATCAACAGAATTCGACCAGAAGACCAGAACATCGATGAGTCTGACATTAAAATTGCATTCCTCTCAAGTATCTAGCATTGACTCGCTTAGAAGCGAATCTGCAACTACGCTTACGCAAGTTGTTGCTATTCTTTGGTTTGCCGCGCTGACGGCATTTTTTGCGCAATTCAGACTTTACATTTGGGAAGTACCCTTCACGCTGCAGACCCTATCCGTGTACGGAAGTGGTCTCTACCTCGGCTGGCGGAATGGGTTGCTGTCGCAGCTTCTTTACCTAGCCGTTGGGCTGTTCCTTCCGGTCTTTGCAGGCGAAGGTTCAGGTCCCGCATATTTGTTTGGTGCGGTTACAGCTGGTTACCTTTTGGGATATCCGCTTTCTTCGGCAGCTGTTGGATTTGTTTCCAAACGATTTAACGGAGCCACTGGTAGCGTTGTCGCCATGATTGTGGGCTCTTTGGTATTGTTTTCTGCAGGTATTACGTGGTTACATTTTGCCGCAGATCATGCGACGTGGTTTGAATCGATGGACAAAGGATGGCTGCGCTTCATTCCTGTTGATTTAGCCAAGATCCTTCTGGTAACTCTGATTTACCAAGGGACGCGAAGCTTAACTAAGAAGGACTAAAGTTTTAGGAACTGAGCGGGTTGGCAACCTGTTCACGATAGGTGAACAGGACAACATTCATATCAAAGCTCAGTCCCATCCTGTCCGGATGGTGGTTTCCTCTTCAAGGGCGTCAATTATTAAAAAAAGCCATTGAATTTGGATTTCGTCTTCGAACAGGCGTGTTTTTTGGCTTAAACCGGCCAATTGCTTCGCTTGCTGTTTGCTGCTGTATGCTGCCCGTTTGTGCCAATTTAGCCATTTCACAGCCAATTCCGAGCCGAACTACCCAGTCGGTTGATACACGGTCATTTCCCGAGGCCTGGAGTAGGCCGATTGCAGGGTCTATTTTGAGTGATTCGATCCTTTTGGCTCAATCCGATGAAGCGCTGTTGCACCTATATAATATGCGTTTTGAGCGTGCAGATTCGATTTTTAATCAAATTGAAGCGCGATATCCGAATCACCCTATAGGGCCTTTCCTTAAGTCTCTGACGTTGTGGTGGAGAATTCTTCCCACCCTTACAGTGCACGACGTATCACTTGACAAAGCGTTCATGGCGGAAATGGCAAGGGTCATTGATCGCAGTGATCAAATGTTGAAGCGTAAGGAATTAGTTTTTGACGCAGCATTTTTTAAAACGGCGGCGCTCGGATTTAGGGGAAGGTTACTTTCTGACAGAGAAAGCTGGCTCAAGGCGGCTCAAGATGGAAAAGCAGCCCTAGATTACGTATTTGAATTGGCGGAAACCGATCCTCTAAATGCCGATTTGTTATTTGGAGTTGGCGTATACGAGTATTTTGCTGAAGCTATTCCCGAACAAATTCCTTTGGTTAGACCACTCATGTTTTTTTTCCCCGACGGAAATAAAGAACGGGGATTGGCGCAGCTTGAACTGGCAGCCAAGCATGGGCGGTTTGTGTCCGCTGAAGCCGCCTACTTCCTTCTCCAAATTTATACCTCGTTTCAGCCAAATTACGCCAAGAGCATCGAATACATTTCCTTATTGAGGGATAGATTCCCGCAAAATGCACTCTTTCATGTACTCCAAGGCCGAGTGTATTTTCGATGGGGAAAGTGGGAATTGGCCACAGCCGTTTTTAAAGAGGTAGTCTCGAATTATTCGAACAATTTACCTGGTTATATAAAACCAATCGCGTCTCAGGCTACTTATTACCTCGGAAGGCAAGATATGTTGGATGGACAAGATCGCGCTGCATTGGCTAAGTTTCTCGAAGTTATAAAGCTAGAAGAGTCATTCAAGTACGATTCATTTTTCAGGGCCAATGCAACGCTCAGGGCAGGAATGGCAAGTGACCGGTTGGGGAAAAGGAAAGAAGCTGTTTTTTATTATAAAAAAGTAATCAAACAGAAGGACCACGCAAATTCAAGGGAAAGAGCACGTAAATTCTTAAAAGCGCCGTTTGGGAACGATTCACCATGATTCAACCCATCAAACGGCTTGGGCAGAATTTCCTAAGGGACCCAAATACAATTCGGAAAATTGTCGATTCACTTGAAGCTTCCGCCGGAGATCGAGTAATTGAAATTGGGCCCGGAACCGGCGCACTTACTGGTTTACTCGCTGAACGTTTTGAGGATTTTTCAGCTATAGAGGTCGATGAGCGGGCGGTTGAATATCTTTCTACCCAGATGCCCAATGTGCGGGTTGTTTTGGGAGATGTGCTCAAGATTAATTGGCCTGAAATGGCAGAAGGTGCCTCCGGTGGTCGCATTTCAGTTATTGGCAACTTGCCTTATTACATCACTTCTCAAATTCTGTTTGGACTGTTGGACGCCGCGCCGCACATTCAAGAAGCCGTTATAATGATGCAGTATGAGGTAGCGGCGCGGCTCGTTGCCCGACCCCGCACGAAAGAATATGGGATACTGTCTGTGGCGGTCCAATTGGCGTGCACGCCTAAACTACTTTTTCCCGTTTCTAAAAATGTTTTCTATCCCAAACCAGACGTCCGTAGCGCCATAGTGAGGCTGGAATTCCAGCCCCAACCCGAATCCATGCCGCGGGCTCCTGAAGCAGGGACTCCAGCAACACAGGTTGATTCTAAATTGCTTCGGCGTGTTATCCGAACCGCGTTCAACCAACGACGCAAAACGCTTCGAAATAGTTTGTCTTCAGTTTTAGGCGAATTTGGTAAAAATTTGCCGGATGGACTTGAATCCAAACGCGCTGAGGAGCTCTCGCCTCAGGACTTTGTCGAGCTAACACTCTATCTTCAAGAGACTATATAAAGCTCAAAATGGAAGTTTTCCCAAACATATCGCCGGACGAAAAAGATCGTACTAGCGGGGTTCTAGAAATAGATGCTCAGCTTGTAGATGATATTTCTGATTTGATCGATTCCAATCAGAAGGGAATGGTATTGAATATTCTGACTGATCTGCATCCCGCAGATTTAGCCAGTGTTGTGACCCACTTGAGCAAGGAAGAAGCTCAAAAAGTCTTGGAGTGGTTGCCCGTTGAAAGCGCGGCCGAGATTCTTGCCGAATTGGATGACGATTTCCGCGCCAATTTGGTCGACACAATGTCTCAGGAGCGCCTAACGGCGATGATCGATGAGCTCGATTCTGATGATGCTGCGGACGTTCTTGCCGATCTGCCCGATGAGATGGCCCAACAGATCCTGCCTGAATTGGAGGATCATATTGACGTTAAGGAGCTCCTGTCTTTCCGCGAGGATACTGCAGGTGGTCTAATGGCCGCAGAATATATTGCGGTTGGAACGGAATTCACGGTTGCGGACGCGACCGAAGAGGTTCGGCGTCATTCCGACCAAGTCGAACATATTTTTATGCTCTTCGTGGTGGATGAGTTGGAACGACTTGTCGGAATCGTAAACATGAAGAACTTGCTGCTGTCCCCGGCAAACGTGAAAATCAGGGACATTATGACAACCGATGTCGTGTCGGTCACAACAGATGTTGATCAGGAGGATGTTGCCCGTTTAATGGAACGTTACGATTTGTTTGCCCTAGCCGTAACGGATGAACGTGGATGTTTGGTAGGGCGAATTACGATTGATGACGTGGTGGACGTCATGAGGGAAGAGGCTGAAGAGGATTATCAACGCATGTCAGGGGTCGCCGGCGGCGAGGAACACACCGACTCTGTGTTACAAATTGTGCGAGGACGCCTACCATGGTTATTAATGGGCTTGGCTGGTGCCACGATGGCCGCCACGGTCATTTTGTTGTTCGAAGATTCCTTAGCCGCCGCAGCCATCTTGGCTAGTTTCATCCCCATTGTAATGGCTACGGCTGGAAATGCTGGGATTCAAAGCTCTGCCATCGCGGTTCAGGGATTGGCTTCTGGGGACATTTGGGCTACCGATATTCGAAAACGATTAACCAAAGAAGTTCTTGTTGCCCTTGTAAACGGAACAGTGGCCGCCTCTATTTTAGGCATCGCCATAATGGTCTATGGAGCTGTCACGGGACTCAAGGGGCCACTGGAATTGGCCTATACCGCTTCCTTGGCACTGCTTTTTGTGATCGTGTTGGCTACCACGCTTGGCGCAACAATACCTCTACTGTTAGACAAAGTAGGCGTCGATCCGGCTTTAGCTACGGGGCCCTTTATCACCACGAGTAACGATATTCTCGGGATTCTCGTGTTTTTCCTGCTTGCCAACTGGCTATATCTTTAGCCGGCTACGTTCATTTTAGGCTTAACCTTCTACTGGGACTTCGTATTCCTGCAAGCCTCGAGCATCGTTGTATTTAGAAGGGCATTTGACCAAAATGTTATGTGCCACAAAGTGGTCTCCTTCAGAAACGCCCTCAATCACTAATTTTTCGGCATCTTCAAAGTTTGCTGGCTTAGGATTGAGATATCGAATTTCTCTTACGTTGCCGGCATCGTCCTGCATATGGAACGTAAATACGTTGGAGGTGGCGTTATAGGTGAAGGATTCTTTGTCGACCCACATTCCAACAACATGGGCCTTTTGCCCTGTAGATTGAGCTTCCTCAAAGTTCATGTACCCTCCAACCTGTTGCCCAAAGTTCAGGAACAACATGGAAGAAAATCCGACGATTAAAATGAGTCCGATAATTGTTTTCGGCTTCATACTGGTACCTAGATAGAGTTCATATTGAAAAGAGATTTACAAATCATCGTCTTTGAGTGGAATGTTCTCGGAAACAGATCGTTCCACCCGTTCGAGGTGCTTATCCGTGCGTAATATGAGAATTGCAACTCCAAACCAGATGATCAGCACGACCGCCAACACGACAAATATTTTCTCGTCAGAAAGCATTACCTGCTCGAGGGCCGTAGGCGCTTGGGTAGGAATGTCTGCGCCACTCCAAAGGCTGTCATAAGCGGTGGAAACCGATTGCAAGGCAGTCGAATCTTGAATCACCGATTGCGCGGCATCCTGTATGAGCGTCAGAAGAGGTGTTATCATCACATTTCAGAATCTTGAGTTACTCGATATTTTAACCATGCTACCCGGACCCGCTGCGTGTACAACACCCAAAAAAGACCAATAAAGCCAATAATAGCGGGGTAAAACACTAACCGCATTACGGGGTGGGTAATTTGACTAAAGGCTGGATTTCCCTCAGCGCCTGGATGTAAACTTTGCATTTGTCGAGGGATCACGTAAAGCAAAAAGGGCAGGGCAGTCATCGCAAAAAGGTTAAAGACAGCACTAATTTTGGCTCTTTTTAAAGGTTCGTCAAAAGCGGAACGAAGCACAAAATAACCGCCATAAATGAGCAATTGGATGGTGACCATAATTTGGCGAGGATCAAAATTCCACCAAACGTCCGTACCTACGTACCAGGTAAATCTAGACCACACAATTCCGGTAGTTAGCCCAAGAAGTCCGAAAAATGTTCCAATGCGGGCCGCTTGCAATGCTCGAATATCACGCAGCGGATCAGCGGTTTGTAGCACTTTTAGCGAATGGTACCCCGAAACAAATGCCGCTGCCATCATGGAAAACCACATGGGCACGTGGAAATAGAGATTTCTGGCAGTCTGTTCGAGGATATTGATCTTCGGAAAATTGAGCAGAAATCCTGCCAGAAGAACAACGGTTATCCACCCAAAAACGAGGTTGCGGACCAGCGTATATCTTTTAACGTTTACCATCATTTGCTTCAATCACCAGTTACTTGCGCGTGAAAGCCCCATCATTGAATCTTACGCACGGCAAACACGGCCCGCAAGTCAATTGTTCAAGAAGGCAATTGTTCGACAAGGCACTTGTTCGAGAACGAGGAGGGGGGTTAGTCTGTCCAAACATATTCAAACAATAAAAAGGAGGCAGAAAGCACAACACCGGCAAATGCAGCCATCGTGGTCAGTTCAATTTCTGCTCCGCTCCAACCCAGTCCTCCTTCTAGCGCCTGAGAAGCCCCTCGAACCACAGAGAGTAACAATGGGATGAGCATAGGAAACAATAATACGGGCAGAAGGGGGCCTTTATTGGAAGCTCGGGCTATAATCGCGGAAAGCAGAGTCGTTGCACCAGCTATTCCGACCGATCCGAGCGTTAAAACGGTAAGCATCAAAGGTAAATTTTCGACCTGCATGCTCAATAAAAAAGTGAACATTCCCAAACCAACTAGATCCACAGCCAAAAGGAGAATGAAGTTGAAGACCAGCTTTCCGGCTAATACTTGACTTCCGCGTACGTTTAATTGCAATAGAAGGACGGTGCCGCGTTCTTCTTCAGCCACAAATGATCTTCCAAGGCCAATAGCGGCCGAAAACATGATGACCACCCATAAAAGAGCCGATTTCATGTGCTCGCTTATTGGATCCTGCCCAATTGCAAGTGCAATTAAGAACAGCGACGACATGACGAACATGAGCAACATGTTCAGGGCGTACCGATTCCGCCATTCCAATCGAACGTCCTTTTCCAAAACTGCCCAACTTCCCCAAAACCAATTCAATTCGAATCCACTCTATTAATGACTGCGTCTGGGGTGTAAAGGTAAGATTTTCAGCGGTGTTTTACCCCCATGCTCACATAGATCGAAGCAGCGTTGGCTAAAATTCGCCAACAAATGCAATTTCAGGCTCCAACAGATAGCCTGTTTTTTCTTTCACGACCGTTTTGACTCTCTCTATGAGGGCCATAACATCCGCTGCCCGGCCGGATCCACGATTAATCATGATGTTGGCATGTCGCATCGTTATTTCTATGTCGCCTACGCGTTCGCCCTTTAGCCCAGCCTCATCTATCAATCGACCGGCTCCAATGCCGTCAATTTTTTTAAAAATCGAACCAGCACTTGGTTCCGTCTCGAGGGGCGGATGCCTGTCTGCCCTCCATGACAAATTTTCGATTATGATTTTCCTGAGGCTGGCAGAATCTGCCTTCTGAAGTTGAAAACGGGCATATAAGACGATATCTCCAGAATGGTGAAGAACGGATTCGTCGTATCCAAAATGGAAATAATCATGGGATACCTCCCGCCTGTTATTGTCTGGGTCAAGGATTACGGCGTCCAAAAAAACTTCGTCAATGAACATAGTGCGTTCACGTTCGGGAGCAGGAGAAAGGAAATGCAGGTTTTGCCAGAGGGCGCCGCCTATAGTGGAGGGAATGCCAGCGTAATGTTCTAGTCCCGAATAACCGCTTTGTACCGTAAAATCGATAACATTGGGCCAGACTATCGCGCCACTTTCCACCGTCAATACGCCTTCCGCGGAAATCGAAAGATCTTTTGCCGTATTTCGAATTACCAGTCCTCGAAATCCCTGATCGCCAACTAAAATATTGGCGCCCAATCCTAATACAAAAAATGGGATGTGAAGTTTGCGAGCCACTTTGACCGCACTAGAGAGCTCGTTCGCGGATGTCGCTTCAAAAAACGCATCGGCCGGACCGCCAATTTTGAAGGTGGTGTACGGACCTATTGGGTGGTTTTCCAAGACCCGATCGGCCCCCAGTTGCCGGTTCAGTTCTTCGATTATGCTAGGCGCAAGGCTGCTAAATGACATAAAATTCTTCTGGTGAAAACGTGATCTAGGCAACTACCCAACGTCAAGTCCGTTGCACCAATAATGGAATAATTTTTTCCTTCATCGAAGACTATCGGAATTTATCATGCCTGACAATCAATTTCCCAATGTTTCTCGGCTCGCAGTTCGAGCAGGAATTTTTGGATTTATTTTTTTACTTCTTATCACGCTTGGAGGCGGCTGTATGACGACCAATATTGGGTCGGGCGAAAGTGCCGTTAAGTTTAGTGTTTTTGGGGGGACAGACCTTTCCAAACTATACGGTGAAGGGCTTCAGATCCATGCACCATGGGTGAATCTAATACGGTATGACGTACGGGTTCAAGAGCAACTCGAAGATATTGACGCCTTGTCCTCCAACGGTTTGTCTATTGGAATGGATGCCTCGATCCGCTGGCGCCCAGTTTCGACCGAGTTGGCCAATATTCATGTGACCTACGGTCAGGATTATTACCGCAAGTTGGTCCAACCAGAGCTTCGAAGTGCTGTTCGCCAAATCGTGGGTCAGTATACCCCCGAAGAACTATACTCTTCTCGTAGGCAGGAACTACAAGAAACCATTTTTGAGCAGGTTCGCGATGCCGTTTCTAATCAAAATATTACAGTAGACGCAGTTTTAATTCGCAATATTGCGCTTCCAGACCAGATTCGGACAGCTATTGAAAATAAGTTGAAAGAAGAGCAGGAGGCAGAACGTTACGAGTTCACGTTGCAGAAAGAAGCATTGGAAGCTCAGCGTAAGGAAATTGAGGCCACAGGTCAGGCTGAATACCAACGAATTATTACTCAAAGTCTTTCGGCCCAGTTTCTGAAATACAAAGGAATTGAAGCCACACAGGCCCTGGCAAATTCCCCTAACGCAAAAACCGTGATCATTGGTGGAGCAGATGGGCTTCCGATCATTTTAGGCAATCAGTAGTCTTTGACTGCTCGGAAAAAGAGATTGGGCGGGGGCAGGGCAATGGCCCTGCCCCCGCAATTTCAGATCTAGGTAAGAAGGTGGATTTGACAAAAAACCCCACGAGTATGCCTGCTCGCAGTGATTTTTTTGATCGAGTGTGGAAGGTGGTCTCGGAAATTCCGTTAGGGAAAGTGACTACTTATGGCCATATCGCCGAGTTTCTAGGCTCCAAGAGTGCTGCACGAACCGTGGGATGGGCGTTGAGGGCCGCAAAAGGATCCGGACTTCCCTGCCATCGAGTCGTCAATCGATATGGTGGATTGAGTGGCCAATCTAGTTTTGGAGGACCCTACGTTATGGAAGATATACTTCGCAGCGAGGGTATAGAATTTATAGAGGAAGGTATCTTAGATATCAAAAAGCACCTCTGGATTCCCGGCGGCGAAACCAAGTAATTCATCTCCAAACGGATGGCTTGGGACAGTTCAATCCTCTGGGCTGGGCACTATTGAATTTATCCTAACTCCTGCAAAACGTCCCAAAACGTAGGAAAAGAAACAGCCGCGGCGTTGGCGCCCTCTACACGCACGTCGCCAGAAGCCATTAGTCCAGCCACGCCCATTGCCATCGCAATTCGGTGATCGTTAAAGCTTTCCACCGTTCCGCCGGTTAGGCTACTACCACCCGCGATCACCAAACCATCCTCTCGCTCTTCTATGCGGGCACCAAGAGTAGTAAGGCCATTCATCATAGCTGATATGCGGTCCGTTTCTTTAAACCTCAATTCAGCAGCGTCTTGTATAATGGTTTCTCCTTCTGCAACGGAGGCTGCTACAGCCAAAATTGGGATTTCATCGATTATATTGGCAATGATTTCACCTCCAACTGTGATTCCGGTTAATTCTGACGACCGTACATCAAGATCTGCGATCGGTTCACCAGCAACAATTCGTTCATTCCGAATTGAAATATCAGCTCCCATCGCCCTCAGAATATCAATCAGTCCCGTGCGTGTAGGGTTTAATCCAACTCTCGGCAGATGAAGTGCCGAATTGGGCACAATTGATCCGGCTACAAGAAAAAATGCGGCTGCAGAAAAATCACCAGGAATAGACCACATTTGTGCCGTTTTTTGCTGCCCTCCCTGTACGGAGATATATTTTTTGGAGCCAATCGTAACACTTGAAAGCCCAAGCATACGTTCAGTATGATCCCTAGTCGGTGTGTTTTCGATAACGGTAGTAATACCTTCGGAAAAAAGACCTGCTAATAAGACACAGGACTTTACCTGAGCTGAAGCTACAGGAAGTTCGTACTCCACAGCACGAAGATTCTGAGATCCTTCAATGCGCAGTGGCGCCCGGCCTCCATTGGATTGGATTAAGGCTCCCATCATCCGGAGTGGGTCAATTATTCGACCCATTGGCCGGGCCGAAAGGGAGGAATCGCCTGTCAAAACGCTGGAGAAGGATTGTCCAGCCAGTATCCCAGACAATAACCGCATTGTTGTCCCTGAATTGCCACAATCAAGGGCATTTTCAGGTGTAACCAGGCCATCTAATCCCTTTCCAACAACGGAAAGCCCAACTTCATCCGATGCAATTTGAATTCCAAGTTGACGAAGGCATGATAGAGTGCTTTTCGGATCCTCTGAGGTTGGGTATCCAACGATATGGCTAGTGCCGATACTTAGTGCTGAAAATAGGGCCGCGCGGTGAGCAATTGATTTGTCGGCCGGAAGAAGCACAGTTCCCACCAAACCTCTGCTCTTTCGCAGAATACGAACGTTTTCTAATGAATCAGACATGGTCAACTAACTGCCCCAAATGATCTTTTCGGCGTTTTTCAACATGTTTTCTCTCGCTTTGAGCGGCAAAAACGCATATCTAAAGCCATTTAACGCAACCATTCTGGTTTGATCGGCCGTTAAACCACATTTGGTGTGAGCCAGGTACAGTTCACCAGAGGAATTAGTGTGGCTGAAAAGTCGACTGTCGGTGTTAACGGTAACCGGCACATTTTTTTCAAGGAGTTCTTTGATTGGGTGCTCTTCGTAGGAAGAAACCACGTTGGTTTGGATATTACTAGTTGGACAGATTTCTAACGGAATTTGGTGATCCCTGACAAATGCCAACAAGGCATCATCGTGGACCAGAGTAATACCATGCCCGATGCGATGTGCGCCACAAAAAAACAAGGCCTGACGGATGGATTCCGGACCCCACGATTCACCAGCATGAACCGTTAGATTTAACATGTGGTTTCGGGCATAATAAAACGCTTCCAAGTGCTGTTTTGCAGGATTTCCGGCTTCAGCACCGGCCAAATCAAATGCTACCACGCCACGTTCCATGTAGGAGACGGCGAGTTGTGCCTGCTCAAGAGATGCCTCAACAAATCGATCCCTAAGGGCGCAGACAATAATGCCCCACTCGATATCATACTTTTTTTTGGCTTTGTTAAGGCCCCGAATCACCGAATCCATGACTTGATTTAAGTTCAGACCTTCTCCTGTATGCAAAATGGGGCCGAACCTCACTTCAACATATTTTACCTGCTCCATTGCGAAATCTTCAGCCATTTCGAAGGCTACACGTTCTAATGCCGACTCGCTCTGCATTAATCCAATCGTGTATTTAAACCACGCCAGATACTCATATAAATCGGATGAATCGTCCACCTTGGCCAGTTCAAGGTGCAAACCTTCGCTCGTTTTTGCTGGGAGCAGGTCCATTTTGTTTTGCTCTTCAGCCAGATCTAGCATAGTTGCTAGGCGCATGGCACCATCAAGATGCGAGTGTAACTCGGCCTTTGGCCAAGCTTTAATCTGAGCGAGCGTGAGAATTTCTGGATTTGCTTTAGACATAAGGTAAAATAGCAAAAGGTCTGGAACAGCCACAACTGGAATTTGGAACTCAGTTTTGAGCGATTCGTAAAGCTCAGCAAAACTGGAGAGTAAAGCCCGCGTTTCTCAAAGGATTTCTGTCTATTTTACTGGATCTTGTGCAATATTAGATATAGACATTTCGTCGTACGTTTGCACTCACCCACATCTATCGAATGAGGAGTTATGGGAAGCCTCGGACCATTTGAACTTGTATTAATTTTTCTAGCCATTTTGCTAATTTTTGGAGCCAAACGGATTCCAGAAATTGCTCGCGGGCTAGGAAAGGGAATTAAGGAGTTCAAATCTGCTACAAGCGAAATATCGAGAGAGTTGAATGTGAATGAACCTGCGAACAGGATTCATCCAACTCCTCCAACTCAAGGAGCCTCCGCTCCGCGTACAGATTCGAGTGAGTCTGCACGACAGGAAACGGCAGGAGGAACGGGCCAGTCCAATAATCCTGCTTAATCATCGCTCTAAAGAAAATTACTTAGGCCGCTCGCTTTGCGAGCGGCCTAATATTTTGCATTCTTCTAGCTGTTCGATTTCGTTAGAGGTTTACAATAAAAAATTGAGGTTTCGATGTGCGGGCGCTAAACTACTGTTTAGGTTCGCTTCATCGAGCCGTGCTAAGGATCTGAATACCTAAATCAAGCAAGAATACAAACCATGGCAATCCTGGTTGATAAAAATACTCGACTCGTAGTTCAAGGCTTCACTGGAAAGGAAGGGAGTTTTCATTCCGAGCAGATGATTGAATACGGCACTCCTCTAGTTGGCGGCGTTACACCGGGAAAAGGGGGAGGCACTCATCTCGGTAAACCCGTGTTTAATACGGTTTCAGATGCAGTTGCAGCAGAAGGCGCAAACACTTCGGTCATTTTTGTCCCACCACCCTTTGCCGCTGATGCGATTCTTGAAGCTGCAAATGCTGGAATTAAAACCATTGTTTGTATAACCGAGGGAATTCCGGTCAACGACATGATTCCGGTCTACCATTATGTTAAAAGTAAAGGTGCCGCGCTAATTGGGCCGAATTGTCCGGGCGTTTTTACTCCTGGTCAGGCTAAAGTCGGAATTATGCCGTCCATGATCTTCTCAGAAGGAAATATCGGTGTCGTCTCAAGAAGCGGGACGTTGACGTACGAAGCGGTAGATCAACTAACCCGGCAGGGACTTGGTCAGAGCACAGCCGTTGGGATCGGAGGAGACCCTATCATCGGATCTCGCTTCCTAGACATTATGAAATTATTTCAGGCGGACGATGCCACTGAAGCGGTTGTAATGATCGGTGAAATCGGAGGAACTGCTGAAGAAGAAGCGGCCCAGTACATTCGGGACCACATGAACAAGCCCGTATTTGTGTTTATTGCAGGCCGGACGGCACCTCCAGGTCGCAGAATGGGTCACGCTGGAGCCATAATTTCAGGCGGAAAGGGCACAGCGGAGGACAAATTCGCCGCTCTGGAAGAAGCCGGTGCCACTATTGTATTAAATCCAGCAGCCATCGGAGCCGCCGTTGCGGCTCATTTTTCGATTGCCTGATTTAACTTCGATCCCCGGTAAATAGTCGAATGAAGATTGACCAGGTCGTTTTTGCACAGGGTTCGACTTCTCTAAAGAACATGCCCCAGGAGCCCCGCCCTGAGGTGGCATTTATTGGGCGCTCGAATGTTGGGAAGAGCTCACTCATCAATAAACTGTTGCAGCGCAGAAGTTTGGCGCGAACAAGTGGTACTCCGGGTAAAACCCAAGAGATCAATTTTTACCTCGTAAATGACTCCTTTCATGTGGTCGATTTGCCGGGTTTTGGTTATGCGCGAGTTTCGAAGTCACAGCGGGCCAAGTGGAAACGAACCATCGCCACGTATCTCATGGGAAGAGAGCAGCTTCAAGTTGTGTTTCAATTGATGGATTCGAGACACCCCCCGACTGAACTGGACCGCGAAGTGGTGTTGTTGATGGCTGAATCGAAAGCCGATCACGTAATTCTCCTAACCAAGTCCGACAAACTTTCTGGCAATGAAAGGTCTAAGGCCATTGCACGGGTCCATGCGTCTCTTCTGGAGCTCGGCAAGGAACGTCCGGTAGTCCTCACTAGCGCCAATGACGGCAGGGGCCGGGATTCCATTTTGGAATGGATCGATACCTATTTGAAGCAGCCCGAGTCGAAATCAGACCCACAAGACCCACAAGTTACACCTTTAATATAAGGAGCGATTAAAAATGTCCGTTCAAGTGCTGATTACTGATTCGCTGCACCCCATTTGTTTCGAGATGTTGGCCGACGCGGGATTTGCCGTAGTAGATGGCTCCAAATGGACGCGCGCTGAAATCTTAAAGAGTTGCCCCGAAGTTCAGGGCTGGATCATTCGAAGCGGAACGACCATTGACGCGGAATTTTTGAATGCGGCGAAATCGTTGGTCGCAATTGGACGAGCAGGAGTAGGCGTCGACAACGTGGATATACCTACGGCTACAAAAAAAGGTGTCCTAGTTCTAAATGCTCCTGAAGGGAATACCATTTCTACCGCTGAGCATACTGTGGCAATGCTGCTGGCCATGACTCGAAAAATCCCCCCGGCTGCCGCTTCTTTACTTTCTGGTAAATGGGATAGAAAACCATTCACCGGAGGGGAGCTTTATGGAAAGACCATCGGGATTGCGGGAATTGGAAAAATTGGAAAGGCTGTGGCCGAGCGATGTCAAGCGTTTAGCATGACTGTAATTGGATATGATCCAATGCTAACGTTGGAAGCGGCTTCCAAAATGGGAGTTGAGTTGGTTGAATTGGACGAAATGTATCGCCGCTCAGATTTCATCACCGTCCATACTCCCCTCATTCCAGCAACCACCGGCCTTTTGAATGACGAAACGATCGCCAAATGTAAAGTTGGAGTTGGGATTATTAATTGTGCCAGGGGAGGGATAGTAGATGAAGATGCATTGCTGCGAGCGTTAGAATCAGGCCATGTTGGCGCCGCCGCCTTAGATGTGTACTCCACCGAGCCCCCGACCGAAGCCCTGTTTCGCCTAATTCGTCATCCAAATGTGGTTGCGACTCCCCACATAGCTGCCTCGACTGAAGAGGCTCAAGAAAACGTCGCAATACAGGTAACCGAACAAGTTATCAACGCATTGAGCGGAGAAGTGGTTTTAACTGCAGTAAATGCTTTGGCCGTTAGGATGTCTGCACAGCCAGAGGTTAAGCCCTTTCTATTGCTAGCAGAGCGGCTGGGTTCGGCGGCGCACCAAATATTCCAGCATCCGGTAGATCGACTCCTCATACGATGTCACGGAGACGTTCCTCGGCGCTATAAAGATGTTCTCAAGGTAGTTGCCTTGAAGGGACTCCTCGCTGCCAACTGGAAAGAACCCGTCAATCTCGTCAACGCAGAAGTCATTGCCCACGAATCTGGGCTGGTTGTTGACGTTGAAACATTCCAATCGGAGCATTCCTTTTCAAATCTTATTGAGTTGCGCCTTCAGGGACAGGGCCATTCGATGTCCGTGTCAGGGACGATTTTTTCTGGTGAAGATGGACGAATAACTTCAGTTGACGAATACGACGTCGAAATAAAAACACAAGGTCAATCCCTGTTATACAGAAATACTGATAAGCCCGGCATGTTGGCAAAAGTGGGGCAAATTTTGGCCTCGAATGAGATAAATATTGGATCTTTGTCTCTCGGACGGTCAAGACCCGGTGAAGAAGCCTTGACTGCAATCACGGTAGATCAGGTTATTTCGGACGAAATACTGGTACAAGTTGCTAACATTGAAGGAGTCAATCGGGTGTGCATGCTCGAATTCATGCCTTGAATTCATTTATAATGCGTATTATTATAGTACTAGGAAGGTTTTGAATGGAGAAGGGACGTTTCACCCGTTTTTGTCAAAAAGAAATACCCGCCAACTCGGCGTTCATATTCTCTTGACAAACGAGGAAAGCCCCTCTATATTTGGAAACCGATTCTGATGTTAGGAAACGATTAACGAAATAAGGATTGCCGTTGGATTTTCGATACAGCATTTCAACCCCCACCTTTCAAGCGAAACCTGAACTTAGTTGCGATAGCTATGCTTACGCGACATCGCCTGTTGGAGCTGTGCTGAAAGTCAAATGGTCGAATGACTGTTTGCAGAAAGATTCCGCCATGATACAGGACCCTGCTTCAAAACAGGTTACGGGTTTCGATCCGGATTTTGGATTCCAAATAAGGCCATTCTCATTTCTGAACGTTTCCGTTCATCAAACAAATTCGTGCATTGCACGGAAATCGCAAACGACACCTGTGTTGAGTTCCATGTTCAATTTGGACAAGAAACTCTCTACAAGTGTTTTGCACGATAGATATTGCACTCATTCCGATGTGGGAATGAGTTGCAGCACTTTAAGCCACACATCATTTCACTAGGAGGTAGCTTATGTTACGTAAATGGGGCATGCTTGTACTCATGCTACTAGCTGCGCCGGCCCTCGCATTTGCCCAGAATACGGGTAAAATTGCGGGTGTTGTGACTGACGCGGGAACTGGAGATCCACTTCCAGGCGCGCAAGTCATATTAGTTGGCACAACGCTAGGTACTATAACGGACGTCGACGGAAATTATTTCGTCATCGGTGTTCCGGTTGGTGCATATAATGTCCAAGCTCGATTCGTCGGATACCAAGAATCAACAGTTTCTGGTGTGCAAGTTTCTACTGGGTATACCCAGGAAATTAACTTTGCACTCGCAGAAGGTGTTAATCTTGGAGAAATCGTCGTCGAATACGAGCGTCCACTGATTCAGAAGGATGCCGTTGGTGTTCCGAAGATCGTTTCTGCAGAGCAGATCGTAAACTTACCAGTCCGTGGTGCAGCAGCTGTTGCTGCCATCCAGGCTGGTGTGGTTAGTGATGAAGGTTCTGGTACACTCAACGTACGCGGTGGTCGCGGCGCTGAGGTAACGTACTACATTGATGGTGTGAAAGTTGTCGGTACTACCGCGCTTCCACAATCCGCTATTCAAGAGCAGGAGATGATTATTGGTAACATCTCAGCTCGTTATGGCGACGCAATGTCTGGTATCATCAACATTACTACGAAATCAGGTTCTTCGAAATTTTTTGGTTCATTTGAGGGCGTTACCTCAGAAGCACTAGATGATTTCGGATACAACTTGGCCTCGGTAGCACTTGGTGGTCCTGTTATGGGCGAAAAGGTCAACTTTTTCTTCGCAGCTGAATATCTAGACCAAGGGGATAGCAATCCTCGCGCAATAGGTCAGGTGAGAGCAAGTGACGCCTTACTTAACCAGTTACGTGAATTCCCAACCTCATTGAAAGGTTTGGATGCAGATGGTAACTCGGTTTTGATCCCAGTACCTGCTTCTATGGGCGAAACGTTTTTGCCTGTTGATGCTGCTGGTCACGTCGTGATTGCAAACGATCAGATCATTGCTGGCGATGGCACGGTTATTAACGTTCCCGCTGGTGTTGATGCTGCTTCTGTTAATTTCAACTTCGTTGAAAGCGCAAACGGACTTTCAGCAGACGACTTTACGGTCGAAAAGAAAAAACGCGGCAACGGCTATAACAGATTGGCCTTGAGCGGTAATCTGAATTTTAACGTTATGGAAAACGTACGCATGCGCGTAGGTGGACGTTACGTTACTTCAGAAGATGAAGGTCTGTCTACGTTAAACGTATTCTCGCCAGAAAATGGTGGAATATCCGATCGTAATGATGCTCAGTTCTTTACGACCTGGACTCATTATCTGTCTAATTCGACCTTTTATCAACTTCAGGTTGATTTCAGCGATCGGTCAGGTAAAAATTACGACCCACGTTTTGGGCTAACATCTCGCGCAGACGTACTTGGATGGGGCGACTTTGATAATGACGTTTATGCAACCAACCGTGGTTACAAAAACGTTGAATTCGTTTCAGTTCAAGTTGGTGTTGACGATCATGGCAACGCCGATCCTGCTGACGATACACCTATTATGGCAAATCAGCCGCAATACACGTATCGCTGGGAAGATGGTAAGTTTAACAACAGCGAAACGATCGGTAAACTTGTAGCTCCTCCGGGAAGCACGGGTCCTGCTGGATACTTTCAATTCCACAACACCCAGCTTCGTTTTAACGCGATGGCTGCTACTCAGATTGGTTTACACCAGATTGAGTTTGGTGGAGAATTTGAACAGGCAACCAACCGTTCATATAGCTTGAGTGGCAGAACCATTGGCCGCTATTTTGACGATGCTGACGCTCTTTACTCTCCAGGCGCTGAAAGCGTTACGGCGGGTAGTGGAGAAGAAGTATCCGACTTTTACGGACTAACTTGGGCGCAGCTAGAAGGCGCCACGAGCTACGTAGGTTATAACGCTTATGGAGACACAGAAGTTGATTCTGAAGATCTAAATAGATACGTAAATGACCTTGATGAATTCGGTAATCCTCTTGCCTTAAATAGCACCGAGTTGTCAGCATACAATGTTGCTCCTCACCAGCCTATTTATTATGGTGGTTACATTCAAGACAAAATCGAATTCCGCGATATCGTCTTGAATATGGGACTTCGCGTAGATGTTTTTGATAACAACGTCCGTACCTATTATGACCGTTATTCTGCACTTCCAGTCGAGCGCGCAGGCACAGCTGGTCTTGCAACAGGTCTAATTGGCGATGACTACGCTGTGTACTACCTAGGTAATAATGTCGAAGGCTTCCGTAGTCGCGAAGGTAAATGGTTTGATGCCTCAGGGCAGCCTACTATAGCTGGAAACGTACTTCTTTCAGGTGCTAGCCCACGTAAAACAAACGGTGTGGTTACTGACGAATCGTTCGATGACTACAAGCCTAGAGTTACAGTAATGCCTCGTATCGGGGTTTCTTTCCCTGTTACTGACCAGGCATTATTCTTTGCTCGTTATGGTAGTGTCGCTCAGCGTCCTTCGACCAATGCATTCCAGTCTTTGGAAGGCATGTCAGGCTCGAGCAGCGGCGGATCTAACAACGATCTTGCTCCTGAACGCACAACTGAGTATGAACTAGGTTTCCGTCAACGTCTATCTGCTCGTTCAGCAATTACAATCTCCGGATTTTTCCGTCAGATTGAAGACCTGATCCAGATTGATGACCGACGTGATGCTTATCCGAACGGAGTTACTTCCTATCGGAATACGGACTTTGGAACCATTAAGGGCATGGAGTTTGATTTCGACCTTCGTCGGACAAACAATGTCTCTGCAAACGTTAACTACACGTTATCGTTTGCTCAGGGTACCGGTTCAGCCTCAAATACCACAGGCACCATCGCTTGGATTGATGAAACACCACCAAACTTCATCAGCCCATTGGACTTCGACGTACGCCACACCTTTAACGTATCCCTTGACTACCGTCTCGGAGCCGGTGAAGGCCCAACTGTTGGTGGAATGAAGTTGTTTGAAAACTTCGGTGTGAACGTATTGGCAACTGCTTCCTCTGGTAAACCATACACTGGTCAGCTTGAGCCATTTAGCAGAATTGAATCGAAAGCTCCAATTCCGGATGGTGGCATCAACACAGCACGCATGCCGTGGAAAAATCGTATTGACATTCGTGTTGATCGCAAGTTTTCTGTTGGCCCACGTACTACTCTTTCTGCTTTTGTTTGGGTTCAGAATCTTCTGGACGGACAAAACATCAATGGAGTATGGCGTGCAACTGGACTACCTAATGATGACGGCTTTTTGTCGACAGCAGGTGGTCAACAGTTCTTAGGTGGTGCTGATCCAGTTACCGAAACCATGTATCTACACCGTACTCGTAGTCTTGGTAACTACGGTATTCCGCGCTTAACGCGCATTGGTGTTCGTCTTGACTTCTAAGTGAAATGCTGTTGGTGCTAGTGCGGGCCAATTGGCCCGCACTAGGCTTTCAGTGTGTTGATTAGGATTTAAGCAGATATTATAGACCGAAATGCACGGATAATTATGCACAACATTAGAAAAATAAGTTTACTCTTTGCCGCGCTTGCGATAGGGTTCTTGAGCGCTCCAAGCGTTCGAGCCCAGAGCGTTGGCAACTGCGAACCGTCCATTGGCGAGGCTTATCTCGACATTAACAATGTGCGCGCTCGTATTCCCAATAACGGTGAGTTGTTCTATAGAGGTTCACCAGATGTGTACGAAGTGCCTAAAGGAAGTGGTCTAAAAGCCATTTTTGCTTCGGGTATTTGGATGGGTGGTCAAGTTGCTGGTCAGCTTAGACTAGCTGGTACCACTTACGGCCCGTACGAATTCTGGTCAGGTCCTCTAAATGATGATGGATCTTCACCAGCAAATTGTTTGCCATGGGATCGTGTTTGGAAAATTTCCAAAGATGATATCAACGAACTAGTAGGCGGTGGTTCAGCTGCTCCAGACCTTTTGGATTGGCCAACCGGACTCGGTGCCCCGACTCTAGATGCAAACGGCGAATCGATTGATCTAACTAGCCAACCATTAGCCAGTCGTGTTGATCGCAAGATCAACCTAGCTGCTGGAGAACGTCCGGCTATCCTAGGCGATCAGATGTTATGGTGGATCATGAATGATAAAGGCAATCAACATAATCGGTCTTCAACCCCTCCTATGGGCGTGGAAGTTCACGGTTCTGCTTTTGCTTTTAACACCGCTGGTGCACTTGGCAATACGACATTCTACAAATATCGCATTCAGTACAAAGGCTCGGTTCCGCTAGAGAATACCTATATGGGTGTTTTCTCGGATCCTGACCTTGGTGCTGCATTTGATGATTATGTAGGATCCGACTCTACCCTTGGTATGGGTTACATTTACAATGCTGACAATGATGATGATGGTAACTATGGTGCGGCTCCGCCTGCAGCTGGTTATGACTTCTTTCAAGGTCCTCTTGTAGATGACAACAACAAAGATGACAACCGCGACGGTACCGTTGACGAACCAGGCGAACGTCTAAAAATGACTTCGTTTGCTTTCTATAGCAATGGTGGCGGTATTCAGGGTGATCCTGGTAACGGCGCTGATATGTATAACTACATGCGCGGTCGTTGGAAAGACGGACAACCGTTTACACTTGGTGGTAACGGTTTAGGTTTTTCGACCATCGAAACAAAGTTCATGTTTCCAGGCATGCCTCCAAATTATTGGTCAGAGTACAACTCCGACAATAATGGATCAGCAATTCCTGCAGCTGACCGTCGTTTCGTATTGTCAACAGGACCATTTACGGTTAAACCAAAAGATGAACAAACGATCATTTTTGGTATCGTAACAAGTTTTGGAGCGGATAACATTGACTCTGTTCGCAAAATGAAAGCTGATGACACGGTTGCTCAGGCAGCCTTTGACATCAATTTTGTTGTGCCTTCCCCTCCAAATGCGCCTCGCGTAACTACGACCAGCTCAGATGGATCAATTTTGCTAGAGTGGGGATATCGCGCAACTGATAATAATTACCTTGATTCTTACAATGTGGAAGATCCATTCTGTTCTGAAACAGATTGTGACTATGCATTTGAAGGCTACAAAGTATATCAGTATGCTAACTCAACTGATCAAGATGGCGTTGTGATTGCCACCTTTGATCGCGCCAACGGCGTGACTAAAGTCATTGACACAGACGGTGGAGATCTTCTCATCGTTACTGCCAATGGTACAGACTCAGGTGTTGCACACTCGATGTTGGTATCAGGCTTGACGAACTACAGTGATTACCAGTTTGGATTGCAAGCTTATGCTTACAACTTCGATTCGTATCCAAAAGCGTATCACGGCCCTATCGCACGTGTAACTGCCATTCCGCAGAAAACCTCTCTTGTGATTTCTCCTGAAGCCGTTGCGGCGGCATCAGCAGGAACTGGAATTGATGGCGTAGGTGCAGAAGGCAACATTGGTAATGGTGGAACCACTATTCACGTTGTAAATGCGGCCGCTATTACGGGTCACGCTTACAAAGTTGAATTTTTCACCGCTGAAGTGGCAGGAAAGGGCAATGTTTCATTTGTCGGATCTAATGATTCGAGAGATGTAGATAACGACGCTTCTTTCCCTGACATGCTGAACGCTAATAAATCGGGTGTTTCAACTGTTGTTACTTATGACGTTACAGATGTTAACACTGGTGCCAAAGTATTTGACGGGGCTCAGGTCGCCGCAAGTGCTGGTATTGCCGGACCTGAAGGAGTTGATGTTCTTCAGTTCGACGGTTTGTCATTAGACGTAGCAGGAGCTCCTGACGGCTTTTTAAGTTTCCGCATGGTTGCAAATGGCGGCGGCGCTATTGACCAAGCGGCTGCTTTTGACTTCCAAGGTTTTCCTGTGGAAGGTCGGCCAGACGGTGCTCAACAGGTTACGAATGGCGGACAGTGGGGAATTCACACTGGTAGAGGCGCAGGCCAAAACGCCGGTTATGCTGAATTCTTGAATCGTACTATCCTCGGTCGCGGTGGATGGGGCAATATCATGCCGTATGATTTCGAAGTCCGTTTCACGCAAGCCTGTTATGATGGATGGCGTGCTGCGTTTGACGCTGGGGAAGCTATTGCAGCTACTCCTTCGCCAACAGGATGTTACGGTTATGATCGCTTCAGCGCACTTACGGATGACGGTAACGCCATTATGTATCTACCGTTTGAAGTATGGAGAACAGGTATCAGCACTCCTGATAATCCTGCAGACGATGTTCGTTTAGTTCCAGCGGGTCTGGATATAAACGGCGACGGAGTTTGGGGAGTAACAGGTGACGATCACCCTGCTTCAGGAGGATCCAATGACCCTCAGACGGACTGGACCTACTGGTACCTTCCTTCTGATATGGCTCCAGGAGAGTCAGGTTATTTGGCATGGCTAAGCAACCTGATCAATACGGGAGATCCGTATGCTCATGGTGGCGAAGTCATTGGCCGTATCGTGTTTATGAACTGGAATGGTGGAAGCCCTCCAGGACCATATAACTCAGATATGCCAGAAGCTGGTAGCGTTTTCCGCATTAGCACAACGAAACCAAACCAACCTGGTGATAGCTTTTCAATGTCAACAGATGGTCTCGGCGCTCGCGGCCGTGACGATGCAGAACAAAAAGCTGCTCTGGACAACATTGGAATCGTTCCGAACCCATACAAAGGTGCTTCTTCATACGAAGTTACAGCGCTCGTTGATCAGGTTCGTTTCACAAACATGCCAAATCAGGCAACCATTCGCGTCTTTACTCTAGCTGGAACACTTGTTCGTACGCTTGAGAAAAATAGCGCGGGTGCCATGTTCCCATGGGATCTCTCCACAACTGATGGACTGCCGCTCGCGAGTGGTATGTATATCATTCACATTGACGTACCAAATGTGGGCGAGAAAGTGCTGAAATTTGGTGTTATCAAGAAACGTGTACAGCTCAACGCTTTCTAGTTGAAATTTGGTGGCAGACTGTCGGTCCTTTGGGGCCGACAGTAGAGCCTCCAAATTCAGTAGACGTTTGATGACGAAACTGACTATCAAAAAGAGGACTTAAATATGAACAAGCTGTCCAGAAATATTCTGAACGCACTTGTAGTGATTGCCCTGTTGGGCATGAGTGTGCTGGACGCGAATGCAGGAGATGACAAACGCCGTGGTACGGCGGGTGCATCTCAGTTGTTAGTGCCAGTAACGGCACGCAACGCTTCGCTAGGCGCTTCTACCACAGGTGGCTTGGCTGGCATGAACGGATTGGAAGCAATCTATTCAAATCCAGCTGGACTTGCCGTCAATACAGGTACATCGGCTATTTTTAGCCGCATGAACTATGTAGCCGACATTGGTGTTAGCTTTTTTGGCATTGGCCAAAACTTTGGTAACAACAACTTGGCTTTTACTGTAACTACTTGGGATTTTGGAGACATTCCGTTGCAAACGGAAAGTGCTCCTGAAATCAGCTCAGTTACTTTCACTTCAACGTTTATGACCGTTGGTTTGACTTACGCCCGTACTTTTACGGATCGTATTTCAGCTGGCGCTACATTGAAATTAGTCAATGAGTCCATAGACGATGTTACAGCTTCTGCTATAGCAATCGATGCTGGTATGACCTACGTAGTGGGTGAATCCGGTCTCCGTTTGGGTGTTGCACTCAAAAATATTGGTACACAGATGCAGTATGGTGGTGTTGGTCTTACTCGCCGCGTGCAGTTAAGAGACCAAGCAACTTCTGCTTCTGCAAACGCATTGCAGTTGGAAAATGAAGGAGTTGAACTTCCTTCACTACTAAACTTTGGCGTTTCTTATACCCGTGAAATGGGTGCAGGAGCTGTTGTAACAGTACTTGGAAACTTCCGCTCGAATTCATTCGATCAGGATCAGTATTCAGGTGGTGTTGAGTTAGGTCTGTTTGATGTTCTCTACCTTCGTGGTGGATTGGACATCGTTTCAGACAATGACCTATCGTTCTTCGACGGTACCAACTTTGGTGCTGGCCTTGACCTCGATCTTAGTGGCACACGCCTACAGATCGACTATGCGCTTCGTTCGACGAACTATTTCGACAATGTTAACATGATTACAGCGGCTATCTCTCTGTAATTTTGCTACGTTCGATTGAAACGAAAGCGGGTCGAATCACGTTGTGATTCGACCCGCTTTTTTTATGCTTATGCGATACTTAATCTTATATACCGCAGTTTTTACTAGCCTCGTGGCTATCTTTATTGGTTGTGGTCAATCTGGTGGCAATGGCCCCACAACGGAGGCCCAACCCCATCAGCCTGTCTTTCGAAATATAGTAGAAAATGCCACTTTTGTGGGTGACGTAACCTGTTTTGATTGCCATGAAGATGAGTATCAAGGTTACCAAGAGCATGGAATGTCGCAATCCATGTTTAGACTCACGACAGAAAAGGCAGAAGAAGATTTCGGCTCTGAAATAGTTGTAGACACTGTTTCCGGTTTACACTA
>ERZ890510.180-NODE-180-length-53874-cov-7.509727_pt1 | contig 53874 bp, 55 predicted proteins | sample MGYA00521265_ERZ890510 | MGnify/ENA primary metagenome ERZ890510 (study PRJEB32303, sample SAMEA104408624) | aquatic metagenome | biome: Brackish water; feature: Chemocline; material: water | place: Baltic Sea | collected 2014-10-26T21:54:00 | depth 110 m ... | reverse complement strand
GGGAGCAGTTAATCACACTCTCATAACCCCTGGTACTGAGAACGGGGGCAGGCCCCTGCGCCCAAGCGCATAGGTAACATGACCGTACGGGTCGGAGGGTTACGGTGGCACGGCCCGACCACGCTTCGCGCGGTGCCCCCCGTCGTTGGAGCTTCTCGCCGTAGCTCGGCTATGCCTTCGCGCACCTCTGCCTAGGGCCTGGGGCCGTGGCACCGTAACGCGGGCCGCTGTACTCCTTCAACAGCCTTCTACAGCCTGAAATGTGCCCAACGATTGCCCCCGAAGGATTCGAACCTTCACCACAGCTGCCAAAGAGCGGTGTGCTGCCATTACACCAGGGGGCACTATCTGCCACGTTCGACGGAATCTACATGGCCTTCACCAAGGACCGCTGTCCTACCGGCAGAAGTCGGGCCAGCGGCAACATCCTACCGGCGGGAGGGGGGCTGGTTCAAGACCCTAGCAAGAAATAGATACACTCGGCGGGATCGTGAGCGTGCGGGTGGTCACGATCGGCCACCCCAATTCGCTCAGTCGCCCGGACTGAGATGGGGGTCCGATCGAGTCGTCCGGATCTAACGCAAAGCAGGCTCCCCCGCTCCCAGATAACATCACAAGCGGGTACCCTACCGCCTGCAGTGCATGCAGCGCCACACCGACCTCCCCATGGAGTGCCGACACCGTCGCCTCGAAATCATTCATGGCGATCGCGATGACATCCGCCCAATGATCAACCCGGGGCGGAGTCCAGGACGTGGGGCCCGCGTCGGACTCAATGCTTCCCTTGGCAAGCGCCCCGTAGGCGGCGCTCGTCGCCACATGTACGGGGGGCGTCACGACGTAGACACGGGCGGCGGCAAACGAATCGAGGGGCACGAGGACTTCGCCTCGACCACTCGCGGCGGCCAGTGTGCTTCCGCATAAAAAGAAGGGCACATCAGAGCCCAATTCCGCAGCCAGGAGCTGCAGTGAACTCGCAGATAGCGCTCCACTGCAGAGGTGCTGGAGAAGTGTCAGCACCGCCGCGGCGTCCGAGGAACCGCCGCCGAGTCCAGCACCGGCTGGAATGCGCTTCAGAAGGGAGACATGAATACCACACTGCACCCCGGCCGCCTCGCGGTACATGACTGCCGCACGGTAGGCGAGATTCTCCGTCATCGGCCCCAGGTACGGCCCACTGACGCTGAGGGTCACCGCATGGCCTGTGAGGGCTACCTTGACTGTGTCTCCCCAATCGACGGATTGAAACAGTGTTTCAATGTCATGGAAGCCACCCGCACGTCGACCGAGAACTTTCAGGTAAAGATTGATCTTTGCGGGTGCCAGGATGGACGCTGACGGCGTCACCGCTCCCCCACGCTTTCCCTCGTGTCGGAGCGCTCTTCTTCGATGCCGTCTTCCACGCGTTCCTCTGCGGAGCCAACGTCACCCAGCGTGAGCCCTAGGGCCCAGGCGTAGTAGAGCCCGATGAGCGTGATCGGAACCCAGCCCCCGAAATGGTACCCGAACGCAAACGCCAAGGACTGCGAGGTCTCCACACCGTACACGGTGCTGAGGGCGAAGTCAGCGGAAGCGTGAAAGGTCCCGAAAAATCCAGGCGCCGAGGGCAGCGCGACGCCGAAACCGACGACGGCCTCCGTGAAAATCGCGGACACGAACCCTGTGTCGATGCCGAACGCCATCATCCCCAGCCAAAACGACATCGCGTGCCATGTCCAAAAGAACGCCGTCCAGGCGAATCCAAGGGTCAGGAGCTTGGGATCTCGCATGATGGCGATCGAGTCCAAGAAGGACTCAAGCGCGCCCACAAGTGGTCGGGCGACCCTCGTCGGCAAGAATCGAGCGAACCATTCGGCGAGTCTCACGAAGTGCGCAGGCCAGACCGCCATGAAGACCAATGCAACCATGACCCCGATTACGGCTAAGACTCCTGCCTTAAGGATCACCCCCCCCAGTCCCGTCGTCAGCGCCCCCACCCCCGGGAAGCCCGGAGTCACCAGAGGCACCAAGAGGAACGCGAGGAGCATCACGCCGTCCATGAAACGCTCCACAACAATAGATCCGAACGCGGCGCTCATGCTGACGGGCTCCATTCGGCTCAGCGCATAGGGCCGGGCGAATTCGCCTGCCCGGGCTGGGAGGATGTTGTTGCCCATGAACCCAATGGCCACTCCCGCGAACCGCGATCGAAGCTTGGTATCCGCCTTCATCGGGGACAGCAACACCTTCCATCGCAGTGCGCGAATGAAGAAGCCGAAGGTCGCCACGAACACAGCGGCGACCAGTAATCCCATGTCGCCCCCACGAATGTTGGCTACGATCTCGCCAAAGTCCGCGTCCTTCAGCACCCACCACAAGGCTACAATGGTGATCGTGGCACCGACGAGCGCCTTACCCCAATGCTTCACCGACCCGCCCGTGCACGTCTCAGGATCTCTGCCATCTCGCGAACTGCAGCCTCCATCCCGGTGATTACCGAACGCGAAACGATGCTGTGTCCGATGTTCAATTCCTCAATTTCTGGAATCCCTGCCACCGGCCCCACGTTCTCGTAGGTGAGTCCGTGTCCCGCATGGACAGTCATTCCGAGCTTCTGCCCCAGGGATGCGGCATCAGACAGCCTCGCCACCTGTTCCAACCGCTCCGCTCCACGGGTGTTCGCATACTCACCGGTGTGTAGTTCGACCGCGTCTGCGCCGAGATCGAGCGAGGCACGAATCGCGTCCTCGTAAGGGTCGATAAACAACGAAGTCCGAACCCCCACCTCAGCGAGTCGTTTCAGCGCAGCACGCACCGGAGCGAGCTGGTCGGACGTCGCCAATCCGAGGCCGCCCTCCGTCGTAACCTCTTCGCGCTTCTCGGGCACCAGCGTGACCTGGAGCGGCCGCCAGGCACAGGCCAATTCCACGACCTCTGAGGCCGCCGCGACTTCCAAGTTGATTCCCGTTCGCGCGGTCTCCATGAGGAGACGGACGTCCCGGTCCTGCACATGCCGGCGGTCTTCCCGGAGGTGCACCGTGATTCCATCCGCCCCGCCTAACTCGGCGAATACAGCGGCACGCACGGGGTCCGGCTCGTCGGTACGGCGGGCCTCGCGAAGTGTCGCGACGTGATCGATGTTGACGTATAAGCGCATGATCTTACGGCTTTTCCTCAGTGGAACTCTTTGACGTAAATGTGGGCAACGCGGTGGTCGGTCGTCCTCTCGTTACCCTCTCGATCCGCGACGGTTCGCGCAACAGCCACAGCCCCATCATCCGACCGGCTCCACACGAATCCGCTCTTTCGCAGCGAGCCGACCCAGGACTGCGGCTGGAACACGGGCCCGTAGAGACACGACGTCGTCCGCGTCCACCCGCTCGACGATTTCCGCGTCTCTATAAAGGGACGCGATCGACTGTCCGTCATCCACAGGGATGTGGACGATCACCTCAGACAGCCTCGCACGAATCCGAGCGACAAGCGTCTCTCTGATGGCGTTAAGTGTATCAGGCACGTGAGCGGAGACAAACACGGCCGGAACGACTTCTAGGGCCCGAATGCGGGCGCTGAGCGCCTCCTCCTCCGCGTGCGTGATGCGGTCGACCTTGTTGAACACCAGGATCTTGTTGGTTTGGTCCAACCCGAGGTCGGCCAACACGTCGAGAACCACTTCGCGCTGCTCCTCCCAATCGCTGTGCGATGCATCCACCACATGTAAGAGCACGTCCGCGTCGCGCACTTCTTCAAGCGTGGAGCGAAAAGACGCCACAAGGTGGTGAGGCAACTTTCGGATAAATCCGACCGTGTCTGTGATGAGGGCCTCATGGCCTGATCCCAGATCGACCGACCTTGTGGCTGAGTCGAGCGTGGCGAACAGGCGATCCTCCACGAGCAGATCGGCACCCGAAAGGGCCCGCAGCAGCGAGGACTTGCCTGCGTTGGTGTAGCCGACCAAAGCCGCGCGAAAACTTCCCTCCCGCGATTTTCTCTGAATTTCCCGGGCCTTCGCCACGATCCGGAGCTTCGCCTTGAGGTCCGCGATCCGGGTTCCGATCAGGCGCCGGTCCGTCTCAAGCTGCGTCTCACCGGGCCCCCGAAGGCCGATACCACCTCTGATTCGCGAAAGGTGGCTCCACATGCGCCGCAGGCGGGGCAGCAGGTATTGGAGCTGCGCGAGCTCGACCTGCATGCGTGCTTCTCGGGAACGAGCACGCGTGGCAAAGATGTCCAGAATCAGTTCGGACCGATCCATGACACGCACGCCGAGGAGTTGCTCGAGGTTCTGGCCCTGAGCCGGGCTCAGTTCTTCGTCGAAGATCACGAGATCACCCTCGTGCTCTTCCACCAGTTCCTTCAACTCCTTCGCCTTTCCCTCACCGATGTAGAACCGAGGGTGCGGCCGATCGATCCGTTGCGAGAGCGTGGCGACGATTTCACCGCCCGCGGTATCCGTCAGGCGAGCGAGTTCGAGTAGGTGCTCCTCGGCTTGGCGGACATCCAGTCCACGAGGGGGCGCGCCGACCAGAACAGCCCGCTCTACGGGCGTGAGAAGGTCGATGAGTTGAGTGGGTATCCTACTGCCTCCGCAAGGGCACTCCGGTCGGCCGAGACGAGTCCACCCCGCCGGCCACGAGTGCTAGAAGGTGAACGATACCTAACCTCCAGAGAGACTAGAACCCGGCAGGCTGGCGTGATCGGTCACTCGCCGCCGCCCCGACGTTCGGCCCACCACTTGAGCCGCTCGGCCACAGTCTTCTCGAAGCCGAACGGCCCCGGTTCATAGAAGCGCTCGTTGGCGATCTCTTCCGGCAGGTAGGTCTGCTGGGAGATCCCGCCTTCTTCAGACGGGTCGTACTTGTAACCAGCCCCGTAGCCCAGATCCTTCATGAGACTGGTCGGAGCATTACGAAGATGCAGCGGTATCTGAGCACCGGGGGTTTGTCGGGCCTTGGCGAGCGCTGACGACCAGGCCTGGTAAGCTCTGTTCGACTTGGGCGCCGTCGCTAGGTACAGCGCCGCCTGCGCAAGCGCGAGTTCCCCCTCAGGTGAGCCGAGAAATTGGAAGGCGTCGCGAGCGGCAATGGTCACATGGAGCGCCACCGGATCCGCCATGCCGATGTCCTCCACTGCCATCCGCACCAGCCTCCGCGCGATGTAGCGTGGATCCTCGCCGCCATCAATCATGCGTGCCAGCCAATATAGCGCCGCATCGGGATCGCTCCCCCGGATCGATTTGTGAAGCGCCGAGGCATGGTTGTAGTGACCCTCGCCGGCCTTGTCATACGTCGCAAAGCGATGCTGCAGGGCTTCGCGTGCAGCGTCCAGGCCAACCTGCCCCCCGGTGCCAACGAGGTTGGACGCGGCTTCGAGCACGCCCAGGGCTCGCCGGGCGTCACCGTCAGCAGCTGCGGCAATAAAATCGAGCGCTTCGTCTTCGAAGGTCACCCCACTTCCCCCAAGCCCTCTTCCCTCAGCACCGACCGCGTCGTCAAGAATCAGCCTCAATTCGGGCTCGCCAAGTGCGTTAAGCACATAAACAGGCGCTCTCGAAAGCAGAGGCCGCACGATTTCGAACGAAGGGTTCTCCGTCGTCGCTCCAATCAGGATCACAGTGCCTGCTTCGACATGGGGCAGGAACGCGTCCTGCTGCGCCTTGTTGAACCTGTGGATTTCGTCGCAGAAGAGGATCGTCCTCAGACCCGTCGCCTGGAGGCGCACGCCGGCCTCCTCAATGATCTCTCTGACTCGGGCGATCCCCTCCGTCACCGCACTGAACGGAACGAAGCGGACCGACGTCTCGGCGGCGATGAGCCTGGCTAGCGTCGTCTTTCCGCTCCCCGGAGGGCCCCACAGAATCATGCTTTGGGGGGCGCCCTGGTCCAGCATCGAACGGATCGCCCGCCCCGGTCCCAGTAGATGATCCTGTCCACGAAACGCCCCGAGCGATCGCGGGCGCATCCGAGCCGCCAGAGGTGCCGACAGGTCGACCCCTGCAGCGTCTTGGCCCGCCAGGTCACCCTCTGCACTCGTACCCTCGGACCCAACCCGCTCGGGGCCGTCTCCTGCGAACAGGTCCAGATCGCTCACCGCTGCTCGCGCCCGACCAGGTCATCCACCAGCCCCGTGAGCGCTTCCACCGTGTTGAGCTCCGGGCGCTCGAGCACTCGCTGCAGCAGCACACCCAGAATTTGTCCGAATTCAGGACCCGGTTTCATTCCCTTGTGGATGAGGGTGCGGCCATTAATGGCCAGTTCTCCGACCGAAAGGGGTACACCACTCCGCCGCTCCGCCTTCGCTCGTCGCCAAGCGGCGACCACGGTCGCACACGCAGTGGGTCCGAGTGCCTTGGCTCGCGCAAGGTCAAGTCGGGCAACGGCGGTGAGGCGCTGGGGGCCGGTGGCGGCAAGCCAGAGGCGTATCTGATGTCCATCCGCACCAGGCGGCGGGAGAGGCTCGGCCGTGGCACGAAGCGCTGATTCTTCGGTCTGAGAATTCGACAGCCGAAGACGTGACAAGAGCTGGATGCCCGCCTGAGCGTCGACATCTCGGAGAAGCGCCGCCAGGCGCAAATAGGGCCTTCCCACGGGGAGAGCATCTAGTGATGCCAGCGTTGCCTCCCACGCGGAGACCCTATCGACCCTTAACGACTCTAATTCCGGGTAGAGCGCCGCGATCGCCCCAGAAGTGGAGTAGAGGCTCAACGCTATGGAGGGCCGCGGGTCCACGTCGAGAACCTTAAGGAGTTCCTCACGAACCCGCTCTGAGGAGAGATCCCTTAGGTGCCCTGAGGCTGCCTGCGCGGCCTGCCACGTCTCAGCGTGGATACTCAATCCAAAACGGCCGGCAAAGCGGAAGGCGCGTAACACGCGCAAATAGTCTTCTGCGAACCGCTCGGAGGGCGAGCCGACCGTTCGTAACACCCCGGCATCGAGGTCGCTTCGTCCGCCGTACGGGTCCAACAATTCCTCGCGGAGCGGATGATACGCGATGGCGTTGATCGTGAAATCTCTTCTCGCCAGGTCCTCTGTGACGGTCTCCGCGAACGCAATCACGGCGTGACGACCGTCGGTCTCCACATCCCTCCGAAAGGTCGTGACTTCGTACATGGTGCCGTCGCGCGCGAGGACTCCGACGGTGCCGTGGTCGATTCCAAGAGGAACAGTACGGCGGAAAATTTTCTGCACATCCCCAGGCCGAGCGTGGGTCGTCAGATCCCAATCCCCAGACGCGCGCCCGGCGAGCGAGTCCCTAACGGCGCCGCCCACAGCCCACGTCTCATGGCCAGCGTCTTCGAGCTTACGAACGATCCAGTCGACGGCGCCCGGGACGGCGGGACGGAAGTTCTTCATCCCACGAGGACCGCGCCCCCGTTCACGTTCAAGATCTCTCCTGTCACATGGCGGCCGAGTTCTGAGCAGAGAAACACAATCGGGCCGGCAACGTCTTCCGCCGTCGCGATCCGTCCAATGGGAATCGCAGCAGCGATTCGTGCCCGCTCAGTACCCTCGTAGGCCGTCGCAGACATGTCCGTATCGATCCACCCGGGCGCTACGCAGTTCACGGTGATCCCACGGGGTGCCAATTCAATGCAGAACCCCTTCACGAAGGAAATCATTGCCCCTTTGGTGGCTGCGTAATCCGCGTGAAACGCTTCCCCTCGCTGGCCGGCAGTACTCCCGACGAGCACCAAGCGCCCATCTGAGCGCAAGGTACGCGCCGCAGCGCGGCACGTGTAGAACATCGAATGCAGATTCGCGGCAAGCGTGCCATGCCACTGCTCGTCCGTCATCTCCGACACAGGGGCGTCGACCTTCGGCCAGATGCCGTGGTTGCCAACGAAAATATCAAGTCCGCCGAATTCCGACTCCGCACGCCCGAATAGTGCTGTCGCAGCCTCGGGGGTGGCTAGGTCACCGCCGTGCGCCCAAGCAGCCACACCAAGGGCTCTGAGCTCCTCAACGACAGCTTCCGCCGACGCGTGTTGATTTCGATAACTAATGCCAACGTTGGCACCGGCCTTAGCGAGCAGAAGCGCGGTCGCGCGCCCCACGCCCCGAGAACCGCCCGTCACTAGCGCGTTCTTGCCGGTAAGATCGATCAATTCGTTCATAGAACCTTCTTTGCTGGTCAGAGTGCCGGATAGCTCGGTTATCTATCGCCCGCGATGTCACGATCTACGAGGTCGCATACAATGTGGCCAATCGCCAGATGAAGTTCCTGGGCACGGGCCGTGGAGTCGGTCGGCACCACGAGTGCCAGATCCACGAGCGAGTGCAGACGTCCACCTCCCTTGGCCAACAGGGCCACGGTGCCGACGCCGAGTCGAGACGCCGTCTCCGCCGCAAGCATGAGGTTGGGAGATTCCCCGCTCGTCGAGTGTAGTATCAACAGATCGCCCGCTCTCCCCAACGCCTCGACCTGCCGCGAGAAAATGGTCTCGTACCCGTAGTCGTTGGCGCCAGCAGTGATCAGTGAAGTATCCGTCGTCAGGGCCAACGCCGGCAAAGCCCTACGCTCCCTGGAGAAGCGGACGACATACTCGGTCGCAAGGTGCTGGGCATCGGCGGCGGATCCACCATTTCCGCAGAACATGATCTTTCCACCGTTCGCGAAAGTCGCAAGCACCCGGTCAGCGACGTGCCCCACGCTCTGGCCCAACTCGCCCGATACCCGTGCTGCCAAGTCGGACAACTCACTCAGGTGATCCTGAATCACCTTCATAGACAGCTCGTCAGTCATGGCAGACCTCACTTTGGCCGAGAATAGTTGCTATGACGCACAGAGCGCGGCGATACACTAGTCGAACATTCCTCTGACTTTCGCCCAGAGAGCTGTTCGGGAAGAAGGAGCGGCACCGGCAACGGGTCCTCGCCCCGCAGAATTCGACTCGGGTTCGTCATGCACAGAGACTTTAGGGCCTCGGACGCGCCGACAGACTCCAAGCGGACAGAGATTTCCTTGAAGTAGATCTTCGACTGCGACTGTGCATGAAAGTCAGATGCGAGGTAGTCTGCCCACCCTCGTTTCAGCATGTGGGATGCGATCAACTTCGGACCAGCCCCATAACGTCCAAACACCGAACCGTAGTTCACCTGAAGACGGGCCCCGACGTCCCGCCACTGCCGCACGACGTCCAGCGAACGATCGATTCCGATATACCTCTCTGGGTGCGCGATGATGGGGCGGTACCCCTCGCCGATGATTCGCTCAAGCACCTGCACCGTGCCCGGCGGCACGTGCAATCTTGGCCACTCAATGAGAACGAACGTGGTACCCGCCAGACGAACTCGTGGGTCGGAGAAGTCCACATCGGGCACGTCCAACATGATCTCGTGACCGCGCTTGAACGTGACCTCCGGGAAGTCACGACCGATCGCATCAGCCGCAATCTCCCACGCCGCCGTCACCTCGTTGAGACGAGCCTCCAGGGCCTTGGGGTCCTTTGTGAGGCTTCCATCCAGATGGGGCGTCGTGAGGATCTTTCGGATCCCCAAGCGCGTAAGTCGCTCCACGGAGGCCAATGTGTCTTCGAGCGTCCGAGCCCCGTCATCCACGCCAGGCACCAGGTGGCTGTGGATGTCGGTATAGGCCACGGCGTCCTGATCGATCACGAGGTGGCGGCCGCCGCGAGAAGAATCCGGCGCAGCGCGAGTTCTGGATCCGGGAGTTCGAGCGCCGCTTCGCACGCGTAGCTCAGGAGAGCATCCGCCACCAAGAGATCGAAAGCACTATCGCGAACACGGCCCGGCCTGCGCCTCGCCCTCCCAAGCGCAAGGACCCCGTGTTCAGTCAATCCAGCGAGGAGCTCTGGGGACCTCGCTGGTATCCATGCCTCAAGGGCCATCGGCGGCACTGGACGTCGTCCCGCAAGCCATTGGCGGACATCGCTCACTTCGTGTCCTGTCCCAAGAGTCGGCTGACCACGTCGATCCCCGACCGGAGCGCCTCGTCGATTCTAGAAGGGTCCTCGACCCCCGCCTGAGCCATGTGAGGACGTCCCCCACCCCGGCCGCCCACCACCTGTGCGACTTCTCGTACCACAGCGTCCGCGCGCACACCCCTCGATATCGCTTGCTCCGTGGCGAAGGCGAACAAAGCGTGCTTTTCACCGGCCATCTCGGCAACGAGCACCGCCACATCAGTTCCTCCACCTGAGAGGAAGTGATCCCCCCAGTTCCGGGCGTCATCGGCACTGCGAGCCTTTAGCCTCACCCCTCGATAGGTGAGCGTCCCGCCCGGCCCATCGATAGACTCGACGACGACCTCGGTCTCGCCAGAGCCGCCCTGCGCTCTCAATTCATCGAGCAGCTGCTCCAACTCGACACGTTCTTCGAGGAGTTGCGTCGCGCGATGGCTAAGGTTGTCAGGCTGGGTTTTCAGCACTGTGGCCGCATCAGAAAGGGCCTGTTCCTGCGCTTTGAAGTAATTGAAGGCTCCGCGGCCGGTCAGCGCCTCAACTCGACGGACGCCGGCAGCCACGCCGGACTCGCTCACTAGACGGAAAAGACCGATCTCACCCGTATGGCGAGCGTGGGTCCCGCCACACAGTTCCATGCTCACCCCGGGGATGGTGACAACACGTACTTCGTCGCCGTACTTCTCCCCGAACAGGGCCATCGCGCCAGACGCAACGGCGTCGGCATGGGCACGTTGCTCGATCGTCACCGGATGATCAGCCCAAACTGCTTCGTTTACGATCGACTCAACGCGGGCTCGCTCCTCGTGGGTCATGGGGGCGGCATGAGCGAAGTCGAATCGCAGACGGTCGGGCGCCACCAGCGAGCCGCGCTGAACGACATGCTCGCCCAACACTTCCCGGAGCGCAGCGTGCAACAGGTGCGTCGCAGTGTGATTCCTCACCGTATCTCGGCGCACAGATTCCGGCACCCGAGCGATCACTTCAACTCTGCCGTCGCCACCGGGAAAGGTCCCTGTGAGCGGTCCAAACAAGCCTGTTCGATGGCTCACCTTGGCCAGCGTCTGAACATCAAGGCTCCACCCCTCTCCCTGCACGGTCCCTAGGTCCGAGACCTGACCACCGCTTTCCAAATAGAACGGGTTGTCCTCCAGAACGAGGCCGAACGTCCCATCATTCTCTTGATACGCAATCACGACGGTCTTAGCCTCGAGGTCCTCATAACCCACGAAGCGCTGCGCCTCCTCCGAAAGCGTCGACCATCCTTCGAGCAAGCCAGCGGTATCCATGCCTATGGATGACGCCTTTCTATCGGCTCTGGAACGCGCCCGCTGCTCTTCAAGGGCCGCCTGGAAGGCTACAACGTCCACGTCGTAGCCCCGTTCCTCTGCCATCAACTGCGTGAGGTCGAGCGGGAAGCCGAACGTGTCGTACAACTTGAACGCCTCGGCGCCAGGGATGGTCCCACCCGTCCCCGAAACAAGCTCGTCGAAGCGCCCCATACCGCCTTCGATGGTCGAGAGGAAGCGTTCCTCTTCGGCCCGAGTGGTCTGGATGACGTGTTCGCGTCGGGCTTCTAGGTCAGGGTAGGCCTCACGCATCGTGTCGATCACGGCCTCGACCACACCGACCAGTGTCGGCTCGCGGCGTCCCAGAAGCCACGCATGCCGCACCGCCCGCCGAAGGATCCGCCGCAGGACGTAGCCGCGCCCCTCGTTCGACGGAAACACTCCATCCGCCAACAAGAACGCAACCGCGCGCGCATGGTCCGCGAGCACACGGTAGCTCACGCCCGCTTCCGACGTCCGGTCGTAGGGTTGACCCACCAGCTCGGCCACGCGAGCCAGCATGGGTTCGAAGAGGTCGATATGGAAATTGGAGTCGACCCCCTGCATCACCGAGGCGATCCGCTCAAGTCCGGCCCCAGTGTCAACCGATTGGGACGGGAGAGGGTTCAGCTCCCCGGAGGCGCTCCGGTCGAACTGCATGAAGACGAGATTCCATAGCTCGATGATGATGCCAGACTCATTGAGTTCAACGAAATCCTCAGTGCTCGTTACGGGCGTCCGTTCCTGGCGCAGATCGTAGTGGAGTTCGGAGCACGGGCCGCATGGGCCGGTATCCGCCATCTGCCAGAAGTTGTCCTTGTCTCCCAACCTGAAGATCCGTTCGGCGGGAAGCCCGATATCGATTGCCCAAAGTTCAGCCGCTTCATCGTCGGTATGGTGTACCGTCGCAAACAAGCGCTCAGGATCGAGGCCGTATACCTCCGTCAGCAGCTCCCACGCGTGCCGAATCGCGTCTTTCTTGAAGTAGTCACCGAACGAGAAGTTACCGAGCATCTCGAAGAAGGTGTGGTGTCTCGTTGTCCGACCCACTTCCTCAAGATCGTTGTGCTTACCGCCGGCCCGCACGCACTTCTGTGAGGTGACGGCTCGGTTGTACGGAACTTCTTCTTGACCTAGGAAGATGCTCTTGAACTGGACCATTCCGGCATTCGTGAAAAGCAATGTGGGGTCATCGGAAGGCACGAGCGAAGAACTCGGGCGCACTTCGTGACCCCGTTCCCGAAAGTAATCGAGGAATCGCTGTCTGATCTCTGCGGTCTTCATGATTTTGCGCGGGGCTGCGGCGCGGAAAAGCCTCTTGGCTATTGGATAATGGTAAGAATAACCCTGCATCGGTCGGGGATGCAGGCCCGAGCGTTCTGTCGCAGAAGTCCAGCGGCCAGAATTAGGGGCGCAGGGAGAACAAAGAGGCCTCGAACCGGGATGGTCCGAGGCCTCTCGTGGATCGGAGATGACCGGATCAGTCGGGAACGACCTCCATGGAGAGATCCGCATCGTCCACCACGGCGGGCTCGGTCACCGCATCGTCTACCATGCCGAGCGCCACGCGCAGTCGGACCTCAATTTCTTGAGCGATATCTGGGTTTTCGATGAGGAAGATTTTGGAGTTCTCCTTTCCCTGTCCAAGGCGTAGATCGCCGTAGGAGAACCAGGATCCGGACTTCTCGACAATGTTGTTCTCAACACCGAGATCGACGAGGAGTCCACCATGGCTGATACCCTCATTGTACTGAATGTCGAACTCCGCCTGCCGAAACGGTGGAGCGCACTTGTTCTTCACGACCTTCACACGGGTGCGGTTCCCGACAACATCCTGCCCGTCCTTGATCGCGCCGATGCGCCGAATATCCATGCGCAAAGACGCATAAAACTTGAGCGCACGTCCACCTGAAGTCGTCTCAGGGCTTCCGAACATCACTCCGATCTTTTCACGAATCTGGTTCGTGAAGATGACCGACGTATGCGACCGGGCGACCGCACCCGTAAGCTTTCGGAGCGCCTGACTCATTAGGCGAGCCTGGAGCCCCACGTGCGTGTCGCCCATTTCGCCCTCGATCTCAGCCCGCGGTACCAACGCCGCCACAGAGTCAATCACCACGACATCGATCGCATTGCTTCGGATCAAGACCTCGGCGATCTCAAGCGCCTGCTCACCAGTGTCCGGCTGCGAAACCAGCAGGTTGTCCACGTCCACGCCCAGTTTGCGGGCGTACCCGACGTCAAGCGCGTGCTCGGCATCGATGAACGCGGCGATGCCACCAAGCCGCTGGGCATTGGCGATGATGTGCAGGCAGATGGTGGTTTTTCCCGAGGACTCGGGGCCGAAGATCTCGCTGATGCGACCACGAGGGATACCGCCGATCCCGATCGCTGCATCGAGGTTGAGTGCACCGGTCGGAATCGCTTCGATCTTCTGGGCGAATCCGTCGTCGCCCATTCGCATAATCGAGCCTTTGCCGTACGCGCGCTCAATCTGAGTCAAGGCAGTGTCCAGGGCCTTCTGCTTTTGGTCTGTTTTCTTTTGATCAGTCATTTCCGCCGCTGCCATCTGGCCTCCGTCCTCTCAGTGCCCCGGAATTCGGGGGTTCGGCCTTCAAAGTATAGAACCCGAAGATAAAGCGAAAGTCCCCAGTCGCCGGTCTTGGGTAGACACCAAGATAGGACGCTACCCCGGTCAGCGGCATGGTGTCTCGGGACATTCGCATATGACAATTCGACAGTCAGTCCGCGCGTCACCTCGCCACCGCATCGGTGTCCGAGAACGATCGCCGTATCACGGCATCAGTCCCGACTCTTGCCGAGCCGAGGTTCGCTCGCGTCCGACTAGAGAAGTCGGCCCGCCAAGGAGAGATCCATGGGCGGGCCGAGAAAGTGGCTTGCGCGTTCCTCTCCCAATACCACAGCTTTGATGCGTCCCCCCTAGGCCCCACACGCGCCCTTACTTATGCCACCACACCACACTGAGCGTTCACGTCTGCGCTTTAAATTTCTCCATCGCGAGACCACCGTCCACGGATTGTGGCCGTGTATCCGTGAGTCTTGAGTGGGCTGGGACTTCCTACGAGCGGACGGCTGAGGAATTGGAAACGAAACAAGGGGTGATTAAGGCCGCCTCAAGGGCCGCTTTGGCGGCGACCCTCGCTGCAGCCGGGGACGCGGTCCAACTAGAAATGGTCGGAGTGAAGGCCGTGCGTGCCTTCGACGGCTGGGTCGTCGTCACTCGATTGAATTCCGGATCCGGTGTCGGTCATCAACAGCTCTTGGGCGCCGCCCCTTGCGAGGTGGAGGACGACCTGCCGAAGGCCGCCGTCATGGCAGTGCTCGACGCAGGCAATCGCGTTCTTGAACGCGCACTGAGCGCTAGATCGATGTAGCGCTCTTTGGCCAAAGCAGATGGGAGGTACCAGAAGGAAAAGGGCCCGCCCGGCAAAAGCCGAGCGGGCCCTCCACTTCCCGGAGTGCTGCGAGCCCTCTTACTGCCCGCGTGTCCTCCGCAAACCACTCTGGTAGCCATGCCAGACGCCTGGTCGCACCGCCACGTAGATCATTTGGAACGGACGATCAGCGTTGCGCATGGCGAACAGGCTGACGCCCATGTGCTCACTGACGCGCATGATCTGACCGCAATCGAGACGGGCTTCTTCGCCTGATTTATCATAACCACTCGTCTCAAACGTGATCGCCTCGTCATTGCGGAACCAAGGTACGGCGCCTGCATACGTTCCGGCGAAAACCACCCCTGGACGTAACGACTCGATCGTCACACGGCTCGGACCGACCAATGTGTCACCACGGCGCCGACACACGTACTTGGACGTTCTCACCGGTCGCGAGGCAGACGTTCGCTGGGTTACCGTCAGGTAAGGCCGGGGCAACTTCCCTGGTGATCCGAACAGTGTCCGGAGCGGGCGCCGGCAACCGAACAGTGTCCGGCATCGGACGCGCCATCAGATGTGGCTTGGAGAGGATGCCATCGCTGCCGCCGGGATTCAGGGCGATTGAGGCCATGATTCCCCACTTCGGCTTTCTATACTCGGAAAAATATCCACCCGACGGCTCGCCATAGTTAGCGGCTAGGTACTGAGCCCCCAAGCGAATGCCGTTTAGGTCAAGTTGTGCACCAACGTTCACGTCGAAGCCATTGTACTCGCCCATGAACGTGAGCAGGGAGGAATCGCCAACGCCCAAATGCACAGCAGAACCGAAGAACAAGCCGTCCGAATGGGCAAAGTTGTAGAACGAAAGGTCGCCCCCTTCCTTCAACATGCCGGTCCCGTATCCAAGCGAGAAAGTGAAGTCGTGGTCCGGCGAGGAGCCCTGATCAAAACCCCGCACGTGAGCCGAAGCTACACCGTACAAGCTCAGTTCCGTGCTCACGTCGGCCAAACCCGTGTACGACTCCCGGAAACGGTCATCGGGGAAGCCGAGGCGGTTCGGCTGTAGCGCCACACCTCCGAAGTCCGGCGCCATCACATAACGCCCGCCAACTGCGAGGCCGAGACCCTAGTACGCTGGCTGAATTAGTGCGACGCGACCGAAAATGCCCCAGATATTCCCACCGGAGGTGGCTCCGTTGAGCGACTGAAACGTTGCGCCAATCTCTGCCCGATCGAAGAGCCCCACGGCAACCGAGGCGTCCTGATAGAACTTGTCGTACCCCGGGCCAAAGGCGAGACCGTTTCCTGCCCCGTCGATCTCCAACGTCCGCCCCAGATCCATGAAGAACCCGGAATGCGTCCCGGTGATGGTCATGTGAGGAAGGACACTGGCGACCGGGATATCGATCATACCGGAGCCATACCGAACCGTGCTAGGCTACGTCGTGGTCTGAGCCTCGAGCGACGGTGAAACGATGAAAGCAGCGAGCGCGAAGCTCACGAAACATCGGGTCCGAACCCTACGGTTGTCATGATTAGCATGCCTCCTGAGTGAAACCTCCCGCGGACTCCGGCAGCTACCTAACCCAGTCGCAAGCTAGATAAAGATATGCTCAAGCGAGAAGTGTGCCAACACAATAATCAAATATTTACGACCGGATAATCCCAGGCATGTAAGCCAGAACGCCCCAAGGAAGTGAACTTTTTATAAAACGGGCGTCAGCTGCCCGAGGCGAAACTCGCTAGAGTTTCTGAGGCGCCCAATGGATTACTGATGCTCTGCAGAATCGCCGAGTCGCGTTTCCAAGGCTGAGAGGCGCCGCCCCATCGAAATGACCCACCCCAATACCGCCACGAGGACGATCGCATAGGCGATGAATACGTGCCAATAAGGCTTCAGGCTCTGCACGGCCAAGGCGCCACCGACCGGCAGGTTGGTCATTTCTTGACCACCAAGCGCCGAATACCCTGTAAGCAGAAGTACACCCGAGAGGAAGCCGACTGTGATTTTTTTCATGAGATTCATGGATTAGGCCGCAACTTCACGGGCGCGAGCGTCAAGTTCTACACGCACGGTTTCGAGGGCGTAGCGAAGGAGGAAGAGCCCAAAGAACAGGACCGTGAACACGGCGAAGCTCGCCAGGAGCAACGTGAGCATATCACCGGGGAGACTCGGGCCCTCCGGCTTTATAACAACCGGCGCCGGGTGCAGTGATCGGAACCAGATGACGCTTAAATGAATGAATGGGATATCGAGTGCGCCGACGATAGCCACCACGGCTGCGAAACGCTTTCCCTTTTCAGGATTGTCGGTCGCGCTCCGCACCATGAAATAGCCGAGAAAGATGAACCAGAGGAGCAGCGTCAACGTGAGGCGCGGTTCCCAAGTCCAATAAGTCCCCCAGGCGATCTTTCCCCACAGCGGCCCGGTCGTGAGCATGATAGCCCCGAAGACCATGCCTCCCTCAGCCGCCGACACCGCCGCACGATCGAGGCGCTCATCTCGGAGCCACAGGTACATGGCGCTCGTCAGGGCCGCAATACCGAACGCAAGCCCTGTCGTCCACGCCGCCGGCACGTGCACGTAAAAAATGCGCTGAACGATCCCTTGGCGGATCTCCGTGGAGACCCAAAAAAATGAGAGCCAATAGATAACCACCAACCCGATCAGTCCAAGGGCGGTCAGCGTCACGCCCCCTTTCCGAAGTCCGCTAACCGACATCAGTCCTCCACGACGAATCGGAAAAGTAGTGCACCGGCGGCGAGTGCCATCACGGCGAACGCCCCCAGCATGCGAATATCCCCAACCACCTCGGCGACCGGCCTCGAGGCAAGCAGACGCCCCGTCGCGCCCGTCCCGAAAATCACCATGGGCACCAGTAGCGGGAAAACTAAAATAGGAAGCAACGTCTCCCCCATCCTTGTTCCTGACGAAACCGCCGCGAATAGAGTGCCCAACGACACGAACCCGAGAACGCCCAAGCAGAGGACAAGTGCGAGCACGGCCGGGCTTGCCCCGAGTTCAAGTCCAAAAAAGAGCATGAAGACGGCGACAACCAACAAGGACACAACGTAGAGAAGAATGAAGTTCGCGAGTGTCTTCCCAAGAAACACTGCATCTTTTGGAGCAGGACTCATGAGAATCCCCTCGAAAGCCCCATCTTGAGCTTCCAGGTGGAAGGTCCGCCCGACCCCCAACAGCCCTCCAAAGACGATCGTCATCCAAATGAGACCTGCCGCGATGTCTTGTGGACGCACCGCGGTCCTATCGACCGCATAGTTGAAGAGCACGGCAGACAAAACCGCGAACGCCCCCATCGCGACCAACCGCTCCTTGGTCCGGAATTCAAGCAGAAGGTCCTTCCAGACGATCGCCTGCACCTGGCGAAGGTAGGACACCTAGCGCCGCCCTTCGACGGCTTCGTGGTAGAAGCGTTCAAAGCTGTCGGTGTCGATTTCGTCGCGCCCCCCCTGCCACACGAACCGACCGCGAGCTTGGATCGCCACTCGGGTCGCGAGCGCGAGGCCTTCGCCCAAGTTGTGCGTCACCATCACCACGGTGCGCTGCCCATCTTTAAGGCCCACGAGGACCTTTCGAAGAACGGCTGCGGCAGACGGGTCCAGCCCCGTGAAAGGCTCATCGAGCAACACCAGATCCGGGTCATGTAGCAGAGCTCTGGCTAGAGCCAGTCGTTGCTTCATGCCATGTGAGAGCTGCCCAACCTTGAATCCGGCCCGATCGCTGAGCCCTACGTGAGCGAGGCGCTCCGGTATGCGTCGGTCGAGGTCTGTGAGCTCAAAGAGGCGTCCGAAGAATCGCAGATTCTCTGTGACCGTCAGGTCATGGTAGAGAAAGCCACGGTGGGAAAGCACCCCAATCCGGCGCCGCCAGCTCACGTCACCGAAGTCGAGTTGCTGACCCCGCACCGACACCCTACCGAGCGTCGGTCTCATGGAACCAGCCAACAGCCCGAGCAGCGAGGACTTTCCGGCACCATTGGGTCCGAACACGGTCAGGAACTCTCCTGGGCCGAGCGTCAGGTCGATGCCCGCCACAGCCACAACCGGCCCATACTCACGAACGAGGCCCTGAGCGTCGAGTACCACATCCTCGGTCGCCAGCGTCGGCGGAGCCGTGTCGGGAGCAGCCATCAAAACGGGGCCAGTCAGCCGGCCACCTCCGCCGGGAGCGCACATCCGCAGGAAGAGCAGAAACGGCTCCCCTCGTCGTTGATGAAGCTGCAGGCTCCACACCCAGTACCGCTTTCGAGACCTGCCCTGATCTGGGCGATCTCCTCTTCGAGGTCGGCTCCTGCAGTGGCCGCGGAGCCACCCTGAACCGCTTCGTCCGCCTCTAGTGCCGCGAGCGCCTCGGCGGTGAGTTCGCTCTTCAGCGATCGGTAGTCGACTTCATCCAGCTTGCCAGCCAGGAAGTCGTACTCGACATCGCGGAGCGCCAAGAGCGCTACGCGCTTCCGGGCCTCAGTGTCGGTGAGCTCATTCTCGTCACGCTCCAGAGACGCATGCAAGCCCTTCACCACGGGCTGTATGATGAACAGCACGACCGCCGCCGCGACCAGCATTCCGCCGAAAAGGAGGGCCACAGTCGTTCTAGTCCGCAGCGCCCGCAACGGCGGGGTCACCGGCGGGCCTTTCGGTCATCGCCTCAAGGACCAGTCGCTTGCGATCCACGCTGGGCCATAATGCGATTAGTGTGCCGATGGCCAGCATGAGCGTTCCGTACCAAATCCAGGCCACAAAAGGCTTTATGAGCACTTGGAGATCGATGCCCTGAGCATCTGAATCGGCAGCGAGGGCTCCATCGGGGTCGTCAAGCGCGGAAAGAATCAGGTAAAGATCCTCCTGTGCGTTCGAGCGAATCCCAACTTCGGTCATCAGCGTCTCGCTAGTCGTGTACCGCCGCTTCTCCGACGTAAGAATGCCCCGAGCTTTTCCGTTCCGTTTCACCGATATCGTGGCGATGGCCTGCCAGACGAGATTGCGCTGGCCGCGTCCGATGGAGACCGAGAGGCCTTCATGGGTCAGCGTATAGGTATGCCCGAAGGGAGAAGTGACTTCGACCGACTCACCTGGATTTAGGTGGGCCCGCTCGTCCACGTTGTAGGCAGCTCCAGCGAACGCGAAGTAGATCATCACCATGCCAATATGGACGACGTAACCACCCCAGCGTCGCCGATTACGCGTGACCAAATGGAAGAGGGCCAGCACATATCCCTCGCCTTCGATTCTCGCCCGCGCCCGCGTCCCCTTCCAGAACTCGATCGCAATAATCACAACCACAAACGCGCAGATACTCCAGGTCACTAGAGCTAAGGCGTGGCGGGCGCCAACGATCCACAGCCCCGCGGCGACAGCCAGGCCGACCGCAGTCGGGATGATGAAGTTCTTTTGGAGATTCCGCTTGCTCGCGCGACGCCAGGCAATCACGGGGCCGATACCCGCGAGCGCGAGAAGTACCAGGCCAATCGGGAAATTCACTTTCTCGAAGAAAGGCGGGCCGACGCTGATTTTCTCGCCGGTTACCGCTTCAGCCACCAAGGGAAAGATGGTTCCCCAGAAGACGGCAAACGCCGCCCCGATGAGAATTAAGTTGTTGAACAAAAAGGCCGACTCACGGGACACGAACGACTCGATCCGGTTCTCGCTCTGGAGTTTCGGGAGTCGGTAGAGGATCAGCACTACACACCCAGCCAGGATAGAACCCATGAAGCCGAGGAAGATATACGCGATCTTGATCTCTTGGGCGAAAGAGTGAACCGACTCGATCAGTCCCGAACGAGTGAGAAAGGTCGCAAAAATCGTCAACAGAAAGGTCATGAGGACCAAAGACATGTTCCAAACCTTCAACATGCCCCGTTTTTCCTGGATCTGGATCGAATGCAAGAACGCAGTCGCAGTCAGCCACGGGAGAAGTGATGCGTTCTCCACAGGGTCCCAAAACCAGTAGCCACCCCAGCCGAGTTCCTCATACGCCCAGCGCATGCCCATGACGATTCCGATCGACAGGAAAAACCATGACGTCAAAATCCACCGACGCGTGAGTTGAATCCACCGTGCGTCGAGTCGCCCGTTGAGCAGCGCTGCCACCGCGAAAGCGAACGGGATCGTGAAGGCCGTGAAGCCTAGGTACAGCGTGGGCGGATGGATCGTCATCCAATAATTCTGTAGCTGCGGATTCAGTCCTTGTCCGTTCGCTGGCGTAAAGTCGAACTGCTCGAACGGATTCACATCCGCGAACAGGAGGACCGTGATGAAGAACAGCATGACGCCCTGAAGCACCGCAGCCACATAGGGCATGAACTCACGATGCTTCGTGCGATTCAGGAATACGCAGATGCTGGAGAAGAAGCCGAGTAGGAGAGCCCAAAACAGCAGCGACCCACGCTGACCAGCCCACAACCCCGTGATCTTATAGAAGATCTCGAGTTCAGCATTGGAGTAACTCGCGACGTACCAATATTGGAACTTGTCGCCGATGAAGGCGGCCATGACTCCAGCCGACGCAAGCACCAGCAAAAAGAAGACCGCGTAGATGCTCCGTTCCGCAGACAACACGAGGTCCCCACGCTGGGTACGCCCGCCGGCGAAGCCCAATGCCATTCCCCATGCCGCAACGGGGAGGGCAACCCAGAGCGCGAATTCACCGAGGTTGGTCACCGCGGGAGATCCTCCGGAGAAGCTTCATATCGACTGCCGCATTTCGTGAGTAGCGTAGCCGCCTCAAAAACTCCATCCGCCCGGAGGCGACCCTCTAGGACCACCTCGACTTCGTCTGTGAAGGTGTCGGGAAGTGCGTCGCGAAACTCGACCTGGAACTCCACCGCCTCGTCCTCAAGATCGCGCACCGTGAAGGTGTGCAGGAGTTCCCCTGCCACGCGCGCATAGGTTCCGGGAACGACCTGGCCGCTGACCTTAACTCCCACCTCATGGAAGGAAGGGTCCGCGGCAGCCCGCTCGAGAAGCTCCGTCGGAGTGAGAAAGTAGACCATCGTCTCGCTCACACCTGTCCACATGAGGTACGACACGATGGCGGCCACACCCACCAGACCCACCATGAACCGACTGTGCTTCTTCATCACGTCATCCTTAGCAAAGGTCCAGAATTCGGTTGGAATCTAGCCACTCTCGGCGACCCACTACCAGTCCGGTAAATCACCTACCCAAAGGTCCCGATGAATGCACGCGGAAATTCCCCGACGCCGCTCGCAGACGGTACTCCCCCAACATCTCGCCTGCGCCTTGAGAACGGGAAAACTCCACTGCCTCCCCTCAAGCGTCATTGGCCCACCGCACCGTCGCACGCAAAGCCCGCGACCACTCGCTGAGGAGCCGCTTCCTGTCAGGGGCAGCCATAGCCGGCGTGAAGCGCGCACCTCCCTCTTGGGCACCCAGGAAATGCGCTGCGTCCTGCCACACGCCCGATGCGATGCCGGCCAGCCCAGCCGCACCAAAGGCTGTCGTTTCGACGAGAGAAGGCCTACGAACCGGGGTGCCTAAGACATCGGCCTGCATTTGCATGAGCCAGTCGTTGCGCGCTGCGCCACCGTCGACCCGAAGCTCCGACGTCGGCACGCCGGAGTCAGCCTCCATGGCCCCTAGGACCTCAGCGGTCCCAAAGGCCATGGCTTCCAGGGCTGCGCGCACCAAATGCCCCTTGGTCGTGCCTCGGGTGAGTCCGACGATCATGCCACGCGCATCCGGCTCCCAGTGCGGGGCCCCAAGGCCAACGAAGGCCGGCACGAAGTAGACCCCGCCGTTGTCCCCGAGCGCGCCCGCCATGACGGCCGACTCTTCCGCTGTTTCGAGCAAACCCAGACCGTCCCGCAGCCATTGGACGGCAGCCCCGGCAATGAATACGGACCCCTCGAGCGCGTAGGCCAATCCTCCCTTTGCGTCGCACGCCGCGGTGGTTAAGAGACCGTGGTGTGAGGGGACCGGCGTCTGGCCCGTATTCATCAGGAGGAAAGCCCCGGTACCGTATGTATTCTTAGCGAGCCCCACGTCCCAACAACCTTGTCCAAAAAGCGCTGCCTGCTGATCGCCGGCGATTCCGCAGATGGGCGCGGTGATCCCCAAGTGTTCGCCTGCAGCCAGGCCGAAGTCGCCAGAACTCGGCCGAATTTCGGGCAGGAGGACCGAGGGGACGCCCAGGAGGTCGGCCAGCCACGGATCCCAAGCCGCGTCTCGCAAATGGAAGAGCATCGTCCGAGACGCGTTCGTTGGGTCGGTGGCGTGTACGGCGCCATTCGTGAGTCGCGCGACAAGCCAGGTATCCACGGTTCCCACCGCGAGTTCGCCGGCCTCTGCCCGGCGGAGAAGGTCCGCGTCCTGATCGAGGAGCCAGCGAATTTTTGTGCCCGAGAAGTAGGGATCGAGCACCAGACCCGTGCGCGCAGAGACTTCGGACTGGTGCCCCGACGCTCTAAGCGCTCGACACACGTCGGTGGTCCGTCGGTCCTGCCACACAATGGCGCGATGAACGGGCTCCAGCGTCTCGCGGTCCCACATGACCACCGTCTCGCGCTGGTTCGTGATGCCTATCGATCGGATGTCGACATCTCTTGCGGCCGCCAGCGCCTCGCGCGCCACCCGGCAGGTGCTCTCCCAAATGTCCACAGCATCGTGCTCGACCCAACCCGGTCGAGGAAAATGCTGAGCAAACTCAGAGTAGGCACTGCCGTGGACCACCCCGTCTTGGCCCACCACGAGGCAGGTCGTGCCCGTTGTCCCTTGATCGATGGCCAAGACTGCGGGAACACTCATATGATCGGACGATCTCCGACTTAGTGCGCGTCGAACGCGCGGGATCTTAAGGCCTGGGTACGACGCGACCGAAGTCGTATCGCCACCCGGCTTCTGTCAACAAATCAATGAAAGCAGCCACTGGGAAGCCCACCACCGCATAGTAGTCCCCGCTTATTCCGGCCACCAATGCCGCGCCCAACCCTTGAATGCCGTACGACCCGGCCTTGTCGAGTGGCTCTCCGCTGGAGACGTATGCGCGGGCATCGTCCGCGGAAAAGTCCCGAAACCTCACTCGCGTGCAAACCACTCTGCTGACTATCCCATGCGCTCCCGCGATCGCCAAACCACTCAGAACCTGGTGTTCACGGCCGGCAAGCGCCAAGAGGACCTCGGTGGCGTCGTCCCCGTTCCTGGGCTTGCCCATGACCGTGGCTCCGTCCAAGACCACCGTGTCACCACCAACCACAAGCGCACCTGTGTACGCATCCGCCACGGCCGACGCCTTCGCGCGCGCCAAACGCTCCACATGCTGCTCGGGGGTCTCGCCCGGGAAGTACGTCTCGTCGACGTCTGCAGGACACACTTCCGGAGCCAACCCAAGCTGACGCAGCACGTCCGCTCGCCGTGGGGAGGCCGATGCGAGCACAATGCGCACGTCGGTCATTTTCTCTCCAGGATCAATGTGACGGGTCCGTCATTCACAAGAGCGACATCCATATGAGCGCCGAAGTCACCGGTCTCGACACATCCACCTGTCCGTCCGCGCATCAGATCCACGAATTGCTCATATAAGCCCCGCGCGACCTCCGACGGAGCAGCGCCCACAAAACTCGGCCGTCGCCCCTTGTTCGTATTTCCGTAAAGCGTGAACTGACTCACAATGAGGAGGTCACCCGAGACATCCTCCAGGGACAGGTTCATCTTGCCCGAGTCGTCGGGAAATACGCGCAGCCCAAGGACCTTTTCAGCCATCCAAGACAGCCGGTCGTTGTTGTCGCCATCACGGAAGCCGGCGAGCAGGAGACACCCTCTCCCAATCTGCCCTACTACCTCTCCCGAGACCGTCACTGTTGCGCTCGAGACCCTCTGCAGTACGACCTTCACTCGACGGTGACGGACTTCGCCAGATTCCTGGGCTGGTCGACATCGCCGCCTCGCAGGATGGCCATATGGTACGCCAGCAACTGGAGGGGCACAGTGGTCAGCACCGGAAGCAGAGACGGAATCGTATGTGGAACCCTGATGAGGCGGTCCACCTTTCCCTGAAGCTCCGGAGCGTCATCACTCACCACCGCGATAATGCGGCCGTTGCGCGCTTTCATCTCTTCGATGTTTGAAACCACCTTCTGATATACCGGGTCCCGCGGCGCCAGAACCACGATCGGCATATCGTCGTCGATGAGCGCGATAGGGCCGTGCTTCATCTCTGCCGCCGGGTACCCCTCCGCATGGATGTAGCTGACTTCTTTGAGTTTAAGGGCACCCTCTAGCGCCACCGGGAACTGATACCCCCGCCCCAGATACAGAAAGTTTCGGGCGTCGGAATACTCTTCTGCGAGAGCCCGGATCTCGTCGTTCAGCTTCAGCACCTCTTCCACCTGGGCCGGAAGCTGCTGAAGCGCGCGCACGATCTCGCGGCCCTGTACGACCGACATATGGCGCCTGCGCCCGATGTAGAGCGTAAAGAGGGCGAGCGCCACGATCTGGCTCGTAAACGCCTTCGTGGAGGCTACCCCGATCTCCGGGCCAGCGTGCAGGTACACGCCGAAGTCCGTGTCACGGGCGATAGTCGACCCGACGGCGTTCACGACACCCATGGTCGAGAGGCCGCGCTGCTTCGCCTCCCGCAGCGCAGCAAGCGTGTCCGCGGTTTCGCCTGACTGGCTAATCGCGAGGGCTAACGTGCCCTCCTCGAGCACAGGATTCCGATAACGGAACTCCGAGGCGTACTCGACTTCCACCGGAATCCTCGCCAACTCCTCGATCATATACTCGCCGACCAGGCCGGCGTGCCAACTCGTACCGCAAGCCATAACGACCATTCGGCGCATGCGCCCTAGGTCGAACTGGTGGTTCTCGATTCCACCCAGGCGCGCGTCGCCCTCCTCCTCAAGAAGCCGGCCGCGAAGAACGTTCCGCAGAGACGTCGGTTGCTCGAAGATTTCCTTGAGCATGAAGTGCTCATAACCGCCCTTTTCGATGGCATCGAGATTCCACGTCACTTCGTGGACGCGCCGATCGACCTCCGATCCTTCGAGACGGAATGTGCGGTACCCATCAGCCTTCAAAACGGCGTAGTCGCCATCGTCGAGATAAACCACTTCGCGGGTCAGCGCGATGACGGCCGCTGCGTCCGATCCGGTCATCATTTCGCCGTTACGACCGACCCCAATCAGCAACGGACTGCCGTGGCGAGCGACCACGATCTTGTCCGGGTCACGAGTGGACACCACCGCGATGCCGTAGGCGCCGTCCACCAGTCGCAGAGCCGCCACAACGGCGTCCTCTAGGGGCGCTCCGTCGTCCCACAAGTGATCGATGAGGTGCACAAGAACTTCAGTATCCGTTTCCGACGCGAACGAATAACCCTCTCCGATCAGCTGTTTCCGAATGACCTCGGCGTTTTCCAGAATCCCGTTATGAACCAACGCGATATCCCCAGCCGCCGAGGTATGCGGGTGTGCGTTCACCTGATTCGGGGCGCCGTGCGTAGCCCACCGCGTGTGGGCGATGCCGCAATGACCGGTAGGCTCCGCCTGACGCAGTGCCTTCTCAAGTTCACGGAGTTTGCCTGGTCGCTTCACCACAGTCAGACCTGCACCGTTGATCACCGCGACTCCGGCGGAATCGTACCCTCTGTACTCCAGTCGCTTCAGCCCCTGAATAAGTATGGGGGCTGCCTCCTGCGGGCCGATGTAGCCAACAATTCCACACATGGATGCTACTCCTCGTTGTCCCACATATAGGTCAAAATCAGATCACCCCGCCCAACACGGCAGCGGCTCGGTCCACAAGGGCCTGCGCGGCAGAGGCGTCACGGGCCTCCGCGATGAGGCGAACGATCGGCTCCGTCCCGGAAGGACGCACGTGCAACCAAGCCCCCCGCCCAGGCCACGCGAGCCGTAGCCCGTCGGTCCGATCAACCTCGCCGGCGGCGAGATCCGCCTCAAGCGCCACGTAGGCGTCGGCGAGAGACTCGCGCGGAAAATCCACCTTTACCTTCACAATGTCGTAGGTCGGCCACTTCGCGGCAGCCGCGGATGCCGTCAGGCCTTCGTCCACCAGGTGCTGTAGGACGAGAGCCGCTGCGAGAGGCGCGTCTCGAGTGTGATGGAGCGCGGACAGGATCACACCACCGTTGCCCTCCCCTCCCACCACGGCCGATTCTGCCTGCATTCGCCGGGCAACGTTCACTTCGCCAACAGCGGATCGGACCAGAGGCACCCCAAAGGCTCGCGCTACGTCCTCGACCACCTGACTCGTAGACAGGTTTGTGACGACAGACCCGGGCGTCCTGCGCAGGACCGCGGCGGAGGCCAACGCCAGCGTCAGATCTTCACCCATCGCCGCGCCGGTCTCGTCCACGAGCGAGAGGCGGTCCACATCGGGGTCGATGGCCAAGCCGATATCGGCACCGGTCTCCTGCACCAGTGCACTCAAAGCGGCGAGGTTCGCCGCCGTCGGCTCGGGGTCGCGCGGGAACAGACCGTCTGGATCCATGCCGATACCCTGGAAGTCACATCCGAGCGCTTCGAGCAGTTGCGCCATGACCGGGCCCCCTGCTCCATGCACGCAGTCCACCGCGACCTTCAACCGGCGGGCTCTGAGGCCGCCCACATCCAGGTGCGGGAGCGCCAGGATCGCCGCAAGGTGGACCGGCCACGCGGCGTTGTCCTCCCGCACGGTTCCCAGTTGATCCCACCCTACGCGTACAGGGTCCTCTTCCGAGAGAAAGGTGCGGAAGCGCGCAGAGAGATCCGCGTCCAAGAAGATCCCTGCTCCGTCGACCAGCTTTAGCGCATTCCACTCGGCAGGATTATGGCTCGCAGTTACACCCATCCCACCGATCGCGTCGCTCTCCTCAACCGCAAGCAAAAGCGTGGGCGTCGGCACGACCCCAAGGTCGACCACGTCAACACCGACCGATTGCAATCCGGCGATGACCGCTCGGGAGAACATGGGGCCAGAGGTGCGTGAATCTCTGCCGACATAGATTGGGCCGTCGCCGCGCTCGCGACGCATGAAGGTGCCAAAGGCCCCAGCAATCCCTGCGAACAACTCAGGCGTAAGCTGGACCCCCACCTTACCACGCACGCCAGAGACGCTGACCATGAGACCTTCTGGGAGAACAATCGGCACCGGCACCCCTGCGATCGCGTAAAATGAGTGGGTTTTCTCGACTCCCCACGGGAACCGAAACTTCACCCAACCGCCCGGACACCGTCAACGGACACGGTAGCCCTTGGGTGGCGGGCAACCGAAGACCCGATAGATTCCCTGCGCCACCTACGTAAACTGAGGACAATTTGATGAGCAAAGGGTCCCACAAAGGGCTTGGATTTGGCACACGTGCCGTACATGCCGGAGTCTCCCCCGAGCCGATAACCGGGGCGATCATGACCCCGATCTTCCAAACTTCGACGTACGTGCAGCCTGCCGTCGGCGAACCCAAGGGCGGAAGCTACGACTACGGGCGCACCGCCAACCCCACACGCGAGGCGCTAGAAGCCAACTTCGCAGCGCTTGAGAATGGCGTTCAGGGGGTCGCGTTCGCGTCCGGTCTCGCTGCGATCGAGGCCATCGTGAAGCGGCTGTCCGCGGGTGACCATGTCATCAGTGAGGAGAACACCTACGGCGGAACTACGCGCATGTTCAACCATGTGCTCAGTCGTTTCGGTATCGAGTTCTCATTCGTTGACACCCGAGACCTCGACGCCATCTCGGCCGCACTGAGGCCCTCGACGAAGCTCATTCACGTCGAGACCCCCACGAATCCGATGATGCGCATTTGCGACATCCCCGCGATCGCCGAGCTGGCCCACAGCGCCGGGGCGTTGCTCTCCGTCGACAACACGTTCGCGTCGCCGTATAACCAGAACCCGCTCGATTTGGGAGCGGACTTCACGGTCCACTCGTCGACCAAATACATCAACGGTCACTCGGACGTCATTGGCGGCCTCCTGGCCGTGCGGGATCAAGAGCTTGGCGACGAGCTGATGTTCATCCGCAAGTCTTCTGGTGCCGTGCCGGGCCCCATGGACTGCTGGCTTACGCTGCGGGGCACCAAGACTCTGCATCTGCGCATGCGGCAGCACAACGCGAATGGGCTCGCGATCGCGCGGTATCTCGAGGCCCACCCGGCCGTGGATCGCGTGTTCTACCCCGGCCTCGCTTCGCACCCCCAGCACGACTTGGCCGTGAAGCAGATGCGTGGGTTCACCGGGATGGTATCCGTCGACGTCGGTACGCTGGAGCGAGCCAAGGCGCTGACCGAGCACCTCCAGCTTTTTGCTCTGGCCGAGAGCCTTGGCGGAGTCGAGTCGCTGATCAGCGTCCCGGCATTGATGACGCATGGGTCGGTCCCCGAGGATCGGCGCGAGGCGATGGGTATCACGCCTGGCCTGGTCCGTCTGTCGGTAGGCATTGAAGACGAGGCTGACCTTATAGACGATCTAGCCCGAGTACTGGGGTAGCACAGGCGTCCGGTGGGGAAGCCCGTGAAACTAGGACTCCTAGGGGCCCGTAAGGCCCTACGAACGTCGGCACCCCTCTCGCCGCCAGCGTGAGGGACAACAAAATGGAAGAGGAAACAAACATGGCGGACGATCAGGACGACACGGTGGACGACACGGTGGACGGCGGAGCAAAGGCTCGCCGAATCCTGACGGAGATTGCGCCGCATTCGTGGGAGCATCCGGCTGACAAAGCCGCGCTTCAAGCGCTGCGACGGATTCCAGTTTTCGACGATATCCTGAGGAAAATATTCGGGTTCATGACCGAACGCGCCTTTCGGCTCGCGTTCCAGGCCAGCGCGGTCAAGGTCAGCGAGAAGCAGTACCCGAAAGTTTATGCTATCTATAAAGAAAGCCTGAAGACGCTGGACGTGCAGAAAGAGTACCCACTCTTCATCTCTCAGACCCCGATCGTCAACGCCGGCGCCTGGGGCATGGAGCAGCCCTTCATCATCTTGAACTCAGGTACCGTACGTCTTCTCGACGACGACGAGCTCGCCTATGTGATCGGTCACGAGATCGGTCACATCATGAGCGACCACGTGCTCTACAAGTCGATGACGATGATCCTGCTCAATCTGGCCACGATGGGCTTTCCGATCGTCGGTCTCGCTGCTCGCGCGATTCTTGTGGCACTTCTGGAATGGCAACGTAAGTCGGAACTCTCATCCGACCGCGCAGGCCTGCTGACGGTCCAAGACCCTCAGGTGGTCCTCGGCACCATGCTCAAAATGGCAGGCGGGGGATCCGGGGATGAGGCCGATCTGCAGGAATACATCATGCAAGCAGAGGAGTACCGCGAGGGTGGCGACGTGGTCGACCAGGTCTTCAAGGTTCTCAATTTGCTGGCGCAGACGCATCCCTTCTATACCATCCGTGTCAACGAACTACGCACATGGATCGAGTCAGGCGACTATGACCGCATCATCCGCGGCGAGTACGCCCGTCGCGGTGAGCCAGATCCTGCGTACCAGGACGATCTGACGGCAGCGGCTACGGCCTACGCCGACGACGCCAAGGAATTGCTGGGCACCATGACTGACGCCGCGAAGCGCATGGGCTCTGACTTCGTGAGTGGCTTCAAGCGCTGACGCTGGGCACATCTCTCTCGGGGCGATCGGGCGAAAGCTCGGTCGCCCCTTTTTTTTCTCGGCCGGCGGCATAGACTCTTCTTCATGCGCATTCTGATCGTTGGAAACGGCGGGCGCGAACACGCCCTTCTTTGGAAACTCCGTCGCGATGCGCCTGGGGCCTCGTTCTTCGCGACGATGCCCAACGGAGGCATGCGACCGATATGCACCCCAGTGGAAATTGCCCCCGGAGATATTGAGGCCCTGTCAGGCTGGGCGGCATCGAACCATATCGACCTCACCGTCGTGGGTCCGGAAGTGCCCTTAGCGATAGGCATCGTCGACCGCTTCGAATCGAAGGGCCTCACCGTCTTTGGCCCCAGCCAAGCGGCGGCGCGAATCGAATCGAGCAAGTCGTACAGCAAGGATCTCATGCGACACGCTGGTGTCCCAACGGCCGACTACCGGACCTTCTCAAATCTCGCCGGCGCAGAAGACTGGGTACGTGAGCGCGGCGCTCCGATCGTCGTGAAGGCGTCCGGACTCGCAGCGGGGAAAGGTGCCGTGGTCTGTTTCACGGTCGAGGAGGCCGTCAACACCATCCGTTCCATGCTGGGCGACTTGGCATTCGGCGAGGCCGGACGGGAAGTCGTGATCGAGGAATTTTTGCAGGGTGAGGAACTGTCTGTTTTTGCGCTCACGGATGGTGTCAACTGCCTGATCCTGCCGCCCTCTCAGGATCACAAACAGGTCGGCGAAGGCGACACCGGGCCGAACACGGGGGGCATGGGCGCTTATGCTCCGGTGTCGATCTCTTCCGACGCGCTGCTCGCCGAAGCGCGCACCAGAGTCTTCGAACCCACGTTACGTGCGATGGCCGCCGAAGGCTGTCCGTTTAGAGGGCTGCTTTACGCTGGCCTCATGAAGACGAACGATGGCATCAAGGTGATAGAGTTCAACTGCCGCTTCGGTGACCCAGAGACCCAGGTGGTCCTCCCGATGATGCACGATTCGTTGCTCGACCCTATGGTGACAATCGCCGAAGGCGGACGGGTCAAAGATTCATTGGCTCGCGCCCAAGCGGGTGCCGCGGTTACGACGGTCCTCGCTTCCGGCGGGTACCCAGGTGGTTACGAAAACGGGCACGCCGTTTCGATCCCGTCCAACTTGGAAACCGACAGCTGCATGGTCTTTCACGCCGGCACGAGCTTTGAGGATGGCCGCCTGGTGACGTCAGGAGGTCGTGTAGTCACGGTCACGGCTACGGCGCCGACTCTTGCCGAGGCGGCGCAGGCGAGTCGCGAGGGCGCGAGCCGGATCACGTTCGAGGGCGCTTTCTACCGCGGGGACATCGGGTGGAGAGAACTGAGCAGACATGACGGAGGGCCGGTCGGCTAGGCTATGCCCGAACTCCCCGAGGCCGAGACGATTGTGCGCGGCCTGCGCCGTACCGTCGTCGGAGAGACAATCGACCACGTGCGCGTTGCTCGCCCTGACGTCCTTCGTCAGTCCAGAAGCTCGTTCGCGGCAGGGGTCATCGGCCACCGAATCGCCGCGATCGAACGGCGAGGAAAGAATGTCTTGATCCAACTCGACCAGGCACGCCTGATTGCGGTAAACTTGGGCATGACCGGAGGGTTGCTACCCTTCCGAGCACCCCCACGCGGCGCGGCGCGACCCACCCACGCCGCGATCACGTTCCGCTTCGGCAGCGGCGGCTGTCTGGTGTTCAACGACACACGGCGATTTGGGACCGTGGAGGCCCTCGACGAAACGACTTGGCGGGCCCGTTCCAGTCGAATGGGTCCGGAGCCGCTAGCACGCGGGTACCGTCCAAGCCATCTCCACGCCGCGCTTCAACACTCGCGCTCCCCGATCCGCTCCTGGCTCCTTGACCAAAGGCGCGTCGCGGGCATCGGTAACATATACGCCAATGAAGCCTTGTTCCTCGCCGGCCTGCACCCGCAGCGCCCAGCCCGTAATGTGGGAAGGGAGGAGGCGTACGCGCTTCATGCACATCTGAGGGAAGTTCTGAACGCAGCCATCGAGGCGGGAGGCACTACGATCCGAGACTATCGCAACGCCGACGGCGGACAGGGCGAGTACGTTCGCCGCTTGAATGTCTACGGCCGTAACGAGGAAGAGTGCCTCCTGTGTGGCACAGAGATTCAGCGTATCGTGTTTGGAGGCCGGTCTGCGTTTTTCTGTCCCGGCTGCCAAGTCCTGTGATGCCACCAGGTGCCGCGCGGACCGACCGGGCCTCTGAGGCTCCGTCCGCAGGACGAAGCCGGCTCGGACGCTTTCACTTGCTAGGGGCCCGCTTAGCGTTGATGATCATTGGCCTAATCGGACTCGGCTTCACCTATGTCCCCGCGACCGCCCAGGTCACGCCCGGGGAGTCGCTGCCGGTCCGTGAGGTCACACTCGACAATGGCATGCGGCTCTTGATCCTACCGCGCCCAGGCGCGCCGACAGCGTCGTTCGTCGTGCAGTTTGCAGTGGGTGGCGTTCACGAGCGACTGGGAACGACCGGTATCGCGCATTTGCTCGAGCACATGCTGTTCAAGGGCACCACCACGATCGGAACAAAAAACCTCGCGGGGGAGGTCGAACTCTTCCCTTTGATGGACGCGACCCACGACACCCTGGTACGGGCCCGGGAACACAAAGACAGTGCGGAGGTGCGGCGCCTCTCCGAGCGTATTGCTACGCTCGAAGACAGCGCCCGCACCTTCGTAGATAGCAACGAGTTCGACCGGATACTCTCTCGAGCCGGGGCTCAAGGCCTGAACGCCACAACCACGAACGAGGCCACGATCTATTTCGTGGAGCTGCCCGCAAACCGAACCGAACTATGGTTCGCGCTCGAAGCTGACCGTATGCAGAACCCTGTCTTCCGCGAGTACTACTCAGAGCGAGACGTCGTGACGGAAGAACGGCGCATGCGCGTCGAGACCAACCCAGGTGGCGCACTCTACGAGGCGCACCTCGGCGCCGCCTTCGCCATGCACCCGTACGGTGTGCCCGTGGTCGGATACATGTCGGATCTCGAGGTCTTGAGCCGCACAGATGTTGCGGACTACTACCGACGTTACTACGGCCCCAACAACGCGGTGGTCGCCATCGTCGGCGACTTCGATGTGGACGTGGTCGAGGGATGGGCCCGCCGGTATCTCGGACCGATTCCTCGTGGTGACGTGCCGCCCCCAGTCCTCGCCCTCGAGCCCGAACAATTGGGGGAACGACGGGTCGAGGTCGAATGGGACGCGGGAGCCCAACTCAGAATCGGATGGCGCGTTCCCGAGAGCCTACATGACGACGCGCCCACGTTGGCGATCCTGACTTCGTTGCTCGCGGGCGGACGGACATCCAGGCTCCACCGTCGACTGGTACTCGCTGACCAGTCCGCCTCGGGTGTCTTCGCCTCGCTCGGGCCGGGCAGCCTTTATCCACAGCTTCTACAGATCGACGCATCTCCCATCACACCTCATGAGACTGGAGCGCTGGAGGCGGCTATCTACCAGGAAATCGCGATACTCGCCGCCGACGGGCCCACGGAGAGTGAACTGCAGAGGGTCCGCAATCAGATTGCGGCCGGATCGATTCGCCGAATCCAGTCTAACCTAGGCCTCGCGTTTCAGCTCGCCGAGTCCACCTCTGTCCTCGGGGATTGGAGGGAGACATTTCGCTATTCCGAGCGACTCAGCGGCGTGACCGCGGAAGACGTTCGGCGGGTGGCGGCGCAATACCTGGTCCGCAAGAACCGGACGGTAGCGACCCTGGTGAAGAAGGGTTCACAGTGAAACCTGGCCCCCTCGTAATCGCGGTCCTAGTTCTGACTCTGGCTGACGTGGAACCAGCCGCTGGACAGACGAACTTCGGCGATCGCGCCATAGATCGACTGAGCTTCCCAGAGCTCATCTTCCAGCCGCCCACACCCACCGAACACGACCTCGATGGGGTGCCGGTGCTCATTCTTGAGGAGCACACTCTTCCGCTGGTCACGGTGTTCGCGCGATTCCGCGGTGGCTACTCAGTTTGGGGCCGAGATTTCTACGCGGCTGGCACAGCACTTCCGGCACTCCTCCGCTACGGCGGGACCAGGGAGCTACCGCCCGACTCGGTAGATGAAATGCTAGAGTTGTACGCCATCCAGACGTCCTTTGGTGGGGCCGGGGAGAGTATCTCCTCGAGCATGAACACTTTGACAGAGCACCTGTCCGCAGCGCTGGATCTCTGGGGTGCACTCATGACCGAGCCCGGTTTCGATTCCGTCGAAATCGAGGTCTGGCGGGGGCGTCAGGACGAGGCCATCAGGCGTCGCATGGACAACCCGTCGGGCCTTGCCTTCTCGGAATTCAATCGCCTCCTCTACGGGGACCACCCGATCGGATGGGAGATGGAGCCTTCGGACCTCGAAGATCCGCTGCTATCTCCCGACCGCTTCAGGAAACTCCACGCGCGCATCGTCTGCCGTGAGAACCTCGTTTTGGGCGTGACCGGAGACGTCGCCTGGGGGGAAGTCGGGCCCTTGCTGGAGAGACTCGTCTCACGCATGCCGCACTGCGAGGGAGAGATGCCTCCGTCTCCGGCACCGGAAATCCGGCGGGAACCCGGGGTATACCTCATTGAAAAAGATCTTGAGCAGAGTGTCGTGGTGATGGCGCACGCCACGGACGTCCACCTCGCTGACGAACCCGCCTACTTCGCCGCTACCATCGGGAACTCGATCCTTGGTGGAGGCGGATTCGCCAGCCGCATCTTGTCACGGGTGCGAACTGAGGAGGGCTACGCCTACTCAGCGTCTTCGTTGTGGACGATGCCCCGCCGCTACGACGGACTCCTAGGAGCGATCACCAGAACGCGCCCCGAAAATACGGTCCCTGCGATCAAGGTCATCCTCGAGACGATGGCAGGCTTGCGTGATGCTCCGCCCGAAGACGATGAGGTGCGCACTGCTGTGGAGAGGGTCGTGAACGGGTTCGTCTTCAACTTCGAAACGGCGGGACAGATCGTATCAAGGACGATGTTCTACCTCGCCCAAGACCTGCCTCAGGACTGGCTGCAGCGGTACATGGACGGTGTGATCGGGGTGACGCCCGCGGCGATTCACGCGGCATTCGCACAGCACCTGCGGCCAGATGAAATGATGATCCTCGTTGTGGGTGACCCGGAGAGAATCGGACTCGGCGAACTGGAACGACTGGGGAAGATCACCAGAATCGAGGTTCCTAACGGACGCTGATGGCGCGGGGGCTAGTGTCGTGAGTCAGAAGTTCCCTCAGAACCGAGAGTGGCGATGCGCCGCCCTGGAAAGACACGGCGACAAGGAATAGCACCGCTGTTTTGAGGAGGAGCAACGCGGTCAGCGTGGATGCCGCGGCGCTCGAATGCACACGACTTTCTGACTCAGGACCCTAGGTGGCGGTTCCCCAATGGAGCGCTGCAATACCGCCGGTCAACAGCTTCCAACCGACATCTCGGAATCCGGCGCCCTCGAAGATGGCGGCTAACTCCGGCGGTCCCGGAAACCCCTTCACAGACTCCGGGAGGTACGTGTAGGCCCACGGGTGCCCGGACACGAGGCGCCCAACCAGCGGAAGTATCTGGTGGAAGTAGAAGAGATAACCAGCCCGCATCAAAGGATTCGGGGGCACGGTGAACTCCAGTACTACCAGCCTCTTTCCCGGCCGGACCACCCGGTGAAGCTCGCTCAGCCCCAAGGCGAGGTCCGAGAGATTCCTTACGCCGAAGCCTACAGTGGCGCCGTCGAAGCTGTCATCAGGGAATGGCAGCCGTTGGGAGTCTCCACAGACGGCTGACACAGGGCGGCTTTCGATCTTGCGCCGCCCCTCCACGAGCATCGGCTGCGCAAAGTCCGACGCTACCACGCGTCCGCGGAAGTCCTTCCGACCGCAGAGCTCGATCGCCAAGTCATAGGTTCCCGCGCAAGCGTCCAAATACGAACCCGTGGGAGATGCCTCCCATCCCAACTTGTTCACCGCATGCTTGCGCCAGGAGCGGTCAATATTGAGGCTCAGAACGTGATTCAAAAGATCGTAGCGCGGCGCGATCTCGGAGAAGAGCGTCTGGACCTGATCGTGCCGCTCGTCCCCCTCTTTGGGGACGGCAGCTTGGACTGATGGCATGACAGCAGGGGTCAGAGCGGCTTAGATTCGGTGGACCTGATCGACTGAGGCCGAAAGTCGAATAAGGGCATAAAGCTACGGGAAGCAACAAGGGGCCTCAACGGCGCCCGCGAAACCGGCGGTTACGCCATCGCGTAGGGGTCGCCAATGACTTCTGATATTGCTTCCCTGCCTGGAGCCGCTGTCCGGTGGCTCCCACACTTGAGGCGGGATAAGACTTCACTGGGCGCTCCGGACTATGCAAAGCTCGACGACCGGGATTTGGCGACCCTAGCCGCTCGTGGCAGGGAGGCCGCATTCCGCGAGCTACTCACACGATATGAGCGGCCTGTGTTTTCGCTCATCTACCGAATGGTACGAGACCGGACCTTGGCGGAGGACCTCGCCCAAGAGGCCTTTATTCGTGGATTCAACGCGATCGGTAGCTACAAGACCAGCTACAAATTCAGCAACTGGATCTTCAAGATCGCCAACAACCACACAATCGATCATCTCCGGAAGCGGAAGCTCGACACAATCTCCATCCATGGCTCGCCGCACGCGACGACCGCCGACCAAATAGGTCAGTCGCAGCTGGTCATTGAATCGCACGATGAAAACCCGGAGCAGTTTGTGGAGAACCGGGAACTCGGTGGCCAGATCGAAGAAGCCATCTCAGAACTCCGTGACGAGTACAAGACGGTGGTATTACTGCGTCATGTGGAGGGTTACGCGTACGACGAAATCGCCGAGATCATGGACCTCCCGCTAGGCACCGTGAAAACGTATCTGCACCGCGCCCGCGCCGAACTCAAAAAACGCCTTTCTCACGTGGTGTCGTGATGCCGACTCATGGCCCCACACGCGAGGTGTCCCAGCGGTTTCAGCACTTTCCCGCTGGCTCCGCATCCTTAGCCTCATTTGTGAAACTCCAGTTGACCCGGTGCCGTAAGGTGGACTGTAGGTTAAACCACGGAGTCCGAACAGCATGAAGACCCATAATTCTGACCATTTGAGCGCCGAACGGCTGCAGGCGTTCCTCGACGGAGACCTCTCTGTGACAGGGAGCGCTTCAGTCGAGGGACATGTCTCGTCGTGCGTTCGATGCTCGGCCGAGATCGACGGCTGGCGGCTCCTTTATTCAGACCTTGGCGCGCTGGCGTCCGTGAGGCCTCACGAGGGTTTCCATGATCGGGTGATGTCGTCGGTTGCCATGCCCGAGGGTCGGTCGCTGGCGGTTCGCCTCCGAGATCGCGTTTCCGGGTGGGTGCCGAGCCTAGGTGATTCCCACGTTAGCGCCGAGAAGCTTGAGGAATTAATGGAGGGCTTCCTCCCTGCGCGGCAAGTAGCCCGTGTGGAAGCTCACCTGGGTATCTGTGCGAGTTGCACCGCCCAAGCCACCGATCTTCAAAGTGTCTTCCTTGCCCTCGACAGACTCGGACACATGGGTGTACCCGACGACTTCGCCAACCGGGTGATGGCCGAGGTACGCATTTCTGCGTCTCTGGCCCGGCCGGCCGGCGTCCCCATGTGGAACAGGGCGCTCGCGCTGGCGAGCAGGATGGTACCGCAAACCCGTGAGGCTTGGGCCGCGGTATCGGGCGTTGCTTTGACGCCGGCCGTGACGGTCGGACTCTTGGTCTATGCTGTTTTTTCACACCCAACAATGACGCCCGGCGCGCTCGCGTCATACCTGTGGTGGCAGCTGAGCGATGCAGCTGCGGCCGGTGCTTCAACGGTCACCGCATTCGCTTTGCAGAGCCTGCAGGCGTCTGGGATGTCCACGATTTATGGAGCCATCGCTTCCGCACCGATTCTGGTCGCGGCCGGCTTCACGCTCTACGCATTCGCCTGCCTGTTCGCGCTGCGGGTGCTCTACACGAACCTCGTCTCTTCCCGTCCATTGGGTCGGTATGCACATGTTACAACTTCCTAAATGCTTGACCGCGGTCGCACTGGCCGCTGCCTTGGTTCCTCTGACCCTGGGCGCGCAAGTGCGCGACGTGATCTCGAAAGAAGTCTCTGTCGGCAGATCTGAGGCCGCTCTTCGCCTCGAATTGACCGGTGATGCCAAGCTCGAGATCTCATTCGAGGACGGTCAGGTCTTTGTTGACGGCGAGCCCGTGGGTTCGTTTAAAACGGGGGACGACCTTGAGATCGCTTGGCGTGCTCTTCTAGGCCAGGCCGTAGCCCTCGACAACGACGCGCTGTCACGCATGCTGTCCGACTGGACGGTGCCCGCTGACCTCGCCACAGAGTTGGCAGCCGTTGCCCAGGAGATCGATCAGGCGCTCGAAGATGCACTCACTTCGACAGAGGTCACGGCGGACGACGACGAAGGAACAGTCTCCGTGTCGATCGGGGACGACGCATCCATCCTTCGCGTCCTCCTCAATTCGACGAACCGACTTGGCCTGATGCAGCAGGCACTCGAGGGAATCGCGGGAGACTTCAAGATTCACGTCGAGGAGGACGTTGTCATCCCTGAGGGCTCCCGAGTCGACGGAACTGTGGTCGTGATCGGGGGCAGCCTCCGCATTGGCGGCGACGTCGACGGCGACGTAGTTGTTGTGAACGGGACCTTGGAGTTGCTGGAAGACGCCAAGGTACGAGGCGAAGTGCGCCTCGCCGACGCCCGGATTACGAAGAACCTGGGCGAGGTCGACGGGGGCATCGTCAAGCTCCTGGACGACGACAGGAATCTCGAAACGGAAATCAGGGATCGCATACGCGACGAGTTGCGTGGAGAGCTTCGAAGTGAGCTCCGGAGTGAGCTGCGGAACGTGACGAGGTTGGGACGGGAAGACGACGGATTTTCATTGATGTCGCCGTTGCGTCCCGTCATCCGGGGTGTGGGTGGGCTGATGGAGAACCTCATCGCGGTCTTCATTCTCGGGCTGCTGGGCGCGATGGCTGTGGCCTTCGCCGGAGGCAACGTCGATGCGATTTCGGAGACGGCGCGGCACTCGCCGGGTCGCTCCGCGATGGTCGGATTTGCCGGAACCCTTCTCCTGCTCCCCGTGTGGGTTCTGGGCGCGGTCGCGCTCGTGGTCTCCATCATCGGGATCCCGGTCGCGGTAGCGTGGCTGCCGCTGTTCCCATTAGCGGCCGCTGCTGCGGCGGTGATGGGTTACGTGGCGGTTGCGCGAAACACCGGGGAATGGCTGTCTGATAGCGGCTACCCGTGGACGAGTTGGATTCGCAAGTCGAACCCGATTATCACGGTCTTCGGTGGTCTTCTCGGACTGATGTTCGCCTTCATGGCTGCGAACGTGATCTCGATCGCCCCCTTCATGGGCTTCCTGACAGGCCTGCTCATGGTCGCCGGGGTGATCGTCACGATCATGGCCGTTCAGATCGGATTCGGCGCGGTGATCTTGACGCGTGGCGGACGCCGTCGCGAGTGGTCCGCCCCTCTCGACGCCGATGCAGCGTGGGAAGCGGCGATGGATGTTGATGTGGAGATCGAAGTGGATCCCACGAACGATGACGAAGTGGTGAATGATGAGGAGGGGAGGGATGCGTAAGGCGCTCTTGCTGGCGGTCCTAGCTGCCACGGCAATGCCTGCCGGCGTGTATGGGCAGAATTGGCGGACGGTCACGAAGTCTCGGAAGATTGAGAACAACGATCCGGTGCGGGTTTTCGTCGACTATGGTTCGGGGCACTTCACCGTGAAGGCCTCCGACGAGGGCCAGCTCTATAGTATGAATCTTCGCTACGACGAGGATCGTTTCGAACCGGTGGCTGAGTTCAGTGGGACTCGGCTCGAACTTGGCGTTGAGTCGACGAGTAACGGCTGGAGCCGCCGCGGGCGCAACGAGTCGGGTCAGTTCGACCTGGAACTGGCCCGCGGGGTCCCGATGGACCTTGAGTTGAATTTCGGGGTGGTCCAGGCTGATCTCGACTTGGGGGGTCTAGCGCTCACCGATCTGGGTCTACGCACGGGAGCGTCTCAGACCACCATCGACGTGTCTGAGCCCAACCCCGAGGTCATGGAGAGGGCGCTCTTTGAGGTGGGTGCGGCTGAGTTCACGGCGCGACACCTCGGGAACCTCAACGCCGATCGGATCGAAGTGAACGCTGGCGTGGGCGAACTCACGCTATGGTTCAATGGGCGTTGGCAGAGGAATGCCAGTGTCTCGATCGACATGGGACTCGGTGCCCTCGAGCTGCGAATTCCTGAGAGCCTGGGCGTGAGGCTGGAAAAAGACAGCTTCCTGACTTCGCTCGACTCCGAAGGCATGGTGAAGCGTGGTGACGCCTATTATTCGTTGGACTGGGAAACTGCTGATCATCAAATATCCATCGACCTAGACGCAGCCTTTGGAAGCGTCAAGGTTGTGTGGGTCCGCTGACTAGATGTCCCAGACTCGTCGCAGCAACATCCTCTGCTAGGGGGAACCCATGATCGGAACCATCCTGACGTTCTTCGCCGTTGGCCTCATCACACTACTTGTGGCCGGCGTCGTGCTATCGATCGTGGGCACAATCTTCTCGCTGACGCTCGGACTCGCCGCATTTCTGCTCTTCAAGGTCGCCCCCATCGTCCTCGTGGGATGGATCGGGGTGAAAATCTTCTCGAAGTTCCGCGGTGACGATGGTCTGTCGACCTCTGACCGCAAGTGGTTGGAGGGGGAGTAAGCGGGTAGGCGGGCGGGGGGCGTCGTGGCCCCCGCTGCGCGAGGGCGCTCGACTCTGGCTTAGGGTTGCTGGCGTTCCCTTTAATTCTTTCGGGTCCTCCTCATTTTTCGTTCGCTCGCTCGGGGGCTACGCCCCCAGCCTCGCGCTGCGGGGGCCACGACACCTCCCGCCTATCCACGTTTTCCTTGGTGGCACGGGGCTTTTGTGGCTGGGGTGCCCAGGTGGGATGCTCCTAGGCCTCTTGGTACCAGAGCGGGCTGGGCTCCTTGGGTCGGTTTGCGCCCATGGAGGCTAGGAATGGCGGGGCAGGCTGTTCGTGTTGGGTTGGGAGGCCTCGCGGGCGTTTTGTCGCCGCGGCTCGAGGCGGTGCCTCGTCGCTCGCTGTACACTTGGCATGTGGGCAGAGCTCCCTTCGGTGTCAGGAAACCCATGCCCCACCGTACCCGCCCTACCGACGTTCCCTGACCCGGCCCACCGAACCCCCGTGCCCGCGCCACCGCGTTTGAAGGGGGCGGCGGTGGCGTGTCCTCCTGGCTAGGCTCGAGGCTACGCCTCGGAGCGAAGAGAACGAGCAATAGGACCCCCGGACAAGGTCAAATGGAAGCCCCCGAAACCCCAGCCAGAACGCAGCGCCCTAGCCGGGAGGACACGCCACCGTCGCCCCCTTACTCCACAGCGTCCAAGACATCCGCGACAGCGTGCATCACTGCAGTAATCGCCAACCCCGCAGCCGAATCAGGAGCCGACAGTACGGTGGGAACACCCTCATCTCCGGCTTTTCTCACGGCGGGATCAAGCGGAATCCGACCCAGAAACGACAGCTTCATTTCCTTGGCGAGGGTCTCCCCTCCGCCGGACCCAAATACGTCTACGATCTCGTCGCAGTGCGGGCACGCGAGGCCGCTCATGTTCTCTACGACGCCCAGGACACGCGTGTTGACGCGCTCGAACATCTTCACCCCACGGCGGACGTCTCCGGTGGAGACCTCTTGGGGCGTCGTCACCATGACGGCTCCATCCAAGTCGATGGTCTGAACCAGCGACAGCTGCGCGTCTCCGGTGCCCGGGGGCATGTCGACCACCATGAGGTCGAGCGTTCCCCAGTCCACCTGCTCAAGGAACTGCTTCAGGATTCCAGAGATCAGTGGGCCACGCATGATGGCTGGCTGCTCTTTGTCCAGGAGGAAGCCTAGGCTCATGAGCTTCACGCCATGGGCCTCGAGCGGCTCGATCATCTCCTTCCCCTTTTCGCCCGATACGCTGGGGCGCCGTTGCACACCGTACATGAGCGGGATGTTCGGCCCATAGATGTCGGCGTCCAAGAGTCCGACTGTCTTGCCGGACTTTGCGAACGCTGCGGCTAGGTTCGCGGCAACCATCGATTTGCCCACTCCACCCTTGCCGGAACTCACTGCGATGATCTGGCGCACCCCTGTGAGGATGCCAGGCTTCGGCGTCGGAGCGGGAACGGACCCAGGCTGGAGGCCTCCCTGCTTCCCCCCGCCGCCCGACGGCGCCATCTGCGGGAGTTGGACGTTGACCTTGACCTCGGCCACTCCATCTACGGCCTCCGCTGCCGCCCGTGCGTCCCTGAGGAGGTCGCTCGGATCATCTGGTTTCAACATGAACTGGAATCGAACGACGCCGTCGTCGCCCGCAACCAGGTTTTGAACGTGCCCGGAGGTGATGACGTCCTTCCCTGTCTTGGGATGCTTAATACGGGACAGGGCGGACATCACGGAACGGCGCAATTCGTCTTCAGTCATTTGTGATTCACGTGGGCGGCGATGTGAGGATCATCTAGACAAAGAATTAACCGGAGACCGCTGTCAACCGGCAAGAAACATATGTTTTCTGGGTTACGATGCGCTGCATGTCCTTCGGGCATAACCAACAACATCTCCCGGGACACACTCTTCATGATGAGCCACGCACCCGGCAACAAGGGGCGGAAAAGGGGAAAAAAGTACGGAACACTGGAGACGTCGGTCAACCCGAACCCCTTATCGTAGGCCGCCTATCAAGATACATGATCATTGATCTATTTTCGACAACCCTTGATTCTCGATTTGATTACTAGGTCAGGTGGACTCGATACGTGCGATGGTTGGCGACGGTACACACCTTGCAGGTATTTTCAGGCTTAACGGAGCAATTCGACCCTGAGGCGCATGACAAACGAGCTGATTCAGACCCCGGACATCGATCCGGATCCGGACAACTTCGGGGGCACCCCCCATTTGTCCGACTACTGGTTGGTGGTCACGCGACGTTTGTAGTTGGTCCTCATAATTTTCACGGTTACGACCGCATCGTCGATCTGGGCCATTTCTCAACAACAGACGTTCTACTCCTCCGCGATGTCCCTGCAGGTAAACGACCCGTCCGCGCGCCAGGCCGGTCTCGTGAATATGCTCAACATGGAGGGGATGAACTTCTTCGTGGACCCGATTCAGTCTGAAATCCAGGTCCTCAACTCAAGCGCGATTCGCGAACAGGTCGTTGACTCGGTCGGGCTCCGCCTTACCCGGATGGACGGCGGTCCTCGTTCTGATCTCGTGCGCTACATTTCTGTTCATCCGGACATGCCCGACGGTTTCTACCGCTTGGTTTACAACTCAGACGGCTCCCGCGCCCAGTTGAACACGCCTGACGGAACTACGCTGGCCGAGACGACGGCCGGTACGACACTGGATGCTGGCCTGTTGAGCTTCGTCCTCCAGAAGGTCGACGATGAAGCCCCGAGAGCCTATGACCTGGAAATCATCCCGGGGCGCTCGGCGGCAAGCGAGATTTCTTTGGCCGCAGAGCCCCGGATCGATACAAACATCGTTGACATCAGTCTGGTCCAGAGCGACCAGTGGCTCACGTCTCGGATCCCCCGGCTTCGTCGTCTTGAGCACGCCGCAGAGGGCGCCGACCAACTTGCAGGGCGAGGGGTTCCTTTAGTCGTGGCGATGGACCCGCTTGATCCAGCCGCGGAGGCTTATCGAAATCTCCGTATGAACCTGATGTCCATGAGTTCCGACGAAGAACCCATCCGGACCGTTCTTTTCTCAAGTCCTGGGCCGTCCGAGGGTAAGTCGACGACCGCAGTGAACTTCGCGGTAATGCTCGCTCAGCAGGGGCAGCGCGTATTGCTTAGCGACTCCGACTTGCGGCGTCCTTCCCTGCACCGCGCCCTTGATCTCCTGCGCGAGCCGGGCCTGACCAACCTCCTTAATCGGAGATGCAGAACCCCGCGAGACCGTTCGGCCGAACGTGCTTCCTAATTTGGACTTCCTGCCTTCGGGGCCGTTCCCGCCTAATCCCTCAGAATTGTTGAACTCCAAGGCGATGATCCGAATCATTGAGGAATTCGAGGGGCGTTACGATCATGTGATCATCGACTCGCCGCCTGTGCTTGCGGTGACCGACGCGGCGATCTTGGCAGTGCACACCGACGGAGCGGTTGTTGTTCTGCGTTCGGGTGAAACTGAGCAACGGGCAGCCGAACGGGCCGTCGACCAGCTGCGAAGGCTCGGGGTACGCGTCTTCGGCGCCGTACTTAACGAGGTTTCTGCCGCGAGCCCGGACGAGAGCTACTACCTCCAGTACTACTACGCGTATACGCCGACCGGCACGCCGGTCCAAAGCGGGTGGCAGCGGTTGCGTGAGGGTGTGAGCAAGGTAAGATTCTTCGGGTGAGTTGACAGTAAGGTCGATTCTAGGTGGCGGGAGAAGGATCTTGTTCCTCCGCCATTTTTTGAAAACATGCCCTCCCGTTCACCTGCTACCCCGCCTCTGCATTATGAACGGCATTGCTTCGATTCCGACGCCCATCAACGAATCTGTCCTCAGCTACGCTCCTGGAACCAGTGAGCGGGCGGCCCTAAAATCCGAGCTTCAGCGCCAGTCGCAAATGGTCGTTGACATTCCTCTGATCATTGGAGGCGAGGAGATCCGAACCGGCGACACGTTTGACGTCGTCATGCCCCACGCGCACAGCCACGTCATCGCTCGCGCTCACCGGGCCGGCCCAGAAGAAATCCAGCGGGCGGTCGAGGCCGCCGCCACGGCTCACCACGACTGGTCCACCATGCCGTGGGAGGACCGAGCCGCGATCTTTCTCAAGGCAGCGGATCTCCTCGCGGGCCCGTGGCGCCAAGTGCTGAACGCCTCCACCATGCTCGGGCAGAGCAAGACCGCCTACCAGGCCGAGATCGACGCCGCATGTGAGATCATCGACTTCTTCCGCTTCGGTGCGCACTTCACGCAGCAGATCTACGGCATTCAGCCTTTGCCGGCACCGGGCGTGTGGAATCGATCGGAATACAGGGCGCTGGAAGGGTTTGTTTACGCCATTTCGCCGTTCAATTTCACCGCGATCGGCGCGAACCTGGCTGGGACCCCCGCCATGCTGGGCAACACGGTTGTGTGGAAACCAGCGCACTCCGCGATGCTCTCGAACTACTACGTCATGAAGTTGTTCGAGGCGGCGGGAATGCCCCCAGGCGTGATCAATTTCGTGTCTGGCGATGCTCCCCAGATCACGGACATACTGTTGTCTCGGTCGGACTTCACCGGAATCCACTTTACAGGGTCGACCGGCGTATTCAATAGCTTCTGGAAGAAGATCGGCGCGAACATGAGCACGTATAAGTCGTACCCGCGCATCGTGGGTGAGACCGGTGGTAAGAACTTCATTATCGCCCACCCTGATTCGGACTGGCACGCCGTGAAGACCGCGATCGTCCGCGGTGCCTTCGAGTATCAGGGGCAGAAGTGCAGCGCTGCATCGAGAGCCTATATTTCGGCAAGTATGTGGGCGGAGCTTGAGGGCCCTCTCGTAGAGGAAGTCGGCTCGCTCACGATGGGCGACCCACGCGATTTCACGAACTTCGTGTCCGCCGTAATCGATCAGAAAGCCTACGACAGCATCAAATCGTACATCGATGCGGCGCAGGCGTCTGACGACGCAGACGTGCTCGTCGGGGGGGAGTGTGACGACTCGGAGGGCTGGTTCGTTCGACCCACCCTCATACGGGCGAACAAGCCAGACTACATCTCGATGTGTGACGAAATTTTTGGTCCGGTGCTGACGATCTTTGTCTATGACGACGCAGATTGGGCGGAAACGCTCACCCTCGTGGACCAGACGTCGCCGTATGCGCTCACCGGCGCGGTTTTCGCACGTGACCGAAATGTCATTAGGGAAGCCATGGATGCGCTGCGCAACGCGGCAGGCAACTTCTACATCAACGACCGGCCCACCGGTGCTGTCCTTGGACAGCAGCCCTTCGGCGGCGCGCGTGGCTCAGGAACGAACGACAAAGCCGGTTCAATGCTGAACCTGCTGAGATGGGTCAGTGCGCGGTCTATCAAGGAGACTTTCGTCTCGGACACGGACTACACCTATCCGTTCATGGACGAGAAGTAGCAGACGGGGCAGCCCCTTAGAGGCTCTCCAAAGCTCCTTCGAAGTCAGCCCTTAGGTCCTCGACGTCTTCGATTCCGACACTGATTCGGACGAAGCCGTCGGGGATTCCGAGCGCATCGCGTTCGCCGTTGCTCAGAGACAGGTGCGATGTGAATCGAGGCTGCGATATCAGCGTCTCGACACCCCCCAGGCTCGGCGCGGCGCATGCGATCTTGAGGCCAGCCATAAAGCGGTCGGCAGCCTCACCCCCGCCAGCAAGAACAATGCTGATCATGCCGCCGAAGCCCGACATGAGTTCGGCGGCCACGCGGTGATCCGGGTGACTCGGTAGTCCCGGATAGATGGTCTGCTGCACCTCGGGCCGGGTCGTGAACCACTCGGCCAATTCCATCGCGTTCGTGTTGTGGCGAGCCATTCTCGCGTCCAGCGACCGAATGCCCCGGTCCAGAAGCCACGCGGTGTTGGGGTCCAACGATGGTCCGTACAACCTGGACAGCCGCGTGACCTCCTCGATCAAGTCAGCCTTCCCGGCTACCGCCCCGGCGATCAGATCTGAGTGCCCGCCTAGGTACTTGGTCGCGCTATGAATCACGACGTCAATGCCAACTTCAATCCCGCGAAAGTTCACAGGAGAGGCGAATGTCGCGTCGCACGTCAGCGGGATCCCGACCTCCTTCGCAAGCGCGGCGACCGGCCGGGGATCAAAAAAACGGAGTGACGGATTCGTAGGGAGCTCGATATGAATGAGCTTTGTGTTCGTCCGTAGCGCGCGTCTGAAGGCCCCTTCCTCTCCCGGATTGACGAACGTTGTCTCGATTCCACGTCGGGGAAACTCATCCCGGAGGAGGGCGAGGGTGGCGCCGTAGATGTAGGACGACGCCACGATGTGATCTCCAGCCTGCGCCAACGCCAGGAACGTCATTGCGGTAGCACCCATGCCGCTCGCCAACGCAACAGCTGCCTCCGTCCCTTCGAGCGCGGCGATCTTTTGGCTCACTTCCAGCTGATTCGGATTGTTCCCGCACCGACTGTAGAGAAGCTCACCATCTGCCGGGCTCGCCCAGTGGAAGGTGGCGCTTTGGACAATGGGTGGAACGACGGGATCTCCCGGACGGCGGGCGTGCCCTCGTCCGTGGATTCCGACGGTCGCGGGGCGGTGCTTTCCCTTGGGCGATTCAGACATTTGCGCCTTCCGAACAGTTAGAGGAGGTGTCGCACGAGCCGACTCAGGGCGTGGTACCGTCCGGAGATGGGACTACGGAACGCCACGCGTCGATCCACGAGACGATTGAGCGCAGCGCGTTGCTCATCTTCGGGGAACAGCGATTCGACATCGTCCTTGCCAATGAGCCCTCGTTCCTCGAGTCGCAGCCACGCCCGCTGCTCAAGGTCGTCGGGTGCACCGAGCAGTTCAAAAACGGCGGTATCCGTCTCGGCCACGGCCACGAGTCCCTGTCGTTCCAATACGACCTGAATCTGATCACGGTGAGGCTCATGGACGCCACAGAAGACGAAAAAGGCTTCTTGCGCATCGACCTCCAGGTACCGTTGCAAGAGTTTGGCGACAACCTCGTCTGCGCACGAGAAATCCAAAATCGTGACTTCCGAAAGGTCGATGAGCGACAACGATCGCGAGCCCGCACCCAGCAACTGAGTCTCTATCGCCATACGCACGGCGCGGCCCGTAGGCCGCGTCACCAGGTGCGAATACAGGGACGTAACCGTCTTCTTTACGAGTGAACCCACGTCGATCGCGATTGGATCGAGCGGTACGTCCGTCATGTCTTCGCCGGCAAGATGATGCTGATCTGCGACCCCGGGAATGGCTCCAAACCATCCACGAGTGGAGGTGTGTCGTCCCACTCCGGTACCTGGCCGATCCGCGCAGTACCGCTCCGGATCGTGATGGCTCCGTTCCAGCGCTGAACCTGTCTGCGAATCTGCTGAATTCCCTGTCCTCGGCCCGAATCAGGAAAGCGGGTCAATCCGTGGAGGAAAGCAGCTTCGAGCGCCGTCGTGTCCGCCCAACGGTCCGCGTAGCGAGCAGCATGCTCATCATTGAGCGACCCGCGGAATCCACGCCCGCTATCCATGACCGATATGACCACCACGAAGCGCCCGAGTCGTTTGGACCAATTATAGGCCTGCGCAGCCACAAACCCGGGTGCCTCGGCATGCTCAATGATGTTCTGGCACACCTCCGAGAGAATGACTGAGAACTGGACTACCGCCGATGCGGGATATCCGAGTTTGGACGCCAACACGGTCCCTGCTTGGGCCTGCACGCGATCGACCACCGCATGCACGTCCACGTTCGCCCGGATGGGAGTGATTTCGAGCAAGACATCGGACGGCCCACTTCCCCTGCGCGGCGCACGATCGTCGTACTCAAAGATCTCCTGCGCCTCTCGAAAGAACCCCATCCGGCTCAGATAGCCTAAGACATCCACATTTTCTGGGAGTTCTAGACGCGGCATCACTCCAGATCGACTCTGGACGACGGACCCTGCCAGCAACAGGCCCACCATGCCGTTAGGATCGACCCACCTCAAGTGGCGCGCGTCAAACAGAAGGCGTCCTTCGGCCGCGACATGTGTCGCGTCGAGGAGTTCATCGACGGTGAGGTGATCAAGAGAGGTCGGGACAGAAAGAACGTTCACCTACGCTCCTCCACTTGTGAGAGCTTGCCAGCGAGATGACGAGAAAGACCTCGCGCGCCCTTATGCTCCACGTTACGACCGGCCAAGCGATTCCCGTGGCCCATCGCTTCCTCCAGATCGTCACCCGCCAAGAGGCGGGCGAATGCAGTGGCTCCCCAGACGTCCCCACAACCTGTCGGGTCGCCGGTTCGCGGAAGGTCAGTGAGGCCAATTTTACCGGTGTGCGCGCCGGCGGACACCGCGAGGCGTCCGTCCTGCCTCCAACTGAAGGGGTCCGCGGAAAAATCAGAGCAGGACAAGTAGGCCGCACCCCGCCAGCCCAAGGTCACCATGATGAGGCGCAAGTCGGGCCCAATGGCCTCAGAAGCGAGTTGCCAGGAATCTCCGTCCGCTCCAAGAAGCTTGAACTCATCCTCATTCATTTGGACGGCGTCGAAGCAACGCAACCAGGCCTGCCAAGCGTCCAGCGTGCGAGGAACGCGCAAGCCATGCTGCGTCATGTGCAAGAAAAGCGAGTGGAGATCTGCGTACGTAGGGCGCCGATAACCGACCCGCAAGGCCTGAGCGGTTTCCAACTCCATCTCGAATCCAGAAATGAAGTTCACATAAAGCGCGTCGCACATCTCGACTATCGGTGCGAGTTCTGGCCACGTCCACGGCGGAACGCCTCCGGTGAGACGCTCGAAGCGTCTCGCCTCGCTCTCGTATCTAAGCTCGACCCGGTTGTGTGCATCCGGAACGATCACGACCGCCGAGTCATCCACGCCGGGGATTTCACGAAGAAAACGGTACGCTTCCTCAGCAAGGTCTCGCCCGACCTTCATGATCGGGAGGATTCGCCACCCCGCCGGTATCGCGGCGCTGAGTGCTCCGAGGGCGTATCCGACGCCGCCCCACTCCTCGAAGGGCTCAGAACGCTCATCTCTGTCGATAATCCGGTCCCATACCAATGTGCCGACGACACCGAGGGTCTTTTCCATCATGTGAGATGCTCCGCGACGAAGATCCCAGCCGCCCCGACGACCCCAGCGGTCTCTGGCAACGCACCAGGCACGATCCGGCACGCCTCCACAGCAGATGGAAACGCCCGCCGTCGCACCTCGGACCGGAGCGGCCCAAAGAGGTGATCCCCCGCTCGTGTCACCCCTCCCACCACCACCACGACCTCCGGGTTCAACAAGTTGACCGCGTTGGCGATGCCCGCACCGAGGATCTTCGCCGTCTCGTTCATGACTTCATGCGCGTACTTGTCCCCGAGTACCAGCGCCTCATAGACGGTGAGCGCCGTGATCAAGGTCAAATCTCCGCCCACCAACTCGGCAAGTACCGATTCATAACCGGCGGCAACACCCTCACGCGCCCGAGCGGCGATGTTCGGGCCAGACGCATAAGCCTCCAAGCACCCGTAATTGCCGCACGCGCATCGGCGCCCCGTGAAATCGATGGTCGTATGACCCAATTCCCCCGCGCTCCCCGATGCCCCACGAACGAGGCGGCCGTCTACGATCATCCCGCCCCCGATCCCGGTGCCCAGGGTGACGCCGACGAGGTTCTGCACGCCGCGGCCAGCTCCCTGCCACCACTCTCCGTACGTCGCGCAATTCGCGTCGTTGTCCAGGCTGGCGGGAAGGTTCAGGCCGTCAGCAATGCGCTTTCGGATTGGATAATTCGCCCACCCAAGATTGGGCGTGGCGATCACCACGCCGGCGTCGAGGTCCAGAGGGCCTGGGCAGCCGATCCCTACGCCGGCGATGTCCGCGCGGGTCGCACTGTGCCGCTCCAAGACCTCGGCAATCGCGTCCTCGGACAAACGCACGATGTCAACGACGGCCGCATCGGCTCCTCGCTCCGACTGGGTAGCCCGCGAGCGAACCCCCTCGGCGGGCCCTCCATCTACTGGAACAAGACCGACGACGAGGTTCGTGCCACCGATGTCGACACCCACAACCCACCGGGTCATCGTTCTATGCTCCCTTCTGGACCGCTTGGTCGCGGCCGAGAGCAATCAATGGATTCCAGGACGGTCATGGGGAGAACGTCGCAGAGCGAGGGCGCCCTCGCTAGAAGGGTGTCGAAGAAACGCAGCGAACCGGGTCATGAATACCCAAGATGTGAGCAGACGCGCCTCGGAGCGCCGAATCCAGATCAATCATCACCCAAGTTAAGCACGGCCAGAAATGCTTCTTGGGGGATATCCACGGTCCCGACCTGTTTCATGCGTTTCTTCCCGGCCTTCTGCTTCTCCAGCAGCTTCCGTTTCCGAGAGATATCGCCTCCGTAGCACTTCGCCGTGACGTTCTTTCTCAGCGCCTTCACGTTGGTCCTCGCCACCACGTCGTTACCGATTGCCGCCTGAAGTGCGACCGCGAACTGTTGTTGCGGGATAAGCTCCTTGAGCTTCCTCACGAGATCTCGGCCATGGCTATGCGCTTTGTCCGCATGGATAATGACGCTGAAGGCGTCCACCGGATCACCATTCACGAGGACATCGAGGCGGACCAACTTGCCGGGGCGCATTTCGATGAACTCGTAGTCCAGCGCCGCATACCCTCGCGTACAACTCTTCAGACGGTCATAGAAGTCCAGGACGATCTCTGACAGCGGCAGTTCAAAGTCGAGCTCTACGCGTTTCGGATCTAGGTAGCTCATGCCCCTGAAGATGCCCCGTCGCTCATGACAGAGCTTTTGAACATTACCGATGTATTCCGCGGGACAGAGGATATGGGCACGAACGATCGGCTCTAAAACCGATGTGATTCGGACCGGGTCTGGAAGCGCGGTGGGGCTCTCAACATCGCACTCAGAGCCGTCCGTCAGCTTGACGTGGTACTTCACGTTGGGAACAGTCGTGATCAGGTCAACGCCAAACTCTCGATCGAGTCGCTCCTGGATGATCTCCATGTGCAGCAGACCGAGAAAGCCGCAACGGAATCCAAAACCAAGCGCGATCGACGTCTCGGGCACGTACTGCAGGCTGGCGTCGTTGAGTCGCAGACGCTCAAGCGCGTCTCTCAGATCCTCATAGTCATCAGTATCCGTGGGATACAACCCAGCGAACACCATGGGACGCACTTCTTGGTAGCCGGCCAGAAGCCCAGTCGCCCGATTGTTCGCATCTAGGATCGTGTCGCCCACACGTGTGTGCGACACCTCCTTGATCGCCGCAACCATATACCCGACCTCTCCGGGCCCGAGCTCCGGGAGCGGAATTCGCCCGAGGCGCAGGCACCCGACTTCGGTGACCTCGTATTTCGCCTCGACATTCCCGAAGGTGATGCTCATGCCCGCCCGCAGCGTCCCGTCCATAACCCGGATCGTGGGAACAGCGCCCAGGTACTTGTCATAATAAGAGTCGAAGATCAGCGCACGCAGCGGCGCCTTCGGGTCACCCTTCGGGGGAGGCACTCGATCGACCACCGCGTCCAGAATGGCCTCGATGCCGATTCCTTCCTTGGCGCTGGCCAGGAGAATCGAGTCGGGCTCCACACCCAGAAGGTCGACGACCTCATCTCGACGGCGTTCAGGCTCGGCCCCCGGTAGATCGATTTTATTGATCACCGGGATGATCTCGAGATTGGCGTCGAGGGCGAGGAAGAGGTTCGACAGGGTCTGAGCCTGGATTCCCTGTGTAGCATCGACGATCAGGAGCGCGCCCTCGCAGGCCGCCAGGGAGCGTGACACCTCGTAGGTGAAGTCCACATGCCCCGGGGTATCGATCAAGTTGAACTCGTACTGCTGTCCATCCTTACCCTTATGGGCCATGCGCACGGCGTGCAGCTTGATTGTGATGCCGCGCTCCCGCTCAAGCTCATTGTCGTCGAGCACCTGAGCGCGCATCTGGCGCTGATCCAACGTCCCGGTCCCCTCGAGAAGGCGATCAGCCAGCGTCGACTTACCGTGGTCGATGTGCGCCACGATACAGAAATTTCGAATGCGGTCGGTGTCCACGGGGCGTCGGCGGGTCTAGGCGGTTGGGCAGAGCGAGGTCAAAGCTAATCGAGCCAGAAACGCTCCCGAAGGCCCGCTGCTGTAGGATTCCATTGGCGTGTCGCGCTCACACCGGGGTCCCGCCCCAGAAGTTCGTTCACAGTCGACCACCTAAGCACAAAGGTCCCGGGGCCCAAATGGGGTCGGCGCCTCCTGTGCCCGGTGGTCTGCTGGGTCAACCGCCACCACCCCGCCGCCGCGGTGTGGGTCTCGGGCGCACGGTCGGGCGAGGCGGAGGAGACGACCGTGCGGTGGGCCGGCTCGCCGCCGGCGGAGCCCTACGCGTCGGCGGTTTGGCAGACCGAGTCGCAGGCACGGATGATGTGGTCGGGCGACTTCTGGTCACCTCGGGCCTGCGGCCCGTCGGCGCGGCTCTCTGTGGGGGACTCACCCCCCTCGTGCGCGGGGCCGCCGACCTCGAAGGTACGGTCACCCGCGTGGACGACCCGTTTCCGGTCGAAGGCCTCACGGTTGTTGGCCTGGAGGTTATTGGGCGCGCTGAGTTGGCGCGACCAGCCTGGTTCGGCACTGAGCTCTGGTTTCCACCGACCCTTACGGCCGTGCCCAGGCGCCTGAGGAGCGATGGACGAGAGACCGCGGCCCGTCCCGCCGCCGCGGGCGGCGTTGTCGTCCGGCGTGTGTCAGGGGTGGTCGTCCGGGGGGTACCGCTGCGCGGGTCCAACTGGGTCGGCCGAGCCGCAGGCGTTCGCTGGCCGGGCTCCTCATTGGGGCGTCGGGACGTCGACGACGTTGGAGCCTGCTTGGAGGCCGCACTCGCACGGCGCGGTGCCATGGCCGGCACGACCTGCTCGGCGGTGCCACTCCGACGTCGCGATGCCGTGGGCG
>ERZ890510.177-NODE-177-length-54215-cov-7.695735_pt1 | contig 54215 bp, 55 predicted proteins | sample MGYA00521265_ERZ890510 | MGnify/ENA primary metagenome ERZ890510 (study PRJEB32303, sample SAMEA104408624) | aquatic metagenome | biome: Brackish water; feature: Chemocline; material: water | place: Baltic Sea | collected 2014-10-26T21:54:00 | depth 110 m ... | reverse complement strand
AAAACAAGGCTTGTCTCAGATTTGTGGACACCGTTCCGGACACCACGCGTTACATCCAGGCGTCCACGATTGTCGGGCGAAAAGCCCGTCGTTATTGGCTTTCCGGCGTGCGGGGAGCCGAAATTCGGCCGGGGTTCTGGGCTGGACTACCACGGTTGGGCCCGGCATCAGCCGGCGTCAGCCCAGCGCCCCCGTGGCGCGGAGCGCCGCGATTTCGGCGGTGCCATACCCCAGCTCGCCCAGCACCTCGTCGGTGTGCTGGCCGTGGCCGGGGCCGGGTCCGGGCGCCACCGGCTCGGGCGCGAAGGACAGCCGGATCGGCGCCGAGATGGTGCGTGGCATCTCCTCGATCGTGCTCGGCACCACGGCGCCGTTGGCCACTGCCTGCTCGTCATGCGGCACGTCGCGCATGACGCCCAGCAGGCCGAAGGTGATGCCGTGGTGGCGCAGCCTGAGGCGCCAGTGCAGCCAGGGATGGGCGGCGAATACCGGATCGAGGATCGCCGCCAGCTCCGGGGCGTGGGCGCGGCGTTGCTCGGTCGTCTGGAAGCGCGGATCGTCCATCAGGTCGGGCCGCTCGATCGCCTGGCAGAGTTCGGGCCACAACTTGTCCTCGCGCACGATGGTGAGCTGGATCCAGCGGTGGTCGGAGGTGCGGTACTGGTTGGCGAGCGCGCTCCTTGGCTGGGTGCGCGGCGGCCTGGGTGCCACATAGGCGCCGAGCAGGGCGCCCTGCGCCAGCATGGCGTTCGACCACAGGCCGCCGGCGTGCAGCGATGTCGTCACTTCGCTGCCCTGGCCGGTGCGCTCGCGATGGAGCAGCGCCATGGTGATGGCGGCGAACAGGTTCATGCCGGCCATCTGGTCGCCCTGTGCCGGCAACGAGAAGGCCGGCGGTCCCTCGGCGTAGGAGAGCGCATCGAGCAGGCCGGAGCGGGCGAAGAAGGCGGTTGAGTCGAAGCCCGGCTGGTCGGCATCGGGGCCCTGTTCGCCATAGCCTGTCATCGAGGCGTAGATCAGCCGCGGGTTGAGCGCGGCCACGTCGGCGTAGCGCATGCGCAGGCGCTCGCGGACCTTCAGCGGGAAGTTCACCACCATCACATCGGCGGTCCGGGCCAGCCGGTCGAACGCCGCGCGGCCGCCATCGCTCTTGAGGTCGAGCACGATCGCCCGCTTGTTGCGGTTGGTGAGATGCCAGCAGAAATTCACCGGATGTTGCGGGATCGAATGCGCCTGGCCGAGCTTGCGCTGTGGGTCACCCTCGCCCGGCGGTTCGATCTTGATCACCTCGGCGCCATAGTCGCCCATCACCGTGGTCGCCACCGGCGCGGCGATGAAACTGGCAAGATCGAGAACCCGCAGACCCTTCAGCGGCAATTGCCCGCGCATTGATGTTTTCCTTTCGACCACGTACATCGCACCCTACTCTCGATAGGCGCCTTGAGGTCAATGACCGATACCCGTCGAAATCTTTGGCTCGCCTCGGGCCTGCTGGCCGTGCTGGCGATCGGCGTTTCTGTGTTGCCGTCGGCGCTGTGGGCGTGCGGCCTGGCGGCGCTCCTCGCCCTGGCGGGCGTCGTTCTGTTGCGCGGCAATCGTTGGCGGGCCGGGGCACTGCTGATGTCGGCGCTCGCCGTCAGTCTGGCATTGCTCGATGCCGTCGCGGGATTCCTGTCGCCCGTGCCGATGGGGCACGGTCTGGTGAAGGCGACCGATCCCAAATGGTGGCCGCCACCCGATCCGGTGCTGGGTTTCCGGCCGCGGCCGAACTCCGAGGTGGTTGCCACAGCGGCCTTCGGGGCGGACCAAATCTATCGCCACACCTATCATTTCGACGACACCGCCGCGCGGGTCACGCTGGCTGGTCCGGCGGGCGCCGACACCTACCTGTTCCTGGGCGATTCCTTCATCTTCGGCCAGGGACTTCCCGACGATCAGAGTCTGGCGTCGCAGTTCGCCAAGGCCAACGACCTCAAGGTGCGCGCGATCAATCTCGGCGTGCCGGGCTACGGACCCAATCATCTCGTGCGTGCGCTCGAGGCGGGCCTGCTCGATCGCTATGCCGGCCAGCACGTCAAGGCGGTGGTGAGCTGGATCATTCCGGCGCATCTGGCACGGGTGACGGGCGATGGGTCCTGGCTGGGCTCGTCGCCGCGCTATGTCCTCGAAGACGGCACGCTGCGCCACACCGGGTCGTTCAACGAGTACCGCTGGACCCATCCGCTTGCCGGGCTGAAATATCTGCTGGGCGAGCAGTTCGTGTTCGTCGACGCGATCGGCATGCGCCAGAAGCAGGAGGCGCAGGCCGACCTGTTCGTCGCCCTCATGACGCGGCTGCAGACGCTGGTCCGCGAAAAGTTCAACGCCCCTCTGGTCGTCATTTATTCGTGGCCCGACAATCTGCAGACGCGCGGCTACGGTCCCGCGCCGCAGTTTCTGATCTCCGTCCTAGACCGGTTGCGCGAGGCCGGCATTCCGCTGCTGTCGGTCGACAATCTGACAGCCGGCGTCCACGTCTCGCGCCTTCTCATTCCGCATGACGGCCATCCCACCGCCTTCACCCACGAGCTCATCGCCGAAGAACTGAAACGGCGTCTGAACCGTCCCTGACGCTCCCTTTCAATTGACGCCCTGACGAGCCATATGGCGCCCATGCGTGCACTCAATCGGCCGAAACCGACGGTTGAAGTCGAGCGGCGGCCCGACGGCACGCTTGTGCTATCGGCCGGTCGCGCGTTGCCGACCGGGCTGCCGCTGGTCATCGACCAGCTCCGGCAAGCCGCCGAACGCCGTGCCGACGTCACGTTTCTTGCCGAGCGCCGCGGTTCGGACAGGGCCTGGCGGCATCTCAGCTATGCCGAGGCGTGGGCCAGGACGGGCGCCGTTGCGTCGTGGCTGATCGCCGAGGGTTACGGTCCGGGCAGCCGGTCAGTGGCGATTCTGTCGGACAACAGCCTGGAGAATGCGCTCTTTCTCTTCGGCGCACTGCGGGCCGGTGCGCTGGTGGCGCCCTTGTCGCCCAACTATTCGCTGTCGGGAGATTTCACGCGTCTCGATCATGCGCTCGGCGTCGTCGAGCCGGGCCTGGTGTTTGCCCAGGACTCGGCTGCCTACGGCGACGCCCTCGATCGTGCTGCAGCCGGTGGCGCAAGGCTCGTCACCGTAGATGGAAAGCGCGGACAGGCATTCGCCGCGCTTGCCGCCTGCCCGGTCGACGCCGCGGTCGCCGAGCGCCGCCAGCACATCACAACCGATACGCCGGCCAAGATCCTGTTCACGTCGGGCTCGACCGGCCTGCCCAAGGGCGTGCTCAATACCCATGGCAATCTCGCAGCGGCGTCGGAAATGGTCCGGGCGGTCGGCGAGCCGCTCGACGATCAGCGCGCGGCCGTCTCACTTGATTGGCTGCCCTGGCATCACACCTGGGGCGGCAATGCCAATCTCAACGGCATCATCCGGGTTGCAGGCTCTCTCTATATAGACGGCGGCCGGCCGGTGCCGGGCCGCTTCCAGGAAACGATCGAAAATCTGCGCGAACTCTCGCCGTCGCGTTTCAGCACCGTGCCGGCGGCCTACCCGCTGCTGCTGGAGGCGCTCGAGCGCGACGAGGATCTGCGCGCCAAATTCTTCAGGAACCTGCGCGGCCTTGGCTACGGCGGTGCCTTGCTGCCGCAGGAGAGCTTCGACCGGCTGCAGGGTCTCGCCATCGGCCAGCTCGGCGAGCGCCTGCCGTTCGGCTGCGGCTGGGGCATGACCGAGACGACCAGCGTCGGCCTGATGGTCTATTGGAACGTCGATCGCGCCGGCCTGCTCGGTCTGCCGCCGCCCGGCGCGCTGGCCAAGCTGGTGCCGGCGGGTGATCGCTACGAGTTGCGGGTCAAGGGCCCGCACGTCATGGCAGGCTACCACAAGCGCCCCGACGCCGATCGCGAGGCCTTCGACGAGGATGGATTCTTCCGCACCGGCGATGCCGCGCGCTGGATCGACGAGGACAATCCCGCCGCCGGCATTGCGTTTGCCGGCCGGTTGTCGGAGGAATTCAAGCTTGCTTCGGGCACATGGGTGCGCGCCACGACCTTGCGCACGCAGCTGATCGACGCCCTCCAACCCTATGTGCGCGACCTCGTCATCGCGGCCCCTGACCGGCCGTGGCTGGGTGCCCTGGCATGGCTCGATGCGACAGCCTGCGCCGAGGCGGGGGGCTCCGAAGCGTGGCGGCCGGCGCTCGCGCGGCTGCTCGCTGCGTTCAACGGCAGGCCCGGCGGCTCCAGCACCCGCGTGCTGAGGCTGCTCCCACTCGAAGAGCCGCCCTCGGTGGCCGACGGCGAAGTGACCGACAAGCGCTCGATCAACGCGCGACGCGTACTGGAACGACGGGGAGCCGACGTGGCGAAACTCTACGTCGAGCCGATCGATCCGGCCCTGATCGTCGCAGGAGGAACCGCCTGATCCGCAGCGCTCGGCCCGCACCTGCTTTGACAGGTTGTCGGCGCCGTCGGCTGATGGTTGAAATACAACTTATACGAGATTTACTTGATATAGATGCGTCTCTATGATTGTTCTCCACGATCAGGAGAACGACATGCAGGCGAAGGTAAGGACCGTGGCTTTCCAGGGCGTCGATGTCCTGCCGGTCGATGTGCAGGTGATGATCGCGCCGGGCACCATCGCCTTCGCCATGGTTGGCCTCGCGGACAAGGCGGTCGGTGAAAGCCGCGAACGGGTGCGGGCGGCGTTGCGGGCGCTGGGCCTTGCCCTGCCGCCGCAGCGCATCACGGTCAATCTCTCGCCGGCCGACCTCGCCAAGGAGGGCAGCCACTACGACTTGCCGATCGCGCTCGCGCTTCTGGCCGCCATGGGCGTGCTCACGCGGGAGTGTCTGGAAGACTTCGTCGTGTTGGGTGAACTGGCGCTCGATGGCTCGCTCAGTCGCGTGCCCGGCGTGCTGCCGGCGGCAATTGCCGCCGTCGCATCCGGGCGCGGTCTGATTTGCCCCGCAGTATGCGGCGGCGAGGCGGCGTGGGGTGGGTTCGAGTCCCAGGACACCGACCGGTCCGCCATCGTTGCCGCGCCGTCGTTGCTTGCGCTGATCAATCACCTGCGCGGCCAGCAGACCTTGCCGACGCCTGAAGCGCTGATCGCCGATGACCGCACCACCTATCCTGACCTTGCCGAGATCAAGGGCCAGGAAAGCGCCAAGCGCGTGCTCGAAGTGGCGGCGGCCGGCGGCCACAATCTGTTGATGATCGGCCCGCCGGGCTCGGGCAAGTCGATGCTGGCCGCGCGTCTGGCCGGCCTGCTGCCGCCGCTCGAACCCGACGAGGCTCTGGAAGCCTCGATGGTGCGCTCGCTGGCCGGCGACCTCACTGAAGGCAAGCTTAGCCGCCGCCGCAACTTTCGCGACCCGCACCACTCCGCCACGCTGCAGGCCCTGATCGGTGGCGGCCAACGTGTCCGGCCGGGCGAGGTTTCGCTCGCCCACCATGGTGTGCTGTTCCTCGACGAACTGCCGGAATTCAGCCGCGCCACGCTGGAAGCGCTGCGCCAGCCGCTGGAGTCGGGCCGCGTGACGGTGGCGCGCGCCAATGCCCACGTCACCTATCCGGCCCGCTTTCAGTTGGTGGCGGCAATGAACCCCTGCCGCTGCGGCCATCTGATGGAACCCGGCCGGGCTTGTGGCCGGGCCCCGCGTTGTGGCGTTGACTATCAGGGCAAGCTCTCGGGCCCGCTGCTCGACCGCATCGATCTGTGCATCGATGTGCCGCCGGTCGGCGCCGCCGATCTCGCACTGCCGCCGCCGGCCGAGACCTCCGCCGATGTCGCGGCGCGCGTGGCCGCGGCGCGGGCGGTGCAGCGCCAGCGGCTGGCCGAACTCGACCGCAAGGGCAGGCTTTTGGCGGTCGAGGCCGATCCCGCCGCCGGCCTGCTGTCCGACAGGGCGCGCGGCTGGTCGAAGCCACGCTGCAACGCCGATACCGACGGCGCCCTGCTGGCGGCCATCGCCGAACCCGACGCCGAGGGCCGCGCGCTCCTGACAAGGGCTGCCGAGCGCCTCGGTCTGTCGGCCCGTGCCTGGCATCGCACCTTGCGGGTGGCGCGCACCCTCGCCGATCTCGACGGGTCCGCTTCCGTGCGGCGTCTGCACATCGCCGAGGCGCTCTCCTACCGCCGCCCGCAGCCGCGAGCCGCGATGGCTGCTTGAAGGCAGGAGCTAGACCGCACCCTGTGACCTCTATGGCTTCAATTGCCCGGGCGGCAAAATCGATTGCTGCGCGATTCTGCATCCGCCACCTTACGAATTATATCGGGGCGGACTATATCGGGAGGGGTCGAGGGTGGAGCTCATCGACGAACACATTGCAGAATTCCGTAATTCGGCGCTCCGGGATTTCTCCGGCAGTCCACCGTGGGAATTGACGTCTTCCTCGACGGCAATCGTGGAGCGGCTTCTGGGCGGTTTGGGCGTGGACTATGCCGTGAATGGGAACGTCGCCTGTCATCTCACCTCGACCATCGAGGAGGGAGCGATACTCAAGGGCCCGGCAATCGTCGGGCCCAAATGCTTCATCGGATCGGGGACCTTGGTACGTGGCGGCTGCTGGCTGGAGGGCAACTGCATCTTGGGGCCGGGAGCAGAGCTGAAATCGTCGTTCGTCTTCGGCGGATCGAAGCTCGCTCATTTCAATTTCGTCGGCGACAGCATCCTCGGTCGCGGGGTCAACCTCGAAGCCGGCTCCATCATCGCAAACTATCGAAACGAATGGGCCGATCCGACGATTTCATTCGTTTACCGAGGCAAACGGATCGGTACGGGGGCGGAAAAGTTCGGCGCGCTGGTTGGGGATCGCACCAGGATTGGTGCCAATGCCGTCATTGCCCCGGGCGCCGTTCTCGCGCCGGACACCATCGTGAAACGCCTGTCGTTGGTCGATCAGGCGGTCCCGACCAGCAGCGCCTAGCTGCGGATTTCGACTCCGGCCCACTCTTCCAGGACCTTGGCGACGAAAGTAAAATCCGAGTCGGCGCCAAATCTCGCCTTGGTGACGGCCAGCATCTGGCGCACCGCGGCGCCCACCACCATGGGCACGCCCATCGCCTCGGCCTCGTCGACGCACAGGCGAACATCCTTGTAGGAAAGGCCGGTGGTGAAGCCGAAATCGAAGGTTCCCGGCAAGATGGCACGCGGGAACTTGTCCTGTGTGGCGCTGTTGCGACCGCTTGAGGCGTTGATGATGTCGATCAGCACTTTGGCCTCCAACCCCGCCTTGACGCCCATCGCCATGACTTCGGAAGTGGCCACCAGCGCTGCCGCCGCCAGGAGGTTGTTCGCAAGCTTCGCGGTCTGCGCGAGGCCGGGCTTCTCGCCGGCGTGAAACGGCCGTCCGAACACTTTGAGGACCGGTTCGACCTCCTGCAGGGTGGGCGTCGGGCACGACACCATGATCGCCAGCGTGCCGGCCCTGGCGCCGGTCACGCCGCCGCTCACCGGCGCATCGACCCAACCGATCCGCCGTTCGGCAAGCTGGGCTGCGACCTCGGTGGCCACGCCCGGGCCGGTGGTCGACAGGTCGATCACCAGCCGCACGCTCGAACCGTTGATGATGCCGCCGTTGCCGCCGAGGACGACCTGTCGCACCACGTCGGGGGTCGGCAGGCTGATCAGGACGATACCGGCCGTCGAGGCCACCTCGGCCGGCGAGGCGGCAAGCTGGGCGCCGCGCGCCACCAGCGGCCGGGTGGCTTCGTCGGAGACGTCATAGACGCACAAACGATGACCGGCATCGAGCAGGCGCGCGGCCATCAAGCCGCCCATCCGGCCCACGCCGACAAATCCCAGCATCTCATTTGCCATGACATATCCTTCCTTCACTGCAATGCGGCCGCACTCTGTCGTTCTCCCGGCGCCGCAGCCACCCCATAATCGCCCGATGTCGGCGTCGTCGATGCGGCGCGTATCAGGAGATCACATGCTGAAGGGCAGGAGCGCGATCATCACCGGGTCGACGCAGGGGCTGGGTTATGCGATGGCCGGCCGGCTCGCCGCCCAGGGATGCAACGTCGTTCTGAACGGGTTCGGCGATGCCCACGACATCGAGAACAAACGCCGGCATCTCGAAGACAGCCACGGCGTCCGCGCCCTTCATCACGGCGCCGATCTGGCAGATCCGGGTCAGATCGCCGGCCTGGTCGAAACGGCAACCCGGGCCTTCGGTGCCGTCGACATCCTGATCAACAACGCCGTCGTCCGCCATTTCGCACCGATCGAGGATTTCCGTCCGGACGATTGGGACAGGGCGCTGGCGGTCAATCTTTCGGCGGCGTTCCACACAACGCGCCTGGTCCTGCCCGGCATGCGCCAGCGCGACTTCGGCAGGATCGTCAACATGGCGTCGATCTACGGCCTGGTCGGCGCGGTGAACCGGGTCGACTACGTCACGACCAAGACGGCGCTGATCGGCTTCACGCGTGCGGTGGCGCTCGAAGCGGCGAGCCAGAACATCACCTGCAACGCGATCTGTCCCGGCACCTCGCCGACGCCCGCCATCGAGGAGCGGCTGGAAGGCTTCATGGCGGAGGAAGGCCTGTCGCGCGATCGGGCTGTCGCCAAGTTCATGGCCTCGCGCCAGCCGTCGGGGCGGTTCGTATCGATGGACGGCGTGGCGGCGCTGGTTGCTTTCCTGTGCGGTCCTGCCGGTGCCGACATCACCGGCGCGGCGATCCCGATCGACGGCGGCTGGAGCGCGAGCTGAACGCCTACGGATCGATCAGCACGCCCGGATTCATCATCCCCTTGGGATCGAGCTCGCGCTTGGCGCCGCGCAGGGCGCGGGCGAACAGCTCTGGCCGCTGCTTGTCGTAGAACGGCCGATGGAAGCGGCCGACGGCGTGATGGTGCGTGGTCGTGCCGCCATGCTCGACCGTCGCCGCCGTGCAGGTCGACAGCACCTCCATGAGCTGGTCCAGTGACTTCTTCTTGTCGAGGATGCCGCCGAAGGTGAAATAGAGACACGGCCCGTCGGGATAGACGTGGGTGAAGCGGCAGGTGACCGTGCCGTCGCGGCCGGTCACGCGCTTGATCGTGTCGTGCGCGACCTTGGTGATCTTCTGGTGGAAGTCGCGGAAGCGCTCCCAGGTCATGGAGGTCTCGAAGGTCGAGGACAGGATGCCGCGCGCCACGGCGTGTTCGCTGTAGTGCGGGGCGCGGATGAACTTGTTGCGCCACGCGCCGGCGGCGCCGCTGCGATGGGCATTCTCGTCGTCGCCGCCCACGTCCGCCACACCGCCATGGTCGCGGCAGATTTCGAGCGCGCGCGCCATCCAGGCGTCGAGCGGATGGTCGGGCGATTCGAAGGCCAGCACGAGGACGGCCTCCTTGCTGCTCCACGGGATGCCCGGTAATGCCTCGCGCGCTTCGAGCAGGCGGCAGTTGGCGGGATAGAGACCGGCCTGGGTGATGTCGCGCACCGCGTCGGCGCCGGTATAAAAATCCTTGAAACGCACGCTGGCCGAGGCGCGGAAGGTCGGCTTCTTGCGCAGTCGCACCCAGGCCTCGGTGATGATGCCGAGAATTCCCTCGGAGCCGATGAACAGGCGGTCGGGGCTGGGGCCGGCACCGGAGCCTGGCAGGCGGCGCGACTCGAGCGTGCCGGCCGGCGTCACCACCCGCGTGCTCTCCACGAAATCGTCGATGTGGGTGTAGAGCGTGGCGTAATGGCCGCCCGAGCGCGTGGCGATCCAGCCGCCCAGCGTCGAGCAGCGGTAGGCCTGCATGTAATGGCGCATGGTGAAGGGCGTGTCGCGCAGCGCGTCCTCGATCGCCGGCCCGTAGATGCCGCCCTGGATGCGCGCCGCCTGGCTGGTCGCATCGACTTCCAGCACCTTGTCCATGTGGCGCATCGAGATCGTCACCACCTTTTCGAACGCCGCCGCCGGTTCGATGCCCTTCACCACCGACGAGCCGCCGCCATAGGGAATCGCCTTGGCGCCGATGCGGTCGCACCAGTCCAGCAGCTTGACGATGTCCTGCTCGGTCTCCGGAAAAGCCACGGCGTCGGGCGGGTTGGGTACCGAACGCATGAACATGCGCGTGGCGTCGAAGCCGGCCTTGCCGTAGCTGTGTTCGAGCCGTGTCAGGTGATCGTTGCGCACCATCGACTGCAACGCCGCCGGCACTTCCACGCGTGGCTTGCGCAGCGTGATCTCGTCGGGCTTGGGCGGCGGTGTGACGTCGAAGCCGGAGAGACCGTAGCGCTGGGCGATCTCGGCCTCCCAGGTCTTGATCTCCTCGGGCGAGAGATCCTCGTCGGCATAGCCCCAGGCATAAAATTTCTTCTGCCGCCTCATGGTCCCCTCCGGATTGTTCTCGTTGTCGCTCAGGCGGCGAAAGCCACGGGCCTGTGGCTGCCCTTGATCTGGGTGCGATGCATGACGCGCCGCGCCGCGCTGTCGAACGGGTCGCGGCGATGCATGGTCGAGCGGTTGTCCCACATCACGAGGTCGCCCAGCTTCCAGAAATGTTCGTAGACAAAGCGCGGCTGGGTGACATGGGCCCACAGTGCCTCGAGCACGGCCTCGGATTCAGCCGGCGAATAGCCCTCGACGTAGGAGTTGCGGCGGCGGCCGAGATAGAGCGTGGCGCGGCCGTTGACCGGATGGCGCAGGATCGCCGGATGCCAGGCGCCGGGTGCCGCCATCGGATCGTCGGTCGGCGTCACACCCTTGCGCAGATAGCCGCCGGAATTGTAGGTGCCGTCGTGCTTGACCCTGCGGCCTTCGATCCTGCGGCGCAGGTCGGCGGGCAGGGCGTCGCACGCCGCCTGCATGCTGGTGAACCAGGTGTTGCCGCCGCTGGGCGGGATCTCCAGCGAATAGAGCATCGAAGCATCGGGCGGCGTGTCGAGATAGCTCATGTCGGTGTGCCAGACCGCCTCGCCATCGCCCAGCGCACCGATCGGATCGCCCTTGGCGTCGCGCACGTTCGACACGACATAGATGTCGGGATAGCCCGGCGGGCTGATGCGGCCGCGTTCCTGGTTGGGTGGCGGGTCGAGTTCGCCGAAACGGCGGCTGAAGGCCAGCAGATCGTCGTCGCCGAGCTGCTGGCCGCGCAGCAGGATCATCGAGTGATCGTACCAGGCGCGCTCGATCGCGGCGAAATCCTGATCGCTCAAGTGCCTGAGATCGACGCCGGAAATCTCCGCGCCCACTGCCTCGGTCACCGGACGCACCACAGCGGTCATGTCGTCTCCTCCGTCTTCGGCCGCGATGATCGGCCCGCTTCGGCGCCCGATCAAGCGCCGAGCAGCGGCCTGAGCCAGCCAATGAGCGTGTCGGCGACGGCGGGCGCCAGCGGCCCGGCAAATCCCGGATCGGCCGGTCCGCTGATGCGTTTGAGATTGTGGCTGACGGCCGGCAGGATCACCGCCTCGCCGGGCGCCGTGCGCCGGCCGAGTGCGTCGATCAGGGGCTGGACGTCGGCCATCGGCACGACCTGGCGGTCGGCCGCGCCCTGCACGATCAGGCAGGCCATATCCAGCCTGCCCAGCGCCGTGGCCGGATCGAACGCCAGCAAGCTCTGCAGGAACGGACCGGCATAGGGTGGAAACAGCGCCTGCAGCTCGCGTGGCAGGCCGGCGGGGACGTGGCCGGTGGCCATCACCTCGGCCATCGTCCGTTCCGCCGGTTCGAGCAGCGATGGCGCGTTGCGGGCGATCTGGGCGCGCACGATATCGGCCAGTGGAAGTCCGGGCGTTGCCGCGAGCACCAGCCCATGCAGTCTGTGCCGCTTTCCCGGTTCCGGCGCCCTGGTTGCCATCGCCGTGGCGGCAGCGATCGCCAGCAGCCCGCCCTCGCTGTGTCCCAGCAACGCGGTAGCGTAGGGCTTGATCTCGTCGTGCTTGAGAAGCTCGCCGTGAGCTGCCGCGACATCGCCGACGAAATTTGTCCAGGCGAAGAACTGCTCCTGGTCTTCCAGAGTGCCCGTCGGCCGCGGTGTCGAGCTGCCGATGCCGCGCTTGTCGTAGCGCAGGCTGGCGATACCGGCCTGCGCCAGCAGTTCGGCGATCAGCTTCAGAAGGTCGATGCGCCCGCCGACCTGGGACTCCGGCACCAGCGGGTTGTTGCCGTCGCGATCGGTCGGCCCGCTGCCGGCGATCAGGACGACGCCGGGCACCCGCTGCAGTTCGCTCCACATCGGCAGCAACAATGTGCCGGCAAGCGTTGCGCCATCGCCGCCGGCGAAATGAACCGGCCGCTGCCTCGTGCCGGCCGCGTAGTAACCTTTCCATGGACTTTGTGCGCGTGCCGCCAGCGGTGCCAGCGCGGCCGTAGCCAGCAGCGCACGACGGTCGATCATTACTTCTGTTCCGGCTCCGGCGCGTTGCCCATGCGATGGCTCATCTGCCGGCCGCCGAAGAGATGAACATGGAAGTGAAAGACGAGCTGGCCGCCATTGGGACCATGATTGGCGACCATACGGTAGCCATCGGGTTCGAGGCCGAGATCCTTTGCGACTTTTGCCACGGCCCGCCAGAAGCCGACGAGCAATTCGGCCGGCGCCTCGGCGCAGAAATCCGCCTGCGATACATACTCGCCCTTCGGGATTACGAGGACATGCACCGGAGCCAACGGGCGGATGTCACGGAAGGCCAGCGCGAACGCATCCTCGTAGACCTTCTTGCACGGCAGCTCGCCGCGCAGGATGCGCGCGAAGATGTTGTTGCGATCGTAGGGGGGCATCAGAGACTCCGGAAACGCCGCGGAGGCGAGAGAGTAGCCTCTTCACGCGGCCTCTGCGAAGTCGCTGCCGTTATCTCTTGCGTGACGCTTTTTCGGCGATGCCTGAGAGGCCTTCGCGGCGTGCCAGCTCGGCCCATACCGCTTTGGGACGGACCCCGGTCGCGGCCCACAGGGTCAGCAAATGGTAGAGCATGTCGGCGCTCTCCGCGACGAGCTTCGGCCGGTCGCCCCTGATTCCCTCGATCAGAGCCTCGACCGCTTCCTCGCCCAGCTTCTTGGCGATCTGGGCGCGGCCGCGGCTGAACAGGCGCGCGGTGTAGGATGTGTCGGGGTCGGCGCCCTTGCGGCTGTCGATCACGACATAAAGGCGATCGAGCACATGCTCGTCGACGCTGACGGGATTGGTCTGGCGCCGATTCTTGTCCGCCTTCTTCTTGGCTTTCTTTTCTTTGGCCATCGAGGGAGAAACTCCATCGCCCGGGGGGAGAGGGCGATCCTGGCGCCTCTTGAGCGGGCGCTGAGATGAATTTACGCCAAAATCACGCCGCGCGCGAGACCTGTCGTACCGGCACACCGGCGCGCGCGAGATGTTGCTTCGCTTCGGCGATGGTGAATTCACCGAAATGAAAGATCGAGGCGGCCAGCACTGCCGAGGCGCCGCCCTTGGTCACGCCGTCGAGCAGGTCGTCGAGCGAACCCACGCCGCCCGAGGCCACCACCGGCACCGGCACGGCGTCGCAGACCGCCCGGGTCAGCTCGAGGTCGAAGCCGGACCTGGTGCCGTCGCGATCCATCGAGGTGATCAGCAGCTCGCCCGCGCCGGATTGTGCCATGCGACGCGCCCAGTCGAGCGTGTCGAGGCCCGTTCCCTTGCGCCCGCCATGGGTGAAGACCTCCCATTTGCCCGAAGCGGTCTGCCGGGAATCGATCGAGACAACGATGCACTGGTCGCCGTACTTCTCGGCGGCTTCCTTGACGAACTCCGGCCGCGTCACGGCGGCGGAGTTGATCCCCACCTTGTCGGCGCCCGCCAACAGCAGGCGGCGGATGTCTTCGATGGTGCGCACGCCGCCGCCCACGGTGAGCGGCATGAAGCACTGTTCCGCCGTGCGGCCGACGACATCGAGGATGGTGTCGCGGTTCTCGTGGCTGGCGGTGATGTCGAGGAAAGTGAGTTCATCGGCGCCGGCGGCGTCGTATATGCGCGCCTGCTCGACCGGATCGCCGGCATCGCGCAGGGATTCGAACTGCACGCCCTTCACGACGCGGCCGTCCTTGACGTCGAGACAGGGGATGATGCGGACCTTCAGCATCACTCGCCCCTGAGCACGCGGATGGCATCGGGCACCGTCACCCGGCCGTCGTAGAGCGCGCGGCCGACGATGGCGCCGATGATGCCGTGCTCTTCGGCCGGCCGCAGTTCGCGCAGATCGTCGAGCGAGCTGACGCCACCCGAGGCGATCACCGGCGTCGTGAGATGCTGGGCCAGCGTCACCGTGGCATCGACATTGACCCCGCCCATGGCGCCGTCGCGGTCGATATCGGTGTAGATGATGGCGGCCACCCCGGCGTCCTCGAAGCGCAGCGCGAGATCGAGCGCCCGCACGGTGCTCTGCTTGGTCCAACCGTCGACCGCCACCACGCCCTCGCGGGCATCGATGCCGACCGCGACCTGGCCCGGCCATTGCCGGCACGCCGCCTTCACCAGTCCCGGCTCCTTGACCGCAATGGTGCCCAGGATGACGCGCTTGATGCCGGCCTCGAACCACTGGGCGATGCTTTCGATGGTGCGGATGCCGCCGCCGAGCTGGGCCGGAACCTCGATCTCCTTCAGGATCTCGATCACCGCCGCGCGGTTCACCGGATGGCCCTCGACCGCGCCGTTGAGATCGACCAGATGCAGCCATTCGCAACCGGCCTGGGCAAAGGCCTTGGCCTGGGCGACCGGACTGTCGTTGAACACCGTGGCCCGTGCCATGTCGCCCCGCAGCAGGCGAACGCACTTGCCGTCCTTCAGGTCGATGGCGGGAAAAAGGATCATGGCGGCGGGGTTTAGCGCGGCTCCCTTCGCCTGTCATCCGTCGCGGCCGCCCGCATGCTTGGCCGCCGGCGCTGATTGGCACGGCCCTCTCTGCTGGCTAGTCTTCGACCTTCGCAGAAGGATCCTTCATGACTCGCTTCAGCCCCGATCTTCTGGCCGCCGACCTGGCCGACCTCACCGCCATCCGCCGCGACATCCACCGCCATCCCGAGACGGCGTTCGAGGAGGAGCGGACCGCGCAGATCGTGGCCGACAGGCTCACCTCCTGGGGCATCGAAATCCATCGCGGCCTCGCCACGACCGGCGTCGTCGGCACCTTGAAGGGCAACCGCCCGGGCCAGAAGACGATCGGGCTGCGCGCCGACATGGATGCGCTTCATCTGCAGGAGAAGAACGACTTCGACTACACCTCATCAGTGCCCAACAAGATGCATGCCTGTGGCCATGACGGTCACACGACGATGCTGCTGGGGGCCGCCAAACAGCTCGCGGCGGCGCCGGACTTCGCCGGCACCGTACATTTCATTTTTCAACCCGCTGAAGAGGGGCTGGGCGGGGCGCGAGTGATGATCGAGGAGGGGCTGTTCGACAAGTTCCCCTGCGATGTCGTCTACGGCATGCACAACATGCCGGGCTTTCCGGTCGGTCACTTCGCCATCCGTCCCGGCGCGATGCTCGCTTCGTCCGACAGCTGGGAGGTCACCTTCAAGGGCACCGGCGGCCATGGCGCCATGCCTGACCGCGGCACCGACCCGACCTTTGTCGCGGCGCAATTCATCGTCGCGGTGCAGGGCATCGTCGGCCGCAACGTGCCGCCCAGCCAGGCGGCGGTGCTGAGCGTCGGCCATATCGCGGCGGGCACCGCGGGTTCGCCCAACGTCATCCCGTCGGAAGTGCTGATCCGCGGCACCGCGCGCAGCTTCTCCCCGACCGTGCGATCGTTGCTCGAGCGTCGCCTGGCCGAGGTCGCGGCGGGCATCGCCCAGGCCGGCGGCTGCGAGGCAGTGAGCAAGTACCACCGTCGCTATCCCGCGCTGATCAACGCGGCGGAGCAAACCTTGATTGCGGTCGAGGCCGCGGCGGCGACCGTCGGCCGGGAAAATGTCGAGTCCAACACGTTGCCGATCGCTGGCGCCGAGGATTTCGCCTTCATGCTGGAGAAGAAACCGGGCGCCTACATCATGATCGGCAACGGCGGCACGGAAGAGGGCGGCTGCCACAACGTGCATTCGCCGCTCTACGATTTCAACGACAAGATCCTGACGACCGGCGCGGCCTACTGGATGAATCTCGTCCAGCTCGAGCTGGGCGACGCGGCCTGATCTCCGGACCCGGCGGGCTGATGGCCGGTCGCCGTCAGCGGAGTGTGGCGGGCTCGATGGCGAGTTCGCCGCCGCGCTTTTCGATCGTCCTTTCGATCGCCGCGCGCCCGAGCCGGGTCTTGTCGTCGCCTTCGATCAGCCAGGCGACGCCACCGGCCTGGCCGACCTGACGGGCCCGGCGCAGCGCATCGTCCAGCATCTCGTAGGCCGCCGGCAGCAGGCGGTGCTTGGCGGCGAGAAATTCCTTTTCGGAGGTGCAGACGTAGCCCACGGTCCACCAAAGCCTGTAGGTCATGCGAAATCCCTGTGTCTGCGGCCCACCGTGGACCGGAGGATACCCTTACGCCTTTTGGCCGGCCGTCGATACGCGCCCGCCGCCGCAGGAGCGCACAGGGCGGCATCGGCAGCCTGCCCGATACATGGGTGCCACGAGAGGGCTGGCCAAAAAGGGAGCCATGTTAAATTTGCGGTAGTGTCTCAGTTTGATTTTCTTGGCCATTGACTCACAGATTGAGCAGGCCACATTAGGCCCATGCCTAAACGCTCAAGCATCAAGCGGCCCCGCGACACCAACCAGCTCGCCAAGATGATTGTCGGGATCGCCAGTGGCGAGATCGACGACACCCCGGCCAAGACGGGCGACGGGAAGAACCCCGCCGCCGTGGCCTTGGGGCGCCTGGGCGGTCTCAAGGGTGGCAACGCGCGAGCGGCAAGCCTTACCCAAAAGAAACGGGCCGCCATCGCGAAGAAGGCGGCCCGCGCTCGATGGGCGAAGAAGGTCTAGCAACGCCCCTCTAGGCTGGGTCCTCGTCCTTTTTGCTGGCGCGGCGCTTCGCCTTCTTCAAGAACAGTCCCAGATAGCTTTCCAGGTCGGAATAGCTTTCCGGCGATAGACCCTCTGGAAACGTCAAGGTCACGTCTCCCTCATCAAGGGCGAACACCTCTTGTCGAGTGCCAGGCTTGATGGTGGGGCGACCCTGCAATTCTTGTGGCATGGCAGGCGGCGCCGTGGCGCCTGCGGGGGCTGCAGTAACGATTGATAATTCGGCCATAGGAACACCCGTCTTTTCACCTTCGACGAACGCCCACTCCTTTCCCTCGTGTGTTTGCGTGCCCAAGACCCGCTTTGGCGCAGGAAACTGATCGACGCCGCCGCTTGTCCACTGCACCAAATCGCCCGCTTTGACAACGATGTCGGGCTTTTCTTTGGAGAGCGCGTCCTCTTGAGCGGGAATACTATCAGGCCCCGTTAGGCCGGCATAGTCCAATGTGTCCCGCCACTCTGCGATCAAACTTGCAGCCGCCTGATCGTTATAGTCATTGTCGCGCGTGAGGAACGTTTCGATCACGACATCTGGCGGCAACGGCGGCGGATAACTCTCAAACAACTTCTTGTGGATCGCCGGGGACAGTGCCGACTCGCGAATTGCAGTGGCGCGGTCCTTTGAGTCCGGCACCTTGTCGAGAACGATACGCCGCGCGAGATCGCTAAGACGTACTTCCCGCGCATCGCCCCGGCCCACGTAATCAAGCAGTCCAAAGTGGTTGAGGGCGGCCATCGTCTGGCGCGCGCCGCCACTGTCACCTGAATAGCCCCACACCTTGTAGAAGGCGATTGGCTTAGCTGCCGCACGAGCCATGTTGGCGTCACGGACCGCCTCGGCCCGCTCGATGGCTTTTCGCAGAGAGATGTATGGGTATCCCGGCCCGCGCCCGACGACGGTGCGGGATACTTCGTCTTTGTCGACTGCCGTGTCGGTCATTTTTCGCGCCTCCAGTGGTGGAGGGCATTTATGCAGATATTCCCGATCAAGTCCAGAAAAAAGCCTTGATCAAGCCTACTAATAAGCCTAGTCTCCGGGGAGTAACGAAGAGGCGCAGATGAAGACCAGGAGGGTCCCCCTAGCCGAATCCCACGCTCACGGGGGCGGCACGGGGCAATAGAAAGGCCGCCAACCCGGGCACGGGAAGGCGACCTAACGTGGGCCGCAGATACGTAAAACCTCAACGGCGGCGGTGGTTATACCACCGCCGCTTCTATTTGGGAATCGACCCGTGTTGACATTCCATGACCGCTCAAGCATATTGTTCAGTATGAACAAGCTGAGCAACGCCAAGCGCGCCCAAATCCTCGGAATGCTAGTTGAGGGCATGTCGATGCGGGCCACGTCCCGGCTGGCCGATGTGAGCATCAACACCGTGACCAAGCTATTGGTCGACGTGGGGCAGGCCGCTTCCGACTATCAGGACAAGGCGTTCGTGAACCTGTCGTGCAAGCGGGTCCAGGTTGACGAGATTTGGGCGTTCGTCGGCTCCAAGCAGCGCAACACGTCGGAAACCGCCAAGGCGCTCGGTATGGGCGACGTGTGGACGTGGACCGCCATCGACGCCGATACCAAGCTGATCCCGTCTTGGTTCGTCGGCGGTCGCGACGCTGCCTCTGGCCGCATCTTCATTGACGATCTTGCCAGCCGCCTCGCCCATCGCATCCAGCTCAGCAGCGACGGCCATAAGGTCTATTTGCAGGCCGTTGAAGCAGCTTTTGGCGGTGTCATTGATTACGCCATGATCGTGAAGCACTACGGCAAGGCCCCCGAGGGCAATACGACCCGCTACAGCCCGGCGCAGTGCCTTGGCGTTACGCGCGGCACTGTCGCGGGCCGTCCCGATGAAAAGCACATCAGCACATCATATGCCGAGCGCAGCAACCTCACGCTGCGCATGGGCTGCCGCCGCTTCACGCGCCTTACCAACGGCTTCTCGAAGAAGATCGAGAACCACGCGCACGCCGTGGCGCTGCACATGATGTTCTACAACTTCGGCCGCGTTCATAAGACGCTGCGGGTCACTCCGGCGATGCAGGCCGGCATTACCGATCACGTTTGGTCGCTAGAGGAAATCGCCTCGCTGGCGAAATAATCAGTGCTTGTTCAAATCGAGAAACATGACCGGATGATCCCGTTTCATATTCTCCGTCGTGTCGAGAAGCTTGAAGCCTTGCTTTTCATAGAACGTGATCGATCCCTTCTTTGCGTCCAGCGTGACAAAGCGGCACCCCACGCGCGGGCAGATCTCGTCTTTGGCGATGCCGATGGCAAGGCGGGTGAGACGACGCCCGAGTCCTCCACCCTGAAGGTTCTTGTTGACTGCCAGGCGGGCAATTTTCAGCGCCGGATAGTGCGGGTAATTGAACGTCGCCGTTTCCACGGCCTGCAGTTGCGCTTCTGTAGCTATCTCCCCACAAACCAGCGTTACATACCCGACTGCTTTTTTGGGCGTATCAGAATCAGAAAGAAACGCACCGTAGGTTTTTGCGAGGTTGCTCTCGTGATATTTAGCGGCATCGCGCAGGAGGAATGTCTTGAGAGGCTGATGCTCCGCTAGGCCAAGAGAAAGCCCGGAGAGTTTGTCTCCGGGCTCGATGGTCCTAATAGTAACTTCGTCAGCCACTATTTGGCAGGGCGTATCTTGGGCAGCCTAAAGGTTACGCTTCCGTTCGCGCTGAGCTGCTTCGCAAGCTTCACGCCTTCCGTCACGGCGCTACGCGATGCCGCGCTGGCGCGTCCGTAACGAACCTGCGATTTGAATTTCTCGGCATCCTTGCCGGTCAGAACTACTCGCCCAAAGGCGGTCGATGAAATAGACATACTCGCCTCCCTTCCCTGTGGCTGCCATAGTTGGCGCCAGTTGGCGTGTGAAACGTGATTAGCATGCGAGATGGTGAGCAATCACGTCTAAACCTTGACAGACCCCCAGTAGGACGATTACCGTCCGACGGGACGGTAATCGTTAAGAAATCTATCCTATCCTATAGAGACTGTACTCAGCAGTCGTCAACGGGTCTACGGATGACCCGCGCATAGTTCCCGCACGGATCGCGCAAATCGACGTATCGTCCCCATTCAGCGGGATGAGATTTGGTCGTTTCCGCCCAAGCGTCCAAGCAAAAAATTCACAGGTTGTGGATTCCAAACTGAGACACTACCAAATTTGCAGCTTCAGCAGATCTGGGCTATATTTTCCGGCATGATGGGGTGTTTCAGGCCCCTCAACACAGACGCCCGCGGATCGAAGGGCGGAGTTTGCTCCGCCCGGTCCGCCGGGCGTTTTTTCTTGCCCGAACAGGACATTCACATGACCAAACTCACTTTGCCGTGGACGCGGCAGGGCCGCTTTCTGCGCGCGCTCGCCAGGACCGCCAACATCGCCGAAGCCTGCCGTGCGGCCGGCCTTGACCGGCGCCTGGCCTACCGCTGGCGTGCCCGCGATCCCGAATTCGCGCGGCGCTGGAAGGCGGCAGCCGCCCGGGCGTGCGATATGCTGCATGACGAGATGATGGAACGCGCCCTGGTGGGCCGCCCGCGCATCGTCTACCGATACCATCCGACGGCCGCGAATCGGCAGGTTCGTCGCGAGATCTTTGGATCGGCGTCGGCTCCGCCGCCGACCCGTGAGACCGATCTGGCCGAGCGCCTGCGCGAGGCGGAGGTCCGGATGGCCCGCTACGACGCCGAAATCGGAGTCACGTTTTCAGACACGCATCCCGAAAAGTGAAGGCGTGAATTCCGTGGCAGGCGTTTCGTCGATTCGGGTGTTGCTTCAATGGCTTGAGGCCGAAATTCATACACCGACGCCGGACAAGCAAGGCCCGTTCAGCCGAGGCAGCTGATGGTCTGCTCAGGCGCCGTAGTCGAAGTGCCAACCGTTGCCGGAAGGGTCCCAACTGCTGCCGTCGTCCGAATGCACCGCGACAGACGTATCGATGCCGATATCGAAGGTCGCAGCGATCCCGGACGCGCCGGATGACGGGGGGACGCCGTGGGCGTCCTCGAGCGTGCCCGCACGGCCCGAAGGTTCGGCGGCGGGCACGGCCAATCCATCGGAAAGACCGGTCAGAACGACCAGCGGATCGGCGGCAAGCATGGTCGCTGCCGCGGCGTGCTGCTCGCCGCCGACGGTACTGCTTACGTGGACTTCACCGGGCTCGCCGAACAGCCGGTCGAGCGACGCGCCATGGCTGCTGGCGTCGAGGCCGGCGTCCGCCCAACGCGACTCCAGCGTGGCGTAGATCGGAAGGTCGTGGCGATCAAACTCGACCAGATCGGTGCCGACGATGAACGTCGTCTCGATGGCCGAACTCCCGGGGGGAACCGATGAGTTCATGGAAATATGACTTTCGTTCTCAAATAATGGTTCAAGTGTACTGAATAAATTCCTGAGAATAAAGCAAGAACATCGGCGGGATACCCGCATCCTGGAATACGCGAGTAATCGCAATGGCTTGGCCGCGGCCAACAGCTTACGGTGCCGCCACCTATATATTCAGCGGGCGGGGGATTACGTCGATGAACGGTGCGGAGAGTCTGGTACGGACCCTGGTGAAGGGCGGCGTCGAGGTTTGTTTCGCCAATCCCGGCACATCGGAAATGCACTTTGTCGGCGCGCTCGACCGCGTCGAGGGCATGCGCTGCGTGCTCGGCCTGTTCGAAGGCGTATGCAGCGGCGCGGCCGACGGCTACTACCGCATGAAGGACAAGCCGGCTTCGACGCTGCTCCATCTCGGCCCGGGCCTCGCCAATGCGGCTGCCAACCTGCACAACGCCAAGAAAGCCGGCTCGGGTGTCGTCAACATCGTGGGCGAGCACGCGCTCTATCACATCAAGTACGACACGCCGCTCACCGCCGACATCGAGGGCATCGCGCGGCCTTTCTCGCATTGGGTGAAGACCTCGCCCACGTCGAAGACCGTGGCCGGCGACGGTGCGCTGGCAATCCAGGCCGCGCGCGTGGCACCAGGCCAGATCGCCACCCTGATCCTGCCGGCCGACACCGCCTGGGGCGAGGCCGACGGCATGGCCGAGACGCCGGCGACGCCGGCCCCGGACAAGCCCGCCAGCGAGACCGTGGTGGCCGCCGCCAAGGCGCTCAAGATGCCAGGCGCGATGCTGTTCATCGGCGGCCGGGCGCTGCGCGCCAAGGGCCTCGAACTCGCCGGCAAGATCGCCGCCAAGACCGGCTGCAAGGTGCAGGGCGCGGGCGGAACGGCGCGCATCGAGCGTGGCGCCGGCCGTGTGCCGGTGTTGCGCCTGCACTTCGTGATCGAGAATGCCCAGGCACAACTGAAGGGGACGAAGCAGATGGTGCTGTGCGGCGCCAAGGCGCCGTTCGCCTTCTTCGCCTATCCCGGCAAGCCGTCCGTGCTGTCGCCAGACGGTTGCGAGATCAGCACGCTCTGCCCGGTCGAGGGCGATCCCATCGCCTCGCTGGAAGCACTGGCCGCCGAACTCGGCGCGCTCAACGAGAAAGTGGCCGGCGTTGCCCAGCCGAGCCGGCCCGATCGTCCGACCGGCAAGTTCACGCTCGACGGTCTCGGCCAGGCCCTGGGTGCCACCATGCCGGAAGGTGCCATCGTGGTCGACGAGTCGGTGACGACCGGCCGCGGCTTCTTCCCGTTCAGCGCCGGTGCGCCGCCGCACGACTGGCTGAACAACATGGGCGGCTCGATCGGCTTCGGCGGACCGGTGGCGGTGGGTGCTGCCGTGGCCTGCCCCGACCGCAAGGTCATCTGCATGATCGGCGACGGCTCGGCGATGTACACGATCCAGTCGCTGTGGACGATGGCACGCGAGAATCTCGACGTCTGCGTGATGATCTTCTCCAACCGCTCCTACAACATCCTCTACAGCCAGCTTGCCGATGTCGGGGCCGCCAACCCGGGACCGCGGGCCATCGACATGCTCACTCTCGACCGGCCGACACTCGACTTCTCGATGATGTCCAAGAGCATGGGCGTTCCGGGCGGCAAGGCGCACAATCTCGAGGAGCTGACCAAGCAGCTCACCTACGCGATGTCGCAAAAGGGTCCGTATCTCATCGACGTGATCATGTGAGCGAAGTCCGCGAGCGCACCCTCTACGGACGGCGCCGCGGCAAGAAACTGCGCGACGGGCAGCAGTCGCTGCTCGCGACGCTGTTGCCGCGCCTCACGCTCGTCGTGCCACCGGAGCCGGAAAAGATCGATCTGGCGGGTCTTTTCGGCGGCGCGCTGCCGGCCGATGGCGTGTGGCTCGAGGTCGGCTTCGGCGCGGGCGAGCATCTCGTCTGGCAGGCGAAGGAACATCCAAGGGTCGGCGTGATCGGCTGCGAGCCCTATATCAACGGCGTCGCCAAATGCCTCGCTCATGTCCAGCGCGAGGGCGTGGAGAACATTCGCCTGTTCACCGACGACGCGATGCTGGTGATGAAGGCGCTGCCCGACGCCTCGTTGTCACGCGCCTTCGTGCTGTTTCCCGATCCGTGGCCGAAATCCCGCCATCACAAGCGGCGGTTCGTGCAGCGCGACAATCTCGGTGTGCTGGCGCGGCTGATGGCGCCGGGCGCGGAACTCAGGCTTGCGACCGACGATCCGAGCTACCTGCCGTGGATGGTCGAGCATGCCTGCACCCATCCGGCCTTCGAGTGGCTGGCCGAGCGGCCGGCTGACTGGCGCGGCCGGCCCGACGACTGGCCGCCGACGCGCTACGAGCAGAAAATGCTGGCCGGCCACAAGCCTGTGTTCCTGCGCTTCAGGCGCCGATAACGGGTGAACGCGAACGGATCAGGATGAGCACGGCAGCGGTTGCCTGCAGCACCAGGCAGGCGATCAGCGACGTGCGGTAGTCGCCCGACAGATCGTGCAGCACGCCCAGGATCGACGGCCCTGTCGCGGCAACGAGCTGGGTGATGGCAACATTCAGGCTGACGGCACGGGCGAAATCGCGGCGCGGGAACTCCTGTTGCACGATCAGACCGGGCAGCGTGACCAGATTGCCGACACCGAAGCCGAACAGGATGCATCCGAGGTAAAGACCGAACACCGACGAAGTCTGGAGCAGCACGATCATGCCCGCGATCTGCACGGCGAGGTTCGCCGAGGTTGCGCCGCGGCGATCGATGCGATCGATCACCAGGCCGACCGAAATGCGCCCGACCAGGGCCGCCAGGGCTGTGACGCTGACCACCCATCCGGCCTCCTTCAGGCCGAGCGTGGGCACCAGGAACGCCGCCTGATGGGTGATGAAGCTGATCTGCGCCAGCAGGCCCAGCGAAAAGGCACCGACCATCGTGAGATAGCGCGGCTGGCGCAGGAGCTGGGCGCGGCTCAGCGGCGTGCCGGCCGGTTCGAGCGAGGCGTCGTGCTCGTCGCCGGTATCGTGCTCGTCGGGCCGGCGCGGGCGGAGGGCGAAAGCGGCCAGCGGCCACAGCGTGGCCAGCACGACGACGACCGCGGCGACGCAGGCCCTGGCGAAGCCCAGTGTGTCGATCGCCCAGGCAAAGGCCGGCGCGAACAACAGCCCACCGCAGGTGGCACCATTCAACGCCAGGCTGGCCGCCAGCCCGCGGCGGCGGTTGAACCATTGGGCGATGATGGTGTTGATCGCGCCGCCGCCCATGGCGGCCCAACCCGGGATCATCACCAGGAAGGCGATGTAGAGCTGCCAGGGCCGGTCGACGATCGTGAGGCCCAGCACGCCCAGGCCCATCAGCCCAACGCCCGCCAGGACGACGACCCGCGCGCCTCTCTTCAGTATGGCGTCGCCAACCTGCATGACCAGGAAGGCGCCGAAGATGTAATAAAAGGTGATTCCTGCCGAGATGGTGGCCGGCGACCAGCCGTGGATCTCGGTCAGGGCCACCAGATATAGACTCAACCCATAGAATCCGAGCCCCCATCCATATAGAGCAATGACAAAGGTGCAAAAAACTACCCACCATCCATGGTAGACGCCGCGCCGCACCCGCTCTCCCCTGGCCAACTCGATCCTCCTGCCTTCCGCGAGTTTTTCACGACCAGAATGCCTGTGCTGGCGGTTCCCGGGCATCACTAAGAAACGGTCCGATTGCGGGAAAAGCTTGCCAATTGGCGATATTGCGCTTATATCCGCGCCATCCTCATCGGGTTCGCGGGACGAACCGAACAAAAAGAGTGGGCCAAAAACCCGCTCTTTTCATTTGTCGAAGGCCCGCGCGCCCCCAACGTCGAGAAGCCTCGCCGCGTGACCGACCTGCTGCGTCGAATTGAAGACACCGTCGCCCCGACCATCGTCGGCATGGGCTACGAGCTGGTTCGTGTCGCGATGAGCCGTGGCGGCACCCTGCAGATCATGATCGAGCCGGCCGACGGCCGGCCGATGGATGTCGAGGATTGCGCCACGGTATCGCGCGCGCTGTCGGCCGTACTCGATGTCGAGGATCCGATTTCCAGCACCTACACGCTGGAGGTGAGTTCGCCGGGCATCGACCGGCCGCTCACCCGGGCCAAGGATTACGTGCGTTGGGCGGGCTATGCCGCCCGCCTCGAGACAACCGAACCGGTCGCCGGCCGCCGCCGCTTCAAGGGCACCCTGCTGGGCTTCGACGATGGCATGGTGAAGCTCCGCCTCGAAGATGGCGAGGAGACCGGCGTGCCGCTCTCGGCCGTCTTCAGGGCCAAGCTCGAGATGACCGACGCGCTGATCGAAGAACACCGCCGCGCCCACCAGGGCGATGGGCAGCCTCACTGAACGATACGAACGAACACGACAGAAGAGGAACACAGACATGGCAACGACTGCCGATATTCCGCGCCTGGAGATGCTGCAGGTGGCCGACATGGTCGCCCGCGAGAAGGGCATCGAGCGCGAGGAAGTGCTCGAGGCGATGGAGCAGGCCATCCAGAAGTCGGGGCGCGCCAAGTATGGGCTGGAGCACGATATCCGCGCCGAGATCGACCGCAAGACCGGCGAGATCAAGCTGCTGCGCTACATGCAGGTCGCCGATCCGATCGAGAACGAGAATACCCAGATGCCGCTCACCGAGGCGCAGCGCCGCAATCCCGAGGCGCAGGTCGGTGACTTCCTGACCGACGAGCTGCCGCCGATCGATTTCGGCCGCGTCGCCGCGCAGACCGCCAAGCAGGTCATCACCCAGCGCATGCGCGAGAGCGAACGCAAGCGGCAGTACGAGGAATTCAAGGATCGCATCGGCGAGATCGTGTCGGGCGTCGTCAAGCGCGTCGACTACGGCAACATCACCGTCGACCTGCAGCGCGCCGAGGGCGTCATTCGCCGCGACGAGACGATCCCGCGCGAGAGCTTGCGCGTAAACGACCGCGTGCGCGCCTACATCTTCGACGTCCGCGAAGAGCCGCGCGGCCCGCAGATCTTCCTGTCGCGCAGCCATCCGCAGTTCATGGCCAAGCTCTTCACCCAGGAAGTGCCGGAAATCTACGACAACATCATCGAGATCAAGGCGGTGGCCCGCGATCCCGGCAGCCGCGCCAAGATCGCCGTGTTGAGCCATGACAGCTCGATCGACCCGATCGGCGCCTGCGTCGGCATGCGCGGCAGCCGCGTGCAGGCCGTCGTCCAGGAATTGCAGGGCGAGAAAGTCGATATCATTCCGTGGTCGGTCGACACCGCCAACTTCATCGTCAACGCGCTTGCGCCGGCCGAGGTCAGCAAGGTGTTGATGGACGAGGAAAAGAACAAGACCGAAGTCGTCGTGCCGGATGACCAGCTCAGCCTGGCGATCGGCCGCCGCGGCCAGAACGTCAAGCTCGCCTCCCAGCTCACCGGCTGGGAGATCGACATCATGACCGAGACCGAGGAGAGCGAGCGCCGCCAGAAGGACACCCGTGAGCGCACCGAGCTGTTCACGGCGGCGCTCGACGTCGATGATGTGATCGCCCATCTGCTGGTTGCCGAAGGCTACGTCTCGGTCGAGGACGTCGCCGAGGCTGCGGTCGAGGATCTGGCCACGGTCGAGGGTTTCGATGAGGAGATCGCCAGCGAACTGCAGCGCCGCGGCCGTGAATACATCGAAAAGCGCGACGCCGAGTTCGCCACGCGTCTCGCCGACCTCGGCGTCAGCGCGGAGGTGCAGTCGGCGGAAGGGCTGACGCTGCCGATTCTGGTGGCGCTGGGCGACAAGGGCGTGAAATCGCTCGACGATCTGGCCGACCTCGCCTCCGACGAGCTGCGCGAGATTATCGGTGAGGGCGCCATGGACAACGAGACCGCCAACGCCATCATCATGAAGGCGCGGGAGCACTGGTTCGCCGACGAGGCCGCCCCGGCGGCCGAAGCGGCCAAGGTCTGAGCGGAGGTCCGCCGTTGGTCCCCACTTCCGCCATGACCCAACCCGACCCCACGGCTGCCGCCGTGCCGGATATCTCCGTGCAGGGGCCGATGCGCACCTGCATCGTGTCCGGCGCCGAAGGGTCGCCGGAGCGGATGATCCGCTTCGTGGTCGGGCCGGACGGCGATGTCGTGCCCGATCTGGCGCGGCGGCTGCCGGGGCGCGGCCTGTGGGTCACGGCGGAACGGGCGGCGGTCGAGCGCGCCGTGGAGAAGAGGGTGTTTTCCAGGGCCGCGCGCGCAGCCGTGACGGCGTCGGCCGACCTTCCGGATCGGGTCGAACGGCTGCTGCTGGAGCGCGCGCTCGCCGATCTCGGCCGGGCGCGCCGCGCCGGCCGGGCCGTCGCGGGCTTCGTCAAGGTCGAGCAGATGATCGGCCAGCAACGGGCGGGTCTGGTGGTGGTGGCCGACGAGGCCGACGGCGACGGGCTGGGCAAGCTGCGGGCCAGCGGTCTGCCGATCGCCCGGCTGGGCGATGCGACGGCGCTCGGCGGGCTCTTCGGCCGCGAGCAGGCAGTCTATGTAGCGGTCGCCCGCGACGATGCGGGCGGCGAGTTCATTCAACGAATTGCGGTCGGCGCGGCGCGGTGGCGCGGTTATCGACTGAACAGCGCCGGTTGACGGGCCGGAGCGGACCAAGGACAACACTCGACATGACGGAACAGAACGAATCGACCAAGCCGACCAAGCCGCTCACTCTCTCGACAGCGACGCGTAGCGGCGCTGCGGCCAAGACTGACGCGACACAAGTGCGCCAGAAGTTTTCGCATGGGCGCACCCGGGCGGTGACGGTCGAGGTCAAGAAGCCGGTCAAGCGTGCCGGCGCGGCCAGCCCGCCTCCGGCTGCCGCGGCACCGGCACCGGCTCCGGCGAAGGAAGCGCCACCGCCGGCTCCGACCGGACGGACCCTGAAACTGGGCGGCGTCGCTGCGGCCGCGCCTGCCCGCGCAGCGACCCCGGCACGCCCGGCCGGTGGCGAGCGTGGTGGCCGTGGCATTGTGCTGCGGACCCTCACCGAAGAAGAAAAGGAAGCGCGCGCGCGCGCCCTGGTCGATGCCAATCGCGACGCCGAGTCGGCGCGCCAGCGTGCCGCCGAGGACGCTGCCCGCCGCGCCATCGAGGACGAGGCCCGCAAGAAGTCCGACGAGGAGCACCGCAAGCGCCTCGCCGAGGAAGAGGCGCGCAAGAAGACCGAGGACGAGATCAAGCGCAAGGCCGATGTCCTGGTGCAGAAGCGGCTCGACCAGGCGGCGACCGCCTCGCCGCAGACCACCATCGCCCGTCAGGCCCAGGAGATCGACGCCGGCACCCCGGCCGCCACGGCCACCGTCATTCGCCGGCCCGCCGGCGCGCCGGGAGCGCCGCAGGCGACCGAAACGACACTGCGCCGGCCGCCGATGCGGTCGACCATCAGCAAGCGCCTGCCGCAGCCGCCGGGCGCCCGCCGCGAGGTCCCGAAACGGCGCTCCGACAAGATCGACGTCAATCGTGCCGTCGAGGGCGAGAACGACTTCCGCAGCCGTTCGGCGGCCCAGATGCGCCGCCGTCTGGAGCGCGAGCGCCGCCAGCAGAATGCCGACGACGGGCAGCTGAAGGTCTACCGCGAGGTCACGATTCCCGAGACCATCACGGTCCAGGAGCTCGCTGCCCGCATGACCGAACGGGGCGCCGATGTCATCAAGACGCTGATGCGCATGGGCGTGATGGCGACGATCAACCAGGCCATCGACGCCGACACCGCCGAGCTGGTGGTGACCGAGATGGGTCACAAGTTTAAGCGTGTCACCGAGGGTGATGTCGAAACCGGCCTGGCCGAAGTCGTCGATGCCGACGAAACGCTGGTGTCGCGGCCACCGGTGGTCACCATCATGGGCCACGTCGACCACGGCAAGACCTCGCTGCTCGATGCCCTGCGGGCCACCGATGTGGCCGCGCACGAGGCCGGCGGCATTACCCAGCATATCGGCGCCTACCAGGTGACGCTGGCCTCGGGCCAGAAGATCACCTTCCTCGACACGCCGGGCCACGAGGCGTTCACCGCCATGCGTGCCCGCGGCGCCAAGGTGACGGACATCGTGGTGCTGGTGGTGGCGGCCGACGACGGCGTCATGCCGCAGACCAAGGAGGCGATCGCCCATGCCAAGGCGGCCGGCGTTCCGATGATCATCGCCATCAACAAGATGGACAAGCCTGGCGCCGATCCCAGCAAGGTGCGGACCGAACTGCTGCAGTACGAAGTGCAGGTCGAGCAGCTCGGTGGCGAAATCCAGTCGATCGAGGTCTCGGCGACCAAGAAGATGAATCTCGACAAGCTGGAGGAAGCGATCCTCCTGCAGGCCGAACTTCTCGAATTCAAGGCCAATCCCAATCGCCTGGCCGACGGCGTCGTGATCGAAGCCCAGCTCGATCCGGGCCGCGGCTCGGTGGCAACGGTGCTGGTCCAGCGCGGTACGCTCAAGGTCGGCGACGTGCTGGTGGCGGGCGCCGTGTGGGGCCGCGTGCGCCGTCTCATCGACGACCATGGCAACGCGGTGCAGAGCGCCGCTCCGTCGGTTCCGGTCGAAATCCTGGGTCTCGACGGCACGCCGCAGGCCGGCGACGAGTTCCATGTCGTCGAAAGCGAAGCTCGCGCCCGCGAGATCTCCGACTTCCGCGCCCGCCGTGATCGTCAGGCCCAGCTCGCCAAGATGGCGGGTGGCCGCGGCACGCTTGAAGAAATGATGAAGGGAATCCGCGAGGGCACGGCGAAGGACCTTCCGGTGCTCATCAAGGCCGACGTCCAGGGCTCGGCCGAGGCGCTGGCGGGGGCGATCGCGCAGCTTTCCACCGACAAGGTGACGGCGCGCGTGGTCTACAGCGGCGTCGGCGGCATCAGCGAGGCCGACATCACGCTGGCCAAGGCGTCGAACGCCCTGCTCATCGGCTTCAACGTCCGCGCCAATCCGCAGGCCCGCGAGATCGCCAAGCGCGACAAGGTCGACATCCGCTACTACAGCATCATCTACAAGGTGACCGAGGACATTCAGGCCCTGATGCTTGGCCTGGTCGATCCGACCTTCAAGGAGTCCTTCCTCGGCAATGCGCAGATCCGCGAGGTCTTCCGCATCACCAAGACCGGCATCGTCGCCGGCTGCATGGTCACGGAAGGCAACGTCAAGCGCGGCGCCAAGGTCCGTCTCCTGCGCGACAACGTGGTGATCCACGAGGGAACGCTGAAGTCGCTGCGCCGCTTCAAGGAAGAAGTGCGCGAGGTCCAGCACGGCTTCGAGTGCGGCATGGCGTTCGAGAACTACGACGACATCAAGGTCGGCGACGTGATCGAATGCTTCGATGTCGAGGAAGTTAAGCCGACACTTTAGTGCTTAGCCTCCCCCGTCATCGGGGGAGGTGTCGTCGTCCTGCGACGACGGAGGGGTCATAGGCGACAGATCGGCCGTGGCCCATGACCCCTCCGCCCGCGTCGCGGGCACCTCCCCATCCGAATGGGGAGGCAGGAGGAAAGGAACACGCCATGTCCCGGCGTCGCTCATCCGATAAGGAAAATCGCGCCCCCGGCCAGCGCCAGCTCCGGGTCGGCGAGGAGCTGCGTCATATCCTCGCCGAGCTGCTCGAACGCGGCGATATGCGGGACCCCGATCTGCGTGGCGCCTCGATCACCGTGACCGCCGTCGACGTCAGTCCCGACCTGCGCAACGCCACGGCCTTCGTGATGCCGCTCGGCGGCCAGGAGGAACCCCGCCTGCTCGCGGCCCTGCGCCGCGCGGCCCCGTGGTTCCGCGCCCGGGTCGGCGAACGCGCCGGCCTGCGCCATGCGCCGGAAATCCGCTTCGAGACCGACCGCACATTCGACGAGGCCGACCGCATCGGCGCCCTGCTGCGCCGGCCCGATGTGGCGCGCGACATCAAGGACGATTGAGCGTCTCCGGTCCGGCGTAGCGATGAGCCGCAGGAAATCAGGCGAGAAGATCGACGGCTGGGTGGTGCTCGACAAGCCGGTCGGGCTGGGCTCGACGCCGGCCGTCAGTCGCGTGCGCCGCCTGTTCGGTGCGCAAAAGGCTGGTCATGGCGGCACCCTGGATCCGCTGGCCAGCGGCGTTCTGCCGATCGCGCTTGGCGAGGCGACCAAGACCGTTCCGTTCGTGATGGACGGTCGAAAGGAATATCGCTTCACCCTGCGCTTCGGCGAGGCGCGCGCCACCGAGGATTCCGAAGGCGAGGTGACGGCCACCAGCGACGTGCGGCCGGACGACGCGGCGATTCGCGGGGCGTTGGCGGCTTTTCTGGGCGAGATCGAACAGATGCCGCCGGTCTTTTCGGCGCTGAAAATCGAGGGTCGGCGCGCCTATGACCTGGCGCGGGCGGGTGAAGCGGTCACGCTGAAGCCGCGCCGGGTCCGGATCGACCGGCTGGAATTCCTCGCCCGCCCCGACGCCGATCATGCCGAATTCGCCGTGATGTGCGGCAAGGGCACCTATATCCGGTCCCTGGGCCGCGATCTGGCCATAGCTCTGGGGACCGTCGGACATCTCTCCGCGCTGCGGCGGACCGCCGCCGGCCCATTCCGGGAGGAGCAGGCCATTTCGCTTCCCAAGCTGGAGGCCCTCGGGCATATTCCCGCGCTCTTCGGGGCCTTGGCCCCCGTTGCGACCGCGCTGGACGACATCCCGGCGCTGGCCCTGACGGAGGCCCAAGGGGACCGGCTGCGCCAAGGCCAGCCGGTGCTCTTGACCGGGGACGCACCTCCGTCCGGCGCCCTGCTTCGCGCCGAACACGACGGAAAGCTTGTGGCGCTGGTCCGTTCGGACGGCAGCGCCATCCAGCCGGTGCGCGTGTTCAACCTTTAAGTCGATGGAGATCCCCGATGTCGATTACACTCGCTCGCAAGGCCGAGCTGATCAAGGCGTATGCCCAGGCCGAAAGCGACACAGGTTCGCCGGAAGTCCAGGTCGCGATCCTGAGCGAACGCATTTCCAACCTCACCGAGCACTTCAAGGGCCACGCCAAGGACCACCATTCGCGTCGCGGTCTTCTGAAGATGGTCGGCCAGCGTCGGCGGTTGCTCGACTACCTCAAGTCCAAAGACAACCAGCGCTATGCAACCCTGATCGAGCGCCTGGGTCTGCGGCGTTGATCCCTCGGCCCCGTCTCCATCAAAAGCCGATGGACGGGGCCTTTTCGCGTCGCGTTGTCCGGTCCCCGTGAGTTCGGCCGGCTGACGCGACATCGCAGTAACCGGGAAGGCAGGGGCGAGAGCAAACGCCTGACCCGGTCCTGCCGGCACAAGGGTGCCGGCGGGCGGTTGTCGCCAAACGGGGGCGGACGACCGTGATGGAAAGGATGAATGAGATGTTTGAAGTTTTTCGCAAGGAAGTGGATTGGGCCGGCCGCAAGCTGATCCTTGAGACCGGCAAGGTCGCGCGCCAGGCTGACGGCGCCGTGATGGCCACCTATGGCGGCACCACGGTGCTGGCCGCTGTCGTGTTCGAGAAGCAGCCCAAGCCCGGGCTCGACTTCTTCCCGCTGACCGTGAACTACCAGGAAAAGACCTTCGCTGCCGGCAAGATCCCGGGCGGGTTCTTCAAGCGTGAAGGCCGGCCGAGCGAGAAGGAAGTGCTGACCTCGCGCCTGATCGACCGTCCGATCCGGCCGCTGTTCCACGAGACCTATCGCAACGAGACGCTGGTCGTCGTCACCGTGCTCGCGCACGACCTCGAGAACGATCCCGACATCGTCGCCATGGTTGCGACGTCCGCGGCCCTCACCATCAGCGGCGTGCCGTTCATGGGCCCGATCGCCGGCGCCCGCGTCGGCCACATCGACGGCAAGTTCGTCGTGAACCCGACCCGTGACCAGCTCGTCAACAGCTCCCTCGACCTCGTCGTCGCCGGCACCAAGGAAGGCGTGCTGATGGTCGAGTCCCAGGCCAAGGAACTGTCCGAGGATGTGATGCTGAGCGCCGTCATGGAGGGCCATCGCTCCTTCCAGCCGGTGATCGATGCCATTATCCAGCTCGCCGAGCATTGTGCCAAGGAACCGCTGCCGCTCACCGATCCGTCGGAAGTCTCCAAGACGGTTGCGGCCAAGCTCCAGGCGGAAGTCCGCGCCAAGCTCGCCACGGCCTACGGCGAGACCGCCAAGCAGGTGCGGCAGACAAACGTCCGCGCCGTCAAGGCCGAGGCCAAGAAGCTGTTCGAAGGCAAGGACGCCGAGCTGGCGGCCTTCGGCGAGCAGTTCGGCAATCTCGAGGCCGACGTGGTCCGCAACGCCGTGCTCGACACCGGCAAGCGCATCGATGGCCGCGACACCAAGACGGTCCGTCCGATCGTGGCCGAGGTCGGCATCCTGCCGCGCGCCCACGGCTCGGCGCTGTTCACCCGCGGCGAGACCCAGGCGCTGGTCGTCGTCACCTTAGGCACCGGCCAGGACGAGCAGATCATCGACGCGCTCGAGGGCGAGTACCGCGAGCACTTCATGCTGCACTACAACTTCCCTCCCTACTCGGTGGGTGAAGTCCGCCGGATGGGTTCGCCCGGCCGCCGCGAAATCGGCCACGGCAAGCTCGCCTGGCGCGCCTTGCGCCCGATGATGCCGGGCAAGGACAAGTTCCCCTACACGGTGCGTGTCGTGTCGGAGATCACCGAGAGCAACGGCTCCTCGTCGATGGCCTCGGTCTGCGGCGGTTCTCTGGCGCTGATGGACGGCGGCGTGCCGATGGATCGGCCGGTGGCGGGCATCGCCATGGGCCTGATCAAGGAAGGCGAGCGCTTCGCCGTGCTCTCCGACATCCTGGGCGACGAGGATCACCTCGGCGACATGGACTTCAAGGTCGCCGGTACCACCAACGGCATCACCGCGCTGCAGATGGACATCAAGATCACCTCGATCACCGAGGAGATCATGAAGGTCGCCCTGGGCCAGGCGAAGGACGGCCGCATCCACATCCTGGGCGAGATGTCCAAGGGTCTGGTCGGCGCTCGTGAGGGCGTCGCGGCGACCGCCCCGCGCATCACCCAGTTCACGATCCCCAAGGACAAGATCCGTGAAGTGATCGGCACCGGCGGCAAGGTGATCCGCGAGATCACCGAGCAGACCGGCACCAAGATCGACATCGAGGACGACGGTACTATCAAGGTCGCGGCAGTCGACGCCGTTGCCGGCCAGAAGGCCATCGACTGGATCAAGGGCATCGTGGCCGAGCCGGAAATCGGCGTGATCTACACCGGCAAGGTCGTGAAGTGCGTCGAATTCGGCGCCTTCGTGAACTTCCTCGGATCGAAGGATGGCCTCGTGCACATCTCCGAACTGGCGCCGCGCCGCGTCGCCAAGGTCGGCGATGTCGTCTCGGAAGGCCAGCAGGTCAAGGTCAAGGTCCTGGGCGTCGACGATCGCGGCAAGGTTCGCCTCTCCATGAAGGCGGTCGACCAAGCCACCGGCGAGGACATTTCCGACAAGCCGGTCGAGGCCGCGCCCGCCGGCGAGTAACGCCGCTACCGAACGGTTACGGAAACGGCGGCCCTGAGGGCCGCCGTTTTTGTTTGTGTGGGCCTCACGATCTTCCGGACCGCGCGCCTCTTGGACGAGTTAGAGGCTCGTGATTCTGAATAGTGCGAGCATGATGCGCTAGATTTACACGCCAAAAACAGACATCATGCGAGTGACTATTGTGGCTTGCCAAAATAGAGGCACATCAGTGCTTGGACTGAGGCTGCCGGAATGACCTATCCACCCGAGTGTCATTTCGAGACTGCGGGTGCGTGTCCGACCTGGGGTGGACGACCGCTCGGCATGTCGATCAGAGTCCAGAGTCGGGAGACGACAACGAGGAGATGCAGGATGCCGTTTTCCGTCTTCTTCTTCGGTGTTGGTGTTATCGGCTTGCTCATTTGGGGCATCTGCGCACGAGTTGAACTGGAAAAGGATGCGAGCGAGATATTCTTCGTCGCGCAGTACAAGGCGCGGGAGGAGATGACGCGCTCCGACCGCGCCTCACACCGGCAAGAGCAGTCGTTGGCCCACCGATCCGTCCGCGTCTTCAGGCATGTGGGTGTCGGGCTGACAGTGATTGGCTTCGGCGGGTTTCTCTACGGTCTGGGCGTATCTCCTACATAACGCCGCAGAAGTACCAGGAGCCGATAACGAACCGCTTGTTTGAAGGGAGCCGAGCACCCGCCGGCTTAGTGCGCGGCTCAATTCTCATTGACCATCGAGAGAACCGTCCGGGCGAGGTCGGTGCTGGAGTCCACCAGCCGGTCGGCGCCCGCGGTTTCGAGTTCCTCCCGGCTACCATAGCCCCAGAGCACGCCAAGACCGCGCATGCCGACGGCGTGGGCTCCGGCAATGTCGTGACGGCGGTCGCCGACCATCACGCTGCGGGCCGGCGAAATCGCGTGCTCCGACAGGACATGGGCGAGCAACTCGGGCTTGTGATCCAACGCGCCACCCGGCACCGAGCCGTGGATGCCATCGAAGAAGGGGGCAAACTCCAGGTGGTCCAGGATGCGGCTCGCGAAAGTCACCCGCTTCGATGTCGCCAGATAGACCTGCAATCCGGCCTGCTTCATCTCGTCGAGCGAACTGCCAATGCCCGGATAGGGCTCGCTTCCGAGAAAGCCGGTTTCGCCGTAGTGCCGACGATAGGCCGCTACGGCTTCGTCGACCCTGTCGTCGCCATAGGATCGCAGCAAGCCCTGCATTATCTCTTCGAGGGGCGGTCCGATGGCGCGCCGTATGTCGAGGGCCTTGTCCGGTTCGTGCCCAAGAGCACGCAGTGCCGCTTGGCAGCTCGCCAGTATGCCGGGCAGCGAATTGATCAAGGTGCCGTCGAGGTCGAGAAGAACGGTGCAGGTCGGGGTCATGCCCTCAACCTAGTGGACGAAAGCAAACGGGCAAGTCTGTTTCGATCCGCGTCCGGATGCAGATTTTCGGGTTCAAGGCCTGATAGACTGGGCGGGATGCTGAAGCCTTCGATGCTCTCCCGCCGCGACCTGCTGATCGGTGCGAGCGCCGGCGCCGGGCTGCTGCCGTTGGGCTCCGCTGTTGCTGCCGACCAGGCTCCGACGCCCGGCCAGACCGAGGGGCCTTTCTATCCCGCCGGTTTCCCGGCCGACATGGACAACGACCTCGTCCAGGTCCGCGGCCAGCAGGCGCGGGCGATGGGGGAGGTGCTTCATCTAAGAGGGCAGGTGATCGACATCGATGGCCGTCCGCTCGCCGGTGCCGTGGTCGAGATCTGGCAGTGCGACGCGCGGGGGCTTTACGATCACCCGCGCCAGCCCGGCCGCGAGCGTCGCGATGCGGCATTCCAGGGCTATGGTCGCATGACGGCCGACACCGATGGCCTCTATCGCTTCCGGACGCTGAAGCCCGTGGCCTATCCCGGCCGTGCGCCGCACATCCATCTCAAGGCCGCGGCCGGCGATGGCCGCAGGCTCACCAGTCAGTTTTATGTCGCGGGCGACCCCCGGAACGAGGGCGACGGCGTGTTCCGCGCAGCCGCCCGCGATCCACGCCAGCGCGCGCGCATCGAGATGAGGCTGGAGCCGGCGTCCGGGATCGAGCCAGGCGCTCTGGCGGCGAAAATGGATATCGTGATCGGGTAGCCGGATGTCCCCGATCCTGTCGAACCGAAAAGACAATCGCCACGACGGGACGATGCGTCATCTATCAAGTGATTCCATTGAGTTACAATCTTCATACCGGGCCTAAAACGCCTGAGAGATCCTCGTCTGTCCAATTCACCCAATACGGGCGATTTTGAGATCGAGATACCCGGTACTTGACCCTCAGTCCGCTCCAGCAGGTGCCGGGATAAACATCTAGATCGAACATGGACCGGCGCTGCCGTCTGGAACGCCAATTCTGCGTTGGATCTAGTCGTCCCAACATACTGAAGTTCTTTGTGAAAACGTGGCCAGCCGCTCTCGTGGTCTACGCATCATTCGGAGAGCTTCTGGCCACTTGGCCTCTTCCTCTTGGCGGGCTGTAAGAGCCAAATTTCGATCGACGAGCTGAATCCTCCAGCATCCGTCAAAGTGGTCTGCTTCAGAACGGGTGAGTGGATCTTCCCGCCGATCAAAGTTCGATGAATTCTAGCTTGCTGGCCCATATTCCAAAATTCGCAGGGAGTAGAGATCATGAATGTCGCATCTCATCCAGCGCCCGACGTTGATGACGCCTTCATGGCGCGGTTTTTTGACGCCTGGAAGCGCAAGAGCGTCGAGGACATCATCAGCATGGTCACCGACGACGCCGTACTTGAATCAGCCTTCGGTCCGGAAGTGTACGGCAAGCGCTTCGTCGGCAAGAAGGCGTTCGCCGAAGGCATTGTCCGCTTCTACGACGCACTGAAGGATGCCTCCACGACCGATCGCACTTACGCGATCATGGGTGACAAAGGCTTTACTGAGGTGACGCTAAGCTACACCGGCCCGGACGGAAAGCGGATCACCGCGCGCGTCTGCGACCTCTTCGACTTCCGAGACGGCAAAGTTGCTAGCAAGCGCGCCTATGGCAAGAGAATTGTCGCCGACTGAACTTCCGTTGGACGACTGCGTGTTGAAGAGTGGGGTTGGAGAGAGTTAATGCTTCTCTCGTTGGTTGCGCTGGCCGTCACTTCCCGCCTCACTGTCGGCACCACGGCGGCATTGTCCTAATCAGCCGGCAAGTGTCCCACGACCCGATAAAGGACGTCGAGCCGATCACGGTCATCGGCTATACGCCCTTCATGCGGGTTGTTAATCCCAACTTGCCTGTGAAGACTTTGAAGGAGCTGGTCGACTATGCCAAAGCGCGCCCCGGAAAGGTGGCCTATGCCACTCCGGGGCACGGCATCAGCCATCACCTCGGCATACAGTTGTTCTCGAATCTTGCGGGTATCGAGATACTGCATGTTCCCTACAAGGGCGGAGCGCCGGCGATCAACGATTTGTTGGCCGGGTGGGTCGATGTCGCCATGGAAGTCCCTTCCACCGTCGAGCCGCTGGTGAAAGCGGGCAAGCTTCGGGCAATCGCAGTCACGACGGCGCAACGCGTAGCTCTTTCTCCAGACGTGCCGACGGTCGCAGAGCAGGGTTATCCCAGCATCGAGCTAGTCGGCTACTGGGGGTTAATGGCCCCGGCAGGCACGCTTCACGACGTCGTTTCCAAACTTGCCGTCGAAACGAATAAGGCGTTGGCGCGCGAAGACTCCAAGGAGAGCCTGCGCAGCCTCGTCGTGGTTTATGAACCGGCGGGCTCGTCTCCAGAGAAGTTTCGCAGGTTCTTGGAAGCCCAGGTGCCCAAGTATACCAAGTTGATCACAGATGCTGGCGTTGCGCCACAGTAAGGGCGTCTGAACGTCCGGCCGCCACGATCCTCACTGCCGCGCCCAGTCTCGTAGCCGCGATCTGCATCAGCTTGGGATTAAAGCCAGTGAAGCCAATGTCGATGCCCGACCGCGCCATGCTGTCGAGATAGAGTGGGCTGATCGGACGAACTACGACACCGAGACGAGCAGCCTCCCGGGCAACAGCGACATCGTCTATTCCGTCGGCGAGATAGGCTACAAAGCGCATACCGCATTCCGGCATCGTCACAGTGGCCAGTGGTTCAAGCGCCGCACGCACGTCGGCGATCACTGTTTCGAGCACCGTACGATAGTGCTGTCGCATGCGTCGGATATGACTGGTGAAGAATCCTTCACGCATGAACTCTTCCAGTACGCCTTGGTGAGCAATCGGTGGGCCACGATCCGAAAGGTAGCGCGCACCTCGGTAGGCATCCACGAGGTCGAGTGGAATGACCGCAAAGCCGGTGCGCAACCCTGGAAACAACACTTTACTCAACGTGCCGATATAGATGACACGGCTGGACCGGTCCAAACCCTGCAAGGACGGCAAAGGATGGCCGGCATAGCGGAACTCACTGTCGTAATCGTCTTCCAAGATCCAGGCATCGGCAGCGCTTGCTGCTTGCAGCAACTCACGGCGCCGCTCAATAGACATCACCGCACCGGTTGGATACTGGTGCGACGGCGTCACGAAGATGGCTCTAGGTTGCGGCTCCTTCTCAAGACCAACTCCGACAACGATTCCATTCACGTCAACCGGCACAGGGATCATTATGTTATTGGCGGCTCGCAAAGAATTCTGGAGCGCGGGATAAGCTGGATCTTCTATCCACACCGATTCGCCAGAATTCAAGAGCACACGCAGCGAGAGATCGATGGCCTGTTGTGCGCCAGACGTCACCATAATCTGCTCGGCTGTGCAATTAACCGAGCGAAAGGCGCGTAGATATTCGGCAACCACTTCTCGGAACGATTTGCGACCGAACGGGTCGCCGTAGCCTAACACGTCGGACGGTATCGACCGCGCATGTCTGGCGCTAATTTGGCGCCAAGCCTCGATCGTGGGTAGATCAACCGAGCATCTACCTGCAGTGAACGGCTGATCGCTCACGGCAGCGCCGTCACTGACCATGCCGCGATAACGATATCCCAGTTCCGACAGCCGGCGACCAGCCTTACCCTCATCGGCTATGGCAAAACTCGAACGGGAATTGGCGAGATCGGGCAATTGCGCAGTGATGAACGTGCCCGATCCCTGGCGGCCCTCAATATAGCCTTCGGCAAGAAGCTCGTTGTAAGCCGCGATAACCGAGGTTCTCGAAACCCCGATCCGCTCCGAGAACACGCGGGTTGACGGAAGTCTGCTCCCAGCAGGCAAGGCAGTCGAAATTATTGCCTTTTGGAGCTGCTGGTAGATCTGACGCGCAATGGATACCGGCAGGTCTGGGGTCACCTCTACATCGAGCAAATTAGCCCACTTGGTTTGCCGTTCGCGCTTCTTGCGCAAAGACCGGTCTCTCCCCAGCGCTTTCATGCACCCCCCCCTGTGGACACCGTGCCCACTGTCCGTTGTCAGAGCAATAGATTCCGGCTGGGGTCTATGCGGAAGAGCGGACCTGGCGCATCTGCCGATTGATGCTATTCGGCAATTGCACGGTGGCTCATTCGAGACATCCAGACCGCCGTCCTTCGACTGCCACTTTTGGTAGATCGCATTGCCGCCATCGGAGGTCAGGCGCCGGCAGGAAGAAGCATCGGCTTGACCACATCCTGTGGGTGGCAAGGGACACTACCGGCCAGAAACAGTTTGCGATCGCCAAGTATGCAGCGCGCCGCAACAAGGACAGGGTTTTCACGAGCGAACTCGTGCGGCGCGGGCTTGTCGACCGGGAGAAATTGCTGGCTTTGGTCGAGCTGACGTCAGTCACGCCTGAGGAGAAAGAACGCATACGGGCGGACGTCGCGACCGACTTCGTATCTTCCGACAATCACGCGACTGACAAGTAGGGTTCTGCAGTCAACGCCGGCTGATCAGGCCCTAAGCTGCTGCGCGATGAATTCCTTGACCGTTGCTTGCGCCTTGTCGGTCTGCGGGCCGGGGACGGCGACCCATTCGTGGGTCGAGTCCGCGAACAGGCGATAATCACACTGTCCGCCTGCCGCTCTACAAGTTTCGGCGAATTTTTCCTGCATCGCCGGCAGGACGTTGTCGTCGAGGGCGCCCTGCATGATGAGAAAGGGCACCAGCGCGACCTGTTCGCCGCGGTCGAGCATCTCCTGCGGGTTGCCTTCGTGAATGCTCTCCCACGGCGAGAAGAAGATCTTGTTGCTCTGGATCATGGTCTCGTTCTTGCGGCGCTCCGCGTTCTCGAAGCGCGCGATGGTGTTGCTGGGCGGTGAGCGCATCGCGACCCAGGAGACTGTTGCGTCGACATTCGATGCGCCCTCGACGGGGAGGGCGCTGTAGCGCGGATCGTGCGGCCGCATGGCCAAAAGCTCGGCGACGTGGCCGCCGCTCGAGGAGCCGTAGACGCCGAGCTTTGAGACATCGCCGTTCCAGCGCGCGGCGTTCGCTTTCAGCCAGCGCACGGCATGGTTGGCATCCTGCACGCAGGCTGGATAGGGCGCCTCGGCCGCCAGCGTGAGATCGACGGCCACGACCAGCAGCCCGCTCGACGCCAGCGCGCGATCCATCGACCCTTCGGCCAGGCGGTCCTTGCGGGTCCACGCCCCGCCGTGCAGGTCGAGGACGGTCGGGAAGGGACCTTTTCCTTTCGGCCGGTAGATGCGCGCCATCAGCATGCGGCCGGCGGCATTGCGCCTGAGTTCCACATCGCTGACGACAAGATCGAACCGGCCGCCGGGATCGTAGGCGGGTGGATCGTAGGCGGACGCCTCACGCCGGGCCGAAGTCGCTCCATCCATCTTGATCTCCTCTGGCGATCCGTCGCCTGCAGGCGAATAGGCTGTCACAGGGCCGCGCCGGAGTCGACGGCACCAGGGCGCGTCATGGTGCAGGCACTGCTGGCATTCGCTCACGTGGATGTGATGTGCAAGTTCAGCAGGAAAATGCTATGAGTTCCGATAGGCTGGTGCTGATTGCGCCGGCCTTTTCTTTTGGCCATGCCCCGCCCGGCGCGCCCGCCGGGTCAACTCCTTCGAGGACAAGGGGAGGTCCCGCGGTCTTGAGCCGTGAGTAGCAAGCAAAGGCTGCCCCCGCCGACGATCCGTCCGGCGGGCGAGGTGGACCGAGGTGCGGGCAACGCATCCAAGGGCTGAATTTTGATGGTCGTCTGCGGCTGCCCGAGGCGGGGCCGCAGGGTCAAATTCTCGCTAAGCCACAGGTGGGCGCTCAACCTGTGTCACAACATTTGTCTCAATCTGGTGTGACACTCCGGGCTGTGACAGCCGGGCGGCCGGGCGCGTCTACTCGCCGTTCTGGCCGGTCGCACCGGGCGGCGGCATGCCCATGGCGTGGTAGCCGGCATCGACATAGTGGACGGTGCCGGTGACACCGGCGCTCAGGTCCGAGAGATAGTAGAGCGCGGCGCCGCCCACGTCGGTGAGCTCGATGTTGCGGCGCAGCGGCGAGGCTTCGCGCGACAGGCGGTAGACGTAGCGGGCGCTGCCGATCACGGCGCCGGCCAGGGTCCGCATCGGCCCGGCCGAGATGGCATTGACGCGCACGCCTTGCGGGCCGAGGTCGGCCGCGAGGTAGCGCACGCTGGCTTCTAGTGCCGCCTTGGCGATGCCCATGACGTTGTAGGACGGCATCACGCGGCCAGCACCTTCATAGGTGAGCGTGATCAGGCTGCCGCCTTCGGTCATCAGCGGCAGGGCGCGGCGGGCGATCTCGGTGAACGAGTAGCAGGAGATGGTGAGGCTGCGCTGGAAGTTGGCCTTGGTGGTGTCGACATAGCGGCCCTTCAGCTCTTCCTTGTCGGAGAAGGCGATGGCATGGACCACGAAATCGAGCCGGCCCCAGTCCTTCTTCAGGCGGGCGAACAGCCGGTCGAGGCTTTCGTCGTTCTCGACATCGGCCTCCTCGACGATCTTCGAGCCGATCTTTTCGACCATCGGCAGGACACGCTTGCCGAAAGCGCCGCCCTGGTAGGTGAAGGCGAGCTCGGCGCCGGCCTGGTGCAGGGCCTGGGCGATGCCCCAGGCGATCGAGCGGTCGTTGGCCACGCCCATGATGAGGCCGCGCTTGCCGGCCATCATTCCCGATACGGCGGGCGTTGGGGTCGCCTTGGACACGGCGTGATCGGACGCCACCGCCGCAGGTGCGCCGCCATCGGGGGCTGCGGAGAGAGGGCGACGATCGTCAGGCATCTGGCCCTCTCAGTGGTCGTAGCGCGAAAACATCAGGCAGGCGTTGGTACCGCCGAAGCCGAAGCTGTTCGACATCACGGTCTCGAGGCCGGCCTTGTCGATCCGCTCGCGTGCGACCGGATAATCTCCGACGCCGGGGTCGATATTCTCGATGTTGGCCGAGGCGGCGACGAAATCGTTCTTCAGCATCAGCAGCGTGTAGATCGCCTCGTGGGCGCCGGTGGCACCCTGGCTGTGGCCGGTCAGAGACTTGGTCGAACTGACCGTCGGAAGCTTGTTGTCGCCGAAGGCGGCGCGGATGGCGTCGAGTTCGATGATATCGCCAACCGGCGTCGAGGTGCCGTGGGTGTTGATGTAGTCGACCGGGCCGTTGCGCCGCGCCGCGCCCGGAAATCCGTCCAGCGCGAGCTTCATGCAGCGGATTCCGCCCTCGCCGGACGGCGCCACCATGTCGGCGCCGTCGGACGTGGCGCCATAGCCGATGACCTCGGCATGGATCTTGGCACCGCGGGCCTTGGCGACCTCCAGATCCTCGAGGACGAGGATGCCGCCGCCGCCCGAAATCACGAAGCCGTCGCGGTCCTTGTCGTAGGCCCGGCTCGCCCGCGTGGGGGTGTCGTTGAACTTGGACGACATCGCGCCCATGGCGTCGAACAGCACCGACAGCGTCCAGTCGAGCTCCTCGCCGCCGCCGGCGAACATGCGGTCGGCCTTGCCGAGCTGGATGCACTCGACGGCGTTGCCGATGCAGTGCGCCGAGGTCGAGCAGGCCGAGCTGATGGAATAGCTGGGCCCCTTGATCTTGTAGGCGGTCGCGAGATTGGCCGACACGGTGCTCGACATGGCGCGCGGCACCTGGAACGGACCGACGCGCTTGGGCCCCTTTTCCTTGGTGGTGATCGCGGCCTGCACGATGGCGCCGGTCGTGGGCCCGCCCGAGCCCGCGACGAGGCCGGTGCGCTCATTGGAGATCTCGCCGTCGGACAGGCCGGCGTCGGCGATCGCCTCCTTCATGGCGAGGTAGGCGTAGGCGGCACCATTGCCCATGAAGCGCATGAGACGGCGGTCGACCAGCTCCTCGACGTTCATCTTGAGCGTGCCGGCGATCTGGCTGCGGAAGCCGAGGTCGCGATATTGGGGCACGAACTCGATGCCGGATGTGCCGTCCTTCAGCGATTTCGTGACCTCGGCGGCATTGTTGCCGATCGAGGAGACGACACCGAGGCCGGTGACGACGACGCGCTTCATGTCAGCCCGCGGCCGCGGCGGGTGCCGCGTCCTGGAACAGCCCGACCTTGAGGCCGCTCACCTCGTATATCTGCTTGCCGTCGGCATGAACGACGCCGTCGGCGATGCCGAGCACGAGCTTGCGCAGCATCACGCGCTTGAGATGAACGTGATAGGTCAGCTTGCGCACCGTCGGCACCACCATGCCGGTGAACTTGACCTCGCCCACGCCCAGCGCCCGGCCGCGACCCGGCGCCTTCATCCAGCCGAGGAAAAACCCGAGAGCCTGCCACAGGGCATCGAGGGGCAGGCATCCCGGCATCACCGGATCGCCCTTGAAATGGCAGTCGAAGAACCAGAGGTCCGGCTTGATGTCGAATTCCGCCACGATCTCACCCTTGCCAAACTGGCCGCCTGTATCGTTGATCTTCACGATGCGGTCGAGCATCAGCATCGGAGGCAACGGCAGCTGCGCGTTCCCGGGACCGAACAGGTGGCCCTTGGCGCATTCGATCAGATCCTCGAAAGTGTAACTGTCCTTCTGCTCGCTCACCGTTCACCGTCCCGTAGCCACCCGATATCAGGGATCGCCGGCAGAATAGGGATGCCGGCGTCCCAGCGCAAACCGACGAATCGGGCCGCGGAGCCCTTTCCATGTGCGTTGGCACTCCTTACATATGGCCTCGACAATGCCCGGCACCAGTCTCGATTTTTCCGCCCGCCTGCGCGCGGCCGGCCTTCGCCCTACTCGGCAGAGGGTCGCATTGGCGCGCCTGCTTTTTGCCGGCGGCCATCGCCATGTCACGGCGGAGGCGCTACATGCCGAGGTCAAGGCGTCGCGGATGCCGGTGTCCCTGGCCACGGTCTACAACAGCCTGAATCAGTTCCGCGATGCCGGGTTGCTGTGCGAAGTGGTGGTCGCTCCCGGCCGGTCCTACTTCGATACCAATATCGGCCATCACCACCATTTCTTCATCGAGCCCGACGGCGAACTGCACGATTTTCCGTCCGACAAGGTGACGATCGCCGGACTGCCGGCGCCGCCCAAGGGAACCCGCCTCGCGCGGGTCGATGTCATCGTGCGGGTGCGGCGTTAACACTTGAGCGTTGCGAATCGCTTGCAGTGTTTAGAATAATTCTAAACTCCTTGACGCTTCTGCCAACGCGTCCTAAATCTTGAGCGTGGATCGGCGGATGGGCCGATCAAAGCGGGAGAGTGACCATGGCGAATCTCAAGGGATCCAAGACCGAGGAAAATCTGAAGGCGGCTTTCGCCGGCGAGAGCCAGGCCAATCGCCGGTATCTGTATTTTGCCCAGAAGGCGGACGTCGAAGGCTACAACGATGTCGCCGCCGTCTTCCGTTCGACGGCTGAAGGCGAGACCGGCCATGCACACGGCCATCTCGAGTTCCTCGAGACGGTGGGCGATCCGGCGACCGGACTGCCGATCGGCGCGACCACGTCGAACCTGAAGGCGGCGATTGCCGGCGAGACCCACGAATACACCGACATGTATCCGGGCATGGCGCGCACGGCCCGCGAAGAGGGCATGGCCGAAATCGCCGACTGGTTCGAGACCTTGGCCAAGGCGGAAAAGAGCCACGCCGGCCGTTTCCAGAAAGCTCTCGACACGATGGCCTGAGCCCTTCGGGCTTAATCGAAGGGGACCCCCAAAAGGGTCCCCTTTTTCTTCCCAGTTCCTCAGTCCGCAGCGAAACGAATCGATCATGCGCGAAGGCAGCCTCGACGCCCCCACCCGACATGCCCTGGATTGGCAGAATCCCTGGTTCTGGGACGAACAGGCGCTCGAGAAGGAGATGGAGCGTGTTTTTGATATCTGCCACGGCTGCCGCCGGTGCTTCAATTTGTGCGACTCGTTCCCGCGGCTGTTCGATCTGATCGACAACGGTCCGACCGGCGAACTCGACGGCGTCAAGAAGGCCGACTACGCCCAGATCGAAGAGGCCTGCACGCTCTGCGACATGTGTTTTATGACCAAGTGTCCCTACGTGCCGCCGCACGAGTGGGCGCTCGATTTCCCGCATCTCATGCTGCGCCATCGCGCCGTGCGGGCGCGCAAGACCGGCGTCGATTTCGTCTCGCGCCAGCTCGCCGATACCGATCGCATCGGACGGCTCGGCACCTTCGTTTCGGGCCTCGCCAACTGGACCTCCGAAGAGTCCAATACACTCACGCGAAAAGGCATGGAGCGGCTGGCCGGGATTCATCATGGCGCCCGCCTGCCGCGTTATGCCGGTGAGACCTTCGAGATCCGGGCGGCGCGCGAGGGCACGGCGCTCAATCAGGCGGCGCCGGCCTTCGGCAAGCGCAAGGCGGTGCTCTACGCCACCTGCTTCGTGAACTTCAACAACACCGGCATCGGTGCGGCCGCCCGTGCCGTCCTGGCCAGGAACGGCGTCGAAACCGAAGTCGTCCATCCCGCCTGCTGCGGCATGCCGAAACTCGAACTGGGCGATCTCGAAGGCACGGCGGCGGCGGCAAAGACGGTGTCGGCTGCGCTACTGCCGTGGATCGACAAGGGCTATGACGTGATCGCGCTGACGCCGTCCTGCGCCCTGATGCTGAAATTCGAATGGCCGCTGCTCCTGCCCAAGGAGCCTGGCGTGGAACGTCTGTCGCAGGCGACATTCGACCTCTCGGAGTATGTGGTCGACATCGCCAAGAAGCACGGGCTGGCTCCCGGGCTGGAGCCGATCGAAGGCGGCGTCACCATCCATCTGGCCTGTCACGCCCGCGCCCAGAACATGGGCGCCAAGGCCGCCGAAATGTTGCGGCTGGTGCCGGATACGCGGGTCGCGGTGATCGAACGCTGCAGCGGCCATGGCGGCATCTGGGGCGCGCGGACAGAGCACTTCGAGACGGCGGTGAAGGTCGGCAAGCCTGCCGCCCAGGCGGCGCTCAGGAACGACACCAGCTACGTCGCCTCCGAGTGTCCGCTTGCCGCCGATCACCTGATGCAGGTGATGGAGATGACTGCGGGCGAAACCAGGCCCAAACCTTCACGCGCCAACCATCCGATCGAGCTCTTGGCGCGTGCCTATGGATTGATCGGGCAGGACCAATGACCTCACCACGACTGATCGAACCGAATGCCATTCTGCCGCCGGCGGAATATGTAAAGCTGCGTGCCGAGCGCCGCCGCCGGATGGCGGAACTCAAGAAGAACCGCCGGCTCGAGGTCGGCCCGTTCGCGATGTTCTATTTCGAATCCTACGACACGATGCTGCACCAGGTGCACGAAATGCTGTTTATCGAGAAGGGCGGTCCGGCGCAGCTTTCCGACGAACTCGCGGCCTACAATCCGCTGATCCCCCGGGGCAACGAGCTTGTTGCCACGATCATGTTCGAGATCGACGATCCGTTGCGGCGTGCCCGCGTGCTGGGTTCTTTGGGTGGCGTCGAGCGGCAAGCCTTCATTCGGGTCGGCACCGCGATGATCTGCGGTGTGGCTGAAGGAGACCAGGAGCGCTCGCGCGAAGATGGCAAGGCCTCGGCGGTGCAGTTCGTGCGCTTTGGCTTCACGCCTCCCCAGATTTCGGCCTTTCGTGGCGGCGATGGCGATGTCGTGGTGGGGTTCGACCATCCCAACTACGGTCACATGGCGGCGATGTCGCCTGCGGTACGTGATGCGCTGGCGCAGGACTTCGCCTGAGATCGGGAGGCTTTGTGCCCGGTTCGATATCGCCGTTACCGGTTCCGGGCGGCGAACGACAGATCGTAGATGATCGGTAGTATCAGGATCACGGGGTCGCCGGGCATGTCGTTGGGCACCGGTGGAAGCGGCGCCGACTTGCGTATCGTCGCCAGCTCGGCGGCATCGATGGCGGGCCAGCCGCTCGATCTGTCGATCCGGGCGTCGATCAACCCGCCGTCACGACTGATCGTCACGCGGGTGACGACGCGACCCTCCTGCTTGTTGTCGAGTGCGGCGCGCGGATAGTGACGGTAAGGCGCGGTGTGCCGCGCGACGCGGTCGAGATAGGCGTTACGCGCCCGGCTCGTGCCGACAAGCCAGTCCGAAGAGTTCGACGGAACGGACGTTGCGCTTGAGGCGGCATTTGACGGCGGCCGTACGCGTGCGGTTTGCGGCGGTCGTGGCGACGGCGGTGGCGATTGGGCGCGCCGCGGCGGCGGCGCGGGAGCCGGGCGGACCTTCGCCGGAAAAGTCTTTGGGAAGTCGAGAGTTGTTGGAGGCGGTGGCTCCTGCGGAAGGGCCAACGCCTGCTCCAGATTTGGCTGGGGCACGGGTTCGGGTTGTGGGGGTTGCGGCGGCTGGGTTGGCGTGAGGGCCCGCTGCGACGGGTCGGGGGGCTGTTCCGGTCCCGATGCCGCCGGATCGGGCGCGCCTGCAGTGGCTGGCGGCACCGGCTTGTCGAGCGGCTGCGAGGCGGTGCTTCCAGCCGGCGTACCGCTGTCGAACGTGACCACGATGGCGTATTGCGGCGGTTCGGTCGGCCGTTGCGAAGATGCCCACCACAGCCCCGCGGCAGCTAGCCCATGCAGCGCGAGCGCCAGTACCAGCGCCGTCGGCGACATCCGGTCGGATTTCGGCTTGGGGGCATGGACGATGTAGGCCACAGCGCCATGTTACTACGTTCCGGCGCCTTAGTTGTTGCGCCTGAACTGAAGCGGCAGGAGGAAAGTGTGTCGCGCGCCCGTGATGTCCGCGGGAAGTGGTGGATAGGGCGATGCCTGGCGGATCAGGTTCATGGCGGTATTGTCGAGGGCCGGCAGACCGCTGGATTGAATGAGTGTGACATCGACCAGATGGCCGTCGCGCGAGACGACAATCCGCAACATGACCGAGCCTGACTCGGTGCTCACGTTGCGGACGTACTGTTGGTGTTGCGAAAGTTTTTGCGCAACCCGCCAGAGATAGTCCTCTTCGGATCTGCGTTTACCGTATTGGCTTGCCGGATTGGTCAGAGGCGAAGGTGCAGGCCGTGCCGCGGCCTGGGAATCAGCCGGCGCGCGCCGCTGCGGCGCCTGGGAGAGCGGCGATGATTGAAGCTGCCGCGGCTGTGATGCTTGGGCGGGTGGCGCCGCCGCCTTCGGCGGCGGTGCCTTGGGCGGTGGCGGTGCTTTCGGCGGTGGCAGCGCCACGACAGGGAGGTCACGCGCGGTGACCGGCGGCGGCGGCGCTTCCACGGGGGGCAGGGCCTGCTCCAGCTTGGGTTCCGGCGGTGGCGGTGGCGGTGGTGGCGATGGCGGGGCGGCAGCGGCCTGCTGCTGTTCAGGCTCTGCTTTCGCGGGCTCCTGCTTTGCAGGCTCCGGCTTCGGTGCTTCCTGCCTCACAGGTTCTTGTTTGGCCTGCTGCTGTTCAGGCTCTGCTTTCGCGGGCTCCTGCTTTGCAGGCTCCGGCTTCGGTGCTTCCTGCCTCGCAGGTTCTTGTTTGGCCGGCTCCTGCTTCGCGGGTTCCGGCTTGGCCGGTTCCGTCGTCTCGGCTGGCTTCTCCGGCGGCGTTTGATCGGGCTCGGGCGCCGCCGGTTTGGCGCGTGGGTCGGGCGTCAGGGAACGTGGCGGTGCCAGGCCCAGTCGGGAAGGTGGGCTGGGCGGCGGCACCGGCGCTTGCGTGGCGGGCTGGACGGCCGGTTGCGTCGGGGCTGCGGGGGCCTCGGGCTGTGCCGGTGCCGGGGTGGGCGTCAGCGGCTCGACGGTGAACTCAATGACGTGTTCGGCGGTTTCGACCTCGTGCCGGGGCGATTCCCACAGAAACGCCAGTGCCACAAGGGCATGCAGCAGCGCCGCCAATGCCGCCGCCGCCGGCGACATGCGGTTGAACTTTGAGTAGAGGGCGCTAACGGCGTGGGCCATGGCGACCTTTTTCTACGTGTCGAATGTCTCGGCCGCTAGTTGACCGGTTCGGACTTATAGACGCCCCACATACCAGTCCGGGCGATCCAGCCACTCACTCCCGACACCCTTACACGACACCAGTCACCGGCGCAGGAACGGATCTCGCCCATTACCTCGGGTTCCAGCCGGGCCACGATTTCGGCAGAGGACGCCGGCGTCTTGCGCAGGTTGGCGCCCTTCGATGCGATGATGAAGCTGCGCTTGCCGCTCAGGAGGCTCTGGTGGACCCACCCGCTCGCACCTTGCCAGTCCCGGATTTTACGCCAATTCTCGTATTCGGCTACGATCTCAACCGGCATGCTCTTGCGCTTGAAAACCCATTCCACGGGGTAACGCGTGCCCGGCCCGGTACGGACATTGGCCTCGTCCGACCGCACCGAGGCGAACCTTGGGATGGGAAGGCCGGAGCCCTTGCGCTGCGTCATTGCCGACTTGTCACCGGCCTGTGCGCCACCGCTCCACGGCAGCGCCACCGGCAGCCAAAAGGCCGTAAAGGCGGCAAAGGCCGCCCAAAGAGAGGCAGTTCGTCGAATTCCCATCGGCTTCAGCATACCTCATATCGTCATATTGATCGACAAGTACTTGAAAGAACGCGATTTTCTGCCGCGCTCCCGATCCAATTCGACCGCTGGACAAGCCGCTCGCGGAATTGGTAAGCGGGCATTCGTCTTTCGTCCGCGCCAGCCCGGAACCGATCCAGCATGCCATCCAGTTCCAAGAAAAAGCCGCTGGTGATCGTCACCCGGAAGTTGCCCGACGCCATCGAGACGCGGTTGATGGAGCTGTTCGATACCCGCCTCAACGCCGAGGACAAGCCGCTTACGCCGGCCCAACTCGTCGAGGCGGTGAAAACTGCCGATGTGCTGGTGCCGACCGTGACCGACCGCATCGACAGCCGGCTGTTGTCGCAGGGAGGCCCGCGGCTGAAGCTCATCGCTTCGTTCGGTACCGGCGTCGATCACATCGACCTCGATACCGCGCGTCAGCGCGGCATCACAGTCACCAATACCCCGGGGGTTCTCACCGAGGACACCGCCGACATGGCGATGGCCCTGGTGCTTGCCACGGCACGGCGCGTCGGCGAGGGCGAGCGGCTGGTGCGTTCGGGCAAGTGGACCGGCTGGAGCCCGACGTCGATGCTGGGCGCCCGCCTGCAGGGCAAGCGTATGGGCATTGTCGGCATGGGGCGCATCGGCCAGGCGCTGGCCCGTCGCGCCCGCGGCTTCGGCCTTTCGATCCACTATCACAACCGCAAGCGCACCCATGCCGAGATCGAGCGTGAGCTCGAGGCGACCTATTGGGAAAGCCCCGACCAGATGCTGGCGCGCATGGACATTGTTTCAGTGAACTGCCCGCATACGCCGGCGACCTTCCACCTGTTGTCGGCACGCCGCCTGAAGCTGATGAAGCCCACGGCGATCATCGTGAATACCGCGCGCGGCGAGGTGATCGACGAGAACGCGCTGGTCCGCATGCTCAAGGCGGGCGACCTCGCGGGGGCCGGCCTCGACGTCTACGAGCACGAACCGCAGGTCAACCCCAAGCTGCTCGAGCTCGAGCGCGTCGTGCTGCTGCCGCACATGGGATCGGCGACTCTCGAGGGCCGTATCGAAATGGGCGAAAAGGTTCTGATCAACATCAAGACCTTCGCCGACGGCCACAAGCCGCCGGATCGTGTACTCGCGACGATGTTTTAGAGATCGCCTTCGACGATCTCGCGCCGGCGATCGTCGGTCAGCACGTCGCGCGTCGAGCGGCCGACCTGGGCGCCCATGAGGATGGTGAGCGACGTCCAGTACATCCAGACCATGATGGCGGCGAAGCCGGCCGTGGCGCCGAAGGCCGAGGTGAGTTGCGTCACCTCGAAATAGAAAACCAGCGCCCGGTTGCCGGCGGCGAACAGGAGCGCGTTCACGGCGCCGCCGATCAGGGCGTATTTCCAGGACACGCCGCCGGTCGGCAGCCACTTGTAGATCACCGTGAAGAAGATGGTCAGAATCCCGTAGTGAACGGACGCCGACATCGCCGGCCCGATCCAGTCGCCAAGCACCGGAAACGCCGCCAGCGCGCCGGCATAGGCGGAAATGATCACGCTCGCCAGGATGACGGCGATCAGCAGCAGTCCGAGCACCACCATCAGCGCCAGCCCGAGCAACCGGGCCTGCAGCCCCGCCCACACCGGATGCACCACGGGTGAATTGTTTCCGCGCCAGATTGCATCGATGCCGTCGTCCAGTTCGACGAAAACACGGGTGCCGGTATAGAGCAGCACGAGGACGCCGACGATGGCTGCGATCCCGCCACCCTTGAACAGATCCTCCGAGGCGAACCGCCGGATGCCTTCAAGCTGGTCGGGAGCGATCACCGTGCTCAGCGCACCGAGGATCGCCTCCTGCGCCATCAGCTTGCCGACGAACGGTTCGGCGATGGCGATGCTGAAGATCATGATCGGGCCGATCGCGAACATCGTGTAAAACGCCATCGCCGCGGCCGACGTCGACAGCCGGTTGGTGAAGAAGCCGGTACCGGCGGAGACGGTGATACGCCAGAGCACGTTCAGCATGGTCAGCGCAGGTGGGCGACGGCGTTGGCGTAATAGGCGAGCAGCGGCCGTTCGGCCGCCGCCGCCGAGAATAGGCCGGTATCGCTTTCGTCTGCCAGACGGCGCAACACCAGCATGCGCAGCCCGACGTGGAACGCATAGTCGCGATCGCCGCGCGGGACATAGAGCTTGGCGCCCCGGATTTCGAGGTCGGCCATCAAGGCGGCGACGCGCGTCTTGAGCTCCAGCTCGTCGAGCGGCCCTTCGGCGTCGAGCAGCACGGTGGTGATCAGCGACACCGGAAGTACCGGCACCAGCCGCGCGATCTCGCCCATCACGTCGCGGGCCAGCCGACCCACGATCTCGAACCGTTGTTCCTTGTCGAGGCTGCGCAAGTCGCCCGCTGTCGCGCTGGCATGGGCTGTGAGCCAGCCGCGCGCGGAGATCGGCGCGCCGAAGTTGACGCACGCATAGCCGAAGCGGAACCAGCGTCCGCGCAGCATCAGGCCGATCTGCCGGAACCAGAAGGCGAGCGTGGTCCGGGTCGCGAACCACGCGCTGCGCCGGGGTGCTGCGCCGTCGAGCGCGCGCAGCAGCGTGCGGTCCTCCAGCACGCGATCGTAGTTCAGCGCCACCGGTACGAAGACGATGTCGTTCGCCCCTTTCGGATCGAACGATTTCAGCATGTAGTCGAACAGCCCGAGCTTGGGGTCGCGCAATCGGCCGTCGCGCGACAGCCCACCCTCGGGATACATCGCCTGGGCGACGCCCGCTTCGGTCGCCATGTGGACGTAGCGTTCGAGTACGCGCCGGTAGATCGGGCTGTTGGAGTTGCGGCGCACGAAATAGGCACCCATCGAACGGATGAGCTGCTGCAGCGGCCAGATGCGTGCCCATTCGCCGACCGCGTAGCTGAGCGCCGTTCGTTCGGCGGCGAGGAAGGCCACCAGCACATAGTCCATGTTGCTGCGGTGGTTCATGACGAACACCACGGCGGTGCCCGCCGGCACACCGGACAGCGTGCGGGCGTCGGCGAAACCCAGGCGCACGCGATACAGAAAGCGCGCCACGGCGCGGGCGATCGAATAGCCGACCCGGAAGTAGATATAGGCATTGAAGGTCGGCACGATCTCGCGCGCGTAGCGATAGACCTCGGTCATCGCCGCCTCGCGCGGCAGGTTGTTCTCCTTGGCATAGTCGTTGGCGGCGGCGACCACCTGGGGGTCGTAGACCAGCCGATCGATCAGCACCTGGCGCTTGGTGAGCTGGAACGGCTTGATCTCGACGTCGAGCCGGCGATTGACCCTGTCGATCAGGCGATTGAGACGCCGCCGCAGGAACCAGCGCCCGCTCGGGATCAGCAGCCGGTCGAGCAGGGACCACAGCGCGAAGGCAACGATCGGCACGAACAGCCAGAGCGGAACGGCGACCGGCTCGCTCATCGTCCCACCCCCGCGTTCTAGTACTGCTTGAGGCCGAGGCCCGCGAAGACGACCAGGATCGAACTCGCCGTCAGCACCAGCCAGGAACCGGTCGCGCCGAGGAAGCGACCTTTCGGGATCAGGCCGAGCATGCCGCCGGTGTGCAGCGCGCGCGCGACCAGGAAGACGACCGACAGCACCGCCACGACGCGAAAGCCGTAGAAGTCGCTGGT
>ERZ890510.174-NODE-174-length-54791-cov-7.378690_pt1 | contig 54791 bp, 70 predicted proteins | sample MGYA00521265_ERZ890510 | MGnify/ENA primary metagenome ERZ890510 (study PRJEB32303, sample SAMEA104408624) | aquatic metagenome | biome: Brackish water; feature: Chemocline; material: water | place: Baltic Sea | collected 2014-10-26T21:54:00 | depth 110 m ... | reverse complement strand
GCGCGCCGTCCGCTGGGCCGCCAGGCACAGGCAGTGGTCGCGGACATGCGCCGCGGTTTCGATCGAAACGATCTGCTGCTTTGACATAGCTTATTTATGTTGATATCAACTCATAAAGTCAACTCAATCCGGAGAAAGAACCATGGTTTATGTGCAGGGATTCGTCGTCGCCGTGCCGGCCGCGAACAAGGACGCCTACACCAGGCTCGCCACCGATTTCGCGCCGATGTTCAAGGAATTCGGCGCCACCCGTCACGTCGAGGCCTGGGGCGACGACGTGCCCGACGGCAAAATTACCGACTTCAAGGGCGCGGTGAAGGCCACGCCTGAAGAGGTCGTCGTGTTCTCGTGGCTGGAGTATCCCAGCAAGGCGGTGGCCGACGCCGCCCACGAAAAGATCATGAACGACCCGCGCATGAAGGACATGGGCCCGATGCCGTTCGACGGCCAGCGCATGATTGTGGGTGGCTTCAACTCGATCCTCGACGAGGGCGCCGGGGGTAAGATGGGCTATGCCGATGGCGCGCTGCTGCCGGTGCCGGCTGGCAACAAGGACGCCTATCTCGCGATGGAAATGCGGCACGCGACAATCCTGAGGGAGCATGGCGCCGCGCGCGTGGTCTCGGCCTGGGGCGACCATGTGCCCGACGGCAAGGTCACCGACTACAAGGGCGCCGTGAAGGCCACGGCCGACGAGAAGGTGGTCTATGCCTGGATCGAATGGCCATCCAGGCAGGCCCGCGACGAAGGCTGGAAGAAGGTGATGGCCGATCCGCGCATGCAGCCGGGCCAGTTCGAAATGCCGTTCGACGGCAAGCGCATGATCCACGGCGGCTTCGCGCCGATCCTCGACGTCTAGGGACTGCGGCCTATCGGTGGCGGTCGCTGAGGTCGAACAGGCGCGGCAGACTGCGTGCGATCTGGACCGAACCTTCGACAGTGGCGAGACCGTCGGCCATCGCGCGGTCGAGCGGCAACGAAGTCGAGAGAATACGCAGGAGCGTGTCGAACCGGGCTTCGATCGCGGCGCCGCCGGGACCGTCGCCTTTGGCAATGCTGGTGCCGTCGGGGCCGCCCTGGACCACGAAGCTCGCCGATTGCGCTTCATGCCGCACGCGCAGCACGATCTTGCGCGCCGGCGTCGGGGTGCGGCGGGTGACGGCGTCGAGACCGAGCAGCACCCAGTCGGGTTCGAAGGCATCGCCGGGATGCATCGGAAACAGGAAGTGCCCGCCCCAGCGGATCAACTCGCGGATGGCGGGCTGCAGATCGCGGCCGATCTCGGTCAGCTCGTAGGTCTGGGCGCCGAACGGGGCGGATGCCGAGCGCCGGACCACGCCGCTTTCGATCAGGGTATTGAGGCGCGCGGTCAGCACCGTCGGGCTGACGCCGTTCAGCCGCGCACTGAGGTCGGTGAACCGCTTGGGGCCGAGCAGAAGCTCGCGGATCGCCAGCAGCGTCCAGCGCTCGCCGACGATTTCAGCGGCGCGGGCGAGGGCGCAGAACTGGGCATAGCGTGGTCCGCTCATCGTTGAAGCAATGTCAGAGCCGACCCTGTGGCGTCAATTCGCGGCGTACCCGAACGCCGGGCCGGGCCCACTGCAGCTACATCTGTTTCATTTCCGCGACTTCGATCGTGCCAAAAACCAGAAACGGGCATGACTTGGCCATCGCGAGAGCGGCATCGGTGTTGGCGGCTTTCACGATGGAGTAGCCCATCAGGGGGTTCGGCCCGCCGCCTTCCGCAACGCCGCCGGCACCCACGGTCCAGGACTTTCCCAACGGCGTACCGGGATTGACCATGGCGTCGCCGAGGCCGGCCACCCAGGCCTTCCACTTGGCCATCTGCTCGGCCCCTTGCTGCGGCGTCTCGGGCGCCTTTCCACCGTGATAAGCGAACATGAAATCAGGCATGAAACTTCTCCCTGTGCGATTTACTCAGCGTCGATGCGCCAGTGCGATGAGGGGTCCGACAACCACGAACTGAACCAAGGTAAATCCCGTCTCCAGCATCAGATAGGTCGGCACCGAGGTCATGACATTCTTGGCGGCAACCGCGAGCGTGGTGAAGGACCACGACAACGCCGCCAGCCCGAAGCCGTAGATCAGGCCGTTTCCCAGTACGGCGTGCCCGCGATCGGGAAAGACGCGCGGATAGACCCATGAAAAGGCGGCGCCCTGGATCAGCATGGCCGCGAAGCCAAACGGGAAGATCAGGTCATCCCGATAGATTGCCAGCTCACGATAGAGCGGCGCAAAGGCAACCAGGTGCCAAGCATAGGCGATGGGAAAGGTCGGCAGAATGTAGGCGGCAACGCCCAGCCAGAAACGGCGCATAATGCGGATCCTGCTCGTGGTACGGAAATTCCCGGTGTCGCGTGGCTGCTCAGCCGCGCGGCGGCATTTCATCGAATTTGGGGCCGGCAAAGTTGACCGCATCCCAACCCGGAGCCCGCGACGCATAGACGACCATCTGGGGCGAGAAGGCCTCCGGATCGTCCAACGTCGCCGCCCGGAGAAATATCATGTGTGGCATCGCCGCGTTCTTCGAGTAGATCCCCGTCCCACACGACGGACAAAAGGCGCGAGTAACCTCGGTGCCACTGTCAGCCTTGGAGAGGAATTCCTTCACTTCGCCGCCAATGGTGATGGCCTCGCGCGCGACACCCATCATGGCGGCATGGCCTGAAGCACTGCTCTTGCGGCAGTCGGTGCAATAGCATTTGACCTGAAACTGCGGCTCGGCCTGGCCGCTGTAGTGCACGGCGCCGCAGAGACATTTCCCGGATACCTGCATGGATGACTCCCTGGTTAATACTAAAAAAGTAGTAACTAGTCCTTTAATAGGAGTCAAGGCACAGTGACGCCTTCGCCGGCGGTACGCACCGGCGGCCATTCAAGCGCAAGAAATGAAGTCGCGGGCTAGGCCGCGTCGGCGAGAATCCGGTCGGTCTCGTTGTCGACCACGACGGCGGTCTCGAAATAGCGTACGTCGGGCGGCGCGCCGTAGCGTTCGGCGATATAGGCCTGCCAGGCCGGCGTGTAGACGGCTTCGGCATCGGCCCGGCTCTTCCAGAGATAGACGCCGCCGCCGATCCGCTTCTCGGCATCGAACAGGTAGTACTTGCGCACCAGGCCCTTCATGCCGCGGTACTTGGGCGCCGAGCCCTTGAACAGCTCGGCGGCTTTCGCGGCGTCGATGTCGGCCGGCAGCTTGAAGTTCACGATGGCGGTGATCATGCGACCCTCCCTCAGAGTTGGGCGCGCTCCTCGCGCACCTGCCAGAGCAGGACGAAGCCTAGCACCAGGAAAATCAGCACGCACGCCATGCCGAGCCGTGTCGATTGGGTGGCGGCGGTGACGATGCCGATGGCCAACGGCGCCATCCAGGCGGTGGCGCGGCCGGAGAGGGCGAACAGGCCGAAGAACTCGCCCGACATCTCGCGCGGCGCCAGACGGCCGACCAGCGTGCGGCTGGCGGCCTGCATCGGGCCCATGCAGAAGCCCAGCAGCAGGGCAAAGCCCATCAGGGTCTTTTCCTGAACCGAGCCGAACAGGCCGCGCGTCGGGCTGATGGGATCGGCGGGAATGACGTAGAGCACATGCGTTGACGTCACACCGACGATGCCGAGCGTCGCCACGATTACGCCGGCGATGGCGAGCTGGACCGTGCGCTTGCTGCCGATCCAGTCGTCGAGGCGGCCGCCGAGGAAGGCGCCGGGAATGGCGAATACCGTGAGGATGATGCCGAAGATGCCCAGTGTCACCGTGCTCCAGCCGAAGGTCGCGGCGGCGTAGACACCGCCGAAGGCAATGATGGCGGCGAGGCCATCGTTGTAGAGCATGAAGGCAATCAGGTAGGTGAGCGCGTTCCTGAAGCTGCCGAGCCGTCGCACCGTCGAGACCAGCGAAGCGCCGCCCTGCTTGGCTGCCACCCACAGCGACTGGCGCCGCGCGCCGGCCGAATCGGGCGTGAACAGGAACATCGGGATGACGAACACGGCGAGCCACAGGGCCGAGGCCGGACCGACCAGGCGTTCGAGTTCGTGGCTCTTGGCGTCGAGACCGAACAACGGCGTGTCGTTGTTGGCGGCCAGGCCGAACAGCGCCGGCATGCTGACGACCAGCACGGTAATCAGCGCGACGAGGCCGCCGCAGTAGCCCAGCCCCCAGCCGAAGCCGCTCAGCCGGCCCATGCGCTCGGGCCGGACGATGGTGGGCAGTTGGGCGTTGTTGAACACGATCGACATCTCGGCGCCGACCGTGGCCAGGATCACCGCCCAGCTGATCGGCAAGATCAGGTCGGGCCGGTTGGGATAGGCAAACCACAGGCCGGCGCAGCCCAGCGCCAGCAGGAGCTGGAAGGCGAAGATATAGGGCTTCCGCCGCCCGCCGGCGTCGGCCATGGCGCCGAGAAAGGGGCTCATCAGGGCGATCAGGATGCCCGACGCCGATTGGGTGAAGGCCCAGGCCGACTGGCCCTGCACCGGATCGCCCACCAGCACGTTGGCGAAGTAGGGCGCGAAGATGAAAGTGGTGATGATGGTGAAGAACGGCTGGTTGGCCCAGTCGAACAGGGCCCAGCTGAACTGGCCGAGCTTCGAGGCTTCGCGTTGTGTCTCGGTCATTTGCCGTCACTATGCCCCAGAATGCGCCTCGGCAATTGCCAGATCGCGTCGCGGTTTGTGGGCGAAAACACCTTCGTCATCGCGTCCTGCCAGGGCAGCCAGAGCTGCGCCACGTGTTCCGCAGAGTCCAGGGTCGCCACCGTCTGTTCGGCCACCTGGAAGCTGAAGACATGTTCGACATTGTGCGTGACGTCGGCAGCGTAGCGCGCCCGCCATTGCGCCCAGATCTCATAGCGGTTGGTGAGCCGCCAGTCGGCGAGCGTGCCGACCGACAGGCCGGTCTCCTCCAGAAGCTCGCGCCGCGCCGTGGCCTCGAGGTTCGGGTCGTCCGGCTCGCGCGAACCTGTCACCGATTGCCACAGACCGCCGCCCCCGGCCCGTTCCAGCAACAGCACCTCCAGCCGCGGCGTGTGGACCACCACCAGAACCGATTCAGGAAGCTTGAAGGTCATCGGGACCAGCATATAAGGTCCCGCGGCAGAATTCCGAGGGAACAATGAGCAAGAAACTACAGGCCACCATCGACGCGGCGTGGGAAAAGCGCGACGGCATCAGCAGTGCCACCAAGGGCGAGGTTCGCGAGGCGGTCGAGGCGGCGATCGCCGGTCTCGACGACGGTTCGTTCCGCACCGCCGAGAAAGTGGGCGACGAATGGGTCGTGAACCAGTGGCTGAAGAAGGCCGTGCTGCTGTCGTTCCGGCTCTACGATTCGGTGCCGATGGACGGCGGCGCGGCATTCCCGGGCCTCGGCAGCGCGCCGTGGTTCGACAAGGTGCCGCTCAAGACCACCGGCTGGGACGCCGCACGCTTCGCCAAGGCGGGCTTCCGTGCCGTGCCGGGCTCGGTCGTGCGCCGCGGCTCCTACATCGCGCCCTCGGTCGTGCTGATGCCGTCGTTCGTCAATCTCGGCGCCTATGTCGACAGCTCGACCATGGTCGACACCTGGGCGACCGTCGGCTCGTGCGCCCAGATCGGCAAGAACTGCCATCTCTCGGGCGGCGTCGGCATCGGCGGCGTGCTCGAACCGCTGCAGGCCAATCCGGTCATCATCGAGGACAACTGCTTCATCGGCGCCCGCTCCGAGGTCGTCGAGGGGGTGATCGTCGGCACCGGTGCGGTACTGTCGATGGGCGTCTTCATCAGCGCCACCACGAAAGTGGTCGATCGCGCATCAGGCCAGATCCATGTCGGCAAGGTGCCGCCCTATTCGGTGGTCGTGCCAGGCAATATCGGCGGCGGCCCCGACCGGCCCTCGACCTACTGCGCGGTGATCGTGAAGACCGTCGACGAGCGCACGCGCTCCAAGACCTCGATCAACGAGCTGCTGCGCGACTGAGCCGGGCGGGATGACCGAGCCGCTTCCGCGCCAGGCCATCCCGCAGCGCCTTTTGTGGCGCGGCGACTCCCTGCCTGACGACACCGGCAAGATCGCGCTTTCCCACGACGTCGAGGATGAGCTCGACCGGCTCGTTGCGTCGCTCGACCGCGATCCGGTGCCGCTGCTGCTGCTGCGTCCCGAGGATTTCACTCTCGATGCGTCGCGCGCCTTGATGCGCAAGGTGAAATGCAGCCTCGACGACGGACCTGGCTTCGCCATCATCGACCGCCTGCCGGTCGAGCGCTGGTCCGAGACCGGCCTGCGCGCGGTGTGGTGGCTGCTGGCCTCGCTGATCGCCCGGCCGGTGGCGCAGAAGTGGGACGGCACCTCGATCTACGACGTCACCGATCTCGGCCGGCCGCCGGGCAACGGCGTACGGCCCGACGTCACCAATGCCGAGCAGAATTTCCACACCGACAACAGCTACAACCTCATGCCGCCGCACTATGTCGGCCTGCTGTGCGTGCGCACGGCGATGGAAGGCGGCGTGAGTGGCATCGTGAGCTTCGCCGCCGCGCACGAGGAGATGCGCCGGTACCATCCCGACCTGCTGCCCAGGCTCTACCGCCCGTTCTACTTCGACCGCCAGCGCGAACACGCGCCGGACGATGTCATGACGACCCATCATCCGATGCTCGAAAGCCAGGACGGCCGCCTGATCGCGCGGCTGTCGCGCTTCCAGGTCATGAACGGCTACAGGCTGGCCGGCGCCGCGCTCGATCCCGAAGGGGCCGCGGCGATCGACGCCTTCGAGGCGATCCTCAATGCGCCGGGCGTCGCCGCGCGCTTCCAGTTCGAACCCGGACAGATGCAGATCATCGACAACCGCGCACTGGGCCACAAGCGTTCGGGGTTTCGCGACTGGCCGGAGGCGGAACGCAAGCGCCTGCTGATACGGCTATGGCTGCGCGACCACGGGAGGCGCGCCTACAACGGCTGAGGCGGAGCCGGGGACTGCACCCAAGATCGCAGGCTGGACGGGCGTGGGCTTCTGCAGCGAAAGCCATCCGGTCCATTCGGCCTGCATGTCCGTCCACTTGAGGCGCGCTTCGGGGTGGATATAGAGCGCATTGGCGAACAGGACGAATTCCTTGCGCGGCCCGTATCGCATGAGGTCGTAGAAGCCGCACAGGACGAAGCCGCATTTTTCGAGATGGCTGTGCAGTCCGCCGAACTGCTGCATCTCGTTCTGGTCCGACCGGAATGCCACTTCGGCGAACACGAAAATCAGGTTGTGATTGGCGATCAGGTCCGTCGCGCCCTTCATCACCTCCATTTCCCATCCCTGGACGTCGAGCTTGAGAATGTCCACGTGCGAGATTCCGTGGGCGCCGACGATGGCGTCCACTGTCGCGACTTCGGTCATTTGCATTGACTCCGGAGCACCGCCGGGACCGCGCGACACCAGAGTGTTGAGTTCCGAGTCGTCGCCCAACTGCAGGGCAAGCCTGCCTGCTTCCGCGCCGAGCGCGAGGTTGAACAGATGAATCTTGTTGCGGCCTCCGAATTTCGCCTCGAGACGGCGAAACGTGGTGGCTGCCGGTTCGAAGCAGTAGATCTCGGCATCGGGCGCGTAGGCCATCAGCGTCTTCAGTGTCTGGCCCGTATTGGCGCCGACATCGAACAGGACGCCCAGCGATCTGGTTCCCAGGAACCTCTGAATGTCGAAGGGCCAGGAAACACCACGCGGAAAGGCGCGGGTCAGAGGAAAGTATTTCGAGCGGAGAACAGCGTCGAGGTACCGGGAAACCGTGGCACCAAGAAAATATCTAAAGGTCAAAGACGTTGCTCCCGGGGCGGCCGGAAAGCCGGCGGCCCGCCAGATTTCCTACCCGGTGTGCCGGGCCCATTCAGGCTGTTTCTTCAGATGAGCGCCTTCCTTGGCGAGAATCTTGGCGATGCGCTCCGGGGCGAAGCCGATCTCGACGAAGGCCGGCCCGGCGTTGGCGACCTCACGATATTCGGCGATCTTGCCGTCGCACAGCGTCATCATCGACACGCCCTCGAAGCCCACGCGCTTGCCCTGCGCCTCCGGAAGGGTCGAGACGTAGCTGAAGGTGTAGTACGCGTAAAGCATGCGGCCATCGCTCACCGGCCGGTGCATCTCCCAGCGAAAATCGCGGGCGGTGCGATGGAACCAGTCGTCGATCATCGCGGCGATCTTTTCAGGCCCCTGGAAGGCGCCATAGAACACGTCGTGATAGACGCCATCTGCCGTGAACAAGGCGGCAAAGGCCTTGCCGTCACGGCGTTCGACGGCCGAGCAGAAGGCCTTCAGCAGCGCTGCGATGTCCATCGTTAGTCCTCCCGGATTTGCCGCAATCATGACTAAACTGGCGGCCGCGGCCAAGTCAGCGAATAGGAGCCAATTGCATGAGTTTCTGGATCGTCCTCGGCATAATCGTGGCCATCGGCCTGTGGCTGGTCGCCCTCTACAACGGTCTGGTCGGCGGCCGCAACCAGGCGCAGACGGCATGGAGCCAGATCGACGTGCAGCTGAAGCGCCGGCACGACCTCATTCCCAACTTGGTTCAGGTCGTGAAGGACGCCATGGGCTATGAACAGGAAACCCTCACCAAGGTGATCCAGGCCCGCAACAACGCGGTCGCCGCAACCGGCAACCCCGCGCAGGCGGGACCGGCCGAAGCAGCGCTCACACAGGCCACGCGGGGCCTGTTCGCCCTGATGGAGAACTATCCGCAACTCAAGGCGAACGACAACGCGATGCAGCTTCAGGAAGAGCTGACGACGACCGAGAACAAGATCGCCTTCGCGCGCCAGTTCTATAACGACTCGGTGAACAGCTATAACGTCCGCCGGCAGAGCTTCCCGGCCGTGCTGGCCGCCGCCTCGCTGGGCTTCGGTCCGATTGAACTCTTCAACATGCCCGAAACCGAGCGCGAAGTACCCAAGGTCGCGCTGCGCTAGGGACGCCCGGGCAAAGGGGCATGAGCGCCACCACCGACTTCGTCGCCGCCCAGAAGCAGAACCGGCGCAACACCGTCCTGCTGCTGGCCATCCTGACGGTCCTGGCCGCCGCGGTGGGCTATGGCGCCGGCGCCTTGCTGGAAGGCCAGGCCTCCGGCGGCATGCCGCTGGTGAGCAACGCCGGCGTGGCGGCGGCGGCAATAATGGCGGTCGTCAGCGTCGGCTGGAGTCTGCTGTCGCTCGCACTCGGCGACAAGATGGTGCTTGCCATGTCGGGCGCCAAGACGATCGACAAGGCGGATGCGCCGCAACTCTACAACGTGGTCGAGGAGATCTCGATCGCCGCGGGCGTGCCGATGCCCAAGGTCATGGTGCTGGAGACCGACGCCCTCAATGCCTTCGCGACGGGAAACAAGGTCGGCGGCGGCACCATCGCCGTCACGCGCGGCCTGATCGACACGCTCAACCGCGACGAACTGCAGGGTGTGGTGGCGCACGAAATGGCCCATCTCGCCAATCTCGACACCCGCTACATGGTCGTGGTGGGCGTCACCGTGGGGCTGATCGCGCTGGTTTGCGACATGCTGCTGAGGTCCATGGCCTGGGGTGGGGTGGGGCGCAGCAGCGGCAACAGTAACAAAAAGGGCGGCTCGGGCGGCGGCATCCTGATCATCCTGCTGATCGTGGTGGCGATCTTCGCGCCGCTGGCCGCCAAGGCGGTCCAGATGGCGGTGTCGCGCCAGCGCGAGTATCTTGCCGATGCAACGTCGGTGCAGTTCACGCGCAATCCCAACGGCCTGATCCAGGCACTCGGCAAACTCGCCGAGAAGGCCGCCCCCTTCCCCGGAGTGAGTCGTGCCACCCAGCATCTCTTCATCGTCAATCCCGTGCAGACCTTCACCACCAGGTCTTCAGCACTTCTGGCAACGCACCCCGATATTGCGGATCGCATCGCTCGCCTGCGCAATCTGGGTCGCTAGCCTCGGGGTCGCTGCTGCCTTCGACCTGCAGGGCCATCGCGGCGCGCGCGGCCTGGCGCCGGAGAATACACTGGCGGGGTTCAAGCTGGCCCTCGATCTCGGCGTCAGCACCCTCGAGACGGATCTTGCGATCACCAGCGACGACGCTGTCGTCATCAGCCACGATCCGATCCTCAATCCTGCCCTGACGCGTGGACCGGACGGACAGTGGCTGGCGACCGCCGGCCCCGCCATTCGCTCGCTCAGCCTGGCCGACCTCGCGAAGTACGATATCGGGCGGCTTAACCCGGCGAGCAAGTACGCCCAGCAGTATCCCGAGCAGAAGCCGGTCGACGGCCAGCGTTTTCCGACTCTCGCCGCGGTCCTGGCCCTCGGTGGCCGTGAAGTGCGCTTCAACATCGAGATCAAGACCGACCCGAACAAGCCCGACCTCACGGTCGATCCGGCGCGTTTCACGCGCCTCGCCGTGGACGCCATCCGCAAGGGCAAGGCGGCCGACCGCAGCACGCTTCAGTCCTTCGACTGGCGTGGGCTCATCGAGGCGAAGAAACTGGCACCGGAAATCGCCACCGGCTGCCTCACCATCGAGAGCACCAACTTCGATACTGTTGGCCGCGCCAGCGGACACCCATCGCCGTGGTTGGGAGGCCTTGATCTCGCGGCGCACGGCGGGTCGGTGCCGCGACTGGCGAAGGCTGCCGGGTGCGCCACCTGGTCGCCGTTCTGGCGCAATGTCACTGCCGAGAACATCAAGGAAGCCCACGCGCTCGGCCTGAAGGTGGTCCCCTGGACGGTGAACGTGCCGGCCGAGATGGCTCGCCTGATCGAGTTCGGCGTCGATGGCCTGATCACCGATTATCCTGACCGCGCGCAGCCGATATTGGCCGCGAAAGGCCTCAAATCCCGCTAGGCTATTGACTTTGGGCGCTCTGTGTTCTGTATACAATACCCATGCGCCCCTTTGCCTCGGAACCCGACCTCTCGGAACGCATCCACGATTCGGTGCTGACCGCCATCTGCTCCGGCGAGGTCAAGGCCGGAACCCGGATCACACAGGAAGAGCTTGCCCACCGGTTCGGCGTGTCGCGGCAACCGGTACTGCAGGCGATGATGATGCTGCGACGCGAAGGGTTCCTGGTCGATGCCGGCCGTAAAGGCGTTTGCGTTGCACCGCTGGACGTCGACCATGCGCGCAATCTCTACATCGTCCGCGGAGCCCTCGATGGCGCGGCGGCGCGGCTGGCAGCGGCACGCTACACGCCGCAGCTTGTCCAACGGGGCCGCCAGCTTATCGACGTCGGCCGGCGCGCCGTCGCGATCGGCCACGTCCCCTCGGTCATCGAGGCCGACATCGATTTTCATCTCTTTATCTATGAAGCGTCGGGCAACCCCCTAATCGGCGAAACCGCCCAGCCGCTTTGGCAGCACCTGCGCCGGGTAATGGCCGCGGCTCTCAGCGAAAGCGATCTGCGCGTCAGCGTCTGGGACGAGCATGAGGGTATCCTGCGCGCCCTGGAGGCTAGCCAGGCGTCCGAGGCCGAGGCGCTCTGTCGCGGCCATGCCGAACAGATGGCCGACATTCTCACCGGACGGCTGAAGATCGTGATCTCGCGAGCGGCCTGACGCAAACAAGCAAGGGAGGAACCGCCATGAAGCTTACACCGCAGCAACTGAAGCAGTTCGACGACGACGGCTACCTCTTCTTCCCCAGCTACTTCTCGCGCGAGGAAACGGCGATCCTGAAGTCGGAGATCCCCGGTGTTTTCGCGCAGCGCCGCGAGGAGAACGTACGCGAGAAGACCGGCGACGTGGTGCGCACCGCCTTCGCCGTGCACACCTATCATCCGGTCTTCGAGGCGCTGGTGCACAGCCCGCGCTTCGTCGAGCCGGCCGAGCAGCTGCTGAAAGACAAGACCTACATCCACCAGTTCAAGATCAACGGCAAAGCCGCCTTCGACGGCGACGTCTGGCAGTGGCACCAGGACTATGGCACCTGGAAGGCCGATGACGACATGCCCGAGGCACGGGCCATGAACCTCGCGGTATTCGTGGACGAGGTGAACGAGTTCAACGGCCCGCTGTGGTTCATTCCCAAGAGCCACAAGAAGGGCGCGATCGAGGCCAGGCACGACCTCACCACGACGTCCTATCCACTGTGGGTGATCGACAACGACACCATCGCCAAGCTGGTGAAGCAGGGTGGCATCGTGGCGCCCAAGGGGCCGGCCGGCTCAGCAATCTTCTTCCACGGCACGCTGGTGCACGGCAGCCCGCCCAACATGTCGCCATGGGACCGCCAGATCATCTATGTGACCTATAATTCCGTGCAGAACGCCATCCGCCGCTACAAGCGCCCGGCCTATATCGCGCACCGCGATTTCACGCCCTTGGACGCCTGGGAAGACGATTGCGTGACGCGGGTAACCCGCGGCAAAGCTGCCGCGGAATAACGAAAAACCTCCGGAGGGATCAATGAGTCTCCATCGCATGCTCCTGGCCCGCGCGGCCGACGCCAAGCTGCTGCGCATCGGCGTGATCGGCGCGGGAAAATTCGGCTCGATGTATCTGTCGCAGATCCCGACGACGCCAGGCATCCATCTGCTGGGCATCGCCGATCTCTCGCCACTGCGCGCGCGCGAGAACCTGGCGCGGCTCGGCTGGAAGCCCGAGGTGACGGGGGCCACATCGTTCGCCGAGGCGCGCCAGCACGGCAGCACCTATCTCACCGAGGACTGGCGCGCGCTGGTCAGCCATCCCGAGATCGACATCATCGTGGAATCGACGGGCGATCCGATCGCCGCCGTCGAGCATGCGCTCGAAGCCTTTAGGCACGGCAAGAGTGTGGTGATGGTGACGGTCGAGGCCGATGCCTTCTGCGGTCCGCTGCTCGCCCGCCGCGCCGCCCAGGCCGGCGTGATCTACAGCCTGGCCTACGGTGACCAGCCGGCGTTGATCTGCGAACTGGTCGACTGGGCGCGCACCTCGGGCTTTGAGGTGACGGCGGCCGGCCGCGGCCACAAGTGGCTGCCGCATTTCGCCCAGTCGACACCCGAGACGGTGTGGAAATACTGGGGCCTGAACGAAGAGCAGGCCAGGCGCGGCGGGCTCAATCCCAAGATGTTCAATTCCTTCCTCGACGGCTCCAAGCCCGCCATCGAGAGCACGGCGGTATCCAACGCCACCGGCCTCACGCCGGCACCGGATGGCCTCGCCTTTCCGCCCTGCGCGGTCGACGACCTGCCGTTCGTGATGCGGCCGATCTCCGAAGGTGGTCAGCTTCACCACAAGGGCCAGGTCGAGGTCGCCTCGTCGCTGGAGAAGGACGGCCGCGCGATCCCCTACGAGATCCGCAAGGGTGTGTGGGTCGTGTTCGAGGCCGCCACCGAGTACCAGAAGAACTGCTTCGAAGAATACATGCTCTGCACCGACCCCAGCGGCCGCTATTCCGTGATGTACAAGCGCTGGCATCTGATCGGGCTGGAGGTCGGCATGTCGGTCGCCTCAATCGGGTTGCGCAAGGAGCCGACCGGCTGCCCGATCGGCTTCCATGCCGACGTGATCGCCACTGCCAAGCGTGACCTAAAGCCCGGCGAGATGCTGGACGGCGAGGGCGGTTACACGGTCTACGGCAAGCTGTTCCCGTCGGAGAAATCGACGTCGCTCGGCAGCCTGCCGCTCGGCCTTGCGCATAACGTCAAGCTGCTCAAACCCATCAAGGCCGGCCAGTCGCTTACCTACGCCGACGTAGCGATGGACGAGACGCTGACGGCGGTGAAGGTGCGGCGAGAGATGGAGCGAGAGTTTGCACCGGCCGCGTCGAAGATAGCGGCGCAGTAGCTAGAGTGCGATACCGCGTCGAAGTCTGACGATAAGGAGAAGTGTCAAATGGCGCCCTTTTTGGGCGTAAACACCTCAAAAAATAGGCCTGCTTCTTCTTTATGCTTTTTAGACAGGAAGTCCTTGGGAACCTGCTTGGGACGCCCCCAAGTTTCGACCGCGAAATCTAGACTCGCATGAAAAGCCGCCCGAAACATCGTCTTCACCACTCTGGAATGAATGTCGAAGAAAGCCAAGAAAGTCACAAGTTCATCCTGCCCCCATGCAGTCTGAATAGGCTAGTTGGACTTTTGCTGGAATCGTGATGACCTTTGTTGCTCGCACTTCATGGGTTTCAAAGCCATTCATGCAAATTTCAACGCGGCACGCACTGCGAGCGTCTTTGGCAACCACGAAACAGTCCTCGATGCCGTCAGACACGACCCAGTAAAGATTCCATGGCCTAGCTTTCTTAGCCATTTAGAAGCACCTGCCCACATTCATTCGAGCGCCAGATTAGCGATATCGTGCACTTTGCTGAACGCCAAGTTTGGGCAGTTTCCCACTCAGGTTGTGCACGATCGCACTCCCTCAAACGGCAACGAGAGAGTTAATAGGACCATTCGGTGGTCATCACACCGGCCAGCGCCATGTAGGTTTCGGTCCAGGCTACCTTCACCTCCGGCGTGAAATCGGCGCCAAGGCCCTTCTCGAGGGTCCACAGCAGCGCGGCGCCGACCGGCGCGTAGTGTGCCGCGGTCACGCCGCAGCCCTTGTGCCGATCGCCTAGCGCCTTCACGGCCGGCAAGATTGTCTCGAGCTCGTGCAGATTGGTGACGGCGGTCCCCAACATGCTCATCAGCTTAATCTTCTGCTCCTTCATGTCTTGCGGGAACATGGATCGCACCTCAGGCGCGATCTCGAACAGGCGACCATAGAACAGGTCCGCCGCCGTGCCGGCGATGGGCATGACCTTCTTGAAGCTCATCTGGACCAGTTCGATCTACTGCGGTGTCATCGGAGGAGTCCCCCGAGATTGTTCCGGAAGAGCCGCCGCAAATTCCATGCCGTGACCTAAAGTGCGTGCTCCCGATCCTGGGCCTGATCCTTGGCAGGCGGTTTACCTTCGGCCTCGTCGCGCTCCTTTTCCTTCCGCGCCTTCAAGAGCTTGCGGAGGATCATGTTGCGCTTCAGCGACGAGATGTGGTCGATGAACAGGATGCCGTCGAGATGGTCGATCTCGTGCTGGACGCAGGTGGCGAGCAGACCTTCGCAGGTCATCTCCTGGCTGTTGCCATCACGATCAAGGTAGCGCACGCGCACTTCCGCCGGCCGAACGACGTCGGAATAGTGGTCGGGCACCGACAGGCACCCTTCCTCGTAGGTCACGTCGTCATCCGACGCCTCGACGATCTCCGGATTGGCCATGAGCAGCGGCCCGGTCTTGGTCTCCTCACGATCGATATCGAGCACGATGACGCGCTTCAACGCCCCGACCTGGGGCGCGGCAAGGCCGATGCCGGGGGCCGCGTACATGGTCTCCAGCATGTCATCCATAAGCTGACGCACGCCCGCATCGACTGTCTCGACCGGGAGGGACTTTTTCTTCAGGCGCGGATCGGGCGCGGTCAGGATGGGCAGAATGGCCATTGCAGATAAATATGCAGGAGATCAGGGCTATTCAAGGTTTGCAATGCAGACGGGCGCACTCAGGTCCGGGTGACCATGGTGCCGACCCCGGCCTCGGTGAAGACCTCGAGCAGCAGCGCATGCGGCACCCGGCCATCCATGATGACGGCCGCCTCGACCCCCCGGTTCACCGCCTCGATGCAGTTCTCGACCTTGGGAATCATGCCGCCGGAAATCGTGCCGTCGGCGATCAGGGCGCGAGCCTGCTCGACCGTCATGTCCTCGATGAGCTTGCCGTCCTTGTCGAGAACCCCCGGCACGTCGGTCAGGAACAGAAGGCGCTTGGCCCTCATGGCACCGGCGATGGCCCCGGCCGAGGTGTCGGCGTTGATGTTGTAGGTGAGCTCGTCGTCGACGCCGAAACCGATCGGAGCCACGACGGGGATAACATCGGCGCGGCGCAATTGCTCCAGCACCATGACGTTGATCTTGGCGGGTTCGCCCACCTGCTTGAGGTCGACTTTCAGCAGTTCGCCGGTCTTGGGGTCGCGCATTTCCGTCACCTTGCGCGCCAGGATCAGATTGCCGTCCTTGCCGCAGATGCCGACTGCGATGCCGCCGCATTCGTTGATGTCGGCCACGATCGCCTTGTTGATCGAGCCGGCCAGAACCATCTCGACGATTTCCATGGTGGCGGCGTCGGTGACGCGGAGCCCGTTCACGAAGGTGCTCTTGATGCCGACCCGCTCGAGCATCTTGTTGATCTGCGGGCCGCCACCATGGACCACGACGGGATTCATGCCGACCTGCTTCATCAGCACGACGTCGCGGGCGACCAGGTCGCCGAGCTTGGGATCGGTCATGGCATGGCCGCCGTACTTCACCACGAAGGTGGCATCGTTGTGCCGGCGCATGTAGGGCAGCGCCTTGGAGATGGTCTCCGCCATGCGGATGAGCCGCCTCTGTTCCTTGTCGGTCCGAACCGGCTCGGCCATGTGCTGTGCCCCGATCATGAAAAGCCCTCTCCACGCCGGGAGAGGGCCAAGGTCAGAAAGGCAATATATCAGTCGCGTGCCGGATAGAAGAGCGTCCTTCGACGCGGCAGTATGTCCGGATGATCGATTCAGAGTCTCTCGCCCTCCGCGGTTTTGCCGTAATTCCCGGTCTGATCAGGCTTGGCGAATGCCAGTCTCTGGCCGCGATGTGGCCCGACAAAGCCAACTTCCGCAGCCACGTGGTCATGCAGCGGCATGGCTACGGCCGCGGCGAGTACCAGTATTTCACCTATCCGCTGCCCGAACCGGTCGAGCGGTTGCGCCAGACCCTGTACCCGCCACTGGCCGAGATCGCCAACCGCTGGAACGGGCAACTGGGCCGGGACAAGCACTTTCCGCCGACCCTGAAGGCCTGGCTGCGCGAGTGCCATGCCGGCGGCCAGAAGCGCCCGACGCCGCTGCTGCTGCGCTACGGCCCCGGTGACTACAACTGCCTGCACCGGGATCTTTATGGTGATCTGGTATTTCCGCTGCAGGCGACCATTCTCCTGAGCAACCCTGCCCGGGACTTCAGCGGCGGCGAGTTCATGCTGGTCGAGCAGCGACCCCGCATGCAGTCGCGTGGCGAGGTGGTCCCGCTGAAGCAAGGCGATGCTGTGGTCTTCGCCGTCAACGAGCGGCCGGTGACGGGAACGCGCGGCTTCCACCGCACCGCGATGCGCCATGGCGTTTCAAGCCTGCGCGACGGCGAGCGCTTCACGCTGGGCATCATCTTCCACGACGCCGCGTAGCCCTTTCCCGATCTCAGTGATCCCGGCGGTAGCTGACGACCTCGTACTCGATTCCGTCGGGATCGAGGAAATAGAACCGGCGCCCGGGATCATAGTCGTCATGGCCAAACGGCTTGAGGCCAGCCGCCACGACGCGAGCTTCGACGGCATCGAGATCGTCGACTTCCACGCCGATATGGTTGAGGGGCCGGCCCTTGGTGAAATTGTCCTGCGTGTAGCTGGCACCGCGGCCGGTGTAGAGCGCAACGTAGTGTTCGTCGGATCCGACATGGATCGTGTGGCCGCCGTCCCGCGCCGGACCGCGCCAACGTACATGCCAATCGAACAGACCCATCACCAGGTTGGCCGTGCGCTCCGGGTCCGTAACGGTGACATTCACATGCTCTATGCGCGGCTTCGACATCGCGATTTGCTCCCATGGAAAGTGCAGGATTGCACTTGCTTGCCGACGCTACGACCTCAAGTTAACTAGAGGTCAAGCTTGTCGTGGAGATCGTTTGATGCCGGCGTCACTGTTGTCGATTGGTGAGCTCTCCCGCCGGACCGGGATATCCGTTTCGGCGATCCGTTTCTACGAGGCGCGGGGCCTGGTACAGGCCATCCGCACCCGCGGCAATCAGCGGCGCTTCATGCGCGCGGATATCCGGCGCCTTTCCTTCGCGCTGATTGCCCAGCAACTGGGGCTGAAGCTCACGGAAATCGAGACCGCGCTTGCCACGCTGCCGCAAGGACGGCCGCCGACGCGACGCGATTGGCAGGCCATCAGCAGGCAGATAAGGACGGCCCTTCAGGCGAAGATCGAGATGCTGGAGAAGACCCGCGACCTGCTGGATGGCTGCATCGGTTGCGGCTGCCTGTCGCTCGATCGGTGCGCCCTCTACAACCGGGATGACCGGGCCGCCAGGGCCGGCGCCGGGCCGCGCTTCCTGCTGGGCGACCGGCCGCAGGACTTCGACGATGACCGGCGCCCATCGGCAGACCCGCGTGTCAGCCCGCGGCAACGGCGGCGATCTCCGCCCTGAGTTCGGGAATGCCGAACTTGGTCTCGCTGCTGGTCGGCAAGACTTCGGGATGCGCGGCACCGTGTTGGCGCGCGGCGGCCTCGGCGGCGACGATGGCCCGCGGGATCTCGGCCTGCCGGAGTTGGTCCGTCTTGGTCAGGATGAGCTGGTAGGACACTGCGGCGCGGTCGAGATTCTTCATGGTCTCGTGGTCGCTGTCCTTCACGCCGTGCCTCGAATCGATCAGCAGGCAGACACGCTTCAGGGTCGGGCGGCCGCGCAGATACGCCGACGCGAGATCCTGCCAGGTCTCCTTCATGGACTTGGAGACCTGGGCAAAGCCGTAGCCGGGCAAGTCGACAAGGTAAAGACGGTTGACGAGATCGAAGAAATTGATCTGTCGCGTGTGGCCCGGCCGGGCCGAAACGCGGGCAAGCGTACGGCGGCCGGTCAGCGCATTGACCAAACTCGATTTGCCGACATTGGAGCGGCCGGCGAAAGCTACTTCCGGCAGTGCCACGGGCGGCAGCGATTCGACCGAGGCCGCCCCGGAAATGAACTCGCAAGGTCCCGCGAACAGCTTGCGCGCCGCCTCGAGGTCCTCGGGCGTGCGCTCTGCCATCAGCCCTTCTTGCCGGAGCCCTTGCCGCCCTTCTTGTTGCCGTTGCTGTTGCCGTTGGTCGCTGCGGGGACCGCTGCCGGAGTGGCCGGAGGCTTGGCCTTGCCGCCGCCGATCGGTGTGCCGTGACGACGCATGATCGTGTACTGCTGCGCGATCGACAGTGTGTTGCTCCACGCCCAGTAGATCACGAGGCCAGCCGAGAACGGCGCCAGCATGAAGGTGAAGAGAATCGGCAGGAACTGGAACACGCGCGCCTGTATCGGATCGGTCGGCTGCGGGTTCAGCTTCTGCTGCAGGAACATCGTCACGCCCATGATGATGGGCCACAGGCCAATGTTGAAGAAATGCAGGTACTGCGGGACATCCCACTGGACTAGGCCAAACCCGGTGAGGATGGTCAGCGGATCGGGCGCGGCAAGATCCTTGATCCAACCGTAGAACGGCTGATGGCGCATTTCGATCGTGGTGTAGAGCACCTTGTAGAGGGCGAAGAACACCGGAATCTGGACGACGATGGGCAGGCAACCTGCGGCCGGGTTGACCTTCTCGCGGCGATAGAGCTGCATCAGCTCCTGGTTCATGCGCTGGCGATCCTCGCCATAGCGCTCCTTGAGCTTCTCCATCTCCGGCTGGAGCCGCTTCATCTTGCTCATCGCCGCATAGGACTTGTTGGCGAGCGGGAAGAACACGGCCTTAACGATCACCGTCAGCACAAGAATCGACAGGCCGAAATTGCCGAGATGGACGTACAGCCATTCCAGCAACCAGAACAACGGCTTGGTGAAGAACCAGAACCAACCCCAGTCGATGGTGAGGTCGAACTTCTCGATCCCGTACTTCTCGGTATAGGAATCGATGATGCGCACGATCTTGGCGCCCGCAAACAGGCGGGCCTCGGTGCGGCCGGTGGCGCCCGGTGCGATCGTTTCACCGCCGCCGACATAGTCGATCTGGTACTTGGCGCCGTCGCCCGTGCCGCTGCCCTTGATCGTCACGTCGACCTTGGACTTCTGGTCAGGCACCAATGTCGCCATCCAGTACTTGTCGGTGATACCGACCCAGCCGCCGGTGGTACTGAATTTCTGCTGCTTGTTGTCCTTGAAGTCGGAGTAGCCGAACTCCTTCAGGCTGCCGTTGAAGACGCCGTAGGGGCCCTCATGCAGGATATAGATGCCCTCGGCCGGCGGCGTGCCGTAGCGCACGACAAGGCTCCAGGGAAACACCGTGACCGGCTTGTCGGACTTGTTCTCGACGCTTTGCTTGACGTCGAACATGAAGAACTCGTCGAGCGCGACATCGAGCGCGAACACCAGTCCATCGCCGTTGTCCCAGGTGAGCCGCACCGGCTTGCCCGGCGCTACCATCGTCCTGTCGGCGGTCCACATCGTGTCCGGCCCGGGCACCTTGACCGCAGGGTCGGAAGCCGACCAGCCAAACTCGGCGTAATAGGGATGAATGCTGCCGACCGGCGACAGCACCGGCACCGGCGGACTCTTGGGGTCGATCGTCTCGCGATACTTGACGAGCTGGACGTCGTCGATACGCGCGCCCTTGAGCGAGATCGAGCCGAGCAGTTCAGGCGTGCTGAAGGTCACGCGCGGCGTGCGGGCGAGGGCTTCGTTGCGGCTGAGGATCTGAGACGCGGGCGCGGCCACGCCGCCTGGCTGCACACCGGGGGCAACAGGTTGGCCGGTCGGCGCCGCGGGGGTGCCCGGCGCGCCGGGCGCGCTGGACTGAGTGGCGGCCTGCTGCTGCGGCGTGACCGTCGGCTTAGCCGGCGGAAAGGCCGCCTGCCATCCCACGATGATCAGCACCGAGAGAACGATGGCGACAATGAAATTCTTCTGGTCCATTTGAGGCAAACTCTCGTGACGCGTCAGATGCGCTCGGCGGGATGGCAGGACAGCGGCCGGCGGGCGGCAGCGGGCGGAACCGGATCGTAGCCGCCGGAGCCCCACGGACCGCAGCGGCACAGGCGATGAGCGGCCAGCCAGCCGCCCTTCAAGGCGCCGTGACGACTCACCGCCTCGACCGCATAGCGCGAGCACGACGGTTCGTAGCGGCAAGCGCCGACGAAAAAGTAGGCGAGCGTCAGTTGGTAGAAGCGGATCGCGCCGCGCAGCAGCAAAGACATCATGCGGCCCGGAAACTGGCGATTTGCCGAGGCCGGCGCAAGCCGTCCCTGCAGGTCATGGCGTCGCGACGGAGAGGGCCTTGAGCCGCTTCAGCGCTTCCTGCAGTTCGCGGCGCAGATCGGCGAAATCGCGGGTAAGGGCCCCCTGGCGTCCGACCATCACATAGTCGAGATCGGAACGGGCCTCGCCCGGAATGACCATCCGGGCGATTTCCCGCAGCCGGCGGCGGACGCGGTTGCGGGCAACCGCATTGCCGACCTTGCGACTGACAGTGAAGCCTACCCGTACCAGCGGTTGGGACGGCACGGGTGGCGCCGGAGCAATCTGGAGAACGAATCCGGGCATAGCGCAGCGCCGCCCGGCCTGAACGCGCAAAAAATCGCGGCGATCCGGCAAACGCCCGAGGCGTGCCGTGGCCAATTCTACTAGGCCGACAGGCGCTTGCGGCCCGACCTGCGGCGGCTGGCAATAACCTTGCGGCCGCCAACAGTTGCCATCCGAGACCGAAAGCCGTGCCGGCGCTTGCGCACCAGCTTGCTCGGCTGATAGGTGCGTTTCATCACGCAACTCCTTCAAATACAAGGCCCCCGCGCGGAGCGGCGGGGGCGAATTCCGTGGGCGAGGGTAATAAGCGGCTGACCTTCCAGAGTCAACGTTTGGCGAAGCCTTGCCGCCAACCCCTAAAGCCCTGAACAATGGCATCCATGTCCATTGTCCTGCACGGCTATCGTTACAGTGTCTACGTCCGGATCGCCCGTCTCGTCCTCGAAGAAAAAGGACTGGCCTACGAGCGGGTCGAAGTGAACCCCTTCAGCCCGGATGTTCCTGCAGCCTATCTCGCACTCCATCCGTTCGGCCGCGTGCCCACGCTCGTCCATGATGGCTTTGCCATCTACGAAACCGGCGCCATTACCCGCTACATCGACCGCGTGTTCCCCGGGGTGCCGTTGCAGCCGGACGACGCGCGTGCCCTCGCCCGGATGGACCAGATCATCAGTGTCGTCGACTCCTATGCCTATTGGCCTTTCGTGCGTCAGGTGTATGTCCACGGCGTGTTTCGCAAGCACATCGGCGGCGAATGCGACGCCGGCGAACTGGCAAGCGGTTTGGCTGGAGCCGCAAAGGTTCTGGCCGCCCTGGAGGCGCTCGGCCGCTTCGAGCCCTTCGTGGCCGGCCCTGACATTTCGCTCGCCGACCTTCATCTCGGCGCGATGATCGCCTACTTCGCCGCCACACCTGAAGGCGCTGCGATGCTGAAAACCTATCCAAAGCTCTCCGGCTGGTGGGATGCCTTGCACGTTCGGTCGTCGTTTGCGGCGACAGAGCCGGGCCTGCCGGTCACCCAGGTGTGAGCGAGATTGCTTTGTGGCGGGCCCGATGAGCGTCAATATCGATCCTGCCCGACATGAAGAGCCATATGACCCCGCCATTGTTGCGCCGGCTGCTTCCCGTGGCGATCCTGCTGCTGGGGCTGGCGCTTTTCCTCCTGTTCGGTCTCGATCGGTACTTCTCCTTCGAGATGCTGAGCCGTCACCATGCCGAACTCACGTCGTGGGTTGCCGCCCACGCCGCCGCGGCGGCGGTGATCTTCGTGCTGGCCTATGCGCTCGCGGTCGCGTTCTCGTTGCCAATCGCGGTGGTGATCACGCCGGTGGGTGGCTTCCTGTTCGGCGTCTGGCTGGGCTCGCTGCTGTCGGTGATCGGCGCGACGCTGGGCTCCGTGGCCGTGTTCCTGGCCGCCCGATCGGCGTTCCACGACATTTTTCAGGCGCGCGCCGGGGCGACGTTGGCCCGCCTCGAGGAGGGCTTTCGCCGCGACAGCTTCAACTACCTTTTGGTCCTCCGGCTGGTGCCGGTATTTCCTTTCTGGCTAGTCAACATCGTGCCGGCGCTGCTCGGCATGAAGCTTGGTCCCTATTCGCTGGCCACCCTGATCGGCATCATTCCCGGCGCAGTCGTCTATGCCAGTGTCGGTGCGAGTTTCGGCATGCTCATCGAGCGCGGCGAACGGCCCGATTTCAGCGTCATCTTCGAATGGCGCATTCTGCTGCCACTGCTGGGGTTGGCGGCGCTGTCTTTGTTGCCCGTCCTCTACACCCGCCTGCGCGGCAACAAGACGGCGCCCTGACATGAGCGCCGAGCTCATACCCGACGTCTGCATCGTGGGCGGTGGCTCGGCCGGCCTCGTGGCCGCCGCCGGCGCCGCTCAACTCGGCCTCGACGTCATCCTGATCGAGCGCGGCCTGATGGGCGGCGACTGCCTCAATTTCGGCTGCGTGCCGTCCAAGGCACTGATCGCCGCCGCCAAGGCCGCCCAGGCGCAGCGCAGCGGAGCAGCGTTCGGCATCGCGCCGGTCGAGCCGAACGTGGATTTCGCCAAAGTCATGGATCATGTCGCCGGCGTGATTGCAGCCATCGCACCCAACGATTCGGTCGAGCGCTTCGAGAAGCTGGGCGTGCGCGTCCTCAAGGAAGAGGCCCGTTTCGTCGGTCGCACCACGTTGCAGGCCGGGCCACACTGCGTCAGCAGCCGGCGGATCGTTCTGGCGACCGGCTCACGGCCGACCACGCCGCCCATTCCCGGTCTCGCCGACGTTCCCCATTTCACCAACGAGACGGTGTTCGCCAACCGTACGCTGCCGGGCCATCTGATCGTGATCGGCGGCGGCCCGATCGGCCTCGAAATGGCGCAGGCGCACCGCCGTCTCGGTGCCCGCGTCACGGTGCTGGAGGCGTTCGACTTCCTGGCCAAGGACGACCCCGAGCTGTCGGCGGTCGTTGTCGACCGGCTGCGGGAAGAGGGCGTCGCTCTGCGCGGCGGCGTGAAGATTTCCGGAGTCGAACGCGCGGCGGCGGGGATCGCGGTGTTGTTGGACGGCGGCGAGCGCCTGGAAGGCTCGCACCTGCTGGTCGCCGCCGGCCGGGCGCCGAACATCGAAGGTCTCGATCTCGAGAAGGCGGGCGTCCTTCATACCAGGCGAGGGATCTCGGTCGATGGATCGCTGCGGACCTCCAACCGGAACGTCTGGGCGATCGGCGACTGCAACGGCCTCTATGCGTTCACGCACATGGCCGGCTACGAGGCCTCGCTGTTCATCCGCGGCGCGTTGTTCCGCGCGCCGGCGCGGCTCGATCCGTCGATCGTGCCGTGGGCGACCTACACCGACCCCGAGCTGGCGCAGGTCGGCGTTAGCGAAAGCGAGGCACGTAAGACGCATGGCGAGGCGATCCGGGTGCTGCGCTGGAAGCTGGCCGAGAACGACCGCGCCCAGGCCGAACGCGAAACCGACGGGCTGGTGAAGGTCATAACCGATTCGCGCGGCCGCATTCTCGGCGCCGCCATCGTCGGTCCCCACGCCGGCGACCTCATCCAGCCCTGGTGCCTGGCGATCTCCCGGCGCCTGAAGATCGCGGCGATGGCGAGTTTCGTGCCACCCTATCCGACCCTGGGCGAGGCCAGCAAACGCGCCGCCGGCAGCTATTACACCGAAACCCTGTTCGGACCCCGGACACGCTGGCTGGTCCGCCTGCTCGCCCGTCTGCCGGTCTGGTGACGACAGGCGATAGCCCGCGAACATTGATCCCATAGGGACACGATATTTCAGATCGCGACGCGCTCCCGGCATGGTGCCGCCACCCGCAAGGGACACCATACCGATCAAGGAGATCCGTCATGAAGACTTCACTCACCATCGCCGCTGCCCTCAGCACCGCACTTCTGCTCGGCGCCGCGGCCCAGGCCCAGGGCAACATCGAGAAGTGCTACGGCGTGTCGAAGGCCGGCAAAAACGACTGCCAGACCGCGACCTCGTCGTGCGCCGGCACGTCCAAGAAGGACGCGCAGAACGATGCCTGGCTGAGCGTCCCCAAGGGCACCTGCGAGAAGATCGTCGGCGGCAAGCTGGCGGGCGCCAAGGGCTGATCCCCCGCCCCAGGTCCACGTCACCCGCCATCGGACGCCGTACCCCGGCATCACGCCGGCGCCTCCCCGCCCCAATCGACGTCGGTTCATCCGGATTTCCGGACGATGCCGGGGTCGGCGTCCGAACCTTTCCGGAGCATCACGCCATGACAACCACCACATACTCGCGCGATCCACACGCTTCAGACTTCGTCGCCCGCCTCGCCGCGTGGCGCGCGGCCGCCGGCCGCTTTCCGCTCTCCGTGCTCGAACTCGGCATGCGCATCGCCGTCGGTGCCACCTTCTTCAAGTCGGGTATGAACAAGGCCCAGAGCTTCGACACCGCGATAGAATTGTTCCGCGAGGAATATCGTCTGCCGTTGCTGCCACCCGAAATCGCCGCCTACCTGGGCACTGCGGTCGAACTTGCCGCGCCGGTTCTGCTCGTGTTCGGGCTGTTTGCCCGCTTCGGTGCCGCGGCATTGCTGGCCATGACACTCACGATCCAGTTTCTCGTCTACCCCGGCAACTGGCCAGAACACTTGATGTGGGGCTCGATCCTTGCCTATGTGGTGAGCCGTGGCCCCGGTGCACTCTCGATAGACCGCATCGTTGCCTTCAACCTGTTCGGACGAGCCTGAAGGGAGCGCCACCATGGCCCGACCACGCATCGTCATTGTCGGCGCGGGCTTTGGTGGACTGAGCGCCGCACACGCGCTGGGCGGCGCGGAAGCCGACGTTACCGTCGTCGATCAGCGCAACTACCATCTGTTCCAGCCGCTGCTCTACCAGGTGGCAACCGCCGGGCTGTCGCCGGCGCAGGTCGCCTCGCCGATCCGCGCCATCCTGCGCCACGCCGCCAACATCAAGGTGATCCTGGGCTCGGTGTCGGGAGTCGATCGGCAACGCCACGTCGTGAAGCTCGACGACCGCGAGATCGAATACGACCATCTGGTCCTCGCGACCGGCTCGCGGCATGCCTATTTCGGCCATGAGGAATGGGCGGACGCAGCGCCCGGCCTCAAGAAGATCGACGATGCTACCGACATGCGCCGCCGCATCCTGACGGCGTTCGAACGCGCCGAGCAGGCGATCACGGCCGAGGAGCGCCAGCGCTTCCTTACCTTCGTGGTTGTCGGCGCCGGCCCGACCGGCGTCGAGATGGCGGGCGCCATCGCCGAACTGGCGCACATCGGCCTGCGCCACGACTTCCGCAACATCGATCCCCGCGACGCACGCATCGTGCTGGTTGAGGCCGGGCCGCGCGTGCTGGCGGCCTTTCCGCCGGTCCTCAGCACCGCCGCCCAGGTCTCGCTCGAGCGGCTGCGTGTAGAAGTTCGGCTGGGTGTGCCGGTTTCCAAGTGCGACGAGAATGGCGTGACCATCGGAGACGAGCACCTTCCCGCGGCGACCATCATGTGGGCAGCCGGCGTGGCCGCTTCCGCGGCCGCCCAGTGGCTGGACGCCAAACCGGATCGCGTCGGCCGAGTCGTGGTCGGCCCCGATCTGGCTGTGCCGGACCACCCCGAGATCTTCGTCATCGGCGATACCGCCCATGCGTTGGGCAAGGACGGCACACCCTTGCCGGGCCTGGCACCGGTGGCCAAGCAGCAGGGCGCCTACGTGGCCCGCGTGCTGCGCGCCCGCCTGGCCGGACGGCCAGCGCCGCCGCCGTTCCACTATCGCAACCTCGGCACTATGACCACGATCGGCCGGCGTGCCGCCGTGGCCGATTTCGGCTGGCTGCGCCTCGACGGCACGCTGGCCTGGCTGCTGTGGGGCATGATCCACGTCATGCTCCTGATCGGATTCCGGAACCGCCTGATCGTGATGGTGGACTGGCTGTGGTCCTATGTGACCTTCCAATCCGGCGCCCGACTGATCACCGGCTCCGGCTCGAACTGACCGGGCCCTGCGGCTTGGCCCAACTTTGAGAAAAGGGCCCAATTCGAGACCTGAAAATTCGGCTCCCCAACCGCCGGAGAGCCAATAAGCACGGGATTTTTGCCCATCCGGCAGGCCCACCTGAACGACGGGACTGTTGGGCCCCTATGTGGGCCCGGAGCTGTCCCCGACGCAGGAAGCGGGCGCCAGCAGGAGACAGCAAAACCGTCGGCCGTTCGACTGAGCGTGCCCCGCTGCGCTGCGTTGATCGAGCGTCATGGCAAGGCCTGTCCGACGGCCGTCGGAGAGGCGGGGCTTGTTGTTGTGTCTGCCCACGGGTCAGGACCCGCAGCGGCGACCCTGCGTTCTGGGACGCGAACCCGCGGACGGCCGCGGGCAGGTCTTTGCCGGAAAGAAGGATCTGGCGCCCGCAGACATGCCAAGCGCCAATCTACCGGAACAGTAGGCCAAATTCTGCTGAATTGTCAATATTGTTTCTGCAACGCTGGGTCGCCACAGACGCATGGGCTTGTCCCTCCGCCGGCCTATTCGGCGGCGCGTGCCGGCGTGGACGTCGGGTGCAGGGCGGCGGCCAGCCGCCGGTCGTAGACATCGCGCCACGCGCCCCGGTCGTCGCTGACGAAATAGCCGCTGCGGGCGCCCCGGTAGATGCCGCCGTCTTCGACGCCGGGCGGCAGGGTACCGTCGTCACGCAGCGCGCGGGCAGCCATCAGCAGCCGGCGTCGCGTGCGGGTGATCATCTGGTCCGATGGTCCGAGATGCTCGAAGGTGTGATCGACGATCGGGCCCATGCTTTCGGTGACTGCCTGGTCCTGGAGATGGATGCCGTCGATGCCGCTGTAGATCGCGTTACGGCGCTGGGCGTCGCGATCCATGCCCCAGTCGTTGCCTTCGTTGTCCGCCATGCGCCAGCGCCCGAGCCAGTCGGTGGTGTTGGGCAGCAGCTTGTTGCCGCGGCCGGTGCCGCCGATCGGCGTGCCGTCGCGATAGGTCGGCTGGGGCAGCGACATCGCCGAGGTCGCGCGCTTCCACCAGATGAAGACGTACATCGTGTGATGATCGTCGAGCGGCACCCAGGCGCGGCCATGGGCATGGCTGTCGAATTCGCCGTTCGGCGCCTGCGTCCAGAAGGGAAAAAGGAAATTGGCGAAACGCCAATAGGTGCGGCCGGCGCCGGCCGAGCGGTGAGCGCCGTATTGCGTGCCCCACGGAACGTCGGCCACCTGATACTGCGGCGCCCGGATCGCGACCGTGTGATAGAGCGGCTCGTCCTCCGCCAGCCTGCCGGGATCGACATGACCGCCGTGCAGGTAGCCGAAATGTGCGGTGTCGATCTCGCCCTCGATCGCCTGCAGGTAGTTGCAATCGCGCTGGACCATGCTGATGTTGATCTCGCCGTCGGGCGCATCGAGGATCTGCAGTGCTGGCAGCGGCGGTGCTTCGGTGCGCGACCCCATGTAGACCCAGACCAGCCCGGCGCGTTCGAGCGTCCGGTAGGCCTTGGCCTTCACCTTGTGCTTGAAATCCTGTTGCGGCGGTACGCTCGGCATGTCGACGCACTGTCCCGAGGTGTCGAATTTCCAGCCGTGATAGAGGCAACGGATGCCGCCTTCCTCGTTGCGCCCCAGGAACAGCGAGGCGCAGCGGTGCGGACAACGGTGATCCATGACCCCGACCTGGCCGGTGCTGTCGCGAAATGCGATCAGCTTCTCGCCGAGCAGCATCAGGCGGACCGGCGCGCCGTCGCGTTCGAGTTCGGAGGATTTGAGCGCCGGCATCCAGTATTCACGCATGAGCTGGCCCATTGCGGTGCCGGGGCCGACCTGGGTGAGTTCCGCGCCTTCGGTTGCGGTCGTCATTCGCGCCTCCTGATGCCGGCAAAGCATACGCCCGCCGAGATCGCCGTCCAGCCCCGACCGTGGCTCAACTCCATGCGCTAGCCGAGGCGGTGCCGCTCGGTTGCCGGGATCAGGGTCAGATTGCCCAGGATCCGATGCTGGGCATCGGCGCTGGCGGCCAGCTTCGGCTGCAATGCAAGCAGCGATCTCGCCAGGATCGTCTCGTCCCACAGCCACGCCTTGCGCGTTCGCGACGAGCCGGGGTCGGGGAACGCCGAGGCCGCCTCGAGGTAGTAGGCCTTCAGATCGTCAATCGCCTGCTTGAGCAACTGCGGCGCCGGCAACGCCTCGTCGAGCGCCGCGGTCACGAGGTCGCCCGCCGCCCGCATGTCGAGGCCCGAGACACCGACCGTGGTCCGGCCCTGGGCCGCGACGGCCCGGTCGTACCAGACGCCCAGCCGGTCGATCTCCGCCGCCAGCGTATCGGTCCGTCCGGGGGCCAGATTGATCGGGCAGGCCCAGCCGGTGAGATCGGTCTCCTCGGTGACATGCTCGGGATAGTCGGCGATCACCGGACCGTCGGTGCGTTCCAGCAGGCGGGCAGCGGCATGCAGCACGCGGCGCTGGAAAGGCGCGTCGTCCGGCACACCCAGCGGCCGGCCGAGTTCGAACGTCACCCACAGCGCGCGGGGCGGACGGATGGTTTCAGTGTGCTCGCGCACCAGGCTGATGCCGACGGTGGCAATGCCTTCGCGCTCCAGAAAGTGGCCCAGCGCGCCCACGGCGCGCGTACAGGCGGGTCAAACCGGAACGAGGATGGCGGCGTCGACCTGATCGTTCTTCAGCAGCCCCGCCAGATGCCGGGCGTGCGGCTCGGCTGCTTCGGGCGGAAAAGCCCCCATGAAGGAATAGTGCATCGCCGCCATCGACCCCACGACGCCATCGGCCGCCAGTTCGCGCAACCGGTCGATCGGGAAGGACACGTTCAGATCCTGCTGAAAGCCGGTGCGGTCGAAATTGACCGAGATGTGGCTCATCACCAGCTCACTGGCCGCAGTGTCGGCCGGAATGACACGGTAGCTGCCGTCGCCCGGCTGGAACGGCCGGTCGCCGCGCTTGTGCAGGCCCGCCGTCGAGATCAGCACGACGCGGCGCTGCTGCAACGGCTTGCCGGCAAGCGGCGGCGTGTCGTCGTAGGTCGGACATTTGATGTTGGCGAGGTGATGGGCTTCGACCTCGGGCAGGTCGCTCAGACGCTTGACCATGACTGAAAATCTCCGACTAGGAACCGGCGTTTGCCCAGGGAAAGGCCAGAATTTCGCGAACGAATGTGCCCACGGCAGGCGCGTGCGGTCTACCACGCACGGTGACGATCTGGATTGTGCGGGTGATCTCCGGATCGATCAGAGGGCGTACGCGCAGGCCGGGCACCGTAACAGCATATTCGGGAATGAAGGTGAACCCCAGTCCCGCCATCACCATGCTTTGCACCCAGTCGTCGCGGTCGCTGCGGAAGACGATGACGGTCTTGGCGCCTCTTTCGCGAAACAGTTTGCGGGCGTGGTCGAAAAACTCGCACTGCAGCCGATTGATATAGTGTTGGCCGTCGAGATCCTGGGCGGACACGACGTTCTGCTGGTCGAAGGGATGGCCTGGCCCGACGCCGATGACGAAGCGTTCGTCATAAAGTCGCCGCGCATGAAACCGGTCGTCGATTTCCTCCGGCTGGCCATAGACCGCAATGTCGAGCTCGCCCTGCGCGAGGCTGTTCTGGAGCTCCTGATTCGATCCGTCCTTCACGACCAGCCTCACCTTGGGATGGCGTTCGCGGAAGGCCTGCAGGAAGGGCACGAAGCGGCGCGGGCCGATGGTGCACATCATGCCGAGCTTCAGCTCGACATCTTCCAGGCGGGAAAAATTCTTGGCGCGCTCCTTGGCGGCGTCGGTCTCGACCAGGACCTGCGACAGGTGAGGGCGCATCATCTCGCCCAGGCCGGTCAGATGGGTGTTGTTGCGCTCGCGGCGGAACAACGGCCCACCCAGCTCGTCCTCGAGGCCCTTGATGGCGCGCGTCAGCGACGGTTGTGAGACGTGACACGACTCGGCGGCGCGCGTGAAATTCAGCGTCTCGCAAACCGCCAGAAAGTAACGAATCTGATGCATTTCCACGGCGTCGGCCCCCAAAGGCGCGCGAACGATACCCCAAAGAACCATAGCCTGCGGCTATCGTCCTTCATACCGGAAGGTATTTCTCCAGGACTGCAATGCCGCGCACATTGGCGTTACATGACCCTGACCGAGACGCTCCTGGAGTTGAGCCGTCACCACACGGCGGCGCTTTCTCCACATGACCGGGCAGATTTCGAGGACGAACTCGATCGGCTGCGGATGATGCGCGTCGCCGAGGAGGGGCTCGGAGTCGGCGACTATCTGCCGGATTTCGCGCTCAAGGACGGCTCCGGCCGGACCTGGACATCGAGCGAGCTGCTCGACCGGGGCCCGCTGGTGCTGGCACTCTTCCGCGGCGACTGGTGTCCCTATTGCAACCTCACCATGGCCGCCCTCAAGGAGGCGCGGCCGGCGATCGAAGCCCTGGGGGCCACGGCCGTGGGCGTGATGCCGGACCAGCGCGAACACGTGACCCGAACGGCGGCCCGGCACGGCATCGGCTACCTGCTGCTCAGCGATCCGGCCAATGCCTTTGCCCGCACCTGTGGACTGGCCTACGACCTCTCGCCCGGCTACATCCGCATGCATCGCGAACGCGGCCGCGACCTGCCCGCCCAGCACGGCGATTCGACCTGGCGCCTGCCGGTGCCCGCGGTGTTCGTGGTCGAACCGAGCGCCCGCGTGGCCTTCGCCTTCGCCGACGTCGATCCGTCGCGCTGGCCCGATCCCGAGGCCTTGCTGGCTTCGCTTCAGGAATTGCGCGATGCCCACGCGCTATTGAATCGGTAGGCATTCGGCATTTCAGGTCGTTCGAGGCAACGCGCAAGGTGGGTTCATCCAGCAACCAGGAGAACTCACATGCTTCAGGGCAAGACCGCCATCGTCACCGGCTCCACCAGCGGCATCGGGCTCGGCATCGCCGAGGCCTTCGCCCGCAGCGGCGCCAATGTCGTGCTGAACGGCTTCGGCGACACCATGCAGATCGAGAAGACGCGGTCGGAACTGGCGCAGCGGACCAACGCCAAGATCGTCTATTCGCCGGCCGACATGAGCAAGCCCAAGGCGATCGAACAGATGGTGCGCCAGACCATCGATGCCTTCGGCGCCGTCGACATCATGGTGAACAACGCCGGCATCCAGCATGTGGCGCCGATCGAGGAATTCCCCGAAGAGAAGTGGGACGCCATCCTCGCCATCAATCTGTCGTCGGCCTTCCATGCCACCAAGCTGGTGTTGCCGCCGATGCGCGCCAAGGGCTGGGGCCGCGTCATCAACGTCGCCTCGGCGCACGCCCTCATCGCCTCGCCCTACAAGGCAGCGTACGTCGCCGCCAAGCACGGCGTGCTCGGCCTCACCAAGGTGACGGCGCTGGAGACCGCCGAAGACGGCATCACCTGCAACGCCATTTGCCCCGGCTATGTCCGCACACCGCTGGTCGAACAGCAGATCGACGATCAGGCCAGGGCGCACGGCATCTCGCGCGACAAGGTCATCACCGATGTCCTGCTGAAGAAGCAGCCGAACAAGCGTTTCGTCGAGGTCGCCGAACTCGCCGCCCTGGCTCTTTTCCTCTGCACCGACAACGGCGCGTCGGTGACCGGCGTGGCGCTGCCCATGGACGGCGGCTGGACGGCGCAGTGAGGAGCCGGACATGCACGTCAAGCGCATCAACCTCGCGTTGCAGGGCGGCGGCGCCCACGGTGCCTATACCTGGGGCGTCCTCGACCGCCTGCTCGAGGACGAACGCATCGAAGTCGAGGCGATCTCCGGGACGTCGGCCGGCGCCATGAATGCGGCGGTGTTCGCCGACGGGCTGGGCCGCGGCGGCCGCGACGAGGCCAAGCGGGCGCTCGATGCCTTCTGGGGCAACATCAGCCAGGCGGCACAGACCGGGCCGCTGCAGCCGTCGCCGTTCGACCAGATGTCGAGCGGCTGGAATCTCGACCATTCCGCCGCCTTCGTCGCCTTCGACATGCTGACGCGCATGCTGTCGCCCTATCAGCTCAATCCGATGAACCTCAACCCGCTGCGCGGCGCGCTGGAGAAGTCGGTCGACTTCGAACGGCTGTCGGGATGCCGCAAGGTCAAGCTCTTCATCAGCGCGACCAACGTCAGGACCGGCAAGGTCCGCGTCTTCAAGTCGGGCGAGATCACGCCCGACGTGCTGTTGGCGTCGGCCTGCCTGCCCTTCCTGTTCCAGGCCGTCACCGTCGACGGCGAGCCGTACTGGGATGGCGGCTACATGGGCAATCCGGCGATCTTTCCGTTGATCTACGGCACCGACACCCAGGACGTGGTCATCGTCCAGATCAACCCGCTGGGCTGCGATCGCGTACCGACCACCGCGACCGAGATCATGAACCGGGTCAACGAGATCAGTTTCAACTCGTCGCTGATGCGCGAAATGCGGGCGATCTCCTTCGTCACCGACCTCGTCGACGAGGGAAAACTCGACGCCGGCACCTACAAGCGCATCAACGTGCACTGGATCGAGGCCGAGCAGCAGATGAAGGGCCTCGGCGTTTCGAGCAAGCTGAACGCCCGCATGGACTTCCTGCTTCACCTCAAGACGATCGGGCGCCAGGTCGCCGACCAATGGATCGCTGCCCACTTCGATGCGATCGGCCAGCGTTCGACCATCAACATCAAGGAGAAGTTCCTGTGATCCTGAAGAGTTGAAGGGCCCGCACCTAGGCCGGAACGATGGACTTCGATAGACTCGGCCGGCGATGACCACCGAAATCACCGTTCCGGCCGAATCTGTCCGGCCCGCACGCCCTCGAAGGGCGGGCTTCGGCTTGTCGTGGCGGATTCTGGCACTCGTCGTGACGGCGGTGATGACGGCCGAGATCCTGATCTTCCTGCCGTCGATCGCCCGCTTCCGGGTGGTCTATCTCGAACAGCTCGTCGAAAGCGGCACCCTGGCCGCGCTGGCGCTCGACGCCACGCCGGACAACATGGTGACCGACGAGGTCAAGCGCACGCTGCTCAACAATGCCCGCGTCGACGCCGTGGTGCTGGTCGAGCGCGACAAGCCCAAGCGCGCCCTGATGAACGTCGAACCCCGCCACGACATGCCGGGATTCAATCTGATGGAACGCAGCGCCGTCGGCCTGATCTGGGACGCCCTGTCGGCCATGACCTACGACGGCTCGCGCTATATCCGCGTCGGCGGCTATTCGATGCGCCTGCCCTCGGCCATGGTCTGGATCGTCGCCGACGAACTGCCGATGCGGATCGCCATGTATGGCTACGCCGTGCGCATCCTGGTGCTGTCGGTCATCATCGCCGTGTTCACGGCGGTGCTGCTCTATCTCGGGCTGCGCTGGCTGGTAATCCGGCCGCTACAGGGCCTGTCGACCGACATGACGGCGTTTCGCCGCGCGCCGGAAGCCGTCGGGACCGGACGCCCGGCGACCCGGCGCAACGATGAGATCGGAGTGGTCGATCGCGAATTCCAGAACCTGCAGCGCGAGCTCCGCGCCTCGCTTCGGCAGAAATCCCGCCTCGCCGAAATCGGCGCGGCGACCAACAAGATCAACCACGACCTGCGCAACATGCTGTCGACGGCGCGGCTACTGTCGGACCGGCTGGCACGCAGCGGCGACGAGCGCACGCGGGTCCTGGCGCCGACCATCCTGAACACCATCGACCGGGCGGCACGGCTGGCCAGCGATGCCATTGAATATGTCCGCGATCAACCGCCGCCGCGATTGTCCAAAGTCGATCTCGCCGATCTGATCGACGAGGCCGGCATCGCCCTGCAGGAACAGGGCGAGGACAGCAATCCCAACCTTGTCCGCGCGTGGCTGAACGAAGTCGGCGAAGGCCAGTCGATCCTTGCCGACCGCGATCTGCTCTACCGCGTGTTCGTCAATCTCGGCCGCAACGCCTTCGAGGCCGGCGCCTCGACCGTTACCGTGCGATCTCAGGCAGGCGGCGCCTATCTGCTGATCGATGTCACCGACAACGGCCCCGGCGTGCCGCCGGCGGTGGCGACACAGCTCTTCCAGCCGTTCGCCACCGGCGGCCGCGCCGGCGGCGCGGGCCTGGGGTTGGCCATCGCCCGCGATCTGGTGCGCGCGCACGGCGGCGACATCGCCCTCACGCAGACCGGCGCCTCGGGCACGAACTTTCGCTTCACCCTGCCGCTTGGCGACAACTGAGCGCGACGGTCAGCGCTCGGCCTTGAGACGGGCGATGAAATCGCGAATGCGCCGCGCATTGACGCCGAGGTCGGACTCGCCGGCCCGGCTCTTCGAGCGGATATCGATCTTGCTGCCGGCGCCCTCGGCACGGATGCGCACGACGATGTCGTCGCGAAAGCCGAACCATTCGCTGGTCTCGACGGCCTCGAGGCGGCCATCCGCCGGCGCGCGCGCGACAACGTCCCAGTCGAGCGCCGTCGCCACCCGGTCGACGCGCTTGAAGGCCTCGGCCGGCGGAACCGGCAGAACGACGGTCACGATGTCGGGATAGGCGGCGCGCTGAAGCGCCGCGGCGGCGGCGCCGGGATAGGCTGGCGGGTTGGCGGCACCCCGGCGGAGCGGCAGGGTCGCGACCAGGGCCGGCGGATTGGCGGTATCGGTCGAGATGTCGTTGATCACCGGCAATTGCTGGGCATGCAGGAACCAGCTCACCGGCACCCAGGCGCCGGCCGCGCCGATCACGATCGCCAGCAGTGCCGCCACGAACCCGCGCCGCCGGTCGCCGGGCCGCGTCGGCACGATGGTCGCCAGCCCCAACGCGATGCCGGCGACGGCGACGTAGAAGCCGTAGCGAAAGACCGCGATCGCCGCTTCGATGTCGACGCCAAGATAACGGTGCAGCGGTCCGGCGACGGTGACGATCAAGGCCGACATGCAGGCCGCGATGAATGCCATGCGAGCCAGGCGATGGCTTATTGGATTGGTCGGTCGAACGAACATGCCGTCTCCGCTGTGGCGGCATCGTAACGGCTAAACGCAAACCATGCATCCGCCCGGCAAACGGCCGCTCGACAATCGCGGCGGCGCTCTTTATGCGCCGGCTATGGAGATCCGAGATACCGGCCGCCGCCGGGCGATGGCCGCCGGTATGGCCGCCATCGCCCTGTGGGGCGCCCTGGCGGCGCTGTCGGTAACGGCCGGCGCCATTCCACCGTTCCAGATGGTTGCCATGACGTTCACCATTGGTGCGGCGATCGGCATTGCCCGCGCCCTGCGCCGCGGGGTCGGGTGGGCCGGGCTCGTGGCCTGGCCGGCACGCGTCTGGCTGCTCGGGATCGGCGGCCTTTTCGGCTACCACGCGTTCTATTTTGCCGCCCTGCAGCTGGCACCCCCGGCCGAAGCCAACCTCATCAACTATCTCTGGCCGCTCCTGATCGTGCTGCTGTCGGCACCGCTGGCCGGCGAACGGCTGGGCTGGCCGCATCTGGTGGGGGCGACGTTGGGTTTTGCCGGGGTGGCCCTGCTCGCCTTCGGCCGCGGGCTTCATTTCGCCGGCGACCATGCCCTTGGATATGCGTTGGCACTGGGTTGCGCCGTCATCTGGGCGTTCTATTCCGTGCTGTCGCGCCGGTTCGGCGAAACCCCCACCGACGCCATCGCCGCCTTTTGCGCCGCCTCCGCCGCCTTGTCGCTGCTGTGCCATATCGCCTTCGAACGCACCGCCTTGCCCACGTCGGCCGCCGCGTGGCTGGCCGTGCTGGCGCTCGGCCTCGGGCCGGCGGGTGCCGCGTTCTATTTCTGGGATCACGCCGTCAAGCGGGGCGACATCCGCGCTTTGGGCGCGCTCAGCTACGCCACGCCGATCCTCTCGACGGCCCTGCTTGTCGCCTGCGGCCTTGCCGAACCGACGGTGTCCCTGCTGCTGGCCGCTGCGCTGGTCACGGCCGGCGCCGTGCTCGCCTCGCGCGAGTTGTGGCGCCGTTAGCCGGGCTGCCAGTCCGGAGGTGCCAGTTCGAAGCCTGAAAATTCGAATCCCGGTGCGACCGTGCAGCCGACCAGGGTCCAGGCACCGAGCGAATGGGCGCCGAACCAGGCCTGCCGCGGCACCACGATCTGAGGCGTCTCGCCCAATCCGAAATCGGTGCCCAGACGGGCGCGGCGGACAGTGCGTCCGTCTTCGCTTACCGCAAGTTCGAGCGGCGCGCCGGCATAATGATGCCAGACCTCGTCGGCATCGACCCGGTGCCAGTGCGAGCGTTCGCCGGCCTTGAGCAGGAAGAAGATCGCCGTGCTGGCGCTGCGTCCCTCGCCCGGCGCCCGAAAGGTCTCGCGGAAATGCCCGCCCTCGGGGTGCGGCTGCAACCCGAGGCGGGCAATGATCTCGTCGCCATTCATCGCGGCCGGTTTCATGCCGGCGGCGGGACTGTCGTCTTCATCGCCGGCATCTTCGAGAATGTAGCGAACCACTTGGCGAGCTTCGAGCGCTTGCCACGCCAATCGTGGCTGGCGAAGCGGAAGTCGAGGTAGCCGAGCGCGCAGGCAATGGTGATGGTGCCGATGGTCGGCCTGCCCTTGAGCGACTTTGACTCGGCCTCGAGCTGGTCGAGCACGCCGTTGATCTTCTTCATCTGGCCCTTGGTCCAGTCGGGCCAGCGCCGGTCCTCGGGGCGCAGGAAACCTTCGTAACGTACCAGCAACGCGGCATCGAGCAGGCCATCGCCCATCGCCTGCTGCCGCAGTGCCACCCAGCGCGCGCGGCCCTTGCGCGGGAACAGCTTGCGGCCCTTGTGCTGGCTGTCGAGATATTCGCAGATCACCGGCGAGTCGAAGAGATCCATGCCCTTCACCGACAGGGCCGGAATCTTGCCGATGGGATTGTGCTTGTCGACGTCGGCATTGGACGCCACCGGCGTCAGCGCGACATTCACCATCTCCATCTTCTTGTCGAGGCCGGTAAGCAGCGCCAGCGCCCGCACCTTGCGGGCATAGGGTGACGAGGGCGAATAGTAGAGCTTCATCCTGGCCATGATCGGTCTCCTGTCTGCCAGTCGCGTCAGACGCTGGCCATTTGGGGAATGTCGACGTCGTTGAGGCGCACCTTGCGGGCCGTATCGATGAGCTGCTGCCAGGTCGTGGAGTCGATCGGCACGCCGTTCTTCTCGCGATCGACGCGGCGGGCGCGTTCGGGCTCGCCGGGGGTCAGGACCTCGGCAACGCCCGGCTGCGGCTTTGCCGATTTCACCCAGCCGATGAAATTCTCCACTTCGTCCTCGAAAGCGGCCGTCCCGCCCATCGATTCAGGATCGATGATGATCGACAGCATGTTGTTGATGATGTCGGTACCGTCCTTCTTGATGGTCCGAGGCGAATGCGTCTTGCCGCCGGTGAGCGCGCCCGCCAGAAGGTCGCAGATCACCGCCAGGCCACCGCCCTTGTGCAGGCCGAACGGCAGGATGGCGCCATAGGGCGCGTTGTACAGGACACCGGGGTCGGTGGTCGCGTTGCCGGCGGCGTCAATCAACAGGCCGGACTCCATCTGCACCTGCTTGTTGTTGGCGACGCGGACCTTGCCCGCCGCCACCTGGCTGGTGGCGAAGTCGAGGACGATCGGCTCCTTGCCCTTGCGCGGCACCGCCGTGCAGTAGGGATTGGTCGTGAAACGGGCCTCGGCGGCACCGAACGGCGCCACCAGAGACTTGTGGCCATGCACGTTCACCCAGTGTGTGCTCACCATGCCGGCGCGCGCGCACTGCTCGCCCCAATGGCCGATGCGGCCGATGTGATGGGCGTTGATCAGGCCGACGACGCAGACGCCGTGCTTCTTCGCGCGCTCGATGCCGATGTCCATCGCCTCCTTGGCGACGACCTGCCCGTAGCCGGCGCCGCCGTCGATCACGATCACCGCGCCATTGTCGCGGGCGATCTTCGCATGATGGTTGCGCACGCAGGCGCCGTTGGCGGTGTTCTGGATGTAATGCGGCATCATGCCGACGCCGTGGCTGTCGTGGCCAAACAGGTTGGCAAGCACGAGATGGTCGGCGATCAGCTTGGCTTCCTGTTCCGAACTGCCGTCAGCCCGGCAAATCGCCATCGCGAACGCATGCAAGCGATCGGGCTTGATCCGCACCTCGCCCACCGCCCCTTGCTTATCGGCCATGCTTTCGCTCCCCAAAATTCCCGTTTTCGGCGCGCAAGGTTCCGCGTCGGTCCCGTTCTGTCAACGGCGAACCGCGGGGGCATATCAGCCGCACGATGAATGCCCCAAATTCGGCGCCTTGGCGAGGCGGGTCCATGCTCGGCGATGGCCCGATCCGGGTGGGCCGTGGTACTGAAGGCGCGGATCAGACTGCGTCATCAGGAACCGGCACCCGCATGCGAATTTCCGCCCGCCTCGCGTGGCCTCTCGTCGTGTGGATCACGCTGCTGGCCGCCGGCACCGCCGCATTCGCCCAGCCGGCGACGGAACCACAGCGACCTTTTCGCACGCTCGTCGAACTTTGGACACGCCAGCTCGACCGCATCGCCGTCCGCGTCGCGGAGGCCAGTCTCCTGCCCGCCGAGATCGATGCCTTGCGTGACCAGACCGTCGGCGTGCGCGACGCCGCGGTGGCCGCCGTGGCCCTGGCGCGCAGAGATCTTGCCGACACCAAAAAACTTCTGGCGCCTCTGGAGATCCGGCCCGGTGCCGACGCGCCCGTCGAGTCGGAGGCGGTGAAACTCGAGCGGCAACAGTTGGCCGAACAGGCCACCGTCAGCGAGGGCCGCGTCAAGCAGGGCGAAGTGGTGATCGCACGCGCCGATCAACTTCTCGAACGCATGACGAAGCTGCGCGGCGAGGTCGTCCTGCAGACCCTGCTGCACCGAAGCGTCCCGCCACTATCGGCCGAGGTATGGCCCAGGCTAGGGCCCGAACTGACCGCGTCGGTACAGTCGCTGTCGACAGCCGTGGCCGCCTGGCGCCAAAACGGCGCGGCGACACTGGCTTCGGACACGCGCGGCCTTGCCATCCTTGGCATCTGGGCCGTGTTCACGCTCGCCCTGTGGTGGGCCGGCGGAACGCTGCGCCGGCGGTTTGGCCGGGGCGATGCGATCGAACCTGGCCAGCGCGACCGCACGTTTGCTGCGGCAATCGATGGCGTCGGCCTGGTCCTGGTGCCGGTCCTCGCGGTCTGGCTGATCGGCCGGCTCCTGGCCGCGAGTTCGCCGCCGCCGCCGCTCGCCTCGCTCGTGCCGGAAATCGTCGTGCGCGTCATCGTCCTGCTGCTGATACTCGGCCTGACTTCCACCGCCCTGGCGCCCAGGCGGCCGGCGTGGCGTGTCCTGCCGTTCACCGACGCGAGCGCGCATCATCTATCCCAGGCGCTGCGCCGCCTGATGCTGATCGTCGTCGCCGTCGATGTCGTCTACCTCACCCTCAGTCGCGGCAGTGACACGCCCGCCGTTACGGCCTTTGGCGCGCTGGTGCTGACAACAGTATTTGCGGTGCTTGCCCTGCCGACGTTCGGCAATCGCGCCTGGCAGGCGGCGGCATCGGGAGCGGAACGTCCGCCCCTGATCGGCGGCATCTGGTGGTCGATAGGGCGGGCGGTACTGAGCCTGGTGATCGTGTCGTCCATCGGTTTCGCCCTGGCGGGGTACGCAACTCTCGCAGCCCATCTCCATGCGGCAATTTTCATCACCTGCTTCCTGATCGTGGCCGCACTCCTGTTGCACCGCCTGGCGGCCGACTTGTTCGAAGTCGCAGCCGCGCCCGAGACGTCCTCGGGGATCTGGGTTCGACAGCACCTCGGCCTTGCGCCCGATTCGGCGCTGCGCGGCCACTATCTCGTCCTTCTGCTGTTCGACACCGTCCTGGTCGTGCTGTTGGCGATTGCCATCCCGACGGCTTGGGGCGTCGACATCGACGCTATCCTGCAAGGTTTCAGCCAACTGATGCATGGCGTGACGCTGGGCGGCATCACGATCTCGCTCGGCAATGTCGGCACGGCAATCATCGCTTTCGGCGTCTGCATGCTGCTCGCACGACTGGTGCGCAGCATCGTACGCGATCGCGTGATGCCCACTGTCGATGCATCGGTGCCGCTACGCCAGTCGATCGACGCCGGGCTCAACTATGCCGGGGTCATCATCGCGATTCTGGTCGGCGTCGGATCCCTCGGCATCGACTTCACCAACCTCGCCATCGTGATCGGCGCCCTGTCGGTCGGCATCGGCCTTGGTCTGCAGAACATCGCCAACAACGTAATCTCAGGCGTGATCCTTCTCATGGAACGGCCGATCAAGGCTGGCGACTGGGTGGTTGTCGACGGTCATGAAGGCTTCGTCCGGCGAATAAACATCCGCGCCACCGAAATCGAGACATTTCAGCGTGCGTCGGTGATCATACCGAACAGCATGTTTCTGCAGAGCGCCGTCATCAACCGGACCTATGCCGATACCTCGAGCCGGGTCGAAATCGCGGTCACCGTGGATTACGGCAGCGATGTCGCGAAGGTCGAGGCGATCCTGCGCGAGGCCGCACTCGGGCATCCCCGCGTGCTGCGTGTGCCGGCGTCCATCGTCCGCTTCAACCGCCTCGGCTCCGATGGGCTGGAGTTTGATCTCTTCGCCTTTGTTTCCCGGCTCGAGGATCGGCTTGTCGTTGGAAACGAATTGAACCGGGCCATTCTCGAGAAATTTCGCGAGGCAGAGATCAACATTCCGTTCCGGACAGTCGATGTTCACTTGCGCGGCATCGAAGCACTGGTTGAAGCCATTCGCAGCGCGACGGCGATGAGCTCGGCCGGCGAGAACAAGACAAGGGAGATCGGCGATGGCACCCCGCCGCCGAAGATCTGACGCGCCGCGCCGGCGCTGGTCGCTCTACCTGCTGTTCGCCGCCGGCGCCTTGATGGGCGTCGTACTGTGGGCCTACGCACCGACACTGCCGCCGGAAATGCTGATCGCCCGCTATTCGGACGACCGCTCGAAGTTCATCGACATCGGCGGCGTGCGTACCCATGTGAGGGATCAGGGCGACCCTGATGCAAGGCCGCTGGTGTTGATCCACGGCGCACAAGAATCGTTGCATGTGTGGGAGGATTGGGCGCGCGATCTCGGCCGCCAGGTCCGCGTCATCTCGGTCGACCTGCCCGGGCATGGCCTGACCGGTGCCTGGCCGCGCGACGAATATACCCTCGAGGCCTACACCGATTTCGTCGAAGTGCTGGTCGATACCCTGCGCCTCGAGCGCTTCGCGATGGCCGGACACTCGATGGGAGGTGCCGTAGCCTGGAGCTTCGCCGCCACCCGGCCCGACCGGGTAAGTGCGCTTATTCTGATCGACTCCGCCGGCTATCCGCGCCAGGGCGAAACGCCGTGGCCAACCCGGCTCGCCCGGTTGACGGGGTTGGGCGACGTCGGCGTCTACTTCCGGCCCGAGCGCCTGGCGCGGCGTTCGCTCACCGAGGTCTATGCCGATCCCGCGATGGTGACGCCCGAGCGCGTCCGTCGCTACGATGAACTACAGCGCTTCCCCGGCAACCGCGAAGCCACCTTGCAGCGCGCCCGCGCCCAGGAACCGCTCGATCCCACGCCACTCAAGCGCCTGAAGGTACCGACTTTGATCCTTTGGGGCGCAAAGGACCGCTGGATACCGGTTGCCGATGCGTTCCGCTTCCAGCGCGATATCAAGGGCGCCCAACTCGAGATCTTCGAGAAGCTCGGCCATAATCCAATGGAAGAAGACCCCGGGGCGACAGCCGCCGCTGTGGCCGCGTTCCTGGCCACGATACCGGCGCCTGCTCCGCCGCCCATCGTGCCACCGCCCGCACCACCGGAACCCGCCGCGACCGATCCCACTGTCGTGCAGCCAGCCGTGATTCCCGAAAAGGACTAGGTGGCCTTCAGCAGCGCCATCACTTTTTCAAACGCCTGGTCGGCGTAGGCCTCGATCTCGGCCGTGGTGCGGTTCTGGATCGGGTGCGGCACGTAGACCACGCCCGGTTCAAATCCCAGCGCGTCGCTTTGCGCTTCGACGCCCTGGGCAAAGTGGGTGGTGACGATGTTGACGCCGGGAAGGCCGCGTCCGTCGAGGCTGTGAAGGTCGTGCAGACTGCACGATGTGCAGGAGCCTCAATCGCTCAGCGCGATCACCGCAAGCTGGTTTTCCGCCGCGATCTTCTGCAGCAGATCGGTCGGCGCCACCTTGGTGTTCGTGGGTTTGCGGTAGCGCCGGGTGGTGACACCGGCTTTCCTGAAGTGACCTTCGAGCCGATCGATGAATTCCGACCCACGCGCCTTGCCGATATCCATCAGCGCGACGCTCTTGCCCTCGAGCGAGAGCGGTGGCGCCAGGCGGGAACGGCGGACGGGCGAGGTCTCGGCCGTCGGATCGCGCAGCTTGGTTACGACGTTCATGGACGTATCTCCCTCAGCGAATTTCCTGTGTCACGGCCTGGCACTCATCGCGTACCGACTGGCCGGGCCAGCCGCCGATGATGGCCGAGAATAGCCCGGCTTCACCGCCGGCGCGAACGATCAGAAGCCCGTCGGGCTGGAATTTGTCGACCATCTTGTCGGCAAACGACGGCGGCATGCCCTCGGCGACATTCTGGGCACCGCGGACAAGCTCGCTGCCCGGCCGCTTCAAGGCCTTGTAAAGCTCATCCTCGATGCGCCGGCGGTCAAAACCGCCGTCCTTGAAAATCCTGTAGTGCTCGGGCGCCAGCACCAGCACGGCGTTGCCGGCAAGGCAGAGCTTGGGATGACCGACGCCGAACAGGCCCATCGCCAGCGAACGCACGAGTTCCTCCGGCGTCCGCGACTTCTGGTCGATGAAGCCGTTCACGCCCTCGCCATGAAATAAAGTGACGGCGCTCTTGCCTGCGGCAATCCCGCGGCGTTGCGCCAGCGGCTCCCAGTCGGGATCGGATTCATCTTCGGCGAAGCAGAAGGTGAACTTGCCGGGATTGCCCAGCGTGGCGCGGTCCATGCCGCCCGGCAGGCCGCCGCCGACGTTGCGCACGATGAGCTGCAGTGCGCGGCCGATGGTGGCGTTGGCGCGATTGCCCTGGCCCAGCGCATTGACGCCACTGTTCATGCCGATTGCCTTGGCGGCGGGTCCGTTGATGATGACCAGCGGCCCCGAGAAATGCGTGGTGCACAGCAGGCCGTGCAGGACGAACAGCGGATCGAGCGCCGCTTCGAGGACACCCAGAACCACCGGCATGTATTCCGGCTTGCAGCCGGCCATTACGGCGTTGATCGCCACCTTCTCGACCGTGCAGGGTGCGAGGTTGGGCGGAATCAGACCCACGATCTCATCCGGCTTGCGCTCAGTGCCGCCCAGCATGCGCAGAATGCGGTCGGTGGTTGGCGGCACGACGGGCAGCCCGTCGCTCCAGCCGCGCTCGAAGCAGGCCTCGATCGGATCGTCCCATTCGCCGACCGCGATCTCGCGCGACCCGAGGCCGGGATCGCCGTAGCGCGCAACCAGGGTTTCATGCACGCCGGGCTCGACGCTTTTGGAGCCGCAGCCCGGCTGCCATGCCGGCAGGCCATCGCCTGCGGCGGCCGCGCCGGCGACGCGGATCCATTCGGCGCGATCCCAGCCCACGGTGCGTTCGACTTCGCGGCCGCCTTTCAGGCGGATCAGGGTGGGCACGGTTTCGATGCCGAGCCGGAAGGAACGCTGCAGATCGTGGTCGTCGATCACGCGCCCGATACCCGACGGAAATACCGGATCGTCCTGGCTGATGACGGCGAGAGGACCGGCACGATCGAGGCTCTGCATCACCGGCTCGATCAGGACACAGGTCGGACAGTCGCGCTTGGCGACGATCACCAGACCGTCGCTGGGAAGACCTTCATGCATCGAGCAGTGCCTCTACCTGGGCGTCAATGAACGCCGCGTCCTCGGGGTTTGTCAGCGGGTTGCCGGCACGATGGCCCCATACCGAGGGAATTTCCACCAGCCTGGCGTTCCTGAGATGAGGCAGCTCGGCGCGGTTGTCGTCGGTCTGGAAATAGAGATCGGTGGCCGACGGCATCAGCAGCACCTTGGCCGTGATGCCACTGAGCGCCATCTGCAGGTCGCCGCGGTAAAGATCGTTGGCCGAGATATCGCCATGCTGCCAGGTCCAAAGCTGGGCCAGAAGATCGGCCCGGTCGCGGCGCACGAAGCTGGCTTCCCACGAACGCACCAGGAAATCCTCCAGGCTGGCGAAGCCCAGGCCGCGCCACAGCTCGCGACGATAGAAAGTCTGGCTGAGCGCCCAGCCGGCATAGATGCGGCCCATGGCGCGCAGGCCCTGCTCGGGCGTGGCAGCGGCCTGCAGTGTCGCCCGGACGCCTTCGAGGAAGACGAAATTGTGCGGCGCCGTGCGGGCCGAGCCGCAGTTGACCACGATGCGTTCGACCGAATCGCCGAACAGGGCGGCCCAGTGATAGGCCTGCTGCGCGCCCATCGACCAGCCGTAGACCATCTTCACGCGGTCGACGCCGAACAGTTCGGCCACCAGCCGCCGCTGCTGCATGACGTTGTCGTAGGTCGTCACCTGAGGAAAATCAGGTGTACCCCCGGGCGCGTTGGACGGCGACGACGACAGGCCGTTGGTGAACATGTTGGGAATGACGATGAAGTAGCGACTGGGGTCGAGCGCGTGTTCGACGCCGACCAGCCATTCGATGTCGGTATGATGGGCCGAGTAGCTGGTGGGATAGACAATGACGTTGTCGCGCCCGGGCGAAAGCGTGCCGTAGGTCTTGTAGACGATGCGCGCCGCCTTGAGCGTGCCGCCGCGCTGCAGCGCGAGGTCGCCGCAGTCGAACACGCCTTCGCCGGTCTTCACGCAAAGCCCCGGATGATCTCGCGGTGCACCTGGGTGTAGCTCCGCGCCACGTATTTCAGATGCGGCCGCAGATGGCGGTGCGCCTCCGGCAGATGATGGAACGGAATGCTGGGAAAAAGATGATGCTCGGCATGGTAGGGCAGGTTCCACATCAGGAACCGCACCACCTGGTTGGACAGCGTCGTGCGGGTGTTGGCGAAGCCGTCGTCACTCTCGGGACAGAGCGTGTGCTCGCACAGAAGATAGAGTCGCAGCAGCGGCAATCCGACCAGCAACGGCAGGAACCAGGCCCACAGCACGACGTCGGTCGCGAACACGACCGAACCCACGATCAGGGCGACATAAAGCGCGAGCAGCAACCGGCCCCAGCGATGGACCTCGGGCCAGCCGGCCTCGTCGATGTAATCGACGTCGCCGCGACGGCCGAGGGGGAAGACGAAGATGTCGCGCAGGCGGATCATCACGAAGGGAATAGCGCTCGCACGGAACAGATACTGGCCCCAGGTCCGCGGCACGACCGCGCTGAGGAGTTCGGGATCGCGCGCCGGATCCTGGGTGTAACGATGATGGGCGTAGTGATAGTGCCGGTAGAAGGCGGCGTTGTTCAGGATCGCGGCGCCAGCGAAGAACGCCAGCACGTCGTTCGGCCAGCGCGTCCGGAACGTGCCGTAATGCACCGATTCATGTAGCGCGCCGAACAGCGCGTTCACCAGTACGCCCTGCAGTAGCAACGCCGGCACCACCCACCAGCTGTCGCGCGTCGCAAGCACCAGCCAACCGCCGGCCGCCAGCAGCAACAGATGCGCGCTGGTCTGCACCAGCCCCTTGATGTCGGAACGGCCATAGAGCCGTTTCAGAACCGGGGCCGGCACCGCCCGCATCTGGCGGGCGCGCTGTCCGGTTACTTGATAGGCGCCCATAGTCCGTCCCTGTAGGCGATCTCGGTGGTGGCCTCGCGCTGCTGTTTCTCCTCTTCGCTCATGCCGAGCTGGTCGCCGATCATGCGGCCGATCGAGGGGAAGGTGCCCTTGGGCTGCACATAGTCGCCGGTCCACAGCCGCGAGCGCAGCAGCGCCTTGGCGCAATGGAGATAGGCCTGGCGTACCTGCACCACGACGGCGCAATGCGGTTCCTTGCCCTGCACCGCCATCGACGCCAGCAATTCGGGATCGACCGACAGCCGCGCGGTGCCGGCCAGCCGCACCGTCTCGTTGGTGCCGGGCAGCAGGAAAATGAGCGCGATCTCCGGATTCTCGAGCAGGTTTCGCAATGTATCGAGCCGGTTGTTGCCCGGCCGGTCGGCCAGCGCCACGGTGTGTTCGTCCAGCACCTTGAACGAACCCGGCGGATCGCCGCGCGGCGTCACATCCTGCTTTCCCGCAGCATCGGCGGTGGCGATCAGACAGATCGGCGACAGGCCGATGAACCGCGCCATGTGCGGATCGATGCGGCCGATGTCTTTTAGCGCCGCGCCTTTCGAGACCGGCTTGTAGGAGGCGACGAGGGCGGCGGCACCGGCGGCATCGAGCAGGGCCGGGGCACGGGGCAATATCGAGTCGGGCATGGGGTTGACCTCGCGGAAAGATGTCGAAATCGTAGCATGAATCAGGCCGGGCCAACCGGGGTTACGGGACCTTCCCGCAGGAGGAACACCATGGCGACCAACAGCAAGCATCCCGAGACCGTCGTGCTGCACGCCGGCTACCGCAGCGATCCCGCGACCACCGCCGTGGCGGTACCGATCTACCAGACCACCAGCTTCCAGTTCCGCGACACCCAGCACGCCCAGAACCTGTTTGGCCTGGCCGAGATGGGCAACATTTATAGCCGCATCATGAACCCGACCAACGACGTGCTGGAACAGCGCATCGCCGCCCTCGAAGGCGGGGTCGCGGCCCTGGCGCTGGGCTCGGGCCAGGCGGCCTCGCTGTTCGCAGTCCAGAACATCTGCCACGCCGGCGATAATTTCGTCGCTTCCACCGACCTCTACGGCGGTACCTGGAATCTGTTCGCCAACACCATGAAGACCATGGGCATCGAGTGCCGCTTCGTCGATCCGGCCGATCCGGAGAATTTCCGTCGCGCCACCGACGCCAAGACCCGCTGCTACTACGCCGAGACCCTGCCCAACCCGAAGCTGGCAGTGTTCCCGATCGCCCAGGTGGCGCGCATCGGCCGCGAGCTGGGCGTGCCGCTGATCATGGACAACACGGCGGCGCCGGTGCTGTGCCGGCCGTTCGACCATGGTGCGGCGATCGTGCTGCATTCGACGACGAAATACATCGGCGGCCACGGCACCTCGATCGGCGGCATCCTGGTCGACGGCGGCAACTTCGACTGGGCCAAGCACAAGGACCGCTTCCCGATGCTGAACACGCCCGACCCCAGCTACCACGGCGCGGTATGGACCGAGGCCACCAAGCCGATGGGACCGGTGGCCTACATCATCAAGGCCCGCGTCACGCTGCTGCGCGACGTCGGCGCGCCGATGAGCCCTTTTAACGCCTTCATGTTCATCCAGGGACTGGAGACCCTGCCGCTGCGCATGCGGGTGCATTGCGACAACGCCATCGCCGTGGCCAAGCATCTCGCCGCCAACAAGAAGATCGCCAAGGTGATCCATCCGTCGCTGATGAAAGGCGAGGCGAAGAAGCGCGCCGACCAGCATCTGTCGCGCGGCTATGGCGGGCTGCTGGGCTTCGAGCTCAAGGGCGGCGCCGAGGCCGGCCGCAAGTTCATCGATGGCCTGAAAATGTTCTATCACGTGGCCAATATCGGCGACGCCCGCAGCCTCGCCATCCACCCCGCCTCGACCACCCATTCGCAGCTATCGGCCGAGGAGCAGGCCCAGACCGGCGTGACGCCAGGCTATGTCCGGCTGTCGATCGGACTGGAACATATCGAGGACATCCTGGCCGATCTCGACCAGGCGCTGGCTGCCGCCTAGGGCGACCGGGCGATAAACCGGGCAAAAAGAGGTGGAATTTCCCGGAATGAAAACCACATAAATATCGAGGCCCGTGCAGCACCTCCATGCGGCACGGGCCCCCCATGAAGCAGACGACGTCCCCGCAGCCAGTTGGTCCGCAACAGCAGGAGGGTGTCATGACTGTCCAGGATTCGCGCCCAGTTCCGCGCCGGTCTATTCCACGCATTTCCGAGCCGCGCCTCAGTGCACGGCCCGATACCATGCCGCCGCGGGCGGCCCGCCCCGAACCGCTGCGGGCGCCGGTTGTCGAGCGCGCGCCACGGGCCGCCGGCAGCGGAACCTTTTACGTATTGGCGACCGTGATGCTGGTCGCCGTGCTGGTCGTGGGCGGCCTCGCCCTCGACCGCATGGGATCGGGCTGGATGGCAGCGCACTCGCCGTTCAGCGGGGAACAGCGGCCGTAGCCGCCGAGGCGATCGAGGCGGCCACTTCCGTGGCCATCTTGAACTGCGCCGGCTGGCTGGCGATGCCGTGGCGCTTGGCGATCCAGGCGAAATCGGTCCAGGCGACCATGATGCCGCGGGTCTTCTCGTCCTGGTAGACCAGCATGCGCACCGGCCAGTCGAGCCCGGCCTGCTGGTTGGCCAGCAGAAACTGGGTGCCGAGCGGCGGATTGCCGAACAGCAGCAGCACCGAGGGCCGCACGTTGGGCACGCCGGCCACCGCGGCGAGCGCACCCTGGTCGATCTCGGCGAAGAAGGTGATGCCCTTGGCGGCGATATCCTTCTTCAGCCGCTCGACCGTCTCGACCATGCCGTAGGCCGAGGGCACGACGATGACGCCGGCCGGCGACGTCTCGGCCTGGGCGGTGCCGCCGAGGGCGAGCGAAAAGGCGAGCAGCGCCGCGGCGCAGAGCTGGGTGAAGCAGTTCGACATGGGTTTCTCCTGGGATGAAATGACGATGGCCGGACCATGCAGGGGCGGCGGGCGCGGCTGAAATGCCGATGCCCTATCGAGTCGATGGCCGGCCGCTATTGTCATCGGTGGTGGTGGTGCCGCGTCTCGGCGCCTATCCTTCGGGATGACCGACACCCCGCCGACCAAGACCCGCCGCCATCTCCTGGCCACCGGTGCTGCCACAGCCCTGGCGCTGGGTGCCGCCGCAACGGCACGCGCCCAGACAACGCCACCAACCGCCACGACCCCGACCGGTGCGACGCCCGCCGGCTGGAACGACGGGCTGGCGCATCCCATCCCCTACACGCCGCCGCCCGGCGCCGGGAAGGAGCGCGGCCTCGCGCTGGGCGGCGGCGGCGTCTACCTGCTGTCGTGGATGATGGGTTATTTCCACACGCTGAAGCAGGGCGGCGTCGATCTGGCGACCGCCGACATCATCGTCGGCACCTCGGCCGGTTCGATGGCCGGGGCGATGCTGGCCGGCGGCCGGCTGTGGCGGCTGACCGGCGAGCTCGACCTGCTCGGCGACTTCCCGAAGATTTTCGCCGAGCTGGTGCCGGCACTGCAGGCCAACGAAAGCCAGCAACGGGCGCGCCGCATGGCCGTCGATGCAAGCGATGCCGAGCCCGCCACCATCCGCGCCATCGGCCGTGCGGCGATGGCGTCGCATAATCCCGACGGTGCCGCCGGCTATGCCACGACGATCGGCCACCTGATCGGCAACGGCGGCTGGCCCTCGCCCAAGCTGCACACCACCGCCAACGATTGCTACAGCGGCGAGCGGCTGGTGGTGAGCCAGAGCGCCGGCATCGCCATCGAAACGGCGTGCGCCGCCAGCTCGTCGCTGCCGGGCTCGATGGGCCCGACCTGGCTGAAGGACAGGCTCTGCATGGACGGCGGCATCTGCCAGACCAGCACCCATTGCGACGTGGTGGCGGGCACCAGGCGCGCGCTGGTGATCTCGCTGTCCGACGGCGGGCCGCAGGCGGTGACGCAGGGGCTCAGGACCTCGGGCATGCCCAACACGCTGCAGCAGGAGGTGCGCGACCTGGAAGCCGGCGGCACCCGGACCCGGCTGGTGGTGGTGGGCCTGCCGCCCGGGGTCGACAGTATCGACAGCATCATGGATCCCAAATGGATCACGCCGATGCTCAAGTACGGCCGCGAGCGCGGCGCCGCCGACCTCGCCGGGATGAAGGCGTTCTGGAACTAGGCGACGGAGACGCGACCCGGCGTGACTCCGCCAGCGGCCAAAAAGGGCGGCTTTTTCAGACACGAAGTGTCCGGAATCTGTCCGACCGATCCGGCCCAGGCCTTTGAAGCGGCAGGCGAATCCGCCGACCGCCGACGACGGCCCAAATCGCGGGACTGTCTGAAAATTGACTCCAACCGTTTGCCCGGCCGGCCACCGGTGCGGCCGGGGCATGGCCAAAAGTTCAGGTCTTTTGGACAGACCAAATGCAATGATAGCGGAAATATAGGACGAATCCGGCTAAAGTTGCAAATCTCCTATCGCAGACCTGTCGTGCGCCTTTCGCCGGGCTGCTGGCAGTGTCTGCACAGATTGCCCGCATCGCCCGCTCCCCATATTCCTGCGGTTTGACGTAGGAGTTTCGCCATGCCCGCGGGTCGTGTTGCCCAAGGAAGCCCGCGAAGCGCTGGGCCTCGCGCCCGGCGATACTTTCGCCTTCGCGATCCGGGGCGACGACGTGCGGGTGATCCGCGCCCCGTCCGACGGCTGCGACCCATTCGCCTGCTTCACCGAATGGGCCTCGGCGGCGGACCGCGCCGGCTATGCCGACCTTTGAAGGCCTCGACATCGTCTCGGTGCCGTTTCCCTACACCGACCGACCGGTCCGCGAGCGGCGGCCGGCCGCCGGCGAAATCAAGGCGGTCCGCACCGCGCTCAGCCAGATCGTCGGCTGAACGCAGCGGCGTTTCAGCCCGCGACGCGCTTGCGCGGCCGGCCGCCCTTGCGGCCGTTGGCGCGGGCGGCGGCAGCCTTGGCGGGCGAGGTCGCCTGGCCGGCGCGGCGGGCCAGCTCCGCGGCCATCCAGGCGCGCGTGCCGAAGATGCCCATCAGCAGGCCGGGCACGGTGAAATCGGCGTCGAGCGCGGGCCAGTGCAAGCCGTAGCCTATCCCCATGATCTCGATATCGGCCAACTCGGCGTCGCTCGCCCGCGCCATTCCCTGCAGCGAGCGCGCCGGAAAAACGAAGCTGCAGCCGTTGGTCAGTTCGACCACGACGCGGCCGGTGCGCCGATCGTAGCGGGCGCTGCTGGCCTGTGGCTCGGTGGCCGCACGACGCCGGCCCCTCGCCAGGGCGCGATCGATGTCGCGCTCGATTTGACGATCAATCTCGGCCCTCGCCCCGGGCTTAGCCATTCCACCCTTATTAGCCACGGCGATCCTCCGAACCGTGAATGCGACGCCAGGCCGCCAACAGCTTGGCGTGCCGCGCCCGCGTCTCCAGCACCGCCCACCGCAAACTCGCGCGATCGAAACCGCGAGCCCAGCTGAGTAAAGGCAATCCACCCGAGGGCCCGAGCAGAATCTTCGCCTCGGCGCCCGCCGAGAAGACGTGAACATGAGGCGGTCCGTGATCCTCGAGATAGATCATGAAACGCAGGCTCCCGGCATAATGGACAGTCGGCATGAACATAACCCATCTGATGGGTTATTCAAGTACCCATCAGATGGATAGTGGATTGCTATACCCATAAGTAAAGCAACCTACACGTGCTTCTTCAGCCCGGCATCTTGTCGATGAACCCGACCACCGATGCCAGCCGCCCATCCGGCGCCAGGGTGCAGAAATCGACGCCCTCGATGACCGTCGGACCCGAGGCGGGGCCGAGCGACCAGGTGAAGCGCAAGGCGCCGTTGTGGGCATCGACCTTAGAAGTGCGCTTGAGCACGAAGCCCGGGAATTTGGCCTGCACGCCCGCCAGCATGGCATCGATCCCGGCGGGGCCGTCGCTCGCCATCACCGGATCGCGGTAGGTGCCCGCCCCGGCCCAGGCCACGGCGATGCCGGCGCGGCGGCGGGCGGGATCGGTCTCGTTCCAGGTGGCGACGTAGGTATCGGCGATCGCCTCCGGCGAGGGGGCGGCGGTGACGGCTTCAGGCGTGGCGGCGGTTTGCGTGGACATGGCTTCCTCCTGCGGATGGTTGACCCATGTGGAGGAAAGCGCGGGACGGGGGCGGGAGGCGATTGTCTGGGAGGTAATGAGGGCGTTATGCGTTCATTGGTTCTTGCGGCCCTGTTCGTCTCGCGCCTAGGGTCTTCGCCTTCCTCACAATCGAACAGCGGAGGACCCCATGGCCGAATTCGAGAAGCGACTGGCGTGCGTCATCAATGCCGACGGCACGATCGCCCGGGGCTACATGATCGAGCGCTGCGAGCTGCAGGGCGAGAACCGCTACCTCATCACCTGGAAGGTGGCGCTGCAGGGCGAGGCGAAGACCAATTTCGCCGGCACCATCGGCAGCAGCCTCGATGAGGCCGTGGCGCCGGGCCTGATCACCGTCGGGCTGGCGAAGGATCCGCACCAGATGCAGGTCCATACCTACGATCCTAGGGCCGCGCCGGCGAAGCGGCCGTTTCATATCGCGGTGTTCAGGGATTAGGGGCGGAGGTGTTCTGACCCCCTCCGCCGCGTGAGACGCGGCACCTCCCCCGAGACGGGGGAGGAGGAGAAGGACGATTGCGTGCGTTACCGCTGCGTGGTCGAGTCCGGGTCGCTCGGCGGCTCGAGATTGTTGTCGGGCTGGAACTGCAGGAACAGGAAATAGAGGATCAGGGCAGCCACGCCCCACAGCAGCCAGGTCGAGAGCGTGGCCTTCCTGGCCGGTCCGGCAGCGGCGCCCGGGGCAGCGCTGGAGTCGGCGCCGGAGTCGGCGGCGGAGCGCGCGGCGGCGGGGCGCGCGGCCGGCTGCTGGAGGGGAGCCGAGCTGTGGCCGGGCAACAGGCCGGCCAGGCGCGTGGCGATCGCCTCGGCGTCGGCGGCCTTCCAGTTGCCGCCCGGTGACATGGCGGGCAGGCGGGCGAGGGCGGCGGCGAGCGCGGTGACGGCGACGTCGCGCGGCAGGTCGGCGAGGCGGGCGGCCTCCTGCCACGGGTCGATGCCGAGGCGGGTGAGCGCGGTCAGCACCGTGAGCATGATGCCGTTGGCCTCCTCGCCCACTTCGGCATGGAGGAAGCCGTTGTAGGCGGAATGGCCGAGGGAATATTCCGGTCGCAGGGTCATTTGGCGGAGGCCTCCGTGCAGCCGATGGGGGATGGCCGGCCGGTATCCGTTAGATGGGCCTTCGCCGGCGGTTCACCAAGGACAATCGGCCCCCCCCCGCACGCGCCGGACTTGCGCCAGCCTTGCGCCAGATCAAGGCGCCGGGAGACCGGGGCGGTTTTGCTGAGGCACGATGCGGAACTTCATCTTTCGCTGCCCGGCGACGGGCTACAATGTGCAGGGCACGCACGACAGCGGCGGCCAGCCATTGCCGACCTATGTCTCGCAGAACTGCCTCGCCTGCCGGGCCGTCCATCTGGTCAATCCGGCCACCGGCAAGCTGATGGCCGAGGAAGTGCGGCGGCCCGTTCCACCGACTTGATGCGCCGACCTGATCCGCTGCTGCGTCGGCCGGTTGCATTCGCGTCCGACATTCATCTACACTCACCATGCGGAAAGATGGAGAGGCAGCATGAAGCGGCGCGATCTCATGGCATGGGCGGCCATCGGCGGCGTGGGTCTCGTGGCCGGTCCGGCGCGGGCGCAATCGCTCACCTGGGAAGAGGTCGCGGGGCCGAACGGGCGCTATCGCCTGGAGATGCCGAAGGGATACCGGCACCGCACGGTGCCGCAGGCCGGCCGCGGCACCAGGCAATCCTACCTGATCGAGCTCGGCGGCAATTTCGCCATGGAGCTGATGATCTACGATTACGAGCAGAACGACCAGGACCGGCCGCCGGACGATCTCTATTCACAACTGCTGGCCGCCGAGTCGCTGGTCAAGCGGCGCTGGCCGGGCGCCCGGGTGCTGGAGCAGAAGGACCTGCAGCTCGGGCCGGCGCAGGGCCGCGGCTTCGTGCTCGCCATCGACGGCGGGCAGAAGGTGCTGGCGGCGCGGATCTACTATCTCAATGCGCGGCTCTACGAGCAGGTCGCCATCGTGCCGGCGGCCGATCGCAACAGCCCGGTGCTGGCGCGGTTCATGAACTCGCTCAGCATATCGAGCTGAGGCGGCCTACTCCGCCGCCTTGATCTGTTCCTCCAGCATCGGCCGGATCGGCGCGTCGGCGGGCAGCAACGCCAGCAGCGTCCGCCAGCGACGCAGTGCCGCCGGCCTGTCGCCGGCCGCCAGCGACGCCGCCCCGAGATAGAACAGCGCCAGCGCGTTGCGCGGCTGGGCCTTCTCCAGCCGCTCCAGCAC
>ERZ890510.172-NODE-172-length-54867-cov-25.331935_pt1 | contig 54867 bp, 58 predicted proteins | sample MGYA00521265_ERZ890510 | MGnify/ENA primary metagenome ERZ890510 (study PRJEB32303, sample SAMEA104408624) | aquatic metagenome | biome: Brackish water; feature: Chemocline; material: water | place: Baltic Sea | collected 2014-10-26T21:54:00 | depth 110 m ... | reverse complement strand
GCTGGAAATAGCGATATTGCCAACGGATTTTTTTATGTTGAAGGAGATTTTGGTACCACCAGCTGTCCCCCGGGTTGGGAGACCACCATTGTCGCGGAAGGGTACATTGATTTCGGAGGCAATGCCGATGTAGTGAATTATAAAGACCCCGGTGATACGAGTGATATTCAGGACCTGTTCCTGTTGGCCGGAACTGATATCGAGTTTTCCGGCAACCCCTCCAACACTATTGAGGGGTCGTTCTGGGCAGGCGAACAGATTTCTGTTTCCGGAACAGTCAGCCTGCAAGGTTCTATTGTGGCCGCTGACGCGTCCAATAGCGAGGGCTTGGTGACGAGCAATACTGTTGGCGGCAGCTTGACCATTACCTACAACGGGACTACGGTGGGTCCTGCGCTCAGCAACAAGGTCAAAGTCATTGCCTGGCAGGAAACTTAAGACCACACTGAAAGAGCCCTTCCCTGGTTCCTCCCAGGTGTCGCATTTTACCTCTGCTGCCCCAGGTCTTACCAATCCTGGTTTACGGGCTTAATTCAATTAAAGCAGAGGATGTGAAAACATCCCGTAATTTCCAAGGCGCTATGATAAAATCATTCCATGTTTGATCGGCGCCTGGCTTCCAATTTCAACTGGTTGTTTTTCCTGACCTGCCTGGGAATAGCCATTCTTGGCGTGGTGACCATATACAGCGCCAACCACGGTCGGCCCGAGGCTTTCTTCCGCAACCTTTATATAAAGCAAATTTACTGGATCGGCTATGGCTTGGTGGCCATGCTCATCGCCCTGATGCTGGATTACCACCTGTTCAGTCGTTATGCCTACCTCATCTATGTTTTGACCCTGATAGCTCTCGCTTATGTACTGCTCCATGGAGTGATCGCGTCGGGTTCGCGCCGCTGGATTCATATAGGCTCCATCAGCATTCAGGTCTCCGAGTTCGCCAAGGTGTCGCTCATCATTGCCTTGGCTAAATACTTCGAGTCAGGAAAAATGACGAACCAGTACACCTTGAAGGACCTGTTCATCCCGACATTGATGACGGTGGCTCTTGGAGGACTCATCGTTGTCCAGCCCGACCTCGGCACCACCATGATGATTTTTTTCATTTTTCTGGTTTTCGTAGGCGCCATCGAACTGGAAAGAATGACCTTGATAAAACTTTTCACCGGCGGGCTCATGCTAGCTCCGGCACTCTGGCTCTTCCTCAAGGACTATCAGAAATCCCGACTCCTGACTTTGTTCAACCCGGAATTGGATCCGCTCGGAGCGGGCTACCATTCTATCCAGTCGAAAATTGCCATTGGGTCGGGTGGGTTCTGGGGCAAAGGTCTGTTCGCGGGAACGCAGAGCCGGCTCAACTTCCTGCCGGAAAAACACACCGACTTTATTTTTTCAGTCTTCGCCGAGGAAACCGGTTTTTTTGGCGTGGTCGTTCTTTTATCTTTATTTCTTTTTATCATCCTGAAAGGATTAAACATCGCATTCCGAGCCGCGGATCGATTCGGTTTTTTTCTTGCTCTCGGGCTCATCAGTTCCATCACCTTTTACGTCATCTTTAATGTTGGCATGACCATCGGCCTGTTCCCCATCACCGGTATTCCCCTTCCCTTCCTGAGTTATGGCGGCTCTTCCCTCATCACCCATTTTTTCGCGATAGGCCTGCTTCTCAATGTTGAAATGCGCAGATCCATGCATTAACAAAAACTCCCCGCCTGTTTTTTTTCTCAAGGTTTGACCCACCCGCCATGTTATAATTTTTTATTCATCCAATCTGATGCAGGAACCCATGTCCTCTGAAATACTGATAAATTCCAACCTACGCGAAATTCGTGTTGCCCTGATGGAAAACAATCAGGTCACGGAATTGTTTATCGAACATAAAACCAACAAGGGCATTGTTGGAAATATTTATCGCGGCAAAGTCACCAAAATTCTCCCCGGAATGCAGGTGGCCTTTGTCGATATCGGTCTGGACAAAGCCGGCTTTCTATACGTCGGAGATATCGACGTTGGCGACATGCTCGGACTTGAAGACGAACTCGACGCGCCCTCTCTGGATGATGAAAAAGATGACTCCTTTGCCGGAAAACCCGGTCGGCCCAATCATGACATCCGCATTCAGGATATTTTGCAGGAAGGCCAGGAGATTCTGGTACAGGCTGCCAAGAATCCGATGGGAACCAAAGGGGCCCGCATCACCAATTACATCACCCTGCCCGGACGCTATCTGGTCTATATGCCGACGGTCAACCATATCAGCGTTTCCCGGCGCATCGAAGAGGAAGACGAAAAAGAACGGCTGAAAAAACTACTCAGCGAAATTGGCAACCCCGGTGAAGGTTATATTGTCCGAACCGCAGGGCAGGACGCCACACGTGCAGATTTTGACTCGGATCTCAAGTTTCTTCACCGCCTTTGGGAAAACCTGAAAAACCAAAGTGAAAATCTCGCCGCCCCGCATCTGGTTTACGAAGACCTGAACCTGATCTTCCGGTCTATCCGCGACCTTTTCACCAAAGATACCGAGCGGCTGGTGATCGACTCGAAATCGGATTTCACCAAATGCCTGGAGTTCTGCTCCACCTATCTGCCGCATTTGTCGGACAAAATTGAACAGTATAAAGACCCGATGCCTATCTTCGATCACTATGGCATTGAGATGGATATCAACCGAGCTCTGGGGCGAACCATCTGGCTCAAGTCCGGCGGCTATATCATCATCGATCAGACCGAAGCTCTGGTTGCCATTGATGTCAACACCGGAAAATATGTCGGCCACAGTGACCCTGAAGACACCATCCTGAAAACCAATCTGGAGGCGGTGAAAGAAACCGTGTACCAGCTTCGCCTCAGGAACATCGGCGGTATCATCATCGTTGATTTCATCGACATGGCTAAAGAAGAAAGCAAGGAAATGGTGTCCAATGCGCTCAAACAAGCGCTGAGAGCAGACCGCTCGCGAACACGTATCCTTAAAATTTCCGAACTCGGGCTGGTGGAAATGACCCGGAAACGCGTGCGCGAAAGCCTGGCACAGACCCTTTGCGACCCCTGCGATTACTGCGAAGGCAAGGGATATATCAAAGGCACTCCCACCGTCACCTACGAAATCATCCGAGAAATCCAGCGCCGTGGAACTGACAATATCACTAAAAAGAAACTCGACATCGAAGTGCATCCCGCAGTTTATGACATGCTGTTCGAGGAGGAGAGCAGTTTTCTTGAAGAAATGGAAAAGCAGAGCAATATCGAAATCACCTTTCAGGTGAACCCGAAACTGCATCGGGAAAAATATAATATTGTGACATCATAATGAGGGCTGGAAAATGAAAACAAATTATGCCGTGAATATTATTCTCCTGATTAGTTTGCTTTTCGCATTCGGTTGCGGCACCGCCGGAAAAGACTTCAATGAGTCACTTTATAAAAATATTGTTGAAGGAACAACAACCCATAAGGAAGTTCAGTCCATGTTTGGACCGCCTTTTAAAAAGGGCGTCCAGAATGGTAACCGGGTCTGGACTTATGAATATAATTATTACAACGCCCTGGGCAACGATATCACCAAAGATATGATCATCGTTTTTGACAAACATGGTGTGGTGAAGTTCCATCAGATGATGACCAACCAGCCTTCCGCAGACAGGTAAGCATAAACGGATCATTAAATCATCTCTTTCCTCGCCGTTGTCTTTCTATACAATCCATGACTCTTTTTAATTCCACGTTTGCCCGCGAACAAACACCGATGATGACAATAGAATGTTAGGTTTCAGCAAAGTTCAATGGAACACCCTGCACCTGACCTGGGTGGCATTTTTCCTGACCTTTGTGGCCTGGTTCAACATGGCGCCGTTCAACTCCACGATCATGCACGCTTTGGGCCTGTCTGCCGCCGAGATCAATATCTTGATGGTTTGCAACGTTGCGTTGACCATTCCCGCCAGAATCGTCATCGGTTTCTGGGTTGATAAACACGGCCCGCAAAAAGTGTTCAGCGGACTGCTGGTCTTTTCCGCGCTGGTGTCTTTCGCATTTTCCCTGGCGCATGACTTCAATACATTACTCATCACCCGCTTGTTGATGGGCATCGTCGGTGGCGGATTCGTGGTGGGTATAAAAATGATCGCCGAATGGTTTCCGCCGGAAAAAATGGGAACAGCGCAAGGTATCTACGCCGGTTGGGGGAACTTCGGCTCGGCATTCGCGGCGTTTTCGCTTCCACTGGTTGCTTACGCCTTCACTGAAGATATTGGGTGGCGGGTGGCCACCGGTCTTTCGGGAATCGCTTGCCTGATCTGGGCAGGTATTTATTATCGATTTTGTCCCGATGCCCCAGGGAAAGGCCAGCATTTTCTGGTTGACCTGCACGGCGTGATTGAAGTCACTTCACACCGAGACCTGATTCTACAAATCCTTTTGCTCGTACCCTTATACGGAGCTATATCTCTGTTCATCTGGAAACTTTCCGGGCATCCGCTTGCCCTGATTTCTAACTCTCTTGCCATGGCTCTGATTCTTGGCATGGCTTTACTTTTTTTCCTGAACGCATTGCGATGCTGGCAAAGCAACGTTCCTCGACTGCACCACCCCGTGCCCGAAGAAGAAAAATATGCGTTCAGTCAGATCGTGATTTTGAGCCTCGTCTACGCTTTAACCTTCGGATCAGAGCTCGCTGTCATTTCAATGTTCCCTCAGTTTTTAGAAAATACGTTTGCCTTGACAGTGCAGGTTGCAGGGACACTGGGTTCGAGCTTTGCCATCATGAACCTGATAACCCGCCCCGGCGGAGGTTGGATTTCAGACCGGTTTGGCAGAAGACGCACGCTTTTCATTTTAGTCCTGGGAGCGAGCCTGTGTTACTGGGGTATGGGGGAAATGGACAAAAGCTGGTCACTGACCACCACTATTCTTCTTTCGGTGACCTGCTCCATATTTCTGCAGGCGGGTAACGGTGCCTGTTTTGCGGTGATTCCCCAGATATCCAGACCCCTCACCGGGAAACTGGCCGGCATGGCAGGGGCCTATGGCAGTGTCGGGGCGGTATTTTTTCTCACTCTGTTCAGTTTCATGACCCCACAAATATTTTTTAAAATCATCGCTGGCTACGCTTTTCTGGTATTCTTGTGCCTGTTTTTTTTAAAGCCTTTTTCTGCATCGCGAAACAACAACTAAAGGAGTCACTTTTCAAATGGGATTCACCTGTGGCCTTGTCGGCCTCCCCAATGCGGGAAAATCTACTCTGTTCGGTGCTTTGACACGCACTAAAGCCCAGTCGGGAAATTATGCGTTCACCACCATCGAACCCAATAGCGGTATCGTACCTGTTCCCGATAAGCGTCTGGACACCATCACCCACTACGTCAAGACCAAAAAAATTGTTCCCACAACCATGGAGTTTGTCGACATCGCCGGACTCATCAAGGGCGCGTCCAAGGGAGAAGGTCTGGGAAATAAATTTCTCGGCCACATTCGTGAGGTGGATGCCATCGCCCATGTGGTGCGCTGTTTCGAGGATGGCAATGTTCCGCACGTCAGCGACATCATCGACCCGGTTTCCGATATCGACACCATCAACACCGAACTGATGATCTCCGACATAGAATCCCTCGACCGCAGAAAAACAAAAATTGAGAAACTGGCTAAATCCGGAGACAAGGAAGCCCGCATGCAAGTGGAAGTGCTTGCCAGACTGTCCGAGGCTCTTGATCAAAACCAACCGGCACGAAGCGTTATCGGTTTCAATGACGAACAAAAACAGTTCGTAAAAAGCCTGACTCTTTTGAGTGCCAAACCGGTTCTTTATATCTGCAATGTCATGGACCCCGGCGACACAGAAAACAAACTCGTGCAAAAGGTCAAAGAGATTGCAGAACAGGATGGTTCATCCGTGGTGGCTCTGGCGGGGAAAATTGAGGGCGAAATTATGGAGATCGAAGATCCTGAAGAACAGAAAATGTTCATGGAAGAAATGGGACTGACCGAAACCGGACTCGACCGCATGATCTCCGCCGGGTATGGACTGCTCGAACTCGCCACCTACTTCACCGCAGGAGAAAAAGAAACCCGGGCCTGGACGATCCCTAAAAACGCCAAAGCCCCGCAAGCGGCAGGAGTGATCCATAGCGATTTCGAAAAAGGATTCATCCGCGCCGAAGTTTATAGTCTCGAAGACCTGATCAAGTATGAATCCGAAGCGGCTATTAAAGACGCGGGCAAACTCAGAGTCGAGGGCAAAGAATATGTCGTCCAGGACGGCGACATCATGCATTTCCGTTTTAACGTTTGACACTTATTTTTTAGGTTGAGTTGCCTCCACGGCTAGTGGTCCACGATGGCACCAGGCAACGCGGAGTTTTACCTGCCAGCGCATCCAACACATTATCCACCACGAGATCTGCCATTTTATCTCTTGTCTCATGACTCGCACTGCCAATATGTGGGAGCAGCATTAAGTTCTCCAATTCGGTCATGCCTTCAGTGAGTGCCGGTTCGTTTTCATAAACATCCAGCGCCGCGCCAGCGATCCTTCCTGCTTTCAACGCTTCAACCAGAGCCTTATCGTCCACCACTTTTCCCCGTGCCGTGTGGATGAAATAAGCGCTTGGCTTCATCATTAAAAATTGTTCTTTGCCGATCATGTGTTGGGTCGCGTCAGTCAGTGGCGCATGAATCGTGACAAAGTCAGATTGCCGGAGCAGTTCCTCCAACGGCGCATAGACTGCATTCAAAGCTTTCTCTTTTTCTGCCGACATCCGATTGCGGTTATGGTAGAGAACCTTCATCCTGAAACCCGAAGCTCTACGAGCCACCGCCGAGCCGATTTCACCACAACCCACTATGCCCAAAGTTTTGCCATAAACATCGCCCCCTAGAAACATTTTCGCCTGCCAGCCCTTGAACCGGTTTTCGCGTGTAAAACGCTCGGCGGGAACAATGCGCCGCGCTGCCCCCAGAATCATCGCCCAGGTTAGATCGGCAGTGGTTTCATGCAGAACTCCCGGGGTATTGGTCACCCAGATGCCCTTCTTAGCGGCATGCGCTACGTCGATATTGTTGAATCCGGCCCCATAATTGGCAATGAGCTGCAAATTTCCTCCACAATCAATAATGTCCTGACCGATTTTGTCCGATAAGTAAGTGACCATCGCCGCACTCTCAGAAGCATATTTTTTAAGGTCTTCAGCGGTTGGCGGGTTTTCCGTCTGGTTGGTTCGCAGGTCACATTGAGAAGCCAGTTTTTCCAAAGCGGCTTCGGGAAACATATTGGTCACGGTAACGATGGGCATCACGCCGTCCTTTCAGGTTTTCTGTGGTAAAATTAAGAGTCTGATCTTAAAGGAAAAAGTTGTTCAATCCCATGAAAATTTTATTCCTCGTCCCACCCGAAACTATTTCTCTCGAATCTTCCGTGCCAAAAGCGCTGGAAGGCGGTAAAGGCTATTACCCGAAACTCGGGCTTCTCTATGTCGCCGCCTACTACGAACGTGAAACGGGGAACACCGCGACCTTTATCGACTGTCCGCCGGAAAATGTTTCGGAAGAAACTTTGCTGGCCCGTGTCCGTGAAATCAAACCGGATATGGTTGCCATGAGCATCATGACGTTCAACCTGCTCGATGCCCTGCATACGGCAAAAGCCCTGAAAAGCGAACACCCGAACCTGAAAGTCTGCCTCGGCGGACCTCATGTCAACTTATACCCCAAAGAAACTCTCAACCTGCCGGAAATCGATTATGTGGTTTTTGGTGAAGGCGAAAAAATATTCACCCGCCTGACTCAGGCTCTGGAAAAAGATGCAGAAACTTTGTCGTCCATCAACGGCCTGGGCTGGAAACAAAATGGCGTCTCACACATCAACCCGGCAGAAACTGAGCTTCTTGATCTGGATGAACTGCCTTTTCCGGCCCGTCATCTTGTCGATGTTTCAAGCTACCAGCATATTATTGGCGAAGGCCGACAGTTCTTCACCATCCAGGCGACGCGAGGATGCCCGGCGGCTTGCACCTTCTGCGATATTCGCAAAACCAAGTTCCGCATCCGCAGTCCCAAAAGCGTTGTCGATGAAGTTGAGGAGTTGGTTAAGATGGGCGTGGACGATCTGTTCTTTGTCGATGACACCATCACCATCGACAAAAAAAACGTATTGGCAATTTGCAACCTGATCGTTGAGCGGGGAATCAAAATACATTTCAAAATTTCTGCCCGGGTCGACACCATCAACCCGGAAGTGGTGGCCGCACTCAACCGGGCCGGATGCTACCGCATCCATTTCGGCATCGAGTCGGCAACCCCGAAACATTTGCAGTACCTGCAAAAGGGACAGACGCCTGAAAAAGTCGAACGTGCCATCAAAATGACCCGTGAGGCGGGTATTGGATTCTTCGCCTACATGATGATCGGCATTCCGCATGAAACCAAAGAAGAAATGTTCGCCACTGTGGATTTTGCCAAGAAGCTCAAACCCGATTACGCGCAATTTTCCATCTGCACACCTTACCCAAAAGTAGAGCTTTATTTTCAGATGTTGCAGGACGGAATCATTCCGGAAGATTATTGGCAAAAATTTGCGGAAAACCCGACTGCCGACTTTAAAATTAAATTCTGGAATAAGGATTTCACAGAAGAAGAATTGCGAGACCTTCAAGACGAATGCCATGCACGATTCTACCGTAGCCCCACCTACCTCATGAGGCAGATCACCAAACTAAGATCCTGGTCCGACTTCACCGCCAAAGCCCGTATGGGAACCAAAATTCTCACCAGTAGGTTGGGAATTTAGAAGCACCCATCATAAAACACTTTTATTCGAAAATTTTAGTGGGTTTACCATCGATGCTGGTCTGGTTGTTTTCTTTCCAGTAGTTTTTCACTCCCTCATCGCCGATTTTTTCCGTCCACTTGACGAGATCACCCCGGTCCTCTTGATACTGATAATTGGGAACCGCAAATCCGCAGGAGGTCTGCGCCGAATCAATATCAAGCAGGAATATCTGTCGCGAACCGGGATACTCGGGAAACATGTTGATCCACTCAGCCCATTCTTCATCTCTGGGGTGAACGGCTCTGGCTCTGCCGTAAACCCTTAATATCCACGGTTTCCCTTCAAACGAGCAAAACATGAGGGTCATGCGCGATTCTTCCAGCACATGGGCAGCGGTTTCGTTGCCGCTGCCAGTAAGGTTGAGCCATATCAACTGCTTTGTGTTGAGGATTTTAAGGCTGTCCATGCCCTTTGGGGACACATTGACCCGTCCTTCAAGAGCGGCTGTGCCGACAAAGAATATTTTCTGCTCAGCAACAAATTCCTGCAATTTCTCACCCAGTTCCGTATAGAATTTAGCCAAAGTTTAATGAACCTCCGTCTGTAAATATTGTAAAATTAAATTAAACTATTTAACGGATAAAATCCACCTAGGAATTATCGGAACGCATGCTTAAAATCAACGAAATTTATACGAGCATCCAAGGGGAATCTTCTCACACCGGCCTGCCCTGCGTTTTTATCCGCTTGACGGGATGCAACCTGCGCTGCTCCTGGTGCGACACCGCCTATGCTTTTTATAAAGGCAATGACCTCACTGTGGAGGAGGTCATGACGAAGGTAGACAGTTTTTCTCTCCCCTTGGTCGAAGTTACAGGAGGGGAACCTTTAATGCAGGAAGACGTCTATCCACTTATGGATGCACTTCTGGAAAAGGGTTATAAGGTTATGCTGGAAACCGGAGGAGCCCTGCCGATTGACAAAGTTCCTGAAAAAGTTATAAAAATTCTCGATATTAAATGCCCAGGAAGCGGCGAGGATAAAAAAAACCATTTGGGAAATCTGAAATTTCTTGCCCCGCATGATGAAGTCAAGTTCGTCCTGCTTGATCGTGCCGACTATGAATGGAGCCGCGACCTGCTACAAAAATGCAACCTGCCCTCCTCCGTACAGGTTTTGTTTTCCCCGGTTTATGACAAGCTCAATCTAAAAGATCTCTCCGAGTGGATCCTTGCAGACCGCTTACCCGTGCGCCTGCAAACCCAACTCCACAAAGTCATCTGGAGCAAAAACTCGATCGGTGTGTGACACCCTATGAATGCCAGCACCTCCAGTAAAACTCTGCAAAAACAATTACTGAAATGGTATGCAGAAGAAAAAAGGGAGATGCCTTGGCGCAACGACCTGAATCCCTATCGCATTCTTGTGTCCGAGTTCATGTTGCAACAAACTCAAGTGAAGACGGTCATCCCCTATTTTGAGCGGTGGATGAAATCGTTCCCCACTGTGAAAAAACTGGCACAGGCCCGGGAGTCCACAGTTTTAAAACACTGGGAGGGATTGGGCTACTATTCCCGCGCCCGCAACTTGAAAAAGGCGGCGCAAAAAATCCAACAGGAATATTCCGGAAAGGTTCCGGATTCCATGACCGAAATTCTGAAGCTTCCCGGAGTCGGTCGTTACACAGCCGGAGCTGTTCTCAGCATCGCCTTCGGCCAAAAAGTTCCCGTCCTCGATGGCAATGTTAAAAGGGTTTTGTCGCGGCTTTTTCTGCTCAAAGAAAATGGCAACAACCGTAAATCAGAAAATATTTTGTGGGAGACCATGCAAAACCTTCTTCCTGAAACAGAAGCCGGTGATTTCAATCAGGCTTTCATGGAACTGGGTGCCACGGTCTGTCTGCCCAAAAACCCTCTTTGTCCACTCTGCCCTTTGAAGCAAAGCTGCAAAGCACAAAAATCCAGGAAGCAGAATCTTTACCCGCCACGCAAGCAAAAAACGCCCACCACAAAAATTGAAGTCAGCGCAGCAGTCATCATTCGGCGCAACAAAATCTATATTCAAAAAAGAAAGCTCGGCGGATTGATGGGCGGACTGTGGGAGTTCCCCGGAGGGAAATTTGAATCCGGCGAATCTGCAGAACAATGCCTGCACCGTGAAATTAAAGAGGAAATGGGAGTGACTCTCCACATCGATGGAAAATTTATGACCGTCAAGCACAGCTACACCCGCTTCCGGGTGACCTTGCATGTCTTCCTATGCAGAATCCGTTCAGGTCAGGTTGCTCCTACCGAGTGCGAGGAGCACCGTTGGGTGAAGATGGAAGAATTAGACACATATCCTTTTCCCGCTGCCAATGTTAAAATTATCAAGGACCTTATGAAGAGTAAGAATTAAATACTCACCCTGCGGCGTAAAGACCATGACCCCCGGAATCCGAGCCATTATCGTTGGCGCCATCGCCAATTTGCTGCTTTCCATTTTTAAGTTTGCTGGCGGCATTCTGGGAAACAGCGTGGCTTTGGTGGCGGATGCCATCCACTCCCTTTCCGATCTGGTGACAGACGTCATTGTCCTGTTCACTCACCGAATCGGACAAATGCCGCAGGATAAAGACCACCCCTACGGGCATGGACGGGCGGAGACCATTGGAGCCGCCGTCATCGGCCTGATCATCATCGTCACTGGCATCGGTGTTATCCACGAAACCTGGCAATCTATCGACGAAGGTTCCGGGCAGACACCAAGCTTTCTGGCGGCCATCGCCGCGACACTTTCCATTTTCATTAATGAAGGACTTTATCATTACACCCGCCGAGTGGGAGAAGCTACGCAAAGCCCTTCTTTAATCGCCAACGCCTGGCATCACAGATCCGACGCCATTTCATCTATCGCCGCTCTGATCGGAATTATCGGGGCCGGGCAGGGATTTCCTTTCATGGACCCTCTGGCAGGAGCAATCGTCGGTGGCATGATTGTGAAAGTCGGCATCGACATAACCCGGGAAGGCTTGCGGGACTTGATGGACACGGCCCTGAGCGATGAACACACCCAAAAAATTCACGCCATTCTAAGAGAAATTCCCGAGGTTCTGCATTTTCATGACTTGCGCAGCCGTGTCATTGGTGGAGAATTTCTCATCGATGTACACATTTTGGTCGACCCTGAAATGACGGTCACCGAAGGGCATAGAGTGGCAGAAATCGCGCGGCGTAATCTCATCAAGGCCTTCGACAATATTCAGGATGTGCTGGTTCATGTCGATGGCGAATCCGATTTAGAAGTCGAGGCCATCTACCCCATTACTAGAAAAGAGTTGCTCGAAATTGCGCAACCGTTGATTTCAGAACTGGATGGGAATATTACGCAGCCCGAAATTCGGGTGCATCATATCAAGGGAAAGAATATTGTGGATGTATTTATAAAAATCGATTCGCAGCAAAACATGCAAGACTCACGCGCTCTGGTGGCAAACGTCAAATCCAAACTCGAGACCGCCCCGCAAATTGATCAGGCCCGGGTCTTCCTTGATCTCAACTCCTAACGGCAGTTACCAATAGTTTCTAATCCGAGACAACTCTTTGCTCGCCATATCGAGTCATTGCTCACTGAGTCCAGCGTCACGCTGGCCGGCGGCGGGTAATTTTTTTTAAGGTATCACCCTCCCATTCGACATCCAGTCTAGGCCGTCCTTTATAGAGTCCTTTTTGAAACGCATAGCCATAAATTAAAGGCAGGGAAACACTCGGCTCGATAAACGCCATGCTGTGTGTCGCCTCCTTATTGATCTTGCCCCACGACTGCGCCTCGGCCAACGTGCTACCACTCAAACCGCCCCAATGCGGCGAATCGGTAGTCACCTGCAAAGCATACTTATGACCGCCGGTATCCTTACCAAAAATATAGGCCATGACCACTGAATCGTTGATGTAGTTTTTTGGCACCCCGCCCGCAACATAAAATGCCGCCGTGCGGGTTGATTGCACCACAAGCTGGGTCAACTCATAATTATCACGAATGGAATCGATAGTGATGGGCGTGCGCCCCGCTTTTCGAGCCTGATAATAATGCTGCGTCAATCCTATTCCCAGACTGGAGTCGTTGATCGCCGGGCAAAAAACCGGCACATTATTTTTCCGGGCGGTGACGAGGATAGACTCTTCATCATCTATGGTTTCGGAAAGGCGGGAGATAAAATCTCTGCTGGAATAGTTCCCGGGTTCTAAGGTATCGGCAAACTTACCGACCAGGGTATCGTCGTCAACAAATAATTCATCATCCACATAGGTGTCATAAATCCGGTTGATGAAAAGTTCCCGCAATTGGGTATCATCAGCATTGGGGCTGCCATAATAATGGCCACCGCCGAGAGCATTGTAATAATCTTGGAATAAAATTGCTCCGGTGGAAACGATCACATCCACCATATTGTAATGCACCATATCGCGGATGACTTTTCTCAGTCCCGCCGCAATCAGTGGACCTGCCAGCCCCAAAATAATAGTGGGTTTCTCTTCATCCTGGAGCATTGTCCCGAATATCTTGGCACATTGCCCAAGGTTTCTCGCCTGAATGGAAGCCGATTGAAACGACTCCACCAGGTCGCCCACATCACTAATATTCTCAAAGTCCACCGGAGAAATCCGGGTATTTAAAATCTCTTTCTTTTTCTTCTTCTTGCCATCATCCAAAGGTTCAGGCATTACGACATCTTTATACTCCATGATCTGCTCCCAGTCGAAAATTTAACGAAAAAGAATCATAACGCCCTAACCCGGTCCCGTCAACCCACTCGGCGTGGGGCCACTGAGCAATTACTCGTTGAGTCGAGATAAAGTGTTGCCAGCTAATAGAAGTTATTGCAATTTGCCACCGGCGCGGCTCGCCGGGGTCCCGCGCCTAGCGGTTAGAGGCGGGAGCATAGACCTTGTGAATGGGTCTTGGTATCTACGCTTTCTATGCTTTCGAGAATCTTGCCATCTTCTCCGATCACATAGCTGATGCGGGCCGCGTGTTGTTCTTCGGCGCTTTTGACTGCGTGATAACCCATGGCAATTTCCCGATTCACATCGCATAGCAAGGGGTAGGGGAAGGAGAATTTTTCCGCAAAGGCTTTGTTATCCGCTTCGTTGTCCAAGCTGACTCCGAAAATCTGGACATTTTTTTCTTCGAAACTTTTAAAATCATCGCGGAATCCCTGACCTTCGATAGTACAACCGGGGGTATCGGCCTTGGGGTAAAACCAAAGCACAACTTTTTTTCCTCTGCAGTCCTTCAGGTTAACAGTGTTTCCGTTATGATCTTTCACAGAAAAATCGGGCGCATCGGTTCCGGGTTGTAGCATTTTTCTTATCTCCCTGAGTGAGGTGTTTTATTTTCTGAACAGGTGTTACCTGAGCAGATATTAGATGGTCTGGAAGCTTTAGGGGAGCAGACTTTTTTAAGCTTCCGGGAACAATTTCGCCACAATGCTTTCGCCCAGCACCAGATCTTCCTGGCGAGTGATTTTGAGATTCCATTCGGATCCGTCCACCACCCGGACCTCCTGTCCCAGATATTCGATCAAGGCTGCTTCATCCGTACCGTAAAAGGAATCTGCCTGAGCCTTACGAAAAGCTTGCCCAAGCAAGTCGTAACGAAAAGCCTGCGGCGTCTGAACGCGCCACAATCCTTCGCGCTCCACAGTACGCTCAACCTTGCCGGAGCCATCCACTTGTTTGATGGTGTCGCTGACGGGAATGGCTGTGATCGCCGCACCCCATTTTTCGGCAGCTTCGAGTGTTACCCGAATCATCTCCTTCGATAAAAAGGGACGTACTCCATCGTGAACCAGAACAATATCGGTATCTGCAGGAAGAGCCTGATAACCGTTAAAAACAGAGTCCTGCCTTTTTTCACCGCCAACCACAACTTGTTTTACAATCGATGGATTCTCCAGCCAATTGGCGCAGGCATTTTCCAGTTCATTTTGAGGCACCACCAGAACCAACGAATCAATGAGATCTGATTCCTGAAGAGTTTTCAAGGTGTAATGCAGGATAGGCTTTCCTCTCAACGCCTGAAACTGTTTGGGAACCGTCCCTCCCATTCGAGTTCCCTGGCCTCCTGCAGGAATGATCGCACATACACTCATAATTTGACCGTTAAAATAATTGTTCAAAAACTTCAGAAAGATTTTTCACAAATAATAATTCAATATTTTTATCCGGCAGGTTCTTTGCTTTTTTCGCAGCATACGGGATGACGCAACATTTGAAACCGAGCCTTCTGGCTTCTATGATGCGGGCATCCAACTGCATGACAGAGCGTACCTCGCCCGTCAAGCCCACCTCGCCGATCAGCACGGTTTTCGGGTCGATGACCTTGTCGCGAAAACTTCCCGCAATGGCGACCACGACCGCCAGATCCAGAGCCGGTTCGGTAATTTTTATTCCTCCCGCCAGGTTCACGAAAATGTCTTCACCCTGCAGATGGAACTCCATTCGTTTTTCGATAATGGCGATCAACAAGGACATGCGATTATGATCAAAACCTGTAGCCATTCTTCTCGGCATGCCTATGGAAGAAGACGTGCTGACCAGGGCTTGAACCTCGACCAGCAAGGTACGGCTTCCCTCAAGAGTCGCCGCAATGGCGGAACCTGGGGAATCTTCAGGGCGCTCAGACAAAAACCATTCAGAAGGGTTTTCCACCGGCACCAATCCCTCCGGTGCCATTTGAAACACTCCGATTTCCGGGGTGGGACCAAACCGGTTTTTAGTCGTCCTCAAGGCCCGGTAAGCATGGCCCTGATCGCCTTCAAAATAAACCACGGTATCCACAATATGCTCTAAGGATTTTGGACCGGCTATGGCCCCATCTTTATTGATGTGACCGATCAAAAGAGTTGGAAGACCGCGTTGCTTGATAAACTGAAAAATTTTGAATGCTACTTCCCGCACCTGGCCAATACTCCCCGGAGCGGATTGCAAATCTGCAGTGTAAAAGGTTTGTACAGAATCCAGCACCAGCACATCGGGTTTAACCTTGTCGACCCACTGAAGAATGTCCTCCACGCAGATCTCAGAGCAAACCAGAAGGTTCTCAGACAAAGCGTCAAGGCGCTCGGCACGGAGCTTGATCTGGGAACCCGATTCCTCCCCGGAAACATACAGAACCTTTTTTCCGAGCCGGGCCAAATGACCCATACTTTGTAGAACCAAGGTCGACTTTCCGATTCCCGGTTCGCCCCCAATCAAAATGAGCGAGCCTTCGACCATACCTCCGCCAAGCACCCGGTCAAACTCTCCGATGCCGGTGGTCAAACGATTATCGATGATCGACTGAACTTCTGTGATGGGGATTAATACTGAGGGATCCAGACTTCGTTTAGCATTACGCGAAGCGGTGGGCTGGCGCGAGGCCTCTTCGGCAAAACTGTTCCAGGCCATGCATTCAGGGCACTTTCCCATCCACTTCGGGATCTGGTGTCCGCATTCCTGGCAAACAAAAATAGTAGTGATTTTAGCCATAATGAGGCGAAGCAGTGGGAATCAGCAATCGGTCAAGTTCTGAAAAAGCGAAAGCATTTTTTGGTCATGAAAAAGCTTTTGTCACCCGGCTGCTCTATTGGCCACCGGCCCCACTTTTGGCGGAACCTAATTGCCCAAGGGTTTTCTTAATGTCATCGCTTCGGGAAATATTGACATTGGCTTTTCGGCGTAAATCAGCAAGCGCTTCCTTGATTTCTTCCTGGGTTTTCTTGAAATCTGCCTGAGCCTTTTGCAAAGCCGCCTGCTCTTTTTGCATGCTGCCCAATGTCGTGGCAACAGGGTTTAGCTTTTCCTGTTCCTTGGCAATCGCCTTGAGAATTTCAATCAAGCGGGAGAGCTTCTCATTTGCCAGATCCACCTTGGTATTACCGGCATCACCCCTTTGCGCAGACTCCCGCAACTGCCCGGCCACCAAAGTTTCCAGCTCCGTAGAATGAATAGCAAGCTTTGAAGAAAGATCGATAAGCTTGTTGAACTTTTCATCGGCTAATTTGTTGAACTCCCCGATTTGCGCAAGTTCCGCTTTGAGAGTACCAAACGCTTCAGTGGAAGCCGTGTTTTGGGCTTGCAGACTTCCTGCAAGTATATTAATTTTTTCATCCGCAGCAACCAGGTTGCTGCTCGTTCCCTCTGCGCTAGCGCGAGTGCCTTCTATATCTTTTTTGATGGCATCCAGCAGGGATTTGGTGTCCAGTCCCTGCTTCAGGCTCTCCTCAAGAATTGCGATCAACTTCTGATTCAACTGTTGATTTTTGGTGGAGAAAGCTTCCAGGGTTTTCTGGGTTTCTGTGTTGGCGTGAGCCAATTGTTCCAGCATCATTTTTCGGCTCTTCTGGTTTTCCGCAGCCATAGCGGGTATGACATCTGTACGAAAAAGGGCAATGGTGTCATCGAAGCCTTTTTTAGTCGTTGCGCTCTGCACCTCCAGCTGCTTAACAACTCTGCCCAATGTTTTGTTATTGGCGACAGAAAACTCTTGAAAATTTGTTTTACTGGATTGTTCGAATTTTTCTATATCCTGCGCCAGCCCCTCTTTCAACTTTTCCTGCCCTTCCTGAAATAGTTGTAGAGTTTTGTTTTGCTGGTGGATTTTATTCAATACCTGGTTTTTAACTTCCGCTTCCAAATCATCCAGCTTGGCATTGGTTTTGTTCAGACCGCTCAAGGTCTCGGATTTGTTCTGTTCCACCACCCCTTGAAGCTGCGGAAGCGTATGCTTGACTTCTTCTATCTCGCGCAGCATATTTTCCAATTGGTTTTTCAAGCTACCCAGCCCCTGAGTCTCCAGAGTCACCAACCGGGAGTTGATTTTTTTCAGCTCAACAAAAACCTTGTTCCAGTTTTCTTCATCGGACCCAAAAATCTGGGCAAACGCGTTGACAGGGAAAAGGAGGAGTAATAAAAAAGCAAGTATGCAGGTGGATTTTGCCTTCATTGGTTTTGCTCTTTCGTTAAAAATCTAGGGGGTATGGTTTTCAAGTTCTTTTACCACAAAAAAATATGCCGCGCCGGGGACAAATCCCCAACGCGGCATATTATATACGATTCTATTCGGAATCGTCAGAACGGGGTATGGTTATTTTGAAACCATGAAATGCGCCCGTCGGTTCTGATACCAGCAGGTTTCGCCGCTGTCAAAACAGAACGGTTTTTCTTCGCCATAGCTAATGACATGCACATTACGGGAATCCACGCCCTGCGATACCAGATATTGTTTGGTGGAATGAGCGCGACGCTCACCCAGAGCAATATTGTAATTATTGGTGCCTCTCTCATCACAATGACCCTGAACTTCTACATGCACATTCGGGTTGTTTTTGAGAAATGCAGCGTTTTGCTTAAGAACCTCTCTGGAATTACCATCCAGATCATACTGATCAAATTTAAAATGAATGTCCTTCAAGTCAGACGACGCCTGAAAAGACTGCAACCGTGACTCTTGAGAGTCGCCAGGATTCCATTTGCCCTGATCTTGTCCCTGTCCATTTGAAGCAAACGGATTGGAACCAAAAGAACCACTATCCGAACCTGACATTTCAGAAGAAAAACCACCTGAAGAGGATCCCTGCTCTGAAACAGGTTCTTCACTGAAGAAACCAGAGTCTCCCGATCCGTTTGAGCCCGCAAAGGCGCTATCTAACGATGAGGAATCCCCAAACTCCGTCCCTTCGCTGACACTCCCTGAGGTTTCGATCTCTGGCGGCATGAGCTTTTTCGAACAAGCCGTTGTTAAAAACACACAAAATACTGCGGTAATGATTATCTTCCAATTCATAATTTTCATAAATAGTCCTCGCCTGAAATTTTCCCCGAAATTTATCAAACCAAATTTATTAAAATAGTACCTTCTGCAAACTAATAGCACCCTCTGAGAACCAAATGGAACTAAGTTTCAGAATCTATTGCTCTTAAAAATTTAATGTATAGAAATATCATCCTATAATTATATAACAATTACAACAAAAATATTGAAATACCTACAGTTTCCCCGTAAACACCGATATTCCAAACATTTTGATTTTAAAGACCAAAGCATTAAAAAGGGGTATATAAAAATGGTAAGGCAAACGGGTTCGGATAACAACCTTTAATTTATTTTTTTGCTTTGGGGGTTTGCTTAGTGTTTGAAATAAGGGGACCATGCAGGGCTATGTCCCTCGCCGGAGAAAGTCAGCTGTCTTTCCCCGCCATTCCCGACTTTCTGGATGAAAAGATTGTATCGATCGTTTTCCCTCTTTCGATATATGAGGAATCGGCCATCGGGAGACCAACTGGGTTGTTCACAGCTCCCGGAGCCTTTGGTCACGACTTCACTATGATGTGTGTTGAGATCGTATATTCTGATTTGAAACCTTTTTCCCACTCTCGACGTGTAGGCAATTTGGTCCCCATTGGGAGACCATGCCGGATTATCGTTATAACCAGAACCGAAAGAGATGCGAGTCACCTTGGACTGGTCACCTTTAACGGAATCCATGATATAAATTTGCGGGGCTCCGGTTCCTGAGCGGTCGGAGGTGAAGGCTATATTTTTTCCGTCCGGAGACCATGTGGGGGACGTATCAATATTGAAATGGCGGGTTAAACGTTCCAGCTGGCGATCTTTATTCAAAACATAAACTTCAGAATTCTGATCCCGACTTAACACCAGAGCAATCCTCTGCATATCTGGAGACCAGGCCGGTGCAGCATTCAGACCTGGAAGACGATGGAGAGTCTGCCGCTTTTTCCCGGCAGTATCGATCATGATCAAATCCGGATTATGCGCCGCGTACGAGGTATAAACAATCCAGTTGGCGTCTGGAGACCAGGCCGGGCTGAGGTTGACCGAATGATCGTTGGTCACCTTCCGCAGGTTATGTCCGTCAAAATCTATCAGATAGATTTCCTTGCCTCCATTTTCCTGATTCAGGAAAGCGATCTGGGTTTCCGCGATGCCACGTTTTCCCGTCAACTGCATGACCACTTCATCGGCAAATCGATGAATGGTTTTTCTAAGCAAGTCCCTCGAAGCTTTATAACGCTTGCCGAGAAGGAACCGCTTGTTCACCGCATCATAGAGACGAAAAGTAAAAACCTGGCCTTTCCCCTTTGCCGCCAAACTATATTCGGTTTTAATGAGCCACTGGGCCCCTACCTGATGCCAGCTTCTGTAGTCCACCTTAGAACTCGAGCGTTCCAATTTCTCCAATTCCTCAAACACCTGCTCTTGCAAAGGAGAAAACCATTCGGAAAGCATCAAATCTTTTTGCAGAATCTTTTTCGCTTCCTTGCCGATCCCCAGAGCATCAGCGCCAGAACCTTTCACAACAAAATCCGTAATCGCCAAAGTAACTTTTTTTCGCGTCTCACGTTCCAGTTCAATGCGAACCTGTGGTGCCGCCGAAACAGTGCGGACCTGCAACAACACCAGAACCATTACAATCAAAGGTATAAAGAAACCAGGTTTATCTGTCTTTAGGAACATATTTAAAGTATATATTTATATGAAGGTTGGACATCTTTAACTCCGCAGGAAATTCAGGGAAGGGCACCGAATCCAGCACCGCCCTGACAGCCAGGGTATCCAAGGCTTCCACTCCGGAGCTTTTCTTGACAGAAGGCTTATCAACATTTCCATGGGGGAAGATAAAAAAGGACACCACCGTTTCCTGATTATGTTCTTCGGCCAAAGGTTCCCGCCAATTTTTATAAATTCTTTCTTGAATCATGCCCACATACAACGATTGGATATCTGCGCCCGGGACCCCCTCTTTTTTAGCAAACACATAAGATTCCCCTGCCCCCGATTCCGTTTTGGCCTGAGATGTCTTGGGTAAAGTGCGCAATTTGCTTTGAAAGCTGGAAGAGTCGAGCCGGGCACTGGAAACTTCTACTCTTACCGGTTCCGACTCGACCGACAAAGAACCAAACTTCTCCATAATAGAATCGAAGGATCCACTACTCTTTTGCGTGCTTTCCTGAGGACTCGGTTTTTGCGTTTTCACTTCAGGAACAGACGAAACATCCAACTTGGCCAACTGTTGCAATTCCTTCAACAAATCCACTTCAGAATCCTGGAGTTTTTCGGGCTCCTCTTTTTCGAGAGCGGGTCGTAGTGAGCTTTCCTTCATTTTAAGCTCTTCAAAATCTTCCAGAATATCTTTATGCAAAGGGGCAGGCGCTACGGCCATTATTTCACTGACCTTTTTATTTTTTAAAGTTTCCAGTTCCTGGAAAGTCTCCTCAGTGAGGGGTTTCTCCTTAATCGGTTTGGTCGGTTTACGCCTTGGTTTTTCCAATCGCGCCAACTGGTCCAACTCTTCCACCATTCTTTTTCCCGGCGGGGTCGCGAGAGCCATCTTTGCTTCCAGTTCATTCAATTTTTCCAGGATAGCTTTGGACCTAGGAACCTTTTTAACCTCACTCAATTTGGAAGCCGTGGTTTTCTTTAAAGCCGAGAATTTTTTTTCGGATTGCTTTGCTATGGGCTTTTTGGCTCTTGCCTCGGATTCCGAACGTTGTGGTGCGGCCGACTTAAACCCTGTCGGTTCGCTGACCAGGTTCACCATAAACGCGGGAGCCACCACTTTCTCCAGAAGCCGGGGTTTGGGAAGAAACAAGACAAAGGCTAAAAGCAGAAGATGCCCAAAAACGGAAAACACAAGCATCTGATTAAAATCAACGGACTGGGAAAACTGGACTTTCATGACGCTGAAGGTTCGGTCACCATCCCAATATTTTGTACTCCGGCCTGCTTCACAATGGATAAGATGTGCATGACAAAACCATAATCGAGGGTTTTGTCTGCCCGCAGATAAACTCCGCCGTCTTTATGGGCTTGGATATACTGCTCAACCTTATGGGTTAACCCCATCAGGTTCGCCAGTTCCTCCTGCTTCCAGAATATTTTTTTACTGCTCTTTAAAGTGATGGTGGGGATTTCTTTGATGCTGATAGGGGCGATCGATTCTTTAGGAAGCTGAACTTCCATACCGTGTTGCATAAGTGGCGCTGTAATCATGAAAATAACCAGCAGCACCAGCATGACATCGACAAAGGGCGTCACGTTAATTTCTGCCAGAAACGGTCTTCGTTGCTTTAACATAAGCGTTGTTTTTCAGGCCTGAAGAAGGTCACGAAAGATCGAACAGGTTTTCCTCTTGCACCGGCTCCCGCACGAAATTTTTTTCCGCCATGTAAACAAAATCCAGCGAAAAATCATCCATCGTAGAAGTAAAAAGTATCACTTTGTTATTGAAGTAATTGAAGAAAATAACTGCCGGGATTGCCGCTACCAGCCCTGCAGCAGTCGCGATGAGCGCCTCCGCGATTCCGGGAGCCACACCCCCTATACTGGCTGTGCCCTGCAATCCGATGGATCTGAAAGAATGCATGATTCCCCAAACCGTCCCGAACAATCCAATAAAGGGTGTCGTGCTTCCCGTCGTAGCAAGAAAATCCAGTCGGTGCGACAGCCGTCCCACTTCCCGGTTGATGGCTTTATTGAGTGCAAGACCAATGCCCTTCAAGTCTCGAGGTGTCACCATCTCCCCTCCCGTGGCTGGGGGTTCGCCGCGCTTTTTACGTTCTTCCTTGGCCATCTCCTGAAAAACATAAAGTTCCCGGTAGCCGGTCAGGAATACTCGAGCCAGTGGGCTGGCTCGCAACTCTTTAGCAAAGTTGTAAATGTGGGTCAGGTTTTCTGTCTTCGAGAAGGTTTCCAGAAATCGCACGTCTTCTCTTTTTGCTTTTCGATAAGTACTGAACTTATTAAAAATGATCGCCCAGGACACAATGGAAAATACCAAAAGCAAAAACAGAACCCCTTTGGCCATCAAACTCGATTGAATGACCAACTCAACAATACTTAATGGATTATCAGAAATTACATTTTGCACACGGAACCTCTTCGCGGAAAAAGTGAGGCCCAAAGGCAGGACGCCAAAAGGTATAAGTTTATTTTCTTCTAATTAAATCAACAATTTACTTTAATTAAATCCCCGGTTTAAGTCAAATATTATTACTTAAGAGGGCACCGAGAAAAGCTTAATCGGGGCAAATTCAAATGGGTTGGCGGTGAGAGGGTTCGTCTCACCTTCGTAATCAGGCAGATCCGCAGGGTTACTCCTGAGTGCAATTCTCCCATCTGATGCATCGAATCAGGATTTGAGTCGCCGCCAGAGATAGAAACCTGATCCCGCAAAGAGAATGAGAACATAGAATCCGTATTCGATGAACAGTTGATAGATATAGCTTTTCACGGCCCACATTATGAACGGCCACAGAAAATACAGTCCCCCTAAAAGAGCGCATAACAAGAGAAAAATTTTAAGATTCAAAATGCCATTCCTATTTTAAGTAGTTTTTTTATGGTGCTATATAGAAAACGTCTAATCGCAGAGTTTAGATTATAACGCGAACCATGAATGATATTGTTAACAATTGATATATTAAGGTTCGTTAAAAATTAGACTTAAACGATGCAGATATTATTTCCCAACAAATGAATGCACAATCATCTACTATGTTAATAATTAAGGTCATTGCGGATTGATCACTACCCCGTTGCTCTTGTTTTATATGTATAGGGGAAAACCATTAAATTTTAATAGCCAAAATATATTTTTAAGCCATGAGTGAACAGATCTACTTTAGCCTGTATCAAGAGGTGCCTGATTATTGTGTGCGCATCTTTCAAAGTGCTCATTGGGTACTTGGTAATGGAGTTAAGCTTGAAGTCAATATCATCGGGAAAAGCCATAGGGTGATCAGCCGCCGAGGAGAGGACTGTCTTACCGAATTCATTACCTGTTTCGATCAGAATTTGCCCGAGCAAGCCTTGGAGAGAGTGTGCCTGCTACCGGGTATCGTCCACGACCGGGAATATCGATCCGGCAATCTGGCATATCGGGTCAACGTCGAACATGTCTCCCGGATTTTTAACACTATGGAAGAGTTTACGGATTCGCTCGGTGAAATTTCTGAAACATTGACGCATGAGTTCATGAGTGCTCCGGGCCATTCTGGGGCACCACTGCCTTTTACCGGTTTGGCCTTGAACTCTGACACAAACACCTTTTATACTGTTCATACTTATCCCGAAAGGGGTATTTCCGTTATCAGCCGAACTGCCATTGATTTACCGGTTTTATCTACGGCAACATGATTAAACGACTTTTCAATATTGCGCGCGCCGAATTCAACGATTTGGTGCAGAAAAATAAATCGGCTCCATTGCCCGAGCCTGATTTTTTTGGGAACCGTCAGGAAGAGACCCGTTCAGATCCCTTGGCGAAATACTATGCCAACCTGGAAATACCTGTTGGCTCGGACCGGGAAACAATTAAAACTGCATGGAAAACGCAGATGAAAAAATACCACCCAGACCTTCATGGTTCTGATCCGAAAAAAAAACAGATTGCCGAAGAACTTACCCGCCAATTGAATCAGGCGTATCGCACTCTGGATTCAGCATTTTTAAAAAAGTAAGAGGAGAAAATAATGTCCGATTTTGAAAAAGTGAAAGATTTTATACTGGATATGGGATTTGCCATAAGCCATGAGGACCCCAAGGAAGAGTTAGTGGTTATAAATGATGATGAAAGAGGAATCAATAATCTCGTGATTGATTGCGAAGCCCCTATCCTGATTCTTGAACAGGTCATCATTCCAATGCCTCAGGATTCTTCCGATTTCTGTAAACGTATTCTGCAAATCAATCGCACGTTGGTTCACGGTGCTTTCGTTCTCGACGAAGAAGGCACAACACTATTATTCCGGGATACCCTGCAAATAGAAAACCTGGACCGCAATGAATTGGAAGGTAGTATCGATGCATTGAGTCTTGCGCTTGCAGAATATGCAGGCGAACTGGTTTCATTCGTGCGCGGATAAACACAAATTTTGTAATGGAGAGATAAAAAATGGCCGGATTATTTACAAGAATACTGCGACTGGGCAAGGCCGAGGCGCATTCTGCGGTGGACAAGTTCGAAGACCCTATCAAAATGACCGAGCAGGGCATTCGTGAACTGAAAAAGGATTTGGAAGAATCCATGAAAAGCCTGGCGCAAGTTAAAGGCATGGTGATCCGCATGAGAAACGATGCGGAAAACAAAAAGAAGCTCGCAGCAGATTACGAAAGTAAGGCTATGGCTCTGTTACAAAAAGCCGAGCAAGGTTCACTGGAAATGTCTGAAGCTGAGAGGCTGGCAACAGAAGTTCTCTCGCGCAAAGAAGATGCAGGAAAAGAAGCTTTACGGCTCAGCAAGGAGGTTACCTCCCAGGAAAGCATGGTTCTCCAATTACAACGAAACGTGGACAAGTTGCGCACGACCGTTCAGCGTTACGAAAACGACCTGGTCACCCTGCGTGCCCGATCCAAAACCGCGGCCGCCACGAAAAAGCTGAATGCACAAATCGCCCGAGTCGGGTCCGACAGCACCATCGCCATGCTTGAAAAAATGCGCGACAAGGTCGAGGAAGATGAATCACTGTCCCAAGCCTACGGCGAAATGGCAGATTCGGGGCAAAGCGTGGATGATGAGATCAATAAAGCCCTGGGAGAAGGTTCGTCAATGCCGGGAGTCTCCGATAGCCTTGCTGCCCTTAAAGCCAAAATGAAACTCAACTAATCATGGTCTTTGACTTTTTTAAAAAGAAAAAAGCGGAGCTTCAAAAAGAAGAGTTTCGTATTGAAGATCTGGTGCTCGGCAAACTCAAAATAGGTTTTCTGGTCGATTACGACATGAAAACCTATAAGGTCACCGCTTGCAACAAATACCAGTGGGAAGAAGGCGGCACCACAGATGAATGGGAATTAAAGGCTGGCGATGAAACCTGGTTTTTGGAACGCTCCCAGGAAGATGGCGATGTGGAATGGAGTTTTTGCCGCAAACTACCTATCTCTCAGTTGGAAGGGGACATTGCTAGTGAAATTGTGCGCAACGAAGATCCGCCTGAAACTGTCGTATTTCAAGGCAAAAAGTTCGTTTTTGAGGAAGACGATATAGGCGAGTTTTTTCGTGAGGGGTCAGATGAAGGCTTGAGTTTTGTTTCCTGGGATTTTGAAGATGAACAGGAAAAAGAGTTTCTTACCATTGAACAATGGGGTGAGACGAAATTTGACATGCAAGTCGGTTTTACGGTCGAGGAATTTCAATTCTCCAATATCCTGCCCGGTGAATGATACCGTTGCCTTAATGACTTTAAATCACATCGCTAATATAAATCCCAACTGCCCTGCCGGTAATATTTCAAGATATTGTGATTGAATTGAGTGTTGGGTTCAATCTCTCCCTCCTTTTCGAACAAACCCTTGCCAAAATGCACCATTGAGATCATGGCATCCTGATTAAAAAAACGGGTCTCAATATCCGAAAATTTGTGCATCGTTAGTTTTTGCTTGAGAAGTTTTGCGGACATGGCTTCCTGCCTGACCCCGAGGTTCCACCCCCACTGACCCATACTGGGCACAGAATTCTGGTAAGACAAGATCGAAAAATCGGCGGCCTGCATGGTTTTTTTTATGCAAAGAAATGCTTCGGGAGAATACAACGGGCTTGTACTTTGCGTGACCATAGCTCCGAAAGGTTTGAGATGCTTTTCAACCATCTTGTAAAACCCTAGAGAATAGAGTAGCGATAGCGAAACCGATTTAGGATCGGGCAGATCAATGATAATGGCATCGTAAAGATCGCCGGATTCTTTTATGAATTGATAGGCATCTTGATTGACCACACGAACGCGAGGGTCATTCAGCGAACCTTGATTGATGTTGAGAAAAATTTTATCCTGCCGGGCTAACCGAGTCATGGCCGGATCAAGATCCACCAGAGTAAGACTTTTCACATCAGAATACTTAAGAACTTCTCGGGCAGCCAAGCCATCGCCCCCTCCCAGCAGTAAAATATTATTACGCTCCTCAATCAAACCCATCACAGGATGCACAAGAGGCTCATGATACCTTTCCTCGTCGTAGGTGCTGAATTGTGTGCTTCCGTTTATGAAAAGCCAAAAATCATCTTTCCATTGGGTGACAACAATTTTTTGATACCGAGTTTGCTCCTGATAAACAATTTTATCTTTATACTTGTGTTGTTCACCGTATAGAACAATGGGTTTAGCGACTGCGAAGGCCATGACCGAAACCAAAAGAAGAACAACAAATTGAAGATTGAGAATACGGGGCCGCTCCAAACGGTCTGGGAATTGCCATAATATCAGCGAGGCAACAAGCAGGTTGAGACTGCCAATAAGAACCGGGGTATAGGTCAGCCCCAGAAAAGGAAGCAGGACGAAGGCAAATAGAGCCCCACCCAACAAACCCCCATAGTAATCATATTCCATGACCGAAGAAATGTTTTCCCTTAACGATTCATAGCTCTGATTGATTCTCGTGATCAATGGAATCTCAAGTCCGGTCATGAATCCGATCATGCAGGCGATACCATAAACTACAAGCCCAAAATGAATCGTATAGGCCGAAATCCAAAAACAAAACATGGCAGAAAAAGTACAAAGAAACGATAGGCCGTACTCGATCAACACAAAACGGTCAAGAAGCCGGGCTTCATATTTTCGGCTATAGCGGCTACCCAGCCCCATGGAAAACAGCATCAGGGAGATCACTATCGTCCATTGTAGAATGGCATCCCCCAAAAGATAGCTGGCCAGGGTCGCTAATGTGTATTCGGTCACTATCGCCGCGCACCCGGTCGCGAAGACACAGGTCTTCAAAATAAAGCTCAAGCGATGGAGCTTGGATTTTTCGGAGCTATCTATTGAGGATGTTGGCATGAGTTAACGGTGCCCTAAAGAAAATCAAATGCACCAAGTGATGAGGAAAGAGGCACCGATGTATGAGGAGGCTTCCAAAAATGCTGCGCCTTGGTTGGGTTCCACCTGGTTCACCAGCTCATCGGCCAAGCTGCGTCCGGGTAAAAGAATGCGGTCTGTGAGAATACGTGCGACAGGAAGCAGAATTAGCCCTACCAACATGTAGAGGGTAAAGGTCATTAAGTTTTCTTCCCAGGAAATAAAATTTTCGGCGGAAGCCGCGCGAAGCAAATTGCCGATGCCTATCAGCGCTCCGGCAAAGCCGATGCCCACGGCAACGTTATCTTTTTCAATCTGCTCGTGAATATTGTATTTCGTAATGAGGTTATAATATTTGCCGACGAGAACGAGAACGGTCTGGCCCAAAGCCCAGAATGCAATGGCTGTAAAAATAGACCCACCCTCTCCATAAATGGCTCCGAAGATATTGAGCCCTGTGGCCACAAAAACAGCGAACTCGACCACACCGGTGCCACAGTTTTGATCCTGCAAAATTTCCTTGCGAATATCGAATTCAGAAAGAATGAAACGATTATTAATCAAAGCCGAGAGGTTGAGCAAAACAATCGCCAAAGGTCCATAAATCAGCATATCGATCAAATCATCTTCCAGTCCTGCCGATGGCCCCGCGATCACTCCACCAATGGAGAACGTTAATCCTAGATAATAACCGCACAGGACAAGGGCAAACGCCATATTGTCTTTTTCCACCAGTTCATCTTTGATGTTGTAGCTTTGACGAAAAAGAATAAACATCAGGTGCCCGACTGCAAAGACAGCAAAACAAGAGCCCAGATATATTAATGAAGATAAGATGTGATCTAAATTCATAATCATTTACCGAAACTAAAACCGCGGCTTCTAAAGGTGTTTTTGCTTCGCCCCATGCGTTGATTAACTTTATTCTGGAAGCGGGATTGCGATCCTGCTTTTTTTGCCATTTTTCTTTTGAAAAAATCCGGTTTTTGTTTTTTTGTTACGGTCCCAGCGGTTCCATATTCCCGCCGCGGACCGTAATAAGGCCGACCGCTGCCGCGAAAGGAGGAATAGTCGTTATAGTGGTTTCGACTGAGCCCGAACCCGGCCCAGTTCATCACTTGAGACATCAGCATGTATTTCCCGTAAAACTCCCACATACTGCCGCCGCTATCGTTATCCCGCCAACGACCGTACTGAGAATTTCCAACATATTGGTAGCCGTTTGGAAAGGGTGTGGTGGATACGGCACCATCGGCAGTTTTAGAGGCCAAGACCATGCCGAGATAAGGTCCATTTTTTTTATAATAAGAATCATCGACTTCGATGAAGGGACGTTGGGTTTTTTGTTCTCCTACATCAACACGGTATTGATGGTAGTAAGAAGGAAAGAAGTTGCCTTCCTCGCGCATATCATTAAGGATGATCGCGTACTCCTTTTCGCCTTGCAGTTCGTTCTGGATTTTTTCTACCGGATTCTGTCCGGTCCCACAACCCTGAATAAAAAGAGCGACCGGTAGAAAAAGTAGCAGAGAAAACTTAAACCTTTCTCTGAGTGATAGCATGGCGTTGTTCCGATTCATTTTTAGAAAATTAGTCTAGGGGTGAGAATCCTTCAGCTAAATACACTACTAAAGTGTAACCTATCATACCAGTTCTGCTAGTATAAACATACGTTTGTTTAGTGTGAGAATTTTTGCTTTATAAAGTAAACCGCTATAATCATATTTTTAAAAGTCGACGGAAATCAATAGCATGTATTTTTATTTTTTAAAACGCACTTGGAGAAAACTCAGACAACCCGACTTCCGTCTGCTTTTCGGTTTGGGCTTGATCTTTTTGTTAATGATCCTGATTTTTGCGTCCGTTCTCTCGACCTATGAAAAGAATGTTACATTTTCAGACGGACTGTGGACCGCTTATATAACTTTAACCACGATCGGATATGGGGATGTTTCAGCAGCGACCCCGCAAGGACGGTGGGTCACGGTTTTGACCTCGATGCTGGGTATCGGTTGCTTCGGAATTTTGACCGGGGTCATTTTGGAACGGGCCATGCAAAGGAGAACGAAAAAAATGAAAGGCGAAGGCAAGTATACAGGCAAAGGACACTTGATCATTGTTAACGTTCCCTCCTATGCGGAGACAACGGAATTGATGAAAGAGTTGGACCACAGTCCCGATTTTAAGGATATCCCCCGCGTGCTCGTAGCCGCGCATTTACCCAATCAGGATAAAGAGATCCCGCATTTTTTATCGAAAAAAATAGACGCATTCATAATGGGTCTGCCTTCAGCTTTGGAAACATTGCAGCGTGCCAACGCGAGCGAGGCCAAAGCATGCGTTCTCACCTCATCTGCATCAGACCCGGCGATGGATGATACCAACACCCTGACAGCCGGTCTCATCGAAAAAAACTGGTCGCAAGTCACCACAGTCATGACCTGCAGTCGAGCAGAAACGCTGGGCAACCTCAGCACCTTCGGTATTGATGGAGGCATCAGCACCACCGACTTGCAAATGGGACTCTTGGTTCAGGAATTGGAAGACCCCGGCTTATATAAAGTTTATAGCGAACTGTCATCAAACTCTGGCGGCAACCAAATTTATATCAGCCAATCGTCAGTAGGGTCGTGGGAGGAACATGACAAGGAGTTCAGTTTCGGAAGTTTAAAGGTTGCTATTATTCAACTTAATCTCTCGATAGAGATTTTGGGCCTCCAAAGACAAGCAGGAGAAAAGCCGCTCCTTAATCCAGAAAACAATCTGATTCTAGCTCCTACCGACCACATCGTTTATATGTCCAGGAAGCGCTTTGACTGGATGAAAAACAATGGTCAAATTCTGCGACAAATTAACAAGTTGTCTTGATAAAAATTTCCCTAAAGAGCCAAATTCATGGAGCTAGTGGAATCTATGGAGTGGCTGAAACAGTTTGAAATCGAGAACTTCCTAAAAACGTCAACTTGCGATTCGCGAATCATTTCTTCGCCCGCTCCAAATACTCTCTCGATGAGGTCGAAACACGCACCACTTCGCCTATTTGGATAAATTGTGGCACCGTCACAACTAGGCCGGTTTCAAGCGTTGCCGGTTTCCCAGAACCGGAAGCGGTAGCTCCTTTCAAAGGAGGATCGGTAACGGTCACTTTAAGTTCCACCGCTTCGGGGAAAGTCACACCGACGGGGCTGTCGTCACAAAACTCAATCTTTACCTTGGCATTGGGCAAAAGAAATGCCTTGTCATCGCCGATGATTCTTTCTTCCAGGAACGTCTGCTCATAAGTTTCGCAGTTCATGAAACACAGGCCAGCGGGGTCATCGTATAGATATTCCATCTCTATCTGTTCCATTTCGGCGCGCTCTACCGATTCATCGGAACGGAACTTCATTTCTGTTTGCGTTCCGTCCTTTAGTTTTCTAAGCTTGGCCTGCATGGATGCCTGTCCTTTTCCTGGAGTGCGATGTTCGGTCACCATGACACGATATAAATCACCCTTAACCTTGATCACATACCCGGGACGAAGCCCATTACCTTTAACAAAAGCAACCATTCGACAAATTCCCCAAATTTTCTGATTTGTTGAAGCAGGATAAAACGAATTTTTCACCCTTGGAACCAACGATTATCATGGAGCAAATAGAAAGAATCAAGGAAAATCCCGATCACAACCGGAAAGCCTCAGGAGAATTAATCGGATGAAATGCCCATTATGCAGTTTTTCAGCTCATTACCTGACCTCCGGAGAAAACCGAGAGTATTGGCTGTGCTCACAGTGTCGGGCAATATCCGTTCCTGCAGAGTTCCATATTCCCAAAGACGAAGAGGTCAAACGCTACCTGGAGCATGAAAACAGCCTCGAGAGCGAAGGCTATGTGCAAATGTTTCAGAAAAAAATTGACCTTCTTCAAACCTACGAAATCAAATCGGCTCTGGATTATGGTTGCGGCTATGAGCCTGTCCTGAAAATCCTGCTCGAGAGACAGGGAATTAGGGCCGACGGATATGACCCTAACTTTTTCCCCGACATCCGTTTGGATAAACTTTATGACCTCGTCATCTCCACGGAGACCTTTGAGCATTTTAGAAATCCGGCCGAAGAAATCCCGCGCATTACCGGCCGGGTGATACCAGGAGGAATTCTAGCGATCATGACCCGGTTTTACCCGGCCAAGGACTTTGCAAACTGGTATTATAAACGCGACCCCACTCATATTATTTTTTACTGTTCAGAAACCTTCCAGTGGCTGGCAAAAAATACTGGATTCAAATTGGTCTTCAACAATGAGCATGATTTTGTGGTATTAAGTAGGCCCGGGCCACGCCCGGGGGAATATTGAGCGCAGACAACTTTTTGCCAGCCAAGCAGAGCTACTGCACGCTGGCCCCACGCCCTCTAACGAGGGTTGCAATTTGGCAATGGCTCTTTAGGCCGAGATAAATTGTTGCTCGCCTGAAAAAGTTATTGCTAACTGGCCCCACGCCTAGTGGAGAGAGGTATTATGGCAGGAGAATATATTTTCACCATGCAGGACCTGATCAAACGTTATGGACGTAACGAGGTGCTGAATGGAATCAACCTTAGTTTTTATCATGGCGCCAAGATTGGCATCGTCGGAGAAAATGGATCAGGAAAATCCACCGTTCTTAAAATCATGGCAGGGGAAGATCAGGATTTTGACGGCCGCGCTGCGCCTTTAAAGGGAACCACCATCGGGTTCCTTCCTCAGGAACCGGTTCTGGACGACGAGCAAACTGTCCGGGAAAATGTAGAACAGGCGTTTGGCAACATCAAGAAAATGATTGAAGAGTTCAATCAAGTAAGTGCCAAAATGGCTGAACCCATGTCGGATGACGAAATGGAAAAGGCCATGGAAAAAATGGGTCGGCTTCAAGATCAGATTGATGCTGCAGACGGATGGGAACTGGACCGGCAGGTAGAAGTGGCGATGGATGCCCTCGTGCTCCCCCCTGATGACCAGAAAGCCGGAACGTTGTCGGGGGGCGAAGCCCGACGAGTTGCTCTTTGTAAACTGCTACTGCAAAAACCCGATATGATTCTTCTCGATGAACCCACCAACCATCTTGATGCCGAAACCGTACAGTGGCTGGAAGACACGCTCGTCAATTATCCCGGCAACGTCATCGTCTCCACCCATGACCGATATTTTCTCGACAACATCACTAAATGGATTCTTGAACTGGAAGGCGGAAAAGGCAAACCATTTGAAGGCAACTACAGTTCCTGGCTGGAACAAAAGGCCGAAATTCTGAGGCGAAGAGAAAAGTCCGCATCGACCCTGCAAAAACGCCTGGAAAAAGAACTGCAGTGGCTGAAGGAAAGTCCCGGCGCCAGACGCAAACACAATAAAGGCCGAATTAATGAATACGAAAAACTTTCCGCACACAAAGTAGACATGGAAGATAACTCGCTTGAGATCCAGATCGCTCCCGGCCCGCAACTCGGCGAACAGGTGATTGAGGCCGACTCACTCAGCAAAGGTTATCAAGGGGAAGACCCCATCATCAAAGACCTTACTTTCTCAGTACCGCGTGGAGCGGTGGTTGGGTTGATCGGCCCCAATGGTGCCGGCAAAACCACCTTGTTCCGTATGATCGCCGGCGAAGAACAGCCCGACGCAGGAACTCTCAAGCTGGGGGCTACGGTAAAACTTTCCTACGTTGACCAGCACCGTCACGACCTGAGCCCCGACAATACCGTGTTCGAGGAAATCACCGGAGGCACCGAACATATTGAAGTCGCGGGAAAGACCATCGTTTCCAGAGCCTATGTCGGACGGTTCAATTTCAAAGGTCCTGATCAACAGAAAAAAGTGGGGGAACTTTCAGGCGGGGAACGCAACCGGGTTCATCTGGCAAAACTTCTCAGAAGAGGCGGAAATGTTTTGCTCCTCGACGAGCCCACCAACGACTTGGATGTAACCACCTTGCGTAATCTCGAAAATGCCATCCTTGATTTCAGCGGATGCGTTCTGGTCATAAGCCATGACCGGTTTTTTCTCGACCGCGTCTGCACCCACCTTCTGGTTTTTGAAGGCAACAGCAAAGTGCGATGGTTTGAAGGAAACTTTGAGGAGTATCAGGAAAAACGCAAACAGGAACTGGGCGGCAAAGAAGAAAACAGAAGATCAAAATACAAAAAACTAACCATCCATCACTAGTCGTGGCCGGGCAACGCCCGGTGGCAGTGAGCAATGGCTTTTTTGGGCGAACTAAAGAGCTATCTCGGCTGAAAGAGAAGGTGGTTTTACTCCCTCTTTCTCAAAGTACCCGTTCCGGGCATGAAGTTTATGGAAGGGGTATCACAAGGGTTGGAGTGATTAACCTTTAGGAGTGTTAGTGGTATGGGCCGCTTTAAGCTCATTGGCGCTCCGTCTAGGAGATCGCGGGAAAGGTCAGGGAAAAAGTGGTTCCTTTTCCTTTCTGGGAGGAGACGTCAATCTTTCCGCCATGCTTCAACACCAGTTGATGGACAATGTTCAGTCCCAGGCCGGTTCCCTTGCCCTGCTCCTTGGTGGTGAAAAACGGATCATAAATTTTCGACAAGTATTCCTGTGGAATGCCCGGCCCCGTATCACTGATTGTCGCGAGAACATTTCCATTTTGCCCTTCGGTTGAAATGCTCAATCTCCCTTTTCCCTCCATCGCCTGCACGGCATTAGTCAGCAGGTTGATAAATATCTGTTGGATCTCCTCAGGCTTTGCTTTGATGGGCGATAGTTCAGAAAAATTCCTGTCCACTTTAATGTCATTGTTATAGGAAGTAAGAATTGCGATATCAATAGCCGCATCGATACGCTCATTGAGGTCCACTTCTTTTTCTTCCGCCAACCCCGATGAACGTGCGTAACCAGACATATTGAGAATGATCGACGACATATGTTTGGATCGGTCAAAAACCTTGCTGGCATATTTCTGAATTTTCTCCGAATCCTCTTCACCAATAATAGCTTCGGCAAAACCCATGATGGAAACCAGCGGATTGTTCAACTCATGGGCGATGCCCGCGGCAAGCGTACCCAAACCAGATAGTTTTTCCGCCATAGCCAGTTGGTTGTGCAATTCCACATCTTCCGTAACATCCCTTAAAAGCAGTCCCAATCGCTTGCCACTGTCGTCATGGATTACAATGTCAAAAATCTGAAAAGCAAAAACTTTCCCATCCAGCTTGACGGTTTGCTTCATGCTTTGCAGGGAGGGAGAATCCTTAGGGGCAAGAGGATCTTGCGCGGTATAACATTGTATGGTTTGGTTTCCCAGCTTCCGGGAAGTGACGGGAACAACTTCACTATAAAAATTGAGGAGTTCATCCTGCACAACTTTCCAGGTCAAGGCGGACTCGGCCCCCAAGTCCATTAAAGAATGTCCTTGAAGTTGGTCGGCAGTTTGCTGGGCAACAGTCTCAAACGCCCCATTCATATACTCTATTTTTAGATTGGGATCAAAAATAACCACCGCGTCGGGAACACTCCTGAGAATGCTATCGGTGTATTCCTTGAGATAAAGAACTTCCTCGGTTTTTGCGCGCACCTGATTTTCCAATCCCGAAAAAGATTTTTGCAACAGATCGTTCATCAGGTTCACTTCATTGGCAAGTGCCTCAAGTTCATCTCCGGTTTTAATTTCCAGCGTCTCAACTTTTTCACCTTTACCAATACGCTCTGCAGCTTTCTGAAGCCGGCGAATCGGCTCGACAATTTTTTTTGCCGCCAGAGAACCCATGCCCCCAATCAACAGAATGGACACGACACCGGCCATGGAAATCCATTGAAAGAGTTGGTGCATGGGGGCGAACAGTTCATCCGAGGCTTGCCATGCAAAGGTGTACCAGTTTTTGCTTTCCGACCGGGTAATCCATTCTCGAGTCTGCTCCAAAGGTGAAAACCCGATAATGGAAAGATCTTCTCCACCATGACCATCACCCATGGTTTTAACCCAGTCCGGATTTTTTCCCGTAACACTCCTGACCAGAACCGGGTCTGGCAACAAAAAACCCGTTGGCAATATAGGGCAATCAATCACCATCCCTCTCGAGTCGATCATCATGACATGGCCCGTCTCTCCGAAGGTGATCGGCTCTATGGCACCGGAAAAAAACTCCTTCGTGTCAAAAACATGATGCAGAACCCCGATGGTCTTTTCGTTTTCATCCAGGATCGGGAAAGCAAAGGTCATCAGAAAGGATTCGGTTTTTTCGTTAAAAGTGACCGGCCCGATATAAACAAATTCTTTGCCACCAGCGATGGTTTTGCTCCAATCGGGCTTTTCATTGTGGCGAAATCCCGGAAAGTCATTGATGCTCGCCCTGAGCACTCCGAACGCATCGGTGACATACAAAGCCTGAGTCGCAAGAACAGACAGGATCTTTCTTTTCTGGAAATTTTTGAGTACCCGGCTGGCTTCTGTCTCGAGAATGGAGCGGGATGAACCGGCACTCTCTGCCTCAAAATATTTTTGCAGTGCTACGGGATCGAGAGCAAGGAGGGTCTGGTTAAAACCAGCAATGGCAGATCGGATGGAAGGGTGAGCGGCGTGTCGGATATTCCTCGAGATCTCCCCCTCAATCAATAAATCTATCTTGGTAGAAGTTTCATAAGCCAACGCCTTGAAGCTGGCTCCAATCACCCCCTGCAGGGATTTTGTCCCCTGCAAATAGGAAAGGATCATAGCCAGCATCAAGGGTAAGGCCCCAACCCCGAGCATAGTCCAGATCAATTTATTTTTTAATCCGGTACGTATGCCCTTTCGTGTTTCAGTTTCCCCGGAACTCCCTACTTCAGAAGCGGAGTTGCCGTTATGTGTATCCATAAATTGAACCCCTTGCTATGGATACGTGGTTCAAACATAGTTAAACTCTTGTGGGGCAGCGAGCACCTCCGCAACTTTGCTCAGCAGTGTTGTTTTTTCAACAGGCTTGACCAAATAATCTTTCACTCCCTTTTTCATCAAAGAAACTGCCAGATCCGAATCGGGATAGCCTGTGACCACAATGATAGGAATGGAAGGCGCTTCCTTCTTCAAATAATCAATCGCCTCAATGCCATTGACCTTTGGCATTCTGATGTCGCAAAGAATCAGCCCAACCTGTAGCAGATTGGAACCTGACTTCATCATGGTGACGCCTTCTTCTCCATCGGCAGCCTCAATCACATTGTACTTGGCTGACTCCAGATGTAGCCTTAATACCTCTCTCACTTCTGCTTCATCATCAATGATCAGAATCTTACCTTTGGTGCCAGAAGCGTTGTCTATAATGGACATTGTACCCTCCTACTCAGGATTGGGAATAATTTTCGCTGTCTGGGAAAAATCATAACTTGATTCTCTCACAAACATTGACTAGTAACTTCATGTAGTATAATTCCCAAAAACGGATCCCGCCATAGTTACAAAAATTTATTTTTTTTCATTAACAAATTTTAAGATGCGGGACGCAGAGCAGGAACAAACCCTAAGCTATTGGATTTCAATGAAAAAACAGGAGGGAAGAAGGCATTGTGCCCTGAGACACAATGCCTTTTCTATTATTGGCCTTTGAAAGTGGAGCGAACGTAAGCAATGACATCGGCCAGGCTTTGCTCGGGTAAAGTCATGCCCCAGTCTGGCATGTTCGGGGATTTCCCGACACTCTTCCCACCGTAATAAACCAGATTATATAAATAATCTTCCGGGTAATCGGCAAGCGGCAGATCAGCATGCACTGCGGGTTTCGGGTCCAGCCCTTTAGCTCCCGGCCCGTCCCCCTTACCTTGAGGGCCATGACATTGCACACAATATTCTTTATAAACTTTGCCACCGCGTTTCGCATCGGCATTTTTGAAAGCCGCTGAATTCCACGGCTCGTAGAATTTAAAATCCTTCACCCCAAGAGTCATGAGGTACCCGATAATATGGCGTGCTTTGCGCGGACTGATATCAGCCAGATATTCGCCGCTGTGCGGAGTGAAGTCCTGAGGGTTTTCCGCAAACCGGCTCCACCAGTCCAACGTATAGCGGTTGCCCGCGTCAAAGAGATCAACGCTGATCGGGCCGCCTATATTTTTTCCTTCATCGTCCTTGATCTGGTGGCAACCCATGCAGGAATATTGCCGATAAATATCTGCTCCCAAACTGGCCTCCATTTCCGTGAAAGTGGACATGTCGACAAAACTCTTTTTAACGCGGGAGTCGCGGTAGGTCTTTTCCATATAATCGGCAAGCGCTGTGGCCTCTTCGTGCATCAAGACCATATGCTTCCCGGAAAAAGTGGACTTGTCCCAGCGATAACTGTTCGGATAGAGGTTGCTCTCCTGACCCACCAACCAACGGATCAACCAGGGACGCTGATATTTCACACCACTCCACATCAAGTCAGGCGCTTTCAGTTCAAACTTGGAGGTGGGTTGTCCTTCGAATCTGTGACAGTTTTTGCACTGGCTGTTGATTATTTTTTCGGCGAATCCGTCATCACCGGCCCACAATCCTGATGGCACTGACAACAAAACGAGCAGTGAAACCCCTCTCATCAAAAATCGCCACATAATATCTCTCCCGTCCTTGTTAATAATCTTCAGCCTCTCAGAACCAGAATCCGGATTATTGTTTTACTTTTTTCCAGGTTGCGAGAACTGCCGCAGATAATGAACGATCTGCCAGATTTTCCGGTCATCCAAATCTTTAAAAGCCGGCATGCCCGTTCCCGGTGAACCGTTGCGGATGATCCAGAACAACTGACCGTCGGAAACTTCCTGCATCGTTTCCTGACAACCGAAATTTCTCGGTGGGGGATTCAACCCCTGTGCCATGATTCCCAGTCCATTCCCATTCGCGCCATGACAGATTTTACAGGCCACTGGCTGCACATCCCCTTGAAATAAAGATTCGCCGCCATAAAGAGTTTCCCGACTGGGTTCCAGAGGATTGGGCTGGTTGCGGATATCATCGGGAGCCTGAGCGGTGGCCCGGACTTGGGGACAAAACCCATCACCGGCAAAACCCTGTCCATGATGCCCACGATAATCTCGCATATGATGCCGACGCCCATGCCCCATTGGCGGCCCAGCCCATACCTCAGCGATCATACCGAACATCAACAATGCCAGAATCAACCCAACACTAATTTTTCTTTGTCTACTAAATCCCTGCACCATATTGAACATCACCGATTAATTGTTTAACTTATAGGTACGGATAAAGTGGATCACAGCCCAACCCTCTTCCTCGCTAATGACCTTGCCCACCCGAACCGGCATTTCCGTTCCCGGACTGCCGTTCCTGAGCACCCACATGAGCTCGCCATCCGTCCGGGCCTCCTGCCATTTGGGATCGGTGAAATCTCTCGGCGAGTGCCCGGGACGCTCCACCCCTTTTCCATCGACGTTGTGGCAGGTGACACACTGGCCTTTGCCGAAATATATTTCTAGCCCGGTTTCTATCCTTTCGGGTGTCGGCGGGTAAGGGTTATCCATATCCTGGAGTTTTTCTAAAAGCTCAGGGGGAACCCTCGGCTCATAAGGATCTGTGTGAAAAGCTTCGGCCAAACCTGCCAGCAGGAGAGCCGCTATTAGAATTAAGTGGATCGTTCGCATAGTTTAGGACCCATTAGTATCAAAAAACAGAAAGGGATGCCACCCCCTCACTTCCCAAAGGATCGAACATATAAAATCAAGCGCCAGGCTTCTTCCTCTGTCACCACCAGAGGAATAAATGAGGCCATGGCGGTTCCCGCACTGCCATTTTTCAAAATCCATAGCAGTTCTCCATCCTCACGCTCCGCTTGCCAAGCCTTATCGGTAAAGTTTCGCGGAAGTTTCCCTACCAGCCCTGGGATTTCCCCCAGTCCTTTGCCATTTATTCCATGACACGTCACACAAAATGCTTTCCCATGAAACAACGCTTTTCCTTTTTCAATGTTGTCAGATGTTGAAGGGAATGGATTCTTCCATGATCTGGCCTCCTCTATTTGAGCCTGAGGCACCCGAGGCTTCAGAACTTCAGGGTCTGAGGCTTCACTCCCAACAGGCCAGAGACCCATACAAAGCACATAAAAAACCCATTGCTTTATTTTGTTCCCCTTCATAACCGCACTCCTCGAACTCTTGCCGTATTTGTGGAACACAGGGAGAACGGATCACCGTCCTCCCTGTGCACTGGTTGCTTACTTACTCTGTTCGAAAAACGTGACCCAAAGAGGTAGGCGTTGTTACGGTTCCATCGGGTACTACCTGATTCTTACCCCAGAGATGGAAGATCACGCCGTCTGTTTTCCCGGCAGCTTCGGCCAAGGCTTTCACTTCCTTTGGGTCTTCAATATCAAGAATTACTACTCGACCCGTATCTATCTCGACTTGATGATCGTGAAAAGTCCGGTTCCACTGGATCAACGGAACGTTCTTTCTCGCGAGATCTTTGGCAATAAAATATTCGACCGCCACAAGTCTGGCATCAGGAGCGGTGGTCTCAAACAACATGCACTGAAGAATCTCACCTCCCTGAATTCCCTTGCAATAATGGTGGTAAGGGCCACCCACCGTGCCATTAGCCATCATGTGTGGTGCTTGAACATGAATAGTGTACCCATCTGCTGGCCCGTTACCGCCACTTATAGCTGGGGTTGCGAAAAAGCCCAAACCCACCAGACTCATGATACTCATCATCAAAATCGTTTTAATTGTTCTTTTCATTGCTACCTCCTAACAGGCATGAAAGTGATTAAATAAAATTTGCTTCATTGTGATTCAATAAATACTCACACCAAAAAGTTTCAGTGCGTTCCTGCTTCAACAACCTGAGACAAATCAAATATGTTGATGGATCTCAGGACTGATTGTTTTTTTCCCAACGTTCCAAGGTTGTCAAACCATACACAGCAACAATGATCAACCCGGCAATGAACCACCAGGGTGAAAACCCGGTTAAATCAGCAAAGGTCACTTTTCCTAAATTCCCCACACTTAAGATATGAGTCTTTATCCAGGGATAGGATTCAGCAAATAGACCGGCACCGACAAACATTCCCAACACTCCCGGTATAGCGTGCCGGGAGCCTTCACCAATAGCGGCTACCGCAGTGCCGGGGCAATACCCCAACACGGCCATTCCCGCGCCAAAAATAAGTCCGCCCAAAGCGTTGCCCAGAAGTGCCGTGGTCTTGACATGTAGATTGACATCTAAACCTAAAGCCCGCATGCCATAAATGCCGACACTACCGACGATCACCGCTGTCAGCATTATTTTTAGAACGGTAAAATCTTTTAACAGGAATTGCCCCACAATCACGTTGTATCGGGTCACACCACCCTTTTGCAGTAAGAAGCCAAATAAAAAGCCTGTGACTCCTCCCATTAGAATTGTGCTCGGATTTGCAAAAAAATGTTCAAACATGACCTTGACCTCCCTTGCCATACAGCAACCAGGCCGTAACAATCCCAGAAACAAATAAGCAAATAAAAAATATCCAGGAAGAGACGGCTAACTGAAGGCCTCCGGAAATTCCATGCCCGGAAGTACAACCTCCCGCTAGGCGCGCCCCGAAAATCACAACGATCCCCGCCAAAAAGGCTCCGACAAAACGAACCCACTTTGAAGGACCAAACCTCGATTTCCAAAGATCGGGAACAACTTCACGCACGTGAGTAGAAGAAAGAAGTGCCGCACAAAACGCGCCCAGAACCAGCATCACCACTAATGAAAACTGCCACTCGAAAACGGGATATGGTTCATCCAGGGTGCCAAGATATTTCACAAAATAAGAATTTGACCTGATATGAGCCTCAGACACCAAAGCTTCAACCGCTCCTGCGGCCCGAACCATGGTTGTAGAAACCCCCAAGGCTTTATTCATCAAAGCAAAGGTCACCCATGAGAGAACTCCAATTCCGGTTCCCACAGCATAAGGCGACCAACGCGCTTTTTTTAATATTGAGATCATAGTCTTCTGTTTTCCCAAAAATCAGTTAATGTGGCAAGAAATCCGGTGAGGACCGACAGGACATTCTCCAGCATACTCTTCACTCCCTGAGAGGAATGAAGAACGCGGGCCACCTCACGGAGAATTTCGTATTCCTGAGTCAGCAACCTAGACTCAGATTCAGTCGGCTTTATTGGCATGAGTGTTTTTCATAAAATGATAGTATATCTCCACAAGAAAACAACAATGTCTCACTCAGCCGAGACGACTCTTTAGTTCACCCAAAAAAGTTATTGCCCGCTGGCCCCGCGCCTAGCGGCGGACCAGGCGGAGGAAGGCGTCGGTGCCGGATATTTTATCCTGATAGGCTTTGCCGCCTTCATCTTTGAAGGAGACGGTCACGGCTTTATTGTATTTTTCTTCGCTGGTCCAAGTGCTCCATCCTGCGCCTTTGGGAAACATGGTGTCGATAAAAATTTTATCACCGTCCTTATCGACGTTGCGCTTTCTGCGGTCATACAAGCTTGCAGCTTCTTCGGGGGTGGGAAGACGCCAGTCACGGTAACCAGCGAAATCCTTATTGTTCATGCGCTGGGCATATTCGTTTGCGTTGTACCAGTTGACCCACTTGGCTTCTCGTTGCCAGTAGTCCTGAGTCATCCAGAGCAAACCGGTTTTGTTGTCGAGGGTGGTGCCATCGGCATAATTGGCAAACCTCTTATCGGCAGATTGGGCAATCGGTTTTTGATTCACCCGGCCCTCAGCCCAAACATTCACAGAAAAGAACAGAACCAGACAAACAATTCCGATTCTTGCAGTATTTAGTGATGACATATTCCTACACTCCGCTCAGAAAAACTCATATTACAGAATGTATAGATTTTACCCGGTCGTCAAACTCAAGTAAACGGGAAATCTCCTTGAACGGATTTTCGGCTTCCGGTAGACTGGTTTGAAGAACTCCTTTGAGGTATTTTCCATGGAATTTCCCCGCGATCCTAAACGCATTATATTTTTTACCGCGCTGTTCCTTTTATGTTCCATGAGTGCGGTGCTCGCCCATCCCAAAGACAAGAGCCGGTGGGATAGTAAGTATGAAACAGAAGTCTATCTGTTTGGTGAAAAGCCTATTCCTTTTCTGGTCGACAATGTCCATCTGCTGCCGAAAGGCAAAGTTCTCGACATCGCTATGGGGGAAGGGAGGAACGGAGTTTATCTCGCCACGCAAGGATTCGAGGTTCTCGGTCTCGACATTTCCGCAAAGGGTCTGGAGAAAGCCCATAAGCTGGCGGAGAAACACAACACCACCATTGAGACAAAAGTCGTCGATCTCGAAAGTTTTACGTTGGAGCCCAACAGCTATGACGTGATCCTTTGCTCTTACTATATGCAACGGGATCTTTTCAAACAGTTCCAGCCTGCTCTCAAACCCGGCGGAATGATCGTAGTAGAAACTTATAATGTCGACTACCTGAAATACGCCCGGTTCAGCAAAAAGTGGGCACTCGCTACTAATGAGCTGCTTGATATCTTCAAAGGTCTCAGAGTTCTCCGTTATCAGGATTATGATGACGGCAAGGAAGCCTATTCCAGCATCATCGCGCAGAAACCCGCGCCTTAGTGAATCCAGTCGAACGCATTTTCATCACCCTGGCTAACCTGTTCCCGGTCTGGGTATTGACCGGCGCAGGACTGGCTTTATGGAAACCAGAAACGGCGACATGGTTTCAACCCAACTGGATTCCGTATTTTCTCGGGCTCATCATGCTGAGTATGGGATTGACCCTGAGCTTTGAAGATTTTTCCCGCGTGCTTAAACTCCCCCGATCCATTTTGCTCGGTGTCGGCCTGCAATACACCATCATGCCGGGGCTGGGCTATATGCTGGCGCTGGCGTTCAACCTGCCCATCGATTTTGTTATCGGTTTGGTTCTGGTTGCCTGTTGTCCCGGCGGCACCGCTTCTAATGTCATTTGTTTTATAGCCAAAACCCATGTCGCGCTTTCTGTCAGCCTGACCACGGTTTCGACACTGCTTGCAGTTCTGCTCACACCCCTTTTGACGACGTGGTGGGTGGAGTCCATCTCATTGGAGTTGACCGGATTAAAAATCGATGTGGACACTCTAGGACTGTTGCTCAAAACTTTGCAGGTGGTCATCCTGCCTGTTTTGATCGGGGTTTTCCTCAACCATTATTTCCACCGCGGTGTGCAGAAAATCGAAGCCTACACCCCGTTTCTTGCTGTACTTTCCATCGTGTTCATCGTCGACTTCATCCTGGCGGTAAAAAAAGATGCGATCCTGCAAATCGGAACGGCATTAATAAGCGCCGTGGTTTTGCTGCATCTGCTGGGATTTTTATTGGGCTATGTTTTATCGCGTCTGCTTAAGTTTGCCGAGAAGGACGCACAAACTGTATCGATTGAGGTGGGCATGCAAAACTCCGGTCTGGCGACCGAACTGGCAAGGAGCAATTTCTCAAGCTATGGGCTGGCCACCGTCCCCGGCGCTATTTCCGCCCTCACCCATTGCATATTGGGCAGCATCGTCGCTGGCCTCTGCCGGTGGCGCAATGCAAAAACGACAACGGGGCATCGCTAAAAAACACCATGAGCAGGAAAGGTTAAAGCTTATTTTTGCCCGACAAATAACAAATGGTTGGGTGTGGACCAGGGCAAGAATTTTCTAAGCAGGGAGGCTAAGGCTTCTGCAAGGCTGTTCGTTCGACCTTGCGAGTCTTTATGAAAACATTCGCAACACAGGAAAAGGTTGAAACTGTGCGAAAGTGGTTTTTCAAAAATGATTTTAAACCCTGATGCCTTTAAAATGTTTTTCATCTCATCCCGACCATGAAGCTTGAAATAGGTCGGCGCATCTTCTTTTGGAGCGAGCTGGAGTTTACCGGCTAATTTCCGTACTAATGGCATTTGCCTCAGCTTATGCAGAAAGTTTTGTTCATCATAAACAAAGCGGGTGAAAAAATTATCCGCTGGCACCATCATAAAGATAAGTCCATCTGGTTTTAAAATCCTATAGGCTTCATTGATTGCCTGCTGAGGTCCTTGAGGAAAATGTTCTACGACCCCATATGAAAGGTAGGCACCGAAAGTGGCATCCTGAAAGGGAAGGACATGAACATCTGATTGAGCAAGTCTTACTGTGGATTTATAAGCCTTGACCCTCGCTAAAGCAGACAACACATAATCCACCCCAATAATATTATAGTTTTTTTCATCAAAATACAGGAGCTTGGGACCCAGCCCACAACCTGCCTCCAGTATCAATTCTCTTGGTGGAAGATACTTTTCAAGGCAGGCAAATTCCTCACGAGCGCGAGGGTAATTATTGGTTTCAAGCAGAGTTTCTACAGAAGTGCTTTCCCACTCCTCTTCAAACTCACGCTTCACTTCCCTTTCTATAGTTTCAAAGTCCATTAAGATTCCTCAGTGATTAAAATCTATAGTTTTATTGGCACCTGAAGTATTTCTCAGTCTAAAAAATCCGGCGACACGCAGTACAATATCGAAAATTAACCGTTCAACTGATTTTGTGGATCATCGGCCTGAAAAACCCAACCGATAGCAAACAGGCCGGGCCAGGCTTCACTGAGCATTGAAAAAATACCGGACTTCCATGCAGAATGGATGACGGGAATTTCCGGCTCAATATCTTGAACCCTAAAACCGGAAGAAACTAAAAGTTGTTCGGCTGTTAATAACGTGAAAAATTTTAAATGCGTCCGGTCCAGAATTCCTTCATCGGTATAATTCCAATTACCTTTTAACAGACCCAGTCGGTTATCCAGATACGCAACATTAGGAAGCGAAATCAGAACCATTCCTCCTGACCGCAATGATTCACGGCTTTTTACCAACACCTTTTCCGGGTCGTTCAAATGCTCCAACACGTCGGAAAAAACCACCACATCATATTTTTCATCGCCAAGTCCCTGCGTCTCAACATTACGTTCTTCAAGTGCTTGGTAAAATTCCCGGTTCGCATTAATCCGGTCAAACTTCAGGTCCCATCCAGTCACCTTGCATTGCTTCCCATGCAAGGAGCGACCCAGATCACCAGAGCCACAACCAACATCAAGCACCTGACTGGCAGAGGGAATGCGTTTGGCAATTTGCTGGTATTTGTTCATTCTTAAAACATTTCCCAGGTGAGTACCTGCTCGGCGGATAGGGGCACTTTAGCAGATTTCCCCAGCACACGATCCAGTTCGTTAGGAGGGATGCCGGTTCCCGGACGCTTACAGGACAGCATGTCCGATTGCAACGGCGTTCCTTTTGGGATATCAACCCGGGCCACTAGACTGCGCCTTGCAGACTGCCTGACCGGGATTTCCGATTCCTGGATTTGCTTTTTGCCTTCGCCTAGAATTTTTGTGACATTCAAGATATCTGACTTTAACTTGCGAAGGTCTTCCGGTTGCATGGAAATTGACTGGTCCACACCGGGCAAATTACGGTCGGTGGTAAAATGTTTTTCGATCATCACCGCACCCAAAGACGCCGCAACCACGGCGGACATATTATCCAGAGTATGATCGGACAACCCCACCGGCAATTTGAATTGATCTCGCAATCCAGCCAGGCACGCCAAATTCATTTCCTCATACCGGGAAGGGTAATTGGACACGCAATGAAGAAGAACCACCGACTTCGCTTTGCGTAGTGTCTGCAAAGCCTGACCGATTTCCTCCTCGCTGCCCATCCCTGTTGAGAGCACCACTGGCAAACCGGCTTCGGCTGCTCTTTCGAGAAACGGCGTGTAAGTCAAATCTGGAGACGCAATTTTCAGCGCCGGCACGCCAAGTTCCACCAGCAACTCCAATGACGCATCATCAAACGGAGTGGAAAACAGTGGGATATTTAAACTCCGAGCGTGAGCGATGAGAACTTTGTAATCATCACGGGAAAGTTCGTAGCGTTGGAAAAATTCATAGAAGGGGATTTCGTTGCCCGGATGGTCCGGGTCATCCGCCAGCAGGGTGTTTGAAATCATCTCCCCGGCGACAAAAGTCTGCAGTTTCACTGCATCGGCGCCGTTTTCGGCGGCAGACTCAATCATGCGTTTTGCCAGCTCCACATCGCCATTGTGGTTGAAGCCAATTTCCGCCACGACAAACGCGGGATGCCCGACTCCTAAAATCTTTCCGCAGAATTCGAAACCCTCTTTATCACTCATTCAAGCCAGTCCTGAAAAATGTTATGGATATTTATCGGTTAAATTTCTCATTTTCTCAACCTGAGTTTTCCGGATTCGGCAAATGAGTGGCAGAGCCTCTGCCCGTCAATGGCGGACGAACCCATTTATCCAGATAGGAGCTTTAGGATGAATCGCCGACAACACTTCGGCTTGTGTTTCGGTGAACGGTTTTAGAATCGTTAGAAGAATCACAAACGCCAACACATAGAGCATTGCCGTCAGCAAAATTTGATCCCAGATAATGATTGCGAACATTTGCGCCGGAATCACTGCCAATAGTGAAAGCAACAGGCATTTCCCTACGGTCGGCAAAACCGGGAAAATATCCATCTGCTTTTGAATCACAAAGAGCTGGCGAAAAACCATATATACCATCGCAAAACCCGTGCCGGCAACCGCGCCCATCTCTTGATAAAGCGGGATCAGAATCAAGTTCAGTCCTATATTTATCAGACTGCCTTCAACGGTCACGCGGACAACCGTATCCCGCCGATGAAGAATAAATAAAGTCGAGGTGACAAAGTCCAATCCGGCAATGGTGGCGGTGCCAACAAAAAGGATATAAACAGCCAGCACCTTTCCCGCCTGCCCGAATTGCTCCCCATAAACAAAATGGATCAACGATTCCGCATTGAAAAAGGCAAATACAAAAACCGGCACGGTGAGAAAACTGGCGAATCCGACTATCTGGCACCAGATACGGGACAGACCTTCCGCCGACTCCCGGGTATAGGTTTCAGAAAGAATAGACAGAGCCAAGGGCCCCACCCCCGCCAGAACGAAAGCGAGCATTCCGCCCAGCCCTACCGCGAGATGATAAAAGCCGATTCCTGCCGGCTCCACCTGGAAATAGTTCATCAGCAAAACATCGCTTTGCGTGATTAATCCGAAGCTGAGTAAAGTTATAAAATAAGAAGCTCGCGCTAAAGGACGCATCTCCTGCCAGTCGGGAGCCTGGGTTTCTCCTTTAAGATCCTTCAAGGCTAGCCCGAAATAAATCAGGATATTTATTGCGGTGGAAAGGATATAGGCATAGAGCACCCCGAAAATTCCATAATCAAGATAAATAAAAATACCCAGGAAACATAAATTCAAAAGTGCACAGGCGGTTTCCGCTAACGTTACGGTCTTATATTCCAGCCGCGTCATGAACAACGTGCTAAATATGGAGTTCAGAGTAATGATGAAAAAATAAGCAATGAGAGCAAACCGGTATTCCATCAGTTCCGGCATCTTTATAAGAGCAAGGTAATAAGGCAGGCATAAATAGAGGAACGCTCCAAATCCAAGAGTGGTGAGCCCACGCACCAGCAAAAGTTTCTGGACCAAATACCTGCCCTGCCGACCAGTGGGATCTGCCACCATCAATTCAGGGAGTTTTTTATTGATCAGGGTCTCCAATCCAAATTGGTTGAGCAAACGCACAAAAACAGGGATGACCAGCAAAGTGGCATAGATTCCCAGCCTTTCCTTGCCCAGGTAACGAGTAAGAAGAATCGAAACGCCGAAAAGCAGAATCTGCGCACAGACTTTGCCTAGCACGTTCCAGGACATATTGGATATGAACCGTTGAAAGGGCGACAAGGCGAGAACCTCTAGCGGGCCGGAAAATTACCGGTGGCTGTGATATCCCTCCAAAGCTTTCATGCCCCGGAGGAGTCAAGGTGTAACTGGAAATAAAAAAATGCAGCAATATTACTTCTTGCCAACTGCGTCTGCTGCTGGCAGTCTGGCAAGGCATATTATACACTAGTCCTTTAAATTTTTTATAACCCTGACAGACTAAGGAGGAGCCCCTTGCAGTACAAAGTATTCATTGCGGTAGAATTCAAAGGCTTGAACGAAGAGGCCCACAAGGAGATTGCGGAACGACTGGAAGAACACGGGTTGGAAAAAATCCCCACAGTAAGCTCCGCATGGGAGTATACCTGCGAAGCGGAGGATGAAACCGATGCCAAAGACAACGCCATCCAGACATTCGTCAATGTAGTCCGAACTTACCCTTGCGAGATGGGTTTGGTCGTGCAGGCAGGGACCTCACAAATTCTGCGACGGAAGAAAAAATTCGATGCCTGAACATTAAAGAACCCTTTTCAACCCTCAAATAGTATAATGATAGCATTCTAAGAAAAGTTAGCCAATTTCACGATCCGGCCCGACAGATAGCTCGTTATTTGGGGTCTCGGGGTCGTAGCAGAACCGTTTCAGGCTCTCAGGGAGGTCATCGGTGAATATCATTTTAAACAGTTACTGCAATCTAAAATGCAATTACTGTTTTGCAGACGAGTATATGGAAGAGACGGTGAAGACACCGGGTAAATCCATGGAATACGATTATTTCCAGAACGAATTTCTGCCTAAAATCAAAAATGCGCCCATTATCAATTTCATGGGCGGGGAACCCACACTGCATCCCCAGTTCATCGATATTTTTCAAAATACCTATGACTCGATTCTGCCCTATTCGCATCTCAGCGTTTTCACCAACGGCCTGATGCCGGAAAAAGTGTTGGACCTGTTACTGAAAGTCGCCAGTCCCAACGGAGCCACCAAAAAAAATATCAACTTTGCCATCCTACTAAACTGGCAGACGATGGAAAATATTTCAGAAAAAAACCATGAGCGCTGTCAGGAAGTTGCCGAACGCATGTTACGGACCAACGGTTACAGCGTCACGTTCAGCATCAATCTGTACTCCAAGGATCAGGAACTCGAACGACAGTGCGAGGAAATTGACCGGATCTATCAGAAAGCCGGCCTGCCTAAAGATAAACCATACAAAATCCGGGTCAGTCCTGCGTTTCCCATTATAGGAGGGGAGGCCAACACTTATCTACCCATTCGGGACTTCCCAAAAGTCGGCAAGAAAATGTTGGACGTCATGAAGCGATTTCCGCAATTATGTTTTCGCTTTGACTGCTCCCTGCCTCCCTGTTTCCTCGATGATATCAGCGAAGACCAGATGTCCCTCACCGACCGATTTTATTTTCATGGCAACAAACAGTTGCCCCCGACAGAAGAGTGGAACCGTAATGAATTTTATTTCGGATGCGCGGATGGAAGCCCAATGGATATTGACTCCAAGGGCGACTGCTTCAACTGTTTTCCTTTTCACAACCTGAAACTGGGCAATGTTTCGGAGTTCAAAGAGGTGAACTCCATTGCCATGGCCAAGATGGGGGCCAAATTTCTGCACACGGTGTTTGAGAAGACCCAGGCAAAAGAACCTTGCCGGTCCTGCCCGCACTATATGGTCCGGTGCTCAAGCGGTTGTTTTGCTTATAATTTTGTCGGAGAAGACGCCGAGGTGCTGGCGGGCGGAGAGCCTCCGCTGGCGTAAACAAAGGCTCATTCAGCCGAGAAAAATTGTTGCTAGCCAGCAAAAGTTATTGCCCATTACCACCGGGCGTTGCCCGGCGGCTAAAGAATCCGATCAAGCTTAACTTCCTGACAAATGACTCCTACATGAAACCCTTCATAGGACTCAAAAGGACCAAACACTCTTCCTTTGAGCAGAGTCATTTTAGCTACCCCATCAACAATAAAATCGTTCAGCTCATCATTGCTCAATTTTTTAAAACCTCCGCGTGGTTGCCGGGGGTCAGTCTTGTTCCAGCCCACTTCCAGCCAGCCTAAATTACCACCATCCTCTTTGGAGGTAGAACAAATGCTGTACTTATCAGCCAGCTTCATCAGCATTTGAACCCGGCCCGTTTCTCCCGGAATACTGCTGATCGTCTCCGTGAGCAAATCTGCTACTTCCTTTTTTTCGACCAAAATATGTCGTATTTGAATTTGATGCGTTGCGCCCGCCATACCAATTCCTTCATTAGGGGTTTTTTATGTACTGGGGTGAAGGACATTAATATATAGGATTTGCTCTCCAATTACCACCATTAGGCATGGAGCCAACGAGCAATAGCTTTATCTTGCGAGCAATCGGTTTCTCGGCTCAACAAGCTATTGCCAGTTGCCCCTGCGGCTAGCAGCTCCTTGGCCCCACGCCTAGTAGGGGGTTGCTCCTAACGTCTGTTTCAGGTATGTTGCCGGGTCTATGACTAAACGCAAACTTATTCTGGCATCACAATCTCCCCGCCGGTTGGAACTGTTAAAGCAGATTGCCGACCAGTTTGAAGTTGTCCCCAGTTCGGTGGAGGAAAACCTCGATTATGGGCTACGACCGGAAGAAAACGCCCGATTATTAGCCCGAGCCAAGGCCGAAAGTGTTGCTAAAGATTATCCCGACAGCTGGGTCATCGGTGCCGACACACTCGTAACGCTGCATCAGGAAATTATGGGAAAACCTGTAGATGTCCCTGACGCCGAAAGAATGCTACGCCGGTTGAGCGGCAAGGAGCATCGCGTTGCCACCGGCATCTGTGTTGTCAGTCCGGGAAAAACTCTCGATAAAGCCATCACCTCAAAAGTGCGGTTCAAATCTTTAACCGATGAAGAAATATCAAGCTATATCCAAACCGGCGAACCAATGGATAAAGCCGGGGCCTACGCTATTCAAGGCAAGGGCAGTTTTATGATCCAAGAATTTTCCGGCTCAGAAACCAATATCATAGGACTCCCCATCGACGAACTAAAAATCCTTCTTGAAAAAACTGGCTACCTTCCACCTACCCCATAGGCGGAAAAACCTTGACATTTCAATGAGGTTGAGCGTTTCAAACTGTATTGTTTTTTAGAAATTGCTTGCGGATCAAGGCCTTTGTAACTTAATTTATAGGTGTAACCTGCTCATCAATGACTGGGAAGGAATAATGTTCAAATCAAAAAATAATCTGGAGATCCACGGTCAGTGCCAAAAGTGTCAGGGACCTATTTTCCTGAACCGAAGTATGGACTGGTATGGCAATACCGTCCTGACCCTCAATTGTTGGAATGGGCATTACCAGTGGATCAATATAGAAAATATTGAGGAAGCCAAAGACCTCACACCAGAAACTAAACGTGACCTTGTCACCCATATCAGCTTTTTCGATTTGCCATGACCTCCAGGCGCACCCGTCCTTATCGCCTAATTTCATTCCTTTTATTTTATTCGGCCCTTTTTCTTTATTCTCCTGCACAGGCCCAGCCTGAACCTCCCCCGGGAATGATCTATATCCCTCAGGGATATTTTCAAATGGGCACCACTTCAGGTAAAGAAGATGCAAAACCCGTGCATTTCGTTTTCACACCCGGCTATTTCATCGACAAGTATGAAGTGAGCAACAAGGACTACTCCGCCTTCATGCAGGCCACCGGACACACGGCCCCGAAGTTCTGGCAAGATTCTCGATTCAACGACCCCGATCAGCCCGTAGTTGGCGTGAACTGGCACGATGCCATGGCATATGCCAAGTGGAAAGGACGGAGACTGCCTACGGAAGCAGAATGGGAAAAGGCCGCACGGGGAAACGATGGCCGACTGTGGCCCTGGGGAAGAAAATTCGACAAGGGCGTCAACTTTTTCTTCCTCAATATTTTTGGGGAGAACGACAACTACCCCTTCACCGCGCCAGTCAATTATTACCACTCCGGCGTCAGCCCTTTCGGGTTATACAACACCGCCGGAAACGTCTGGGAATGGTGCCTGGACTGGTATGACGAAAACTATTATCGCGTCAGCCCAGAGATCAATCCGGAGGGCCCACAAGGTCCGCTGAAAATGAAAGTGCTCCGAGGAGGCTCATGGATCAACAGCATTGAAGGAGTGAAAGTTGTCAATCGTGCACGCAACTTGCCTCATATTAAAAACGAAATATACGGATTCCGCACCGCGCTATCCCCTCAGTGAACCAGCCCTCCAATAGACTCGCAATCTTCTCCTGGTCGCTTTACGATTTCGCCAACACCATTTTTTCGATGAATGTGATCTCTCTGTATTTCGCGTTATGGGTTACGGTCGATCATGAGGGTCAGGACATTTTGTACAGCACCGCCCTTTCACTTTCCATGCTCGCCGTGGCCTTGAGCGTCCCTGTTTTCGGAGCACTTTCAGACACGACCGGCAAGCGCAGGGTTCCCCTGACAGCACTCACCCTGCTTTGCGTTTTCTGCACGGGGCTGATCGGCACCACCGACCACCTTTGGACCGGGTTGGTCTTGTTCATGGTAGCCAATTACGGTTACCAGTCAGCATTGGTTTTTTATAACGGTATGCTCCCCACCATTTCACGAGGCAGCCATGTCGGCCTCGTTTCCGGGTATGGAGTGGCTCTCGGTTATCTCGGTTCCATCGTCGGCATGCTGATGGTAAAAGGATATGTGGAAGCCGATGGACGTTCCGCTGCCTTTCTCCCCACCGCGGGACTGCTGTTATTCTTCTCCCTGCCCTGCTTTCTGTTCGTCAAAGATACTGAAACCGGGCGAGCCGCCCCGCCAATCCGTTTTAAAGAAGCATTCAACACACTTAAAAAAACTTTTCTTCGCGTCCAGCAATACCGCTCCCTGTTCCGCTTCATCCTGATTCATTTTCTGGTTCTCGATGCGGTGAACACCATCATTGCTTTTATGGCGGTTTATGCCAGCAAAGTGATCGGATTCAGCGGCGGCCAAATCACAAGTTTCTTGATCACTTCAACCGTGAGCGCGATGATAGGGTCGTGGATCATCGGCATACTCGTCAAACATAAAGGTGTTATCTGGTCTTACTGGCTGGTGTTAGGGCTGTGGATCGCGGCCCTCGGGCTGGCCGCTATCAGCCAGAGTGAGACCCTGTTTTGGGTGGTGGGCCCTGTAGCCGGAGTGGGGATGGGCGGGGTTTGGGTGGTCAGCCGGGCTTTCATTGTAGAACTTTCCCCGCCTGAAAAAGTTGGAGAATTTTTCGGGTTGTACGGAATGGCGGGCAAGGCGGCATCCATCATGGGGCCACTGCTCTGGGGTGGAGTGGTCTGGGCTCTGGACACGACCGGGACACTCAAATACCGGGTCGCGGTAACCGTGCTACTGGGCATTGTCATTCTGGCGGCTTTTCTTTTTCGTGACCTGGCCCGACAACACCAACATCAATAAATCGGTTGACATTGATAGATCGAATGATTAGTTTGAAACACATATTAAATCCGCCTGAATATTTGTGCACCGAAGAGAAAGGGTAAGCTTCATGACACGATTCGTTTCTTTGAGTTTATATTTCATCCTGTTTGGCCTGTTGATTTCTGCCAATCCCACAAAAATCTGGGCTCATTCCGGCCATAAGCACGATGAACTAAAAATAAAACTTCCTAAAGTCGTAGCCCAGGTTAACGGGCAAGATATCAGCGGAGATGTTATTTCCCGCGAATTGAAAAAAGCCGCCGAGCAATATAAAAAACGCGGCATGCCCCTCAATGCCGACCAGGAAAAGTCCGCCGCGAAAAAGTTGATCGACGATGAAATCGGACGCGCCCTGCTCGTCCTAAAAGCCAAAGAATCGGGAATCAACATCACAAAAGAAATGATGGAGGAGCAGATCAATAAAGTGAAGTCCAAGTTTCGTTCAGAGGACATTTTTGAACATAAACTCGCCGATCAGGGAATGACTCTGGACCAATATAAAGCGGAACTCGAAACCGATTTGTATATAGACCAGATCATAAAAAAAGAAATCGAACCTAAAATTCAGATCCCGGAAAACGAAGCCCTCGATTACTACGAAAAAAATAAAAACAAGTTTGCCAGCGAGGAAAAAGTCCGAGCCAGCATCATCCTGCTGAAATTTAATCCGTCAGCAGGAAAAGCCGGAGAGCAGAAAATTCTTAAAAAATTCGAGTCCCTTCTCGACCAACTCCGTAACGGAACCGATTTCGCTGCACTCGCCATGAAGTTTTCTCAGGACAGCCTGGCTTCTAAAGGAGGGGATTTGGGGTTCTTCGCCAGAAAGGAAATGCTTCCGGCTTTCAGCGACAGAGCTTTTAAAATGAAAACTGGCGAAATCAGCGATATCTTTCGCACCGGACACGGATTCCACGTACTGAAAGTCACCAACAAAAAACCGGCGGGAACCAGTCCTTTCGAGGCAGAAAAAGAAAAGATCAAAACCTTTCTCAGCCAGAAGAAAAGTTCAAAAGCCACTCAAGACTACATCGAAGCCCTGAAAAAGCAGGCAAAAATCAAAAACTATTTCTAGTCGTCCCTGAAAAACCCAGTTTTCAGAGAAAAATGGTAAAAAAGATCGGTGT